>Ga0307945_1000743_pt1 | contig 23602 bp, 24 predicted proteins | sample OrgLakmetagen228_FD_201818 | JGI IMG/M metagenome (GOLD analysis project Ga0307945, IMG submission 201818) | Saline water microbial communities from Organic Lake, Antarctica - #228 | ecosystem: Environmental > Aquatic > Non-marine Saline and Alkaline > Saline | place: Antarctica: Organic Lake...
GGGGGCATGAGAGAACTTGCTGACGTCGGTCCTGCTGCTGCTGCTGCTACTGCTGCGGGCACTGATGCCAAGGGTGTAGCTGTTGCTGTATCGGCAGCAGCAGGCGCAGCAGTAATGCCTGGTACCGTGGATGGATGTGAGGGGGGAGGGGGTTGGCTTGGAGGCAGGCTGCTATGGGCTGCGGGGGGTGGAGCGAAGGCCGCACCTCCCCATGCAGGCTGACGTGTTTGAGGGGTGGTGCCAGGGAGAGGGTGGGGAGGAGCCCGTTTGTCCAAAGCACCTGTGTTGATTTGAGAAGGGAAGAGGTGAATAGGGCGTCCGCACAAGCAAACGATCCTCTGTTTTGGACCAGGGCTGCTGTTTAGACTAGGCGCTACAGCAGCGGGATCTCTCAACACAGGCAAGGCAGGATGCGCAGCCCCTCAGGCTGACGTGTTTGGGGGGTAGTGCCAGACACACCTAATAGCATCCCTGAAAGACAAAACCTTCACAGCAGCACACACTGGGCAAGGATGATGCGACGGTCTCACCTGAGAGGAACATGTTCAGGCCCCCCTTGCGTGCTTGTTGCCTCTCACGAGTCCCCCCTGCCAAATTGACAGGACCGGTGCTGCTGCCACCACCATCATCATTGGCAGCCCTGTTGCTCGCTGGATCTTCAGCCGCTGGGCCACGATCTGAGAAGTCTGCTTGCTGCTGCGGCATGTGTGGGAGGCTCTCCTTGCCTGCAGCATCTGATTTAAGCGGTTGCTCTTGCAAGGACTTTGAGCTGGATGGCTTGGGAAAGGCACAGGGCATGCCTACAAGTCGAGCTGCCACGTCTTGGGCTTGCTGCAGCATCCGTTGCACTGAGTCCAGTGGCGCACTGAACTCAAGCGCCTGCAGAAAAATCAGGCACACACAGCAACGTACATATCTGAAGACATGATACCAGGAAGAGCAGCACAGCTAAGCAGCAATACTGCTCTTAGCCGCCAAACATGGGTTGCTGACGCACGAGCGGGAAATTACAGCTGGCAATTGCGTGGGTCGTCAGCACATTGATGAGGGGAGTAAAGCCGGCAATTGTGGCTTAAGGGATGCTCGATTACAGGGTCAGAGACGATGGCGAATTTCAGCCAACATTGGTAGAGGTACTGTGCAGTGTGCAGCCATGGCCGTCCTAAGGATTAAGAGCCTTTGCTGCATCAAGTTACGTGCAGATACCATATGTATGATCGCTTAGAGCACATGGCGTAAGTAGATGCAGTGAGAGAACAAGGGTGCAGCAGACCTGGGTTCCCAAGAATTTCCCAAATAGTAAATTCTCAAACATTAAATAATAATGGGAGTACAAGACAGAAGATTTATTATTTGATTGTGTGCGATTGAGAGAGGGTGGTTGCCAGCTAGTCTTTTAGCAGCATCATTTTATGCCATGAAATCTATGCGCGTGCAGGCACTGTGTAGTCTATTGGGGCCAAATTCCTGGCTCTTCTGATGCATCATTTCTAGGGTTGGCCAGAACCATATATATACACCGTATATGACCGTATATTTTGTGATTTCCCTGCCAAAATTACCGTATATACACCGTGTATAAATATGGTTCTGGCCAACCCTAATAATTTCAACTCCTGGGCCATCGAGTCTACGGCTGGCGTGTGGACGTCACCATAGTGGCCGCGTCACCATATGGACGTCACCATAGTGGCGTGTGGACGTCACCATAGTGGCCATCGAGTCTATGGCTGGCGTGTGGACGTCACCCTAGCAGACCTTGTCACTACTGCACCTACGTACAAAGCTTGCTTCAAAAACACCTAGCTCTGAGGCGTGTTTGGAGATTTAAGCAGGCTCTGTTGCACCTCGACCCACCTGCAACGCCTCCAGAAGGGCGGCTTTCTGAGAGATTTTAGACACTTGTTGCGGGTCAAGCTGAGCGTCTTTGCTTTGCGCACGCGTTTCCAGTGCATCGATCTGTGAAACAAGGTGGAAGGTGATTTGCTTAGTTTTGGATTGAGGAGAATAGATGAGGTCTTGGCTAAATAAAGAGTGATGGAACTGAGTTGCCATTCCAGCGATAGAATTATGCCAACAAGCGTCTCTTCTGCTACGCCTCTGCCCAAGCATGAATAGAAACTACGCCAACTCAGCCATGAACGTGTTCAGTATAAGACACTAAAGTACCCTTTAACACTCACCCTTACCTCAACCTAAATGCATTTAGTTGATTCTGAACAAGTGGCAGATACAAAAAGTAGCCTTTGAAAAACACCGAGCCCATTCGTATCCCACCTGCTGCAGCTTCTTGCAAACATTGCGGACCAAGCGCTCTTTTGCTTCCTCTGCCTCACCCTCTGCGCTCTGAGGCCGGAATGCAAGAGAGCGCTCACTGCTACCAGGCTGTGTGTGTATGTGCATGTGTGCATGTGGATGTCTTTTAATTGTGTGTGTGTGTGTGTGTGTGTGTGTGTGTGTGCGTGCGTGCGTGCGTGCGTGCGTGCGTGTGTGTGTGTGTGTGTGTGTGTGTGTGTGCGCGCGCGCGTGCTAAGACCCAGACTGCGTGATCAACACGCTGCCTCCTATTCATTGTCCAGTTGTCAAGGCTCTCTTACCATGGCGTGCTCAATGCTGCTGCTGCCCGTCCGTATAAGGGACCCAGGCACGTGGATGGGGGTGCTGTTTCTGGGGCTTGCATTGTTGTGGATGTCATGGGTGGGTTGGAGGTAATGCAGGGAGGTCATGGAGAGAGGAATGGAGGAAGAGGCTAAGGCAGCGGTAGTGGTTGTAGCACTTGCGCGATGGTCTAGGCTGCTGGCTGTGCTCCCTCTCCTGTGGTGTGCTCTTTGAGTCACATCGCAAGCGATCGAGTGCAAATGCTGCTCTCCTGAGCGCAAGGCTGTAGACCTGCCGCTCAAACTGACGCTAGCAGGGTGCCTGGTGGGGCGCCTGCCCTGCTGTAAATGGTACGCGCGCGGCGCTGCTGCACCGTTGTGACCGTGGGGGCTGCCGTCCAAGAAGCTGCTGGGAAGCGGGCTGGTGCCGGTGATGGGAGTGGCTGGGCCAGAGGGGACAGCGCACGAGCTGCTGTGTCTGGATGGTGCTTGGAGCCAGCTGCAGTAGCGCTGCTCCAGCTCCAGCACCTGCACTTGTGTGTAAGTGCAGTTACGTAGCTTTTGCGTGAGTGCTGTTGCGTGTGTAAGTGCAGTTACGTAGCTTTTGCGTGAGTGCTGTTGCGTGCGTCAGCTAGCTTACACTTTGAGGACCAGGAGCACAGGCCCCTGTGTGCAGCAAGAGTGCTGTACAGCTAGTTAGCTTACACAGATGCTGTACAGCTAGCTAGCTTGCACAAATGCTGTACAGCTAGTTAGCTTTCACAAATGCTGTACAGCTAGTTAGCTTACACAAATGCTGTACAGCTAGTTAGCTTACACAAATGCTGTACAGCTAGTTAGCTTGCACAAATGCTGTACAGCTAGTTAGCTTACACAAATGCTGTACAGCTAGTTAGCTTATACAAATGCTGTACAGCCAGTTAGCTTACACAAATGCTGTACAGCTAGTTAGCTTACACAAATGCTGTACAGCTAGTTAGCTTGCACAAATGCTGTACAGCTAGTTAGCTTACACAAATGCTGTACAGCTAGCTAGCTTGCACAAATGCTGTACAGCTAGTTAGCTTACACACATGCTGTACAGCTAGTTAGCTTACACAAATGCTGTACAGCTAGTTAGCTTGCACAAATGCTGTACAGCTAGCTAGCTTGCACAAATGCTGTACAGCTAGTTAGCTTACACAAATGCTGTACAGCTAGCTAGCTTGCACAAATGCTGTACAGCTAGTTAGCTTACACAAATGCTGTACAGCTAGTTAGCTTACACAAATGCTGTACAGCTAGTTAGCTTGCACAAATGCTGTACAGCTAGTTAGCTTACACAAATGCTGTACAGCTAGTTAGCTTACACAAATGCTGTACAGCTAGTTAGCTTACACAAATGCTGTACAGCTAGCTAGCTTGCACAAATGCTGTACAGCTAGTTAGCTTACACACATGCTGTACAGCTAGTTTGCTTACACAAATGCTGTACAGCTAGTTAGCTTACACAAATGCTGTACAGCTAGTTAGCTTACACAAACGCTGTACAGCCAGTTAGCTTACACAAATGCTGTACAGCTAGTTAGCTTACACAAATGCTGTACAGCTAGTTAGCTTGCACAAATGCTCCTACGTGATCAAAAGCAAGCTAGCCGGTTACACACTTGGATGAAGTGATGGTTAGGTGAGCAGGCGCTTCAAACAACACACACACACACACACACGCACACACACACCGGAGTGCAGGCACTGACTTCAGGCACTGACTCCAGGCACTGTGCAACTACGTACCAGGTGCACAAGCACTGACTCCAGGCACTGACTCTATAAGCACTGTGCAGCTACGTACCAGGTGCACAGGCACTGACTCCAGGCACTGACTTCAGGCACTGTGCAGCTACGTACCAGGTGCACAGGCACTGAGCCCAGCAGGGCTGGCGACGCTTCCAGCAGTACGAGATCCAAATTGCGTAACGCCACCTCAAGGCAGTAATGTCTGAGGACGGAGGCACCTGCCACATCTGCATAGCTCAGGATCTGCAAGGTTATCCAAACAACAGGGAGCGATTGATTAGCACAAAGATCTGTTGCATAAGCCTAACTGCTTTAATCAGAGTGGTATGTAGTTCGGTCAAGCTCATCGGAATTGTGGGTACAAAGCTGTCGGATAAATTTCACTGCCTAGCACCCATGGTCATCCCTTCCATTTATTAACACTTGAGGCATTGTTACTACTTGCGTCGATATCACGTAACATCTATTGGGAGTGGTGTATGTAGTGCTAAGAGCTGAGCCCTGAAGAGTTGGAGCTGATCACCAGCACTTTTTCCTTTCTGCTCCTTGCTGTTCCACAAAGCTAGAACACAGCGATCCTTGTTGAGAGCACATGCGTCGCCAAAGGAAATGAATGTGTTTTTAAGGGTCCCACCAAGCCTACCTCTCAACCACTGGCTGACCTGCTGCGCATAGCACAATCGATCGATTGCCATTCACGCGTGATTACACCCATTCACTAACCACTGGCTGACCTGCTGCACATAGCACAATCGATCGCCATTCACACGTGATTACACCCATTCACCATATTAGACACAAAGACAGGTGTTTTGCCCATACTTTATATCCAACTGCCACTGCCACTGCAGCTGGGCTGACTGCATACTCTCCAATACTAGCTTTCCACTCCTGTGAAAATATTGTACACATAGTATCCATCCTGCTGCTGCACGGCACAACCTCCTGCTTCCTTCCTTAAAGGGATAACTTAATACCCCTCCTAAATGCCTCCCTTACTAGCACCTGTAGCACAGATCGAGGCTCCACAAGGTGACGTGCAACACTACGCTGGGCCAAAGTTTGCAGGCTAGGGAGCTGGCTTCCTGACTCAGCCGCCCCTTCCTCCACTAGATCGCTGTAGTGAGCAGGAGGTGTGTGCCCACCCTCTCTGGAAGGATGAGTGGGCGATCCAAAGGCACGAGGGGAGGCACCTCCATCAAAGGCAAAGAGGCCTCCCTCATCGTCGGAGGCTGAGTGAGACAACCCCCCAGAGCTGGATCCACCACTTTCTCTCTTGGCCTTTCCCCCTCTCAGCCCACATCCTTCGCCTTGAGCTGTGGCGGGGTTGGTGGTGGCGGAGCTGTCAGGGTAGGGCGACGAGTGTGCGGGGTGGTAGGCCGCATTTTGTAGGGGTGGCAAAAGCCAGGAGCACAGAGCCAGCACATGCTTTTCTGCACAGGCCACCTGCATGCGTGTTTGTGTATGTGTATGCATGTCTGTGTGCTGAGCGCTTGCACCTTCAGCCTCACGACACACTAGTTGTGTAGGAGGCTCAGTGCTGTAAGCACTGATTTGAGATTTTACAGTGATCACCGGTCGGCAGCATGCTTCGACAGGTAATACAGTTTCTCACCAGCCAAGCGCAACACGCTTATTACTTATTACCAGGCTAATGTTGAACCAAGATCACAACTACAGCCCCGTGTGTTTGATCGTAGAGTTCAGCAACAACACAGGCAGACTCCCTCGTTGCACATTAGAAAACATGGATGAGTAGCCAGTCCGTGCAGTCTCAGCAGCCAAGCGTCAGCACTAGGACACGTAATTAGGGTTGGCCAGAACCGTATATATGCACCGTATATGACCGTACATTTGGTAATTTCCCTGCCAAAAATACCGTACACACACCGTATTTATATATATGGTTCTGGCCAACCCTACACGTTATAACTTGGGTTTAATCCCAATTTATTAATGCCTCATAACTTTAATAAGTGGTAATAACTTTAGCAGGGTGAGGTAACAGAAACAGAGCAACCAACGATTGTCACCTGGGTAATACGTTTCAAGCCTGCCACACGTTGAGCCACGCAGCTGAACAGCTGACCAGGCTGCGCTGCCTCAGCAGCGGTGGCTGCAGTGGCAACGTCCGCCCCGCTGCCAAGGCCCCCCCTCCCATTTCCTGCACTGCTGCCCCCCCCCTTCCCACCGCTCCTTTTGCTCATCTGGTAGGCCTCCATGAGGTCACTTCCAGTTTGTCCCCTTGCACTACCTGCCTTGCCAATGCTGGTGCCTGTGTATTTTTTGGTGGTTCAAGTGGGATTAGCAGCACGTTTGTGCAGGTCTCGCCATGTGGATCCTCGTTGTCTTAAACCTTATTGCAACAAAACGCACAGGACACCATCGAATGTCGTGTGCAAGAAAACTAAGACACATGACACAGGTTTTTGCTTACAAGCAAGCACTCGTCAACCCCTAGAGAAATCACACCACAAAACTGTCAGATTGAAGTCTGAGCAACGCAGTGCAGCACTTTGTAAATATTCCTTGATATTATGAGATGATTTGACACGTGAAATCAAATATCGAGCAGTCGTTCACTATTAGCACTTTCAGAGGAGTCTGAGAAAAAGAGGAAGGTTCAGCTCTCACCACTTGTCACGTTGGGGGGGCTGCTGCCTTGTAACGTGTAGCCCCAACTTTCTGACACCTCACCCTGCCAACCCCCTTTGGGCACAGAGGAGGGCAGGGAGCTGCCGTCACTCTGCTGCCGCTGCTGCTGGTGCTGGAGTGCTGCACGCCCACCCTGGCCCTGCTGCAGCGCACTGCTGTGTGGCTTGGCAGCCTCCCACGTGTATACGTCCCCCTGCTGCGTGACCACGGCTGTGCGGGTCTTGGAGGCGGACACAGACACTGCCCTCTGACAGGCCAGTGGACCACCCACCTCCTAAGCAAGGTGCAGATGTGTGTGTGTGCTCATGTGTTCTCATGCTGTGTGTGACATGTACACACCACTTTCTGACAGGACAGGGGGCCCAAAGTCTAAAAAAAGCGGTGAATGAGAGACATAAGGCCAAAAGAGGGAAAACAGTTTCATGCAGCGATCATTTTCAAGAGCCAGTGGCTTGGCGCACCAGTCGCACCAGTCACACTCGTCACACCAGCAGGTGTGTGATTTTTGCTAGTATCAAAACCTGACATCTCATATATCACACCTATCACTTCTTCAAAAAGGCAAACACAAAACTCCAGCTGTACGCTCAAGCAGGAATTACATGACACTGACCTTGACACGCAGCATGGAATCCTCACTAGCCCAGGCCAGAACACATCCATTGGAAGTCACGCAGCTGCATGTATATAAATGTGTGTGTGTCTATGTGTGCTGTAAAAGGGAGAGAGAGAGAGAGAGAGAGAAAGAGAGAGAGAGAGAGAGAAAGAGAGAGAGAAAGACAGAGAGAAAGAGAGACAGAGAGGGAGAGAGAGACAGAGAGTATGTGTGTCCACGCGCGAGAAAGGGGTTAGGGTTAGAGGAGACTCACCAGCTGTGTGAGTACCCTGCAGCAATGGCTGTGGCCGTGGGGCGTGTGATCTCAGCTTGGCCCTTGTGGAAGTGAAGGTCCAGGGGGAGCTGTACAGCCATAACAGGCACACACAGGAACTGTCATGTGATGCACGCTGCTTTGACACGCCCATGCACTATTACGCGCACACACACACACACACACACACACACTCGCCAATGAACAAAATCGACCCAGGATTACAAGTGTTGAGAGTGCCAGCAAAAACAGGAACAGGTGACTGACACGTGCACAGCAAAAAGAGGCAGCAAGGGCATATGTGTGTTCAGTCATGGCACTATTCCCTTGCATACACTTACGGAACCTGGACCTACAAATGATACTGTCAGTGCATATCAGTTGTCCTTTTGGCAACAATGACCTTTTCTTATTCAATACTATCCCCAGGTGACAATATCAGACTGAACAACCGTATCTAAGGCCCATGCACACAACACACCCTCACATTGCTTAATCAACACGCCATCAGTTGTAAAAGCTGCATTGCACTTGGTGCATGCTTCTAAGGTGCAATTTCCATGTTTGAGCACCCCTTCCCACCTGTGGCTGGCCGGACGCTGCTTTCTTTGTGTCAACATCCCGGGCAACGTCCCGACTGCCCGCAAGGTTTATTTTCCGAGGGGACACCTGTGCAGTATGCCAGGCACGAGGAGTAGCTAAGGGAGCATTACTCACTTGTAATAGCAGACATTGCGTGCAAACCAGGCATCTTGTGAACAAGCTATAGCAGAAAGTACATGCAAACCACACCATGTTTGTCAGGCTCAGGTAGACATGCGCAACCCATTACACCATAATGTCTTGTATATGGAAGCCACGTGAGCTGAGCAAATTATTGGCACTGCTGATCAGCAGTCATTGCTCAGAAGCAAATGCAAAGCTACCACCCTTGCAAGAATTAAATGTGACATGCATCAGTGCAGAATCCTTAGCCCATATGCTGCACGTCTCTCAATACAAGACGCCAAGCATGTTAGTCTACCATGAAAATACGGCCTTGAATCTTGAGACTGCTCAAACGTGGGCTGTGGTTGTACATATGCACTTGTACATATGCACTTGTACATGTGCACATGTACAAGACGCGCAAACGCTGTTAACTAACCTATTCCATCATCTTATTGTATTTCTATGCATGGGCCACAATGTTGTGCCCCCCTTCATGTCAGCTATGTGATGCCAGTTGGTTAGGAGGGCATTTGTCAGGCATCTTGGCTTAACCTCAACTATGGATGTTTACCATGCACCTATTCACAGTTGAGCAGAGTCACATCCACACATATGGCCGTGTGCGGTGCATATTCTACTTTCCCCCTAAAACAATTCCAGCTCAATCTTGGCATGCCGCGTGAGCTCACAGGTAGTAAACACAAACCGTTGTTTGAAATATGTTGGGGTGAAAGTTCAGACAGCCCTGCTGCGCCACTATTCTGCAATAATTCTTCCTTTCTAGAGGGCAAAGCAACGGTCACGAGGAGGAAGATTGCATCGCCGCTCTTCGAGACTTTGCCACTGTCCTGCTCTTTGAAGGCCAGGGCCACTAGGAATAAACCAGCATGTAATTCTCTCTCATTGAAATAGTTTTGCTTCCCATGCTATCCAAACACACTTATCCACAGTGTTTCCCTCGTCACTTCTGTACTGGAAGCCCCCTCACGCCTCCACAACAGTAAGAGCATTTGCACGTTTCCACCTAGCTGGCTCCGCTCTGGAGGCCTTTGTAATCCAAATAAAAATAAACTAAGCTTTGCAGTCATGGCCTATCAAGTCGGGGAGTGAAGCAGGGTGTGAAGCAGGGTGTGAAGCAGGGTGTACACACATACAGGCACACATACACACACACTCACACACACACATATGTATTCACATATACACACAACACACACATACCCGCTTGAAGCCAAAGGTCCACAGCTCGCCATCGCAGCTCAGAAGCAGCGTGTGCCGTTTGGCAGCGGCTACGGAGCACATTGGCTTACCCTGTGCATGGTGAGCATGAAGGAGCACATTGGCTTACCCTGTGCACGGAGAGCATGAAGGAGAGAAGCATCATTGCACCACCAGGACTGATATCATCACCGCTGAATCATCATTGAAGACATCCCATGCTTTTAAGACAAGCAGTCAATTATTTGCTCCCTTGCTGCCTTTAGCACAACCTTGCATACAACCGTTTCAGCAGCGCCTCATTTTGAAAGGCCATTTTGGCGTAACACACCTTCAATGCATCAACAACACGTGGGCAGGAATTTGCGGAGGAATCACTGGTGCCATATCCAAGCTGTCCCCAGCTATTTGCCCTGCATGAATAAAATTGAACAAAAGCGGTGTGACACGTCAAAAGCGATAGATCATTACCTACCATGTGTGTACGACAGACCCTGCCCAGAAGTTCGAGCTTGACTAGCCCATGCACGGCGTCTTTCATCTTTGAAATACAGTCGCATAAAATATCCTGTACGTGACACGCTGTGCTCTGATTTGTCAGCATGTGCGTTATTTTGGCACCTTCTGAAGCCTGCAATTTGAAAACCTCCATACCTAACACACGAATTTGTGTGTCTACCAGCACAGGTACACATACCATAGCACAGCCTAGATTTGAGGATCTAATAGCTTTGCACGTAACCTTGTAATCCTTGTATGGACACAATCATGGCAAATAGTCACTTGGCGCATTGTGAGACAAGACCAGCAAGTCTCTTTTTTCATGATACCTCCTGAAGTGGTTTGTATTCGCATGCTGAACACCTGCCCAGTCCTTGCACCTAAGGCACACCAGCACTGCCCCCGTAATGCAAAGCTAAGTTGCATAAGTTGGGAGAGTTTGCTCTTACCGCAGTAGCATGCTTGCAATCAAGAACTCCAAGCTAGGCAGTAAGCTATACGTTTCTAATAATTCTCCCTGGCCACTTAATTGACACTCAAACAAACATCTCAAATTCTACCACGCTTAGCACCACGCATGGTGCGTAATGTACATGACCATCTCACACCTACCCCCAAGTATAGACATCTCCTGAAGCGCTGACTGCGGCGCTGTGCTTGTTAGCAGCTGCGATGGCCACAATGCGAATCCTATGGAGGGCAGTAATTCTGAAAGAAAGAGAAGAGGGACTTTTCTGTTTTTATCCTTTTATACAATAATAATGATGAAGCAAGAGCAGCAGAAAATAAAACAGTCTACCAGGCACTGTGAAACTCAAGCATCACGGAGGGAGGGGGCAGTTAGGAGTAGGACATTTCAGATAAGCTACCCAATGACCACCCTCAAGCCCCAGAAGGCCCAGATAAAACAAGTGCCCTGATTAACACTGACCAACCTCACAATTGTAATATTGACTAAGCACCCCAAAAGAGCTCCAGCCAAAACCTAACCCGTAAAGTAAAATATTGGCGGGATTGGACCTACACTGATGGCAGCCTCCAAAAGAATGAAGAAGGGCAAGACACCGGATCAGATGTATACCACCCTCACTTGAACGTTTTCCACTATATGAACCCAAAAGGCATGGGTATAACCAACACCATCTCACGTGCAGAGTTAGCAGCTATATCAGCTGCAGTCATACACGGCTACTCACATATAGCCACAGACAGCCTTGAATCACTGCACCAAATCAAAAAGCAGCTGTCACACCCGAATCTCCATCGCCACCACATCCAAGGAGATGTCCTTCAATCCATCGCTAAAGCAATCCGCCAATCACCATCGCCCATCTACGTCTTCGAAGTATAATCCCATGCCGGTATTATTGGTAATGAACATGCCGACGCCCTTGCTAAAAAGTCAGCCACCACCTACGCCGACATTGCTGGCACCTCCATCAGAACAGCAGGCCCTGAGGGGAATCCCTTCTACAACATCCATTGGCTAGCAAAAAAAGACATGAAAACCAAACAAAATCCCATAATCATACCCATACAACAAACAAGGCCCATTCTCCTCCTCTGAAGCTTTGGTACCTACCAAACCACCGTGACGCTCTTCAAGTACATATGCATTTTCTCCATAAACTGGAAAATGCCAAAACTGAAGCGAACTACCATGCGTACTACCAGACCCTCATAAAGGACGGCACTGCCAATGGAGCCACTAGCAATGCTTACCTAACATCATCCAATGTCCCCTTTAAGACCAAATGTATCATTATGAAATGCAGAACAGGCACCTTATATAATCAAAAACATGCGGTATTGTTCAAACTCTCAACAAATCAAACTTGCCCCCTCTACCCACAAGTAGACAGTGCCCTGCACATCCTTTCTGGGTGCCAACATATGCAAATAAGGAACATGATCACCGAAAGGCACAACATAGCATGCCGCATGATCTTTAAGGCTATCAGAAAAACAGGCTCCTTAGGATCATGCATTGTCTCCATGGATATAGGTTATAGCAACGAACGGGAGGCCATGCAAAATCTCCAGATTCCTAAAACAGCTGAAGTAGAACAGTTCCCAAATGGCTCTCCCCACCCCGCTTCCCAGATAAAAACAGATTTACCGCCAGCCGCCCAGATTTTGTGCTGGTTACTCCCATCGCTGCAAAAACACAAAAACAACAAACTTATGTAGGGGGGTGGGTTCTTCAAAGTGGCAGGGGGCAATTGAGGGAGACTGGGAGCACCTCAGCAGCACCGCCAGCTACCAGTAGAGCTACAAACCCCAGACAGCAATGACCCAAAGACCTCAGCAAACCTCGGCGTGACATCCACCTTGTCGAGATCAAGTACTGTGAGGACACCAGACCTCAGAACCGGCTGAACATTGCAAAGGAACAGCACAAAGACCTTTGCAACATCTCCAAGGAGCCTCCGTTACTCTCCACATCATCCTTTTGGGTGTGTGCGGTCCCATCTACAACACTCAAACTCTGAGGCCTTTCAAAGAACTGGGTCTCGAATTTCAAAGAGTTAAGAAGCTTGCCTCCAAGCTCCATGTGCACTCTGCGGGCGTCCATACCAGACGTGCCCTTTCCAGTACTGTTATCAACCGTCATCAGAAGCCGGTTCTAGGCCAAGCCTGAAACCCTCCTGATCCCCATTGGTTTTTCCTTTCCTTTTCGCGGTTAAGGAATTTTACGGTACTCGGTACCAAAGTGGCTCCTTTTCCTTAATTAATGTGGGGAGTGGCTTTCACTGCCTGCTTAGTTTTCTTTTTCTTTTTTCTTGACATTTCAGAGCAGCACTCGAGAACACAAAGGAAATGAGCAATTGTCTTGTCACAAATTAGGAGAAGGGCTGTTCCATATACAGTTCAATTTCTTGTTCAGTAAGGCAGCTAACACACATCTCACTTTCGCGGGGTTGGCTGCGTGTCTGGGTGAGCATAGCCCAGCTTGCCATCACGGTTGCTGCCAAAGCTGAAGACCTCCCCGGCGCTTGTCAAGGCCAGCATATGATGCTTTGCAGCAGCCACGGCGACAACCTGCTCGCATAATGGACACAATTAGTAAGAACAAAGGTGTAGTCACTACAAAAGTGGCGACAATCAGGTTGCAAAAAGTGGTACTGTGTCCGGCTGCTGCGTGGACGCTTTCACGCTCTCGCAATGAACAAATACAGAGGCCTGCACTTTGAAAACTTCTACGGGACTATCAGATGCTGCTTAGCGATGAGAAACCCACTAATTTATTCGAAAAAATAAATTGAGGTGTGTTCTGTGATGCAACCCATAGGAAAAAACGACGAAGTGGGCGTGAAAGCGTGTAGACGTGTGGGATGTTTGGAAATCTGTTACCCAACTACTTACGCTGAATGAATGAGCAGTTTTCAGTTTAGGGAAATGGTCAGCACATATAACAAACAGCGCAGAAATAGACAGCCCTGAAAACGCACCTGCCTCCTGCCCAAGCCTGAGACCTGCCAGGGCTTAATGAGTGCAGCCTCTCCACTGTGGATGTGCGTGTCTGGGTGCCCTGGAAACAAAACAGACGTATCAAGACAAATACCGTGAAACTGCAAAGACTAAGGCAGCAGTGGTTTGCAGCATGGGATAGGTATACCAGGAAAGTGGCCAATGTGGCTGAGTCTGCGTCAGGTAGCGATTCTGACTGTCAATGATCGTGCCATCGAGTATGCGAATGGTATGCTATTCATTGCACCTACTGCCCTCCCGCTTACACTCTCATAAACAAAAAGATGCACAACACATAACAAGTGTGGGGCCAACAGCCTAGCCCCACCCCTAACCACTAAAGGCAGTTTGACCCCCCCTAACCAGTAAAGGCAGTTTGACCCGTCGAGCTTCAAATGCTCATATGCCTACGCTATTATACAAAGGCAAGAAGCAAGGTGCTCACCAAGTCTTCCACCCCTGCCCCAGCCCCAAGTAAAGAGTTGACCACTGGAGGAGATGGCTGCGCTGTGGTATTTTGCGCACACAACCTGCACCACTTTCAGATCTGCCAACGGCTCCACACGAATGGGAGTGTGAGCGAAGTCGGTAGATCCTGCAAGTGTAAGGGGGTTGCATGGCTTCATTTATGGCCACCCCAGTAGAATAAGTCCTGACTCAATTTCTATGGTCCACACACACACACACACACACACACACACACACACACACACACACACACAAAACACACACACACACATACACACACAAACACACACACACAAAACACACACACTCTGCTGTTCTAAATGAATGCAACGTTGACAGCAAATATATATTTGCAAGTATTTGGGGGCGACATACCTGTTCCCAGTGCCCAGTTTGCACCCTGCAGCGTGAGCAGAGTAGAAAGTGTTAATTGCATGATTAAAATAAACAACATGCATGTTATTTGCAAACAGCACGCATGTTAATGATTAATGCAAACAACACGCAAGCAATGACTCCAAACTAATGCTTGCATAAGCCGGATCCTGAATAAAAAAGGACGAGCAGTGTAAGCACAGGAAGGAAGCACATCAGAAAATGTCAACATTGGAGGGAGGAAGAGTAGAATGCAGTTGTCTAGGTAGAAGAGTAAACAGCGCAAAAGATTTGCTTCCACGAGGCAAGTGGTACAAATAAATCTCTCAGGAAACTGAGATGCCCACAAAGAAGAGCTATGTGGCAGTAAAAAGCATCTGGCCCTCAGCTTACGCAGAGCTTTCCTGTCAAGGCATTTTCGAAGAACACAGAGAGCACCTAGTCTTCCCTTGTAATCTTGTGATGCACTTCCCCACATGCCATACCAAAGTAGTGCTGCTGCTGACGCCTAACATGTCTAAAAATGTTGCTACTTGCACTACATGTAAAGCAATGCCATATCGTCAAAGCACTTACGCTTCCCCAGGCATACACAAAGTGTTGCTGCTGCAGATGATGGACACGCTGTGCGGCATTGTAGGCACACAGTTCTTGTCCAAGCAGGTCCAGTGGTTTCCGGGCCTAAGGGCAAAAATAGAAGTACTCAAGGGCAGATGTTGGGGATAACTGAAAGTGGGCATGCACCTCATTCTGTTTGTCACGACAGGAAAAGGCGGCATGCTTTCAATTTCCAATTGGCAAGGTAAGTGCAAATAACATCTGGTGGGAGTACCGAGCACAAAACAGTTCGCACACCTCTCCCACCTTATTGTCAAATACATTGAGCCCTGCTCCGTCTCCGTGCTGCAACAGCAGCATGGCAGCTCTCAAGTGCCCAAAGTACAAGGCCTTTGCAAGGGCGTTCCTTTATATGCAGTGACACCCACAGTGGTTGTTTATGTGAGGTGTGGGTACGTTTGCGTGCTTGTGTGTGTGTTGTGTGTGTGTCTGTGTGTGTTAGTGTGTGCATGTATGTGTGTGTGCGTATGTGTGTTTGTGTGTGTTAGAGTGTGCATGTATGTGTGTGTGCGTATGTGTGTGTGTGTGTGTGTTTACAAAGCGGCGCAAGTGCATAGCCGTATTGCTGCAATGCTGTCGAAGCTTGCATTTTTGTGATGTGTGCTATGAGCAGGCCTGCAGCAGTTGTTGCTGCAGGTGGCAGAATCCTTAATAATTTACTGCAAATCCTCGATTTGTTAGCGGTTGGACTGGGACCAGCTGAAGCAAAGCCGAAGCAAAGCTTAGCTTTACCAGCAACTTCCTAAATTGTAAAACCAGTCGCACTCACCATTGACTTTCAGCATCTTGAATCAACACTGAGGCTCCCTCTTTCAGCAGATGTTCAACAATAGGCAAGTTGTTGAGCCACACAGCCACGTGCAGTGCAGTGTTGCCCGTGGGATTGAGCCTAAGACAGAACATGTGGTGAGCATGTTTGCAAGCATCAAAGCCAGGGTCTCATAAGACATAATATTTAGTGCAGGCATAGAATTGCTTGCATATGTGTGCGTGCGTGCGTGCGTGCGTGCGTGCGTGTGTGCGTGTGTGTGTGTGTGTGTGTGTGTGTGTGTGTGTGTGTGTGTGTGTGTGTGCGCGAGCGCGCGCATCTGCAGCATCCAAGCATGAACTCACTCATTAATGTCCTTGACCTTCTGTTGGGAGGTGGCGAGCTGCACTGCGTTGAGAGACCCCGAGCGCACGGCCTCGTTTAGCACCAGCACATGCTCAAGCTGCACAGAAGCCATCTATCCCTGAACCCTTAACTCCTTCCTTTCATTCTTGCTAGAGATCCACAGGCCAAGAACACCTTACAAGCCAAGCAAGTTAAAACTAGTAAAATACAAATTAGTAAAGTTTAAATATCAAATGAACGATGAGGTTGATGAAAAAGTGCTGCACGTCCTCACCTCCTTGATTGCCCACAAGAACAGGGCAGATGCCAAGGGGTGGAGGGATGCCTTTGAGAACATGCCTGTCTACCTGCAGGTTTGTGCACATGCAAGCTCTGCAATTCACGTTGTCATTGCGTGTTCATGTTGAACGGCACACGGGAACACTTAATTACAGCGTGTGGAGCTGGACAAGGCCATCCAAGGCCTCCCTGTCATCCATGTTGCTGGTACAAAGGGCAAGGTGAGTGGCTAATTGCCAGCATCACCCTGTTATTTGGCCACAGGAAAGTACAAGGGCTGTAGAGGAAGCTGCGAACACCGCGTCTGTTTTTGAACAACTGCACCCTTCAGGGATCTACATGTGCCATGCTGGAATCAATGCTGAGGCAGTGCGGCTACCGGACAGGGCTGTTTACATCCCCCCACCTTGTGGACGTGCGGGAGCGAGTACGCATCAATGGGTGAGCCTACTTAGTATGCACTATAATGCTTGCACCGATGTGCTTCCGATACCTCTGGCAGCTCACTCAGCGAAAAAAGATACCAACGATTAAGCAAAAATAATCATCCTCCATTTTGCATTCGCTGAGTTGACCTCTTGCACTCGTGCATGCATGTGTCCATGTCGCAGGCGCATGGTGGATACAGCTGTATTTGAGAGCCACTTTTGGTGGTGCTATGAGCGTTTTAACACCCTAGCCACTCCTGAGGTCGGCGTGCCTGGCTACTTTCGCTTCATTACGCTGTTAGGTGGGGTCAAGGGAGCTTTGCCTGATTTCTCTGTTTAGTGATCTGTTTTGTAGGAAAGTTAGAGGGCTTACCTTTTAAATGCCAAATGGCATGCTAAGGAACGTCCTTTGCGTGTTCAACATTGTAATGCTATACTGAAGTCTTTCTCTTTCGTCCTTGACCCCTCACAAATGCAGCCCTCAAAATTTTCCTACACCAACATGTCGATGTGGTAGTGCTGGAAGTAGGGATTGGCGGCCGGTTAGATGCAACCAACATCATACCCGATCCTGTGGTGTGTGGCATCACGGCTCTTGGTATGGACCACATGGACATGCTGGGTGACACGCTACCCGTGAGTGGATGCGCTGACCAACTTTCAGAGCCTACGATTATCACCTCACTCAATGCCTTTCTAGCTTCATTTACTGTGCTGCTGACTCAGGAGCTTAAACAGTCAGCAACAATGACAAATTGCATCAACCTAGCTTCACTACAAAATGTGTCAGCAACAATAGCCTTTGTTTCTTCGTGTCATCTCGGCTGTGCTTGTACGTTCTTACGTGCTTTGCAAGTGTAACTGGCTTCTTCTGTGCTGCCAAGCCTGTTATTGCCAGACGCCCTGATCAATGCCTTTCAACGGGAGCAAAGCCTTGATTTATGTGGTGAATGTCTCACTACCATTCTTCATTCCTTTTTTGCGTCATGCTCTTCACGTATGGTGCACCCTCCCTATGTGTGATATGCCCAGCTGTACGTCATTATGTGTTTTTTAAATTCTGGTCACTCCTACAGAAAATTGCGGGCGAGAAGGCTGGTATTTTCAAGGCGGGCAGGCCTGGATTCAGCGTGCCTCAACCAGATGATGCCATGCAAGTGATACAGGTGCCCTAATTGGTTTAGGCGCTTGGAAACGTAGTTGTTTGTAAGACTTCCCAAAATAATTAAGCGCCTGCCTCATGCACTGTTTTGTTTTGCAAGTGAGGAATGAGCGCAAGACTTCAGTGAGGCATGGAGCGCAAGTGAGGAATGGAGCGCAAGACTTCCCAAAATAATTAAGCGCCTGCCTCATGCACTGTTTTGTTTTGCAAGTGAGGAATGGAGCGCAAGGCCTGAGGACTTGTGACCTGGAGCATGCAAACCTGAACCTGACTCCACCTTTTTTGTCTGTTTGGCAGGACGCAGCGCGCAAGGTGCAAGCTCCTTTGCAAGTGGTGTCGTCATTAGACACCTTCACTCCTGAAGGTGGGCAGGTTTTGTGAAACTGCTTATGGGGATTAATCCGATTAAGGTGCCATGGAGACCTGTGGATCCAATGTGTTATCAGCACAACCTGTGTCAAGTCTAGGCAGACTCCACACAATCTTAAAATTATTCTGATGAATACATTATGCCACTTGCAAGCACAACCAAACCGTTTGTCGTATTCCTAGAAGATGTGTAAGTTGCATTTAATACATTCATGCATCTGTCCAAGAACTTATGAGTTCAGTGTGAACCACTTGAACTCAGGTTCTTGAAGTGTAGCATAAAGTGAGACGTTCTCACTTTCTGCTTTTCTCCGGTTTCTGCTTCCCTTCTCCATTCTTTTTATTCCTTGGAGAACACAACTCTCTCTTTAGCATACTTCCCCCTCCCTCACCTCTTTTCTATATTTTAGTCTTTAGTTTTCTCCCGTTTCTCCGGTTTCTCTGAGTTGTTGTGTTTTCCTTGGTAGTAATGACAGAGCCTTGGTAATAATGACAGAGCCATATGCATCTCACGATGCAAGCGAAATATAACTTACTGTTGCTCTACCATGGCAACCAGGGAAACACCGTGCGAGGTAGTCCTGACTCTTGGCACATTGTCCCATTCTGTTTTGTCAGACATTCCATCGATATAATTCACAAAAACGCATTTCATCATCATTTCATGCCATAAAAATCGCGAAGTCCCTTTTGAAGGGTGGTTCCTGAAACTTGGGCACAAAGTCTGAGACTTTGCAGAGGGTAGTGTTCCATCGTCAGGCCAGCGCTCCTTGATCGTTCTTCTCAAGCAATCTCCAAAGGCACAGCAAGTACAGGGCACTCCATGCTGCAAATACACCTCATGCATTTACAGATGGTCACGTGCCCATTGTGGTGGGCTTGGGTGGGGAGCACCAACGGTCAAATGCTGCTCTGGCAGTGCAGCTGTGTGCCACCTTTGAAGCAGAGCGCCTAGCTGTTGGTGCAGCGGCACCAGGTGGGAGTGTATTTTGTGTGTATATGTGTTTGTGTGGGTATGGGTATGGGAGTGGATAGATGTGTGGATGGTGGGTTGGGTATGTTAAATGTGTGGAGACACTCTTTTATTTTAGATATTAGATAGGTACAGGTCATTCCACTGGTCATTTTCTCTCGTTCTGAGATTTTACCCCAGACTTTTTATGCATTGCCAGGGGCATGTCATCGGGTGGACCTACTGCGGCAAGGTACACTGCCCTCCCCGTACACGCAAGGTCTGAGCGGAGCAACGTGGCTAGGGCGCAGCACGGTGTGTGTGTGTGTGTGTGTGTGTGTGTGTGTGTGTGTGTGTGTGTATGTGTGTGTGTGTGTGTGTGCGCGTGTGTGTGTTGCAATAATGTGGTGCTTTGCGTGCTGCAGGAGGTGTAAAGGCTTTTGAAAGCACACGCATACCTGCCACTTGCAGCGCCACATGCATTGCATGTGGGTGCAGCGAAGATATATGTCCGGTAACTTTTTCATGCCAGTGTACTCATATTCACATGTACATTCACTCACTCCCTCGCCACTTTGCAATCTTCATGCGTTTCGGATGTAGTTGAATGCTTGACAATCCTATTTGCTACCGATGGCAGTGGCCGGCAATGTTTTTGGACAGTTCTCTGGCCCTTCAGCTTGCCTCTCCGTTTTAGTTGTGTGCTGCTACCCCCATAAATTAAAAACATAGCTGTGCGCTGTTCTTGCTTCTGTCTAGGTGGTCCATGATTCAGAGTTTGCTTTCCGTGGCGCCTTAAAGCCAAGCACGCCCGGCCACGATCGTTGTCACAGCACACCAGCAGCAGCAGCAGCAGCAGCAACAGCAGCAGGGCCTGCTCAGAAAGAAGAGGTCTCAGAACAAGCGCACCAGGTGTTGGAACCGCCTGCAGGCCGACTATCTTTCTTCATTGATGGAGCTCACACACCTGAGAGCATGGTCACTTGTGCTCAGTGGTATGCTCAAGCAGCGGGACACTCCAACGTAATAGGTTCAGGTAAAATTTTGGTACTCTTGGTTCCGGTCGAGCTGTAACAGGGCCCCTCCTTTGCAAGCCTCTTGTCTAGCGTAAAGCATGGAGCTTTCAAATGTGATGTTCTGGTACAGCATGCTGCTTTTGCAAGGCGTCCGGTAATCCATTGCTGGGTGATGGGTGTTCTTTGCAAGCCTCTTGTCTAGCGTAAAGCATGGAGCTTTCAAATGTGATGTTCTGGTACAGCATGCTGCTTTTGCAAGACGTCCAGTAATTCATTACTGGGTGCTGGGTGTTGGGATGCTCTAGATTGTCTCTGCCTGTGACATGAATGGGAGTGTGTGCAATCTATGTTTGCCTCCTCTTTGGTTGACGTCAGATCTGTTTTGAGAGCAGAGCTACTGTGATAGCTGAGGCACGCAGGTACAAAGGTCTCACAGTGTCCTTCCACGGGCTAAAGACAGGTCATTGTGGTTGCAGTGTGAAAACAAAGCAGAGGGACTTCCGTGAGAGCACAGGTGATTGGTGTCAACTTTGAAGACCAAGCCAACCTTGTAGCTCATAGTATACTACGGGCCTTAGGGGTATAAGCGTTAAGTCCTTTCTAGCACCTGAGATTGACACCTGTCAGTCATTTGGAGCAGCCAGGGTTGCAGAACATAATATGCAAAGGAGGAGGCCGGGTTTAGAGACCAGCCTATGATCCTTTGGGGCTCCTTTGGAGCTCCTAGGCTTGGATCCTTTGGAGCTCCTAGGCTTGGATCCTTTGGAGACCAGCCTATGATCCTTTGGAGCTCCTTTGGAGCTCCTAGGCCGGGTTTAGAGACCAGCCTATGATCCTTTGGAGCTCCTTGGGACAATTGTACTGGCTTTCTGTGGAGATGTGTGGTACACCATAGAGGCTTATTTCCTGCCATAGGTGTAAAGGAACGTGAAACGCTTACACCATGATTACCTTTGTTGCATGAAGTTAAAAAAATATATATCAATTGTGTCTGTGCCTGGACAGGTGCAACGGACCAGGTTCACCACATCCTCGTGTTTAACTGCTTAAAAGAACGGGATCCTGCTGTCCTACTTCCAGCCCTGTCTAAAACCTTGGCCTCAAGTGGTGTCTTCCTCTCACAGGTGCGCCAGGTTTGGAACACCTAGCATCCGGCTGTACTGCTGCTAAAGACCACGCGAGGTTTGGACCTAGAAATTAAAGCAACGAATTGCAGGTCGTGCCAACAATATTGGAGTGGAAGGGCTGGTGAAACAATTGTGATGTGTTCTTGGGTGGGTAAGTTCTTATTCAAACGCACGTGGTACCTACCAAATAATAACTCAGAACTAGGAACCATACCCACAAAGATTAGGTATGCACACAGATGCTCTTTCAAAGGTTGGAGCACCCTGCCTTCAATGAAGTCACTTGTACACGCTATGGTGTTTCTTTAAAACATTGGTGAAAGGGTGATTTGACAGATGCCATTTATGTAGGGTTGGCCAGAACCATTTATATACGGTGTGTATACGGTATTTTTGGCAGGGAAATCACCAAAAGTACGGCCATATACGGTGTATATATATGGTTCTGGCCAACCCTACATTTATGTCCTTGGTGCGCTACGTATATCCACGTAACATCCTTGCCCACCCGAATGCTTGCAGGCCATCTTTGTCCCGCCGGAATCACAGTATGGAGCGTTGATGACTAAAAAACAGCCTCCAACTCCCATCGTGCCAGCAGCCAACCTCACAGCTCATGCGGGCAAAGCAGTCGTGAAAGATGGGCAGCAGCAGCACGAGCAGCAACACCAGCAGCAGCATTGCCAGCAACAGCCAGATTATGCATGGCAGCTGGGTATGCAACAAGTTTGGGAGGGGCATTGTTTGTCCCATGGCCACGGTCTGCCTCAAATAAGCGCAGCTGCCCTTTATGCTTGTGGGAACAAGGTGGCCAGCTTTCCATCACTGCCAAACATCCAAGGTATGCATATGGTGGACTGCACCTGTATGGTTGGGCTTCTCTTCTGTCTCATTATATGGAATCATAACAGAAAGTTACTCACGCCGCTGCTCTGAGGTTGGGAATTAATTACTCTTTGACACGTTAGTTTGAGCCACATTCATGTTAGTACGACTAGAAACCTTCACTTCTAGGGCATGCAAACGGTGCATCAAAAAATTGATCTTGAGGCCTCCCTTTTCTAGCACAGCAACGGTTCTGGTGCTGTACATATACCGTCTAACAATTCGGGCCAAAGCATCTATGGCTAACCCCTAAGTAACTGAAGGTGTAATGTGGTTACACTCTCATTCCCAAGATCGTTTTCAAGCGTGTATCATCATGAAATAAGGTCTTATTGTAATCACTTATTATTACCTTGTAGCGCTTCGTTGTTTCGCGCGCAAGTCATTATTGCTGAGGTTTCTTGCAGTAAGTCAGATCGGAAATAAAATAATGTTCTCTTGACCTCGCAAAACTTTGAGTCTTTAGCAGGGAAGATCCTGTTCTTCACAAAGGACTCCCATCTTTCTAAGGGCCAAGCATCGTCATCATGACTGTGTTAAACCCCTTAATCGGACGAGCCTCGGGAGCTCTTGAGGCTTGAATGGGACGCTCGCCCTGAGCAACTACAAGCACTTGCTGCCAACAATCCTTCCTGTTCCATTGTTGCCCCAGTGGACAGACTCGTGCGCATGCACAGCTCCAATGGGGGTGCAAGCTTCTCCAGAAGGGGTGCATGTGCGAGGCAGCTGCCACCAGGGCAAGCTCCTGTCCTTTGAGGGACCTGGCATAGGCTCGCAAATTAGTTATATCCAGGGATGGGTCATACGGACTTTTGAGACGTCCCATACGGATTATTACGCCATTAATACGACATACGCGTATAATACGCAAACGTATTTTTGCAATTTTGGGGGGTACCCTGGGCTTGCACCAACCACCCCCCAACCACCACCGAATTGTCCCCCCAGCCTCCAGAACATTATAATGCCTCCTGGTAAAGACCCTGAGTGGCATCGTGTTGTTGTTATGGG
>Ga0307945_1000747_pt1 | contig 23560 bp, 24 predicted proteins | sample OrgLakmetagen228_FD_201818 | JGI IMG/M metagenome (GOLD analysis project Ga0307945, IMG submission 201818) | Saline water microbial communities from Organic Lake, Antarctica - #228 | ecosystem: Environmental > Aquatic > Non-marine Saline and Alkaline > Saline | place: Antarctica: Organic Lake...
GCAGGAGGAGGAGGAGGAGGAGGAGGAGGAGGAGAATCAGGAGCAGGGGGGGGGGGAGCGAGTCAAGGGGGAGCAGGAGGTGCTCGTAAGAGGGGGGAGGCAGGGGCGGGTGTGAGTGGGGGGGATAGTAAAGATGGGAGTGAGTCCTCGGAGGATGTGGTGGGTGCGATGATCCGTGCGCTGTACGCGGATTTGCTCGGAGGGGCAAAAGCAGCGGCACCGCCGCCGGGGGGGTTCGATATGGGAAAGGGAGGAGGGGAGGGCATGCAGAAGGGCCAGCAGCAGCAGGCTCCAGGCAGCGGGGCCACTGACGCGGTGGGTGCTGTGTCTATTATTGGGGAGTGTGGGTGTGAGTGTGGTTTGTCTATTGAACGGGTAACGGCACAGAAAGTAATTTGCACCTTGCGGTAAGCCATGAAGTATATAGCTGTCGTTTTTGAGAGCGACGCTGAAGATGTCATAAAGCGGGAAGTTTGAGTGCAGCATCTGCAGAGCACAGGAATTCCTGCACATTGTTTTGCGTGCACTACGGCATGCCCCCCTTTGGCTTAACCCCACCCCCACGCTTCTTTTACAAGATAAATATACCTTTCTTCTTTGACGGTGTGCTGACCCAAACAGCACATGACTCCCTACACAGAATGGTGCGTGCGCTGCGGCAAGGTTCCGTTCGGCTGAGCCCCATCCTGAAATCTAAAGTGAAACATCACTTACCAATGATGCTACACTGAAATAACTCACACAGGAGTTTCTACCCAGCGTGATACGTGCGCTGCGGCAGGGCCCGATTCAGTACCCCCACCGCGCACACCATGACATGCGTACTCGTGCAGTGCAGCTGGACATTGAAGTGGGCAGCCACGAGGTGGGAGGGATGCCATGGATGGATGGGTATGCATGATTGGGTTTGGCCGGCCATTATAAATGTGCACTGTAAATGACCGCACGTAAGGTGATTCCCTTGCCAACAACGCGTTGTATACAATATACACGGTATATACATGTACCTATATTTGTATGGTTTTGGCCTACCTACAAATGATGGCATGATGCATTTGTTTGTGAAGACTATGTGATGCAGCTGGACAACGAAGATAGACACATTGCTGCTGTTTTTTGGAAAGGTTGGACAATGGAAGTATAGAAATGGACAATGGGAGTATAAAAATGGGATAGAAGTGGAGGGAGGTTTTCCTGTTCAAGACCTCAGAAATTGTCCCGTGCCCGTATTTGAACGATGAAATAATGAATAAAGTTCAAACTGTTTTGACTTACAGGCAACCCTAAATACACCTTTCCTAAAATGGTGATGGTCGATCATCGTACAAAACTAATCGTAATATTGATTTTGTTCTCAACCGGAAGATTATATTGTGACGTCCCTGCTTGATGCTACTCTGCTCCCTTTTTTTTAACCCAGAACCGACCGTCTCATTTTCAGAAACCATTCCAATCACGATGTTTGATTATCCAGGAGGCTCTATCTGAGCTTGATGCCCTCAGGGAGTCCATCGTGGAGAGGCAGCAGGGCCTGGCCTTGAGATGCTCACAGGCCATGCAGCTGCAGCGCAACCTGGAGCAACGCACAGGTGTGGTTTTATGCTTGAGTGTGTCTGTTACACATCCATGGCATTTGTTTACGTAAGGGACAAGGAGAGCAGGCCATGCAGCTGCGACGACACCACAGTCTGATTTGTCAGGTCTTGGATTGTTTGTGCGCTCCTGCGTGCAGCATGTTTTGCTGTGTGAGTTGTGCTGCTCTTGTGTGTGCTCGCGTGCCTTGTGTGGTCTGCTGGCTATGTACGTATAAACTTGCACATACTGGTAGGTTGCACATGCATGCCTAACACATACATCAAGGTGTCGACTTGTTGCACACATGCTTTTTGGGCGTTCCTGTTTTGGTGAGAAGGTATTTTGAAGTCGTCAAATTGTAAGCAGCCGGTAAACCCCAGATTCAAGGCGGGCAGGCTTTTCCAGTCTTGAAGAAAGCAGGCCGATCTCCTGCAACTCTTCCTAACAACACTACATCATTATTATGTTAGGTTCATTATTATGTTAGGTTTAGTCGTGCATGATGTTGTGTATGGTGGTGCAGTTGCCTGCAGCCGGAGCTGCATGTGTTTAAAAGGCTGTTTTGGGTTAGCCTGCTTACAAGTTCTTCACAAAACGTGCACTCAGGCGTAGCCATCACAAGTCACAATTTATTAGGCTAACATTCAGGTTCATGCATACAGTCACTTGATCAATTTACATGCACACATACGCACACATCCATATCCATATATGAATGTGCGCTGAAACATGCACTCACATGCACGCATACTAACGTATGAATGCACGCTCGAACACACATGCGCAGAAATGCATTAACACATTCAGTTGTACAAACTAAACATGCATCCTTGCATCCACTCGCACGAGTGCACGCTCAAACTTGCACGCACATATACATAAACACACTTACACATGGAAGCACGCTGAAATACACGTACACTAACACATACGCACACACACCACACTCACACACACACATGCGTAGCCCTCTTAACGGAGCTTCATTGGAGTGTTCCTCGCCCGCTGAGCACGGCAGAGCAGCAGCTGCGCGCTGACCTAGAAGTAGCTGACACGGCACGGCATGTCACTGCGTCAAAATGGACAGCACTCAGGTTTGTATGTGTCTTATTTCTGTGCGTGTTTGTGTGTTTGAGCAACTTTTGGTTTCTGCTAGCGCAGAGGCCTCCACAGCCATGGGTGTCTGAGTGTACTCTTTTTTCGATTTCTAGGTAGCAAGCTTAATGCGGCAAGGGCACCGTTGTGTGGGGTGGGATTACCTGCTGAAATCATGTATGTCTGCATATGCCGCGTGTATGCGTCTGCATATGCAGGTCCTACATCTAGTGTGCTTGCAAATAACACAGTCACAGATGATACTGTTTTGTAGAGGATGTTGTAGCGCTGACGTGGCGTCTCAATTCTAGTAAGCATGGTCCACAATGCTTTTCGCATGCGTAGGCACGCGCATTCTTCAGTATCCATGTACTAGCTAGCTGGTGTTGCTCACAGGCACATATGTATACATATGGAACAATGCAACAAAAACACGCACATGCAAAATCATATACACACACAAACTCACACATACACACGCTCACTTAAACAAACTTGCACATACACATACTCACATAAACAAAGTCACACATACGCACACTTACGTACATGCGTGCGCACACGCACACACACACACGCACATATAAACACATACATACATCACCACCATGCATGCACAGGCGGCGCACAGACCAAGCCCTAAAGTCACTTCCCGCCCCCCCTTCCTCCCACACTCCATCCTCTTTAACTTTAGAAGTGAGTCACAGCGTAAACAGTCCAGCCCCACCTCTCCCTCGCCTGACTGGACCAAACACTCCTCAAGCCTTGGGCAGCAGCAGCGTTGCCAGAGAGGACATCAGCAGTGGCGCTGCCCCTGCCTCTCCCTTCTCCCCCTGGGGTGTACCCTCTACCACACTAGCAACAGCGAGCACAGCAGGTACAGGTGCACACACACACGCATGCACACATGCCCACACATACGCATGCACACATGCCCACACACACGCATGTGCACATATAGATAGTTTGAAACACATGCACACACATCACTCATAGCACACTCATATGCTCGCACACACATGTATGTGCAACATATGCGTGTATACACACACAGACGCACACACACACTCACACAAACACACACACACACACACACACACACACACACACACACACACACACACACACACACACACACAAACAACGCGTGCACACAGCGGGTCGAGATGCGGCCACCCCGCCTCCTGTTCCACCTCCTAGCTTGGCACGGACTGGGGCTGCAGGTGCTGTATCAAGTGGGTGCTAAAGGTTGTTTGTGCTCTCCCTGCATTAGTAGTTGTCGTGTTTTAATGCTTCGTGCAAAGTTTACAAGCCTGGATTATTTGTATATCGGTGCCAATTGAGTTATGGTAGCTGGCACTGTATGGAATATGAGCAGCTGGTTTATTATGGACAAGAAAGAGCGTATTGTCATGCACCTCATGCACCCACACACATGCACACAAACACACACACGTATTTACAAAAACAGGTCATGGCCCACCTCCCACCCCCGGCTCCCTAGGCGCCCTCCGCCACCACCCCCAGCACTCCCAGTTCCGCCGCCCCTCCTCCTCCCACACATCCTATCTCCCTTCCCCCTCACGGCACCAGCAACAACGCTGGGGTGTTCAGCCACCCCTGCGTGCTGCCTCGCCCTCTTCGAAAGCTGTGCAACAGCAGCTGAGCAACATGCAGCTGTCGCGCTCTGTCGCTGGCAGGGGTGCGACAGCTGGTAGGGCTCGGACCTCATTTTCAGCGTTGAGCGTGAGCTCTCCATCATCTGCTGCGGTCTCAGGCGGGGGAGGGCTGCCACCTGCCCAGGAGGCGCTCGTGCAGGCCCGAATCATGCAGGTATGTCTGGGGTGGGGGGGTGGGGGGGTGTTTAGGAGTGGGGGCGCATATATGTGTGTGAGTGCATGTAAGTGTGAGAGTGTGTGCGTGCGTGCTTGTGTGCATGTGTGTGCGCATGTGTGATTGTGTCTAATGTGAGAGCGTGTGTGTATGCAGAGCTCCAATGTGTGGATTGGGAAAAGGGGAGGAATACGTTCTTCTAAATTATTCGTGGATCAGTGGTCCATCGGTAAGGACTTCAATACAATACAGTCTTGAGCCAACAATTAAAGCAGCCTTGCATCTTGCTGGCATTAGAATGCGATGTGATTACACAAAGAAAGCGCTTGTTGCTTATCCTGGTGCCTACACATTTGCGGTTCCAGTGTGTACATTATGTGAGCACTCGCCCCACAACATGTGTATGTTACTTTTCCTAATCCCACACCCTTTGCCCTGCAGCAATACAAGCTTATCAGCATGTGTGGCGAGCAGCTTCAACAAATGGAAGCTGCTGTGCATCAAGCCCAAAACGAGCATTTGGAGATGGAGGCCAGGGGCAGTACCAGCACCTCTTGACAACCTACTCTTGCATCTCATCTAAGCTTCCTTAGCGCTCCAAAACTGCATGTGTAGCTAGACCCTTGCGTGCTTTGTGTGTGCTGCTTCTTGTGTGGACTATGTAGGTAGTGTGTACAGGATTTTTAATCAATTGTCTATGAGCTTCGGTCAATTATCACCAGTAAGCCTGGAAGAGCCTCCTTGAAATGATGAGTGTCGCAAATTGCAAGTACCTTTGCCTGCCGCCCTTGTTTAACAAAGGAACGAAGGCACTGAAAGACTCACCACATATGTAATAAATTAGTTCGAGTAGTCAATGAAAAAGAGCCACGAATTACAGAACGAGCAGATTGAAAGCCCTCGACCACGGAAAAAGACAACTGGAGAGAAGGATTGCAGGCTTGACTTTGACACTGGATAGGGCGCATTTGGCAGTATGGATAAGTTGACAGAGTGCATGTACAGCTTCTTGGCTACCTGATATGAGATCTGCCAGCAGCCGATCAGCCAAACAACCTGCTGGCTGAAGGTCACCCCCTTGTAACCATTAATATGATATCTCGGAGATATAAAAGACAAGAAGGCCTTCTCCTTTAAAACCTTTAAAGTCCAGTTCCATGAAACCAGGCACCAGAGTGTCACATCCACAAGAGTGTGACACCCTGCCCTTCCAAGGAACCCACCCTACTTCTAGCACTAAGTACGCTCGTTTGTTTTCGTGCATACTTAGCGGTGAGGTGAAAGCAGAGGTGCAAGCAACCAGCATAGCGCCTGGGCGGCTGAAAGCATTAAATGACTGAGAATCGAGGTGGAAAGAGCCATTTCAAAACTACCTAGTATCAGCTGGGGAAAAAAGGGGTCTGCCAGGCTGCTGCATATCCGTAGAGACAAGACGAGTACCAAGCTATTGATTGCTAATTTGTTGTGCTGAGTCTATTACTTTGCAGTGACAGTGATTTGCTACGACACTCCTATTGTCGTATGATTTAGTACCCTTGCACCATCACACAGGAATCTAAAAAACCAATGGTATTATCGCCTAGGTGTTTGCCTGCTGCTCAAACATCTGCCAGTACAGTCGCTACTAGGTTGCCATGGACGACAATAAGCCCACTGCATAAAATGTAGCGTGCAGGCTTGAATCTGCTCAACGCGTGGCTCTGCACCCTAACTCAAACCTGCAAGAAGTCAAAGGAGCAATCAGCCAGTTGGTTTCAAACAATTGAACAAGCTTCTTGCTTTGTGCAGGGTCAGCTAAAATCACAAGCTGATATACACAAAGATAGCCTGTAAGCATTGTTTTTTTTTACTGTTGGCTAAATAGCGCAGGCGGCACGGCCAAAAGGAGAAAACAGCATGGCCTAGTCCGCACCAAAAATAAAGGCAGCAGCAGGGCACATTTATTACTTGTGAAAGCTTTACCCAGTACCAAAGTATCTTTTTTTCCTTCATTAGTGTGGGGAGTGGTATTCACAGCCTGTGTAGTTTCCCCTTTCTTTTTGTAGGATTGTCCGATGTGTACGGCGTATATATACGGTTCTGGCCAAACCTACGGCAATTATAAAACAAGTTTCCAACGCCACTACGCTCACCAAATAAATAAATCGACGCGTTGGTACGGGTCTTTTAATTTTGTGGTTCAAATGTGACAACTGAGGCCGCAAGGACTCCTTTTCGCACAAACTTTGTCTGCCTACGAGTCTGTATTTCGTCACAATTAAGGTTCTACAAGGTTTTAACTCGGGTGCTAGCACCACGACCGTCCTCATGGTGTCTGCATGCAGCTACTGCTTCATACACATGCATGTGTGAAAGTGCCTGGCCATTCGTAGGACAAATTAATGCACGCACCTTCGTGTGTCCATTTCCAGCGTAGGATTTTCACACGTACGGACCACGTCGCTGGAGCTCAGGAGGGCCCCCTCAAATCGTGTATTCTTTAAAACAGCCCACCTGTTTTTACGGACGACGTAAGAGGGTATGAGAGGGTTCATACCCTTTGTCCGGCAAAACATTGTACGCCAGCTCATGCTTCAAGTTTAATGTTATTAAAAAACCGTCTCAGGGTGTGCCGAGCTTCCCTCAGCCAAAGGAGCATTACCACCTCATAACATTTGTATGCTTTCTACATTGATTAGATATTACATTGATTAGACTATTGAGCAAGCGTGCCTGTCACGATACAAAGCAAAGAAAGCAACGCAAACAAAGGCGCTACTCACTTTCCCTCAAACTTCCCAAACGAAGCGTTTGAGAGGATTGCGTTGTCAAGCGTCACATTTTCAAGGTTGGCACCTGTGAAGGACCAAAGTCGGCAAAAGGTGAACAGGGGGCCTTCGTGCATTGATTCGGTCATCACCTGAAGACAAGCACATGCGTTGTGACATTGAGACCCTTTGAAACAGACGCTTTCTGCGCTGCAACGTTCACGGAGTGATTGAGCATGCGTGCCACCATTGCAAATTCAGCACTCACCGTCAAACTGACTCTCATAGCCGTTCAGGTCCTCCATGTTTGCATTTGAAAAGTCTGTACCTGAGAGGTTAGGAGGGAAAGGTAGGGGAGTTGAGCACAGCATACAAACTGAAAAAGAACAAAAAAAGGCAGCTGTTGATTGTAACATTGTAACGCACCTCGAGCATCGGCTCTGCTCATTTCAACCCCTGTAATGTTGGCTCCTGAGCTGCGAGCATATTAGTTAGTAAATGTGTGCATGTGGTGTGTGTTGTGCGCATATGTGCTAAGGAATGTCAAGAAAAAGGTTTGCCAGGAGGGATAATGCGAATATAGGCAAGCAGACAGTTCCTGCTCGCAGAATGAAGGCGAGAAAATGAATTGCACACGCTCTGCACTGAGGTACAATTAGAGGCAGAATTCCGTCTGCTGCTTCCCTGTTCATGCTTTGTGGCTTTTTTTGGTGTGTACTTGCAGCCACGCTGCTATCAAGCCTCCCTCCCGTTCATCAATTTACTCAACAAGAGAATTAATCATCTGTACTCGAGCTCAGGAGTTCCATGTGTATTTACTGGCACTTCAACACATACGGACAAAAGGCCATGACACTCTGGCCGTAGGGCGTGCTACTTCCACACAAAGTGCATGCACCATTATGCACAAGCTGCAAGCAGTGCGATCCAGATCAAAGCCTGCACACGTGTGTCGCTTAGCAGCACCCACACTTACAAGTCCGCATTTTGCATCAGCACCCCCGATAAAACTTTGCCCCGTAAATCCGCGCCGTGGAAGTCGCAGCCTCGCACATCTACAAGTGCCTGTCATCAAAACAGGCGCGTGTTGACAGGATATGACAGCTAGTATTAGCTGATTAGTGCAGCAGCAGGTGCGTATTGTCCTTGATGCCCAGATTACCGTCTTGACTTGCAGAAGTCACACACCTCCTCCATTCCTCCCCCACTGGCCTGTGTGTGTGTGTGTGTGTGTGTGTGTGTGTGTGTGCGTGTGTGTTTGTGCGTTATTGTATGTGAGTGTCCTTGCATGTGTGTGTGAGTTTGTGTGTGTAATTGTATTCACATTTGGCTAATATCTACAGCTCATATAATCTTCAGTTGCACGCATGCGCAAGGCCTGTATGCCAAAAATGACGGTGATAAGATTTCCCTAACTTCTAATCGCTCCTCACAAGCCAGTAACCAGAGGCGAAAACAAAAGCTAAGGTACTGCGCAAGACAAATTGCATGAACAAGGGATAATATGGACTCCTTCCTCACTAACCTCCATAGAGAACCTAGCTCGTGTATCAGCAAACCTGAAGGTTGGGAGGGAGCGAAATGTAAAAGGGATGGCTTGAGGTGTACTACTAGAGTGTAATACTTTTCAGGTTAATGCGCACGCAAATTGTTAAAGCAAGCACTGAGGCGCTGTAATGAGAGTGACAGTGGGAGAGTGACAGTGGAGAATTGCTGGAAGCTGAAAGGCACTACTAGGAAGGATGCTTGTCGAGATGGGTGAGCAAATATGATTGGCAATGATGCTGAGACAAACAACGCACTTGTCTAGCGCTTCCATCGTGCATCTCTCTGAAGGGAACAAAACGTGGTGAAAATAGTGTGAGATGCCAGGGTGCATAAGACACAAGCTTGCATGGATTCCCAGCGGTTTAATCTTACTTTCGGCACTTTCACGCGGAGGAGGCTTTGCAAGGGCTGGCTCTGCACCATGCCCCACGTATTGAGCAACCAAAACAGAGGCAATGCTGACACAGACACGAGGCCATGCAGGGGGGGGGGAAGCCCTTAAATAAACTTCTGGGTGCAGCCCTTGATTCCGGGTTGAGCTGCAGCACTTCCTCTGACCAGCATTTTGGGCTTGCTTTAAGCCAAGCATTGGTGCAATGGAGCTTTTGTCACACAGCTCAATGTGTAACAGGAAAATTTAATATTGCTTCAGGTACCTCCTGTTTTGAGTTCAGTGCAAACTACTTTTAAAATAAAATACAAAAGACTGTATTACAAAAGTTAGATCAGCGGAGGAGGCAAGTTTGTCGCTCAATTGAGCATCTTCAGTCGGTAATTCAGTGATATCGACAATATTTGAGTCGACCATAGTGTCGATTAAAAAGTAGGTAGACAAATTCCTTTCTGAACGAAAACATTACGCGGACACATGGAACAATAAGGGTGATTAACAAATCAGAAAAAAGGATCGGGAAAGGAGTGGCTGGAAAAAGTGAGCACGTCAGTGGCCACTCTGTGTCCATGGTTGAAAACAGGTATGCGTACGAAACCAGCTCCCTGATGGAAATAAATAAAGTTGGTAATGGACAAACAAAGTAAGTAGCACAGCTAGTCGAAGGGTGCACCTAGATATTGGCGAGCTTCTTATTCTAACAACATTGGCCAGATTTCAGGCCCTTTTCCCTGAAACGCTCCAGAGTGTGAGTGTTGTAGATAGTGCCACTCATCCATACTTCAGAGAAGGTTGGTATGGAGAGTGCGGTAGCAAGCGGTTTTGCCTGCTCGAAGGGGCTTATCTCAACTTGTTCGCCTCTATATACATTTGCTCACTTGCCCCACTCTGGGAATTGCAAAGTGCTTAACTAAGCATAAATCCTCTCTGATCGCACTGTAATAAACCTAATAACTGCAAATTGCAATTAAGCAACCCTCTTCTGGCGCACTGTAATAAACCTAAAACCTGCAAATTGCAATTAAGCAACCCCTTCTGGCGCACTGTAATAAACCTAAAAACAGCAAATTGCAATTAAGCATCCCTCTTCTGGCAAATTCCTCCCTTGGAGGGTTAGGCCTAACCCTGAGCAGACAATCATTGTTTGTTTGTAAGAAATCCACAGGGATCACATCAATTTCTCAAGTCAAGGCCCCTTGTAAACTTGCACACACCGTCATATAGCCTGGCACTCAGGCATTCTGCAACCTCCCGGTGCTTGATCATGCCAATCTTCAGCGAGTCACATAGAAACTGTGCGTTCAAGTTTGTTTCAATTCCCCTTCCCATACCTTCCAAGATCACAAAATCCACGTCAGGACAAGCATGCATCACAAATTCTGCGGATAGGCTGCTCCCTTGCAGGTCAATGACAGGCATGTCACTACCCGTAGACACGGCAGCCAGGGTCCCATTCGCCAGGGCTACCCTACACCATCATGAGCGAAATGTGTCACACTTGATCAAATGCAGGCACAGCTTGCTGCTTTCAAATAGTGCAAGCCGCTAGAAGGGGCCTGTAGGGCGACACCAGCAGTGATCGCTACCATTACCGCCCTCTTCGAGAGCTCCATGTAGCTTCATAGCTATGTTATGAGCTAAAGGGTGCATAACAAGCACAAGAATTCCGTGGATCATCGAGCCTGGTTGTTTGCTTACAACATTTTAACAACCACAATTATAAATTATAAGTGAACATAGGTGGTAGGGACAGTGGGGATTCTACCCGCGGTAGGATTCCACCCAGCGATAAGCCACTCATACGCACCCAATCACATCAGGGTCCAAGCCTGCAGCCTTCCCTAGCACGATCTTGAGCTCCTTGGCAGTGATATCATTTATACTGGGCTGTTCGTTTGCTGCTAGAACCACCTGCACACCACAATGACATGGTGACAAAATAGTACAATCTCCGCTGCAATAAAGCCGGCAATTGCCTTTGCTTTGATGCCAGCAGATGAACATTTGTATTATTAGTTCGTAAGTACAAAGCTAAAGATAAACAACTCATCAAGGTTCAGCAATAGGTTCCTTCCATATACTTCATTTCTTACATGCAGACAGCAGCATCGCTGATGAGAAACACAACAAACAGCACCTTGCAACCGAGCTTGAGCAGTTCTCGTGCCAGTGGCACCATCCCCAAGCACACATCGCTGCCCGCATTATCGACGAACATGAGCGCTTTTTTGTAGCCAGCCTGAGAAGTCATAACATGTGAAAAATCGAAAATGTAACAATGTAACCCTGCCATGCAGACGTACACTTGGCTCTGGTTTGCACCAAGTTGAAACTGCAATATATGTTTCTAAAAGTGAAACTAGCTGCTATAGTTCAGTGTTGGATTGTAAAGGTGCAGAGGTTGATGTGTTTGATTTAAATTTACGGGCTTTTATAAGTAAAGGTTAGATGGCATAGGCGGGGGAAAGCGAAACCAAATATGAGAAAAGCAGGCTGGAGGATGCACAAAGAGAGCAAAAGAAAACCAGGTCACACTCTCTCTCTCTCTCTCTCTCTCTCTCTCTCTCTCTCTCCCCCCCTCCCTCCCTCCCTCCCTCTCTCACATACACACACAGATTGTACCTGAGGCAAGCGCTGAAGCAGGGCATCGAGATCGTCCACTGCCCAAGGACGGGCCAAAAGTGAGTTGCGCGTGCCCGTAAAAGAGGCTGCTGCTCCTTGCTGATCAAACAGTTCTGCAGAAGCTGCTGCGCCTAGGTCAAAGATGTTGCCCGCTAAAACCCCCCTGATCGCAAGCTCAAGCCTAAAAATCAGAATTGTGTGCTTCAGCGTGAGCACACCACCCAAATCGGTTTCAGAAGGTCCATCGCACATGAATAGAAACTTGGTATGGCATATTTTTATTTAGAAAGGTGGTTTGAGATTCGTGAACACACAAGTAGTAATTATTAAGCACACAAGTCTGTGACACACCTTTGGCGTACGTCCAGCACCCTGTCAAGTTCGGCCAGGAGGATTGGGAGCACAGCAAGCGCTGCGGCATTCTCGGTTTGCTTCACCTTGACAAAAATGTCACCAAAGCCAGCATTGACCAGGCATTGCTCCCTGACCATTGTAGTCACAAGACCACGCCAGCACAGAGTAGGAACACCGATTTAGTGTTCCATGACAATCTATTTTCCTTGCTCCTCAAGTACATAAAGCTGTTAAGTGGGTGGGAGGGTAGCGCAATTAAAAAGGCACTGTGCTTCCTGGCCCTGGGTGACATCTGACACACGTAAAAATGAACAAGAAATGGATACAAAGCCTAGCTATTGCCGATCCATGTTCAGACAGCTGTTCATAATATTAGACGCTTAGATTACTGGCATTAAATGACTCAAATTGAAATGGCTGGGCACGGTTAGCTTTGCGAGCATGTCACACCTGATCCGGCAGAGCACGATACAATTCAGATCCTCCTCAACTTTTCCTGTGCTTGGTTGGCCGCTCTGACAGTCAGCATACTTAGCAGCTAGGACGTCCAGAGTATGGTAGAATGCATGCTCAAAAGCTGTAGCTTGAGCCTGTGTGTGCATGTGTGCATGTGTGTGCGATGATGAGTGCAGTTCATTTCAAGTCACAAGTGTCCCTACACGCACGTGACCAGCTAAGCATGTCTGCACCAAATTGTATGGGTGGTATCTTGCATAGAGTCACAGCAAAGCAAAGCTTGCTACCTGGCGCGTTGCAGCAGGAACATTCTCATCTTCAAGGGCAAACTTTGTGAATGTCGGGGTGCTGGAGCGGAAGACCTGAAAGCATGCAAATGAATGTGTTTGTTTACTGGTGGGGGTGAGGTGCGTGTTGTGTGTGTGTGTGTTTGTGGGTGTGAGTGTGTGTGTGCGTGTGTGTGTATGTGTGTGTGTTTGTGTGTGTTTGTGTGTGTGTGTGCTTGTGTGTGTGTGTGTGTGTGTGTGTGTGCTTGTGTGTGTGTATGTGTGTGCGCACTTGTGTGTGTGTGTGTGTGTGTGTGTGTGTGTGTGTGTGTGAGTGCGTGTCTATGTGTCTGAGTGTGTGTATGTGTGTGTGCGTGCGTGCTTGCAATGCGTAAAACTGCAATAGCACCTCAATCCATTGCAAAGCGTTTACAGTTGCATTCGGGCCAACATAGGGAAAAGTGCAAGGTTTGTAGCCATCACAGAGGAGGGGAAAGGCAGGCATTGTCTTAATATAAATAAAACCTTTTTATGCAGCAACCTGTCCCTTGCAAAACCTGTTGACTTTTGTTTGACCAGTGGTGAAAATGGAAACTGTACGCGAGGGGTTGCCGTGCAATGCCAAGACTCCTCCTCCTCATGCAAAAATGATGTATGCTCTAGTTCTTTGCAAAGGAGGAGAGGTTGTGACTTTGTCTCAATGCCCCCTTCCTAATTTGACGAGTAGCCAAGCTGGACTCTCTGAAAAGGTGAGTGTATGGTGGAACACACACATACACACACACACACACACGATACACGCACGCACAAGAGCGCGCGCGCACACACACACACACACACTCACACACACACGATACACGCACACACACACGATACACGCACGCACAAGAGCGCACACACACAACACACACACACAGAGACAGACAGACACACACACAGACAACACACACACAAAACACACAATATCTCTGTCATTCGTCGTGTTCACTTATTAGGCCATGGCTGAGCTCAAGCAGCTTTTCTGTTGCTTGCTGATTGTAGGAGGGAGCACTTGGAGTATTCTCAACTGTTATTGACGCCGTGCTTAAGCATGACAAACAGCTGATGAAGCGCGCACAGAAAGAAGAGGGCATGGACGTTAAGGTCGCCAGAGTACTTGCATGGTAATGATATCAGCTTGTTGTTTCTAAACAGGCAGACTGACTCGTAGGTTGTTTGCATCCTTGCATCTTCATGGACGTCTAGCCTTTTGTTTTACGACTGGCATGTGACGGTGCCCAAACCCATCACGCTCTTTCACCAGGAATGCTGGGTACCTTGACCAACCACGAAGATCTCCGTCTTCAGCAGCACGATTGTATTCCTTTTACCAAATCCGGGAGATACAAGACCTGCCTCAATCAGCAATCCATAGTATTTCATGTGGTATAAAGAAGCACCCACCACTTTCCATAAAACACACGGATACGGACAATGCCGGGGTTCATGGTTGTTTAGAACATGTGCTGGATCACGCACGGTTGGCAGCAAGCTACAGCAAACGTAGCCTTCCCCCTGGACCTGGGAAGCTTTCTCAGGCCTCGCTCAGCAGGTGCGCGCGTCATAGATTATACGAGGGGGGCTTTGAGCCCTTCTGAAGCACCTGCCTAAAAAGCGTTTGCAAAGGAAAGGGAATTTACATCTTACATGGGGGGACCTTCGCCAGACTGTTCGGCTGATCAGCCTGTGCCTGGTCCTCGCCAGTCAACAATATATTCATAAGCTGCAAGGGAAAGGGGAAGAGTGGTCATAAGTGCGTTAAGGTTTGATAGTGGCTTGATCATTGACAGGCAGAACGCTGCTTGTTTCAGCTGTTCGGTCTGTCACAATAGACCAGCAACACGAAACCGCTCCTGACGTCCCATAGCTTTTATCCTCAACCTTTCTTCCCCGTACAAACACACGCAGGGCCAGGTGTAATACCCACAAAGTGACAGAGGAGTGTGAGCAGCTAGAGCAGCAGCTGCAAAGCAGACTCAGTGTGCCTGCATTTGAAGGGAGGAAGGGCAGCTGGAAAGGATAGTTGGTGTGTAAGAGGCGTCATCCTTCACAATCACATGATGACATGGCGCCCTGTGCCTGTTGAAGAAGTGGTGTTCTACGACAGTACGTCCCTACGTATACGTGGCAGATGAGGCAGCAAGCTGTGGCAATTTGTTTTGCACATACAGGTCTGTGCAAGCACCTCTAAAGGGTTGTTTCTTTTAATGAGTTACGCAGACACTCTTAATGGTGGACCCTAACATGCACAGCAACAAACTGGCCACCTATCATTCGTGATTGCCATCCATTCACTTACTGAGTTGTACGTTGTGCGGCAACTAGCTGCTGGATTGTCTCTGCCAGCAGCCACACACGTATTTACCATAAAAAAAACTACCTGTTACTGCTGATAAGAGCTCTTGTTATGAGCCGGTTTCAGGCCCTTGGGCTGGGCCAGCTCGCAACCCTCTCTCTTGGTAAGGTAAGGTAAGGTTACATCGCTATATATGCCTCTGGTGGGCATCTGAGCGGAAGCTTGAAAAAAAGCCTGTAACCAAACCCAAAAACGCTAGAAAAATCAAGGGAACTTAGCTACAAAAGAGGCAACACCAAAAATATCAGGTTGGTTCATAAAGGTCCTCAAACGAGCTGGGCCATCCTCAAACTGAGGTGGGAAGATAAGGTAAGGTCTCTCTTGACGTTTCTCATGGATTTGTCTGTCCAGAAGGTGAAGGAATTCATGATGTTCTATTGTTCATTGTTAAGCATCATTTCAAGGCATACTTAGTTAACAAGAAGGAACAATTTTGCATGGTTGATGCGCAATGTGATTACATTGCCTATACTTTCCCTGCCGCCCTGCATACACTCGCTCATGCACCCTCCTCTCCATAGAATTGGAAATGCCAATACAGTAAACCTCAGTAATTTCGTTACAGCCAGACCTTAAAATAAAAAAGGCACTGCCAACAGAGCCGCTAGCAACGATAATTGAACAACAGTTATCTCCCAATTAAAGTTAAATGCATTATTATGATGGAGATTTCTTAACAGGAAGCTTATAGTACAACCAAAAACATGCAGGTATGGTCCAAGCGCTCAACGAGTCTGACCTGCCCCTTTCGCCACAGCTAGACACATTCTCTAAATGCCAACACACACAAACAAGGAATATGGTTGTTGAGAGGCATATTTGGCATGCAGCATGACCATTTGCACCCCAAATGTCTGTACATCTCACGTTCATTTTGTTGCTGGCCAAGATCAGCAAAAAAAAATGCCAGGCAGCCTAGCTAAAATACTTGGTCCATGCCAAATGTGACTTCTAAGGAGCAGGAACAAGTCCCTAAGTACAGGACGGACACGATACACACAGACAAGCACACCAAACGGTTTAGCCATACGACAGGGCCTGCCACATACCCTTTGTGCAGAGGACCAGACAGTGCTCCACACATACTTCATAGGTGCAATAACCATACTCTGAAAAGAATGCACATAAATTGACACCACCACGCAATTAGCCTTTGTGGTGCGTGAAGAGATCAGTAAAGGCAAGCTGGGCTCAGCAATTGTTACAATGGATGCTTGTAACAGTGAAAAGTTATCTGACCTTAACATTAAACCACCCGATGACATGAAAAGAAACATTCCTGACGACTGGGTTTTCCCAACACAACAAAACCTTCCAATTAGGTTTCAAAGCCGTCCAGATGGCGTGTTAGTTGTGCCCATTGAGGGAAGAGGCAGGCACTTGGATCCCAAACAGATTCCCACCAGGGACAGAGACATGCATATTGTAGAATTTAAATTCTGCTCAGACATAAACTCTCAACAGACATTAGAAAAAGCGCACAACCAACATCAACCTCTTATCCAGCGTCTACAAACAAGGAGCCTCCGAGGCATCTCTCGAAACAACAAAGTCACACTTCATGTTATAATTCTTGGAGTCGGGGGCACAATCTACAATCAGTACACCATAATAACATCTCTACTAAACCTGGGCATCCCCGCGCACAAAGTGCACCAACTAGCTACTAAACTACACTGCCATGCAATAAAAAGCTCGAACAAGATTACGAAAACAAGACACAAAATACACCTTAACAACAATAGTGATAATGGGGAATCTGATGGGGGGGTTACTGGTAGAGCGGCTGGCTTCAGGAGGGCTAGGCGCAGGCCGGATCGCATGGCTGACAACCTGCCGGATCCTCATTAGTCTCTGTTGTTTCTCGTTTTTCTCGTTTTTGGTGGGACTCTGGCTAGTGTGAGCACTAGTTGAGACCTTTCCTTAGGGTTTAGGCACGCTGGTGACTTCCAGCGTAGGGTTTAGGCACGCTGGTGACTTCCAGCGTAGGGTTTAGGCACGCTGGTGACTTCCAACGTAGGGTTTAGGCACGCTGGTGACTTCCAGCGTAGATTTTTACTTTATTTTACTTTTAAATACTTGGCTGTTGGTTATTCTCTCTTTATTGCTGTAGCTAAGCATGATTAAAAGATTGTACAATTGTACAATGTTTTACATACGCAGCCTAGCAGTCGCACTTTTTGACTGATGGCTTAATCTGTAACCCTTTGTAATCCAAACTAAACTAAACTAAACTAACCCCTGTAAAAGATTGTTCAGGGTCACCCTAAGACGGTCTGCATCTACCCAAGCCTAAATACCTGTGCACGCATCTGTTTGACTGGATATTTGTGCTGATTAGGTACATGGTACATATCATGACAAATATCATGACAATATACCTGACGCAACCTTTCTTCCTCTAAATACCCCCACCCTTTTTGATGAGGAATGTGGTGGTGCTAGTATTCACATTCAGGCTTTTTCCAAACTTCCGCTGAGATGCCCTTTGAGGCATATATAGTGATGTAACCTTACCCTTACCCTTTAGTATTCACATTCCATGTATCTTTGAGAAGGCTTCTTGACCAGTACAAAAAGAGGTGATTGGTGTGTGCAAAACCTCCCACATTGCCCAATACTCACGCAAATTATTAATAAAGGCTGCTTTAAGGATCAGTTTACAAGACAAGTTTCCAAAAGTCGATCGTCACATTTACTCAAGCTCGACTCCATTTACATGTCAGCCATTCTTGGAACCACCCATTTTCAATGACAGATCCAGCAAAGTTACTTTGCTCAACGACCAGTCGACAGCCCTTCCCTGTTGGAAGGCCTCAGCCTTGTCACCATCGATCTTGATGTTCAACTGAGACTCTGTGTTCATCATATGTTGAAACACATGTAAAGTTTCAAAGTTTCACAAAAGGATGGAAAGGAAGACCCACAATTGCGGGTTGACCCACGACACAAAACACTCAAAGTATTACGAGCTAAACGCAAGAGCAAGGGAAAAGAACTACAACCCCCCTTGAGGACAACGCCCCTCATCACATAAAAACAGGCTGAGGATTTGTCTACATAAATGATAAAAGCGTTGAACCTGACAGACATAAATGTCACGCCTACTTATGTATAAGGCTCACTCTCGTATTTCCTTTCTGGCCACATTTTTTGCAGAAGACCCCCATTTTTATAAGGACAACAGGCACCATAACTCGAGCACGTTCGTGCTCTCAAGGGCGTATCATGTCCAGGCACTTACTCAGTGCGAGAAGATAACAGATACACACAAATCTGTAAGCAGGGGCAAAAAAAAGTTTCCGTCTCTCTCTCTCTCTCTCTCTCTCTCATTACACTTGTTCCCCAAACCCATTCCCTCAAACTGTACGGATTCACACTGAGAGCTTTGGACAGCAGCGTTTTCTCACAACCAGTACAACAGCTCTGATGGTGCACAACCTTGTGCAAGCCATTTGACACACACAAAACAAGACCACCAGGCTGCCTCAACCTTTGAAAGAGGCCGGATTGAGTCCTGCAGGACCACTGCAACAGTTAAACTGCCCCAGCCAGCTGCTGCTCCTTCTTCTCCAGCTGCAGCACCTGTTGAAATAAGAAAGGTAGTTCCAGGTTTGCATGTGTGTATTCATGTGTATTCATGTGTGTGTGTGTGTGTGTGTGTGTGTGCGTGTGTGTGTGTGTGTGTGTGCGACCAAGCGACCAGGAGAGTGACCCACACGAGGCTACCACACCAAAGGACCGAAAGGTACCACCCCAAAAGTTGCAAGAAAAAACGGTGGTAGTATGATCGGATGTAAATTAAAAGCAAGGTAAGGAGTAATATAACTCTGAACCTATATGTACACCTTGCTCTTCTGCAGCCATTCCTATTCTTGCCCACTATTCCATCCTTCATTCCTTATCCTGATATCAATTTTCTGCATGCAGCCTTATACATACTGTACATCTACAACAGCTAGCCTACATGCTCCATACATAATGTACACCCAACAGCTGGCATACACTTACACCTAGCTTTGCCACGCAACCAGGCAGTCGCAGACACGTTGTTGGGCGTTGTTAAAGAGTGATACACAGAAGGTGCAAAGGTGAAGAGAGCCAGGCGCCCTAGTCGTACCTGGATGTAGCCGCGCACGACTTGCACACCGAAGAAGGCAGCTCCGATGAAACTCGTGGTGGCACCCACGGACATTGCACTCACGCTCAGCACGGTGCCCACATTGACCAAACAGGAGGCCAGCAGCGCGGCCCCAATGACACGCTGCCAAGTCTGCAAAGGGTGTGTGTTAATGGGGGGGGGGAGTGTGTGCGTGTGCGTGCGTGCACATGTGCGTGTATTTACAATAACATAACCTACAAAAACATGACACTTACATCGGCACAGCACTAACATTGGCATAGCACTAACGCTGACTTGACACTTACACAACATGATGCCAACAGGTCACGTCAGCAGCACATGTATAACGTATGTGAGTTACCATTCAGTGCTGGAAATTAATGCTGAAATGGTGATCCTCGTGGGGTGCAGCCAGCCTACAACGGAGGTTGAGGCTGCATCTACTGTCTGCAACCCTGGGAGACAGCACCGCCTCCTCATTTACTCAGACATGTTCATACGAAAAGAACGTACGGATGGGTCTTCAGCTTGGTGTTGAACGACAGATTCTTTTCAGCATGGAGAGGACGCAGGCGGGAGGGAGCAGGTTCATACCCAGCCATCAATTTTGAGGTTTGTTGTGACAAATGTAGGGCTAGCGAGAGCCGTAGGCGCACAACACGTGCGGCCATATATTTAAAAGTTTCCCTGCTGAAACTTTCCACGGACGCACACCATACACACGTGCATACATTTGTACGTACATGGACTTTGCCGACCTAAACTGCAATCATGAACTTTTCCAGCAGCCCGACAAACCGCACACTTGAGGAATGTGCTGGTCATTGGCTTTAGACAGTGTCGCATTCAATTTTTTGAAACAGTGCAGAGAGTGTACGGTTGTGCAGGACGTGCAAACCCAGGTCTTTGCATGTGCTGTGTCATCCATACACAAGCAGGGAAACAATGCATCGTGCACTGCAAAACACGCAATGCAACGTGTGTGCACAACGCGCTTAAAAGTTTTCAGGATGGATGACCCACCCAAGGTCTAGCAGCTAATGCCGCCTTGCTCAAGCAGTCTCATGTCACAGCCCGAAACTGCTCTTATGTGTCTAACACCAAAGGAATCCATTCCCCCACCTCTCCTGCAACCTGCCAGGGTTGCGGAGGCAAGACGGGCACAGAATTACGACACCTGTGTCTCATGAAAGCGATTATAAACCATACATGACCACGCCCAGCGCATAATCATGACAAACAACAACACCATGACGCACGCACCTGCACGCGTGTGAGTGCCCGCTCTGAATGATTCCCTCACCTCTTCTGCAGCCTGCATACTCATGGAGGCAAAACAACACGTGACTATGACGCACGCACCTGCACGCGTGTGAGTGCCCGCTCCGTCTCCAAGGCTCGCACTCGTAGCTTCAAGTCACCACGCTCCAGTTTCTGCAGGCAGAGAATTGAGATGGTGCAGGTGTTAGACGTGATGGGGTGCTTTATGGCGGTAAAGGTGCTAAAAGATGGTGCATGCTATGAGATGGCGCAGGTTTTAGACGTGATGGGGTGCTTCATGACAGTGAAGGTGCTACAAGATGGTGCATGCTATGAGATGACGCAGGTGTTAGACGTGATGGGGTGCTTCATGGCGGTAAAGGTGCTAAAAGATGGTGCATGCTATGAGATGGCGCAGGTTTTAGACGTGATGGGGTGCTTCATGACGGTTAAGGTGCTACAAGATGGTGCATGCTATGAGATGGCGCAGGTTTTAGACGTGATGGGGTGCTTCATGACAGTGAAGGTGCTAAAAGATGGTGCATGCTCAGAAGTGAGAGACGCCTCATGACAGTTGGGGTGTTTTTAAATGGTGCAGTGTGTAGGAGTGAAGCGGCGCCTCATGAAGGTCAAGGACATTTGAGATGGTGCAATCATAGGTAAATAGGTACCCCTTATTGGTCGAGGTGCTTTGAGACTGAGCATTGTATTATATCAAAAGGAGTGAAGCGGCATTTCACGGATGTAAGGCACGATAATGATATGCATGATGCCATGATGATGCAACAGCTGTAGCACAACACCACGCAAAAAACACCGACGCATGAAAGCGGCTTCAAAGCACAACCTTTTAATCTGTGGAGCTCATTCACAGGGAAAGCAGGCTCAAAAAGCGAAGGTAGATGTGGGAAGAAACAGAAGAAAAAACGACGTCTTCTCTTATTTATTAAGTAGCAGGGGAGGAATAGTGCCTTGGCTGTTAAATGTACGCACCATTGTGGGCATGCACACATGGGCAGTGGTAATGAGACGACACCAACACTTACACACGCATAGACAAAAACACACATATCACACACATGCGCGCGCGCACACACACACACACACACACACACACACACACAAGTTCCTTACCTGCAAGGTAGAGGCCACCTCCTCGATCTTGTTGGGGTTCTTGAACAGGTTGGCCACTGCACGGTTCTGGTTTTGCAGGCCCTTCCCTAAAGCCTTCTGGAATCTTGAGACCTGCATACGCATGTGTGTCATGTGAACGTGAGCGTTTGCTGTAAAGAAAGAAGGCTAAGTAGGCACCGGTATTGACTCCCCACATGAATAAGAATAAGGAAGCCGATTAGGTGCCTGGTTCTGTGGAATGTGCACGTGTTAAAAAACTGGTATGGTGTATGGATTGTGCGCGTGTTGTGAACAGGTATGGTGTATGGATTGTGCGCGTGTTGTAAACAGGTATGGTGTATGGATTGTGCACGTGTTGTAAACATGCATGGTGCATGGATTGTGCGCGTGTTGTGAACTGGTATGGTGTATGGATTGTGCGCGTGTTGTGAACAGGTATGGTGTATGGATTGTGCGCGTATTGTAAACTGGTATGGTGCATGGATTGTGCGTGTATTCTAAACAGGTGTGGTGTATGGAATGTGCGCGTGATGTAAACAGGTATGGTGTACGGAATGTGCGCGTATTGTAAACTGGTATGGTGTATGGATTGTGCGCGTGTTGTGAACAGGTATGGTGGTAAGCAAGCGTAAACAGGCATGCCTGTGAACATGTATGTGCACATTCTCAGGGTTTTGATTTTTGGGGTTAGGGTTTAGATTCTAGAGTTTAACTAACCTCACTTCTAAACCCTATTCCTATACCGTAACCTTAAGAATGTGCAATTCATGTCCACGACCATACTTGGTATTAGGGTTTAACCTAAACCTTAAACTGCAACCTACATCGTTCTCTGGTGTTGCTATAAGCAACCGGTGCCTTCCAGGTAGCAAGGCACAAACACACATAGCAAAGCAGTCTGATGAGGGTTATAGGGCAAAGATAAAAATAATTTACTTTGCCACACACACACACACACACACACTTGTGGGGAGCCTTCCAGCAGCAAGTCGCGTGCATAGGGCGCAGCGATTTCACTGATGTCAAACCGGGCATCCAGACTTTTGCCGATGCCATCCAGCACAGTGAAGGAGCGCACGACAAAGGTGAAGGTGGCAGGAAACCTGTGCGTAGGCATGCGTGCGTGTGCGTGTATGTGTCGTGTTTTTGTTGCAAAATTAGGGTACAAAGCATTGAGGCACGAATCTGGAGGGACGTCTGCAAAGTCAACAAATGTGTGTGACGAATATGGATGAGCTAGGGAAGTGTTAGGGCATGTTTGTAGGTTCACGTGCATATTATTAAAGTCAGAAGCTAATGAGGTCAACAGGTGCGCGGCGGATGAGCCTGATCAGTGTTTGTGCATGTGGCAGGTCAGTGTGAGAAAGGGGGCAAGGACGACACAACGAGGGACGAAGGCAGCAAGTGTCGGGAGAAGTCACCTATCTGTAGGGTTGGCCAGAGCCATACATGGGTATGTGTGTAGGTATACATGGATATGTTTGTAGGTGAACTTGGATATGTATGTAGGTGCACATGGATATGTGTGTAGGTGTACATGCGGGATTTTAGAAGGGAAGTTACCATATTTTTGGGTCATACACAAGTGTAGGTACGGTTCTGGCCAGCCAAACTTATTTGAAGCACGCTCTGCTGCACATCTGCAGCAGGCTGAGATTGACACAAAGAGAAGCAGCGGGGAAGGGGCGTGGCCTTTGCCCAAAATACAGTTTGCTGCCTGCAGCAGGCTGAGATTGACACAAAGAGAAGCAGCGGGGAAGG
>Ga0307945_1000757_pt1 | contig 23491 bp, 22 predicted proteins | sample OrgLakmetagen228_FD_201818 | JGI IMG/M metagenome (GOLD analysis project Ga0307945, IMG submission 201818) | Saline water microbial communities from Organic Lake, Antarctica - #228 | ecosystem: Environmental > Aquatic > Non-marine Saline and Alkaline > Saline | place: Antarctica: Organic Lake...
TTAGTAGTTAATCCAAGGTCATCAGCATACAGCATGTGGGACACACAATTCACTCGATCACCAGTCACGGCACCCTCAATGCCCTCACTGATCTCTCTGCCCATGTCATTGATGTACAAAGAGAAAGGAAGGGGGGGGACAGAGGGCATCCCTGTTTGACACCATTCGTGGGATGCACCCGAGCCCTCTTCTCACCATCCATCAAAATGTACTCATCATTCTCATACATATGTTTGATCACGCTGAGCAAAGTAGATGGCATAGCACTACAACGCAGATGAATAAGCATAAGCATAAGCATATAAGCATAAGCATAAACCCTAAGCATAAGCATAAGCCTTTGTAGGAATATGGAAGGACTCCAAAATGGCTCTTTTGCATCTGATTCGTGTAGAGATAGAAAGCTTGCACTGCTAACTTGCCCTCTTTCTAAGAGGAGAATAAAGCCATTTGCAGCAGATGCGCATACACACAAAAACACACACACACAAGCACACACATATGCACACATAAAGCAAGGGATGTTACTGCAAAGTTTTTTATGTCCCTTTTAATGGAGTGTGGTGCAGGCACATGGTTTTCGCAGTATAATTCTGCTTGCCCAGTCATGCTGCTTGCTGCAGCTGCCCCGCTCTCAGGAAAAAGCCCTGACTACACTGCGATTCCCTCTCACAAGGAGTTTGTAGGGTACACAAAAGAGTGTTGCAGTGCAGTGGAAGATTTTTTTCGTTGTGGGCAGTGGAAATTTTGGGCACGCTGGCTTAAGCTTTGAGTGCACCTTGCTGGGACGTCTATTGATGAACTATTTCTTCCAGCTGAATAATTATCTAATTGCCCTACTTCTGAACTTGTTCCAAATAATTTGTGCAGCGACAATGGTTGGTGTGCAGCGACGAGGGTTGGTAAGATATGTAGAGCACGTTCTGTGTATTGCTTCCTTGCTTGCTCACTTCTTATTTATGTTGACATTTGACCTTACCGACATTGTTGATCTGAGGCCATATCATAGGAACGCTTTTCCTTGCTTTGTAACAAATGAAAACTTGCTCCATTAATTGACATTTATTGTTTACTTTCTGATCCATTTCCTACACGGCTCAAACTTTTACATAGATTATTTGCTTTCTTATCCATGGCTCAATTAATTACCATCTTGTTTCCACCTCAATATCTACCCCGTCAAGATTTTATCAGGACAGCTTAGCGTGCAAGAATCTTATAAATCTGAGCCTGCAAGTTTTTATAAGATGTTTACCCGATACATATTTTCAAACAAATCTGTCAATTTTTTGCCAGGTACCTCAGAGAGAGCTCAGTGCCCGGCGTTCTTCAATTGAATGATGATACAATCGAATGATGATTCAAACAAAAAAAGAATTAATAGCTAAGGTGCAGTATCCAGTAACTGCAACTGCTGAGTAGTCATCGCCCTTGTTTTTGGTGTGGTGGAGGAGGTCTACGGTCCCGATACTACGATGATGTGGGGAGTCATTTGTGGGGAGCAATTGAGTCCGGTTGATGACCGAATTCACCCCCTAAGGGCACCTTTCACACACTGCACCTCAACTTCTAATTAATTTCTTGTTTGAATCAGTAGATTTCACTGATTCGATTGACATTCTTAAAGCGGGGGGTTGTCCCGAACACACCCGCCCGGTCATGGCCCGTGTGTGTTGAATTTATAATGACTTTGACGGCAGTAAAGTAAGGGAGGGGCTCAGTAATAAAGCTTGTTGGCCATGCCGACTTTATCCTTTGTATTATGGGTGAAAACGTAAGCGTTTGTGAAAGCTTCATATTCACTCATAAACAATTCAAAGGACTTCCAGTCTTTAACTACAGCATAAATGCTGCAATCAGGAAGGGCGTCAATTGAGGTCAGATCAGCACCAACAGACTATTTAGCTCGAAAGTCACTGACATGTTGTTGTAAAAGTGTGCAGTTAAGAGGAGGAGGAAAATGCTCCAGAAGCTCTGCCTTATAATCCCTCCAGAATGCACCAACTTTAACTGCAACAGTTGGAAGGAAAGAAAGAGGTTGCCACTTGTGTGTGTGTGTGTGTGTGTGTATGTGTGTGTGTGTGCGTGTGCGTGTGTGTGTGTGTGTGTGTGTGTGTGTGTGTGTGTGTGTGTGTGTGTGTGTGAGAGGGCGACAGCTTCTGACAGATAACTCACATGTTTCTGTCGATAGCACCAGTTTAAGCGCATTCCAAAAGCTTCCTGTGCCCTCTTCCATCAACCTTATGCTCTGCAAACAGGTCTCTTTCATGAGCAGGCAGGGCTTTTTGAAATTTCTGCTCACATGCCCTTCCTTTTCCTGTGTATACAGGATGGGTGAATATGCATAGCTAGGTGCAGCATCCAGTAACCGCAACTGCTGAGTAGTCATCGCCCTTGTTTTTGTGTGGTGGAGGTATACGACCGATGGCTCCTTTCCCTTGATGAATAATGTGGGGAGTAATTTTTGGGGAGCAATTGAGTCCTTCCCCGCACGTGCAAGGGTCCTTTATTTCTAGCACATGACAAAAAAACACTTTAATTTTGCCGCTTTACGCTGCTCAAATTCAATTATTAAAGTCTTCCTCGCGCTCATCGAGTACATTGTACATCATGAAGAGGGCGTGCATCCTCCTCGCTCTCTTTTCTCTCGCGTTCTCCGCTTCCTGGTGAGGGTCTTATTGTCTTATTTAAAAGCTGATGATACGCGGTGATGAGGGGGGCTTTTCATTTGAATGTTGCCTGCCATCGCGAAGAGAGGGAGGGAACATGTTTCTTAGGTAGCACAGCAGGGGGAACGACCGCCCCCGCCTGGCGGGAGGTTCCGTGCTTATTTTCCTCTCGCGTTTGCGCCTGGTCAGTCCTAGTGGCGAAGCGTTCTGTTCATGTGGCGGGGGGTTTCGTCGTTTTATTTGCCCTGATGAAGGCACGTGCCCATCGCAAAATGGCAATATAATCCCGAGTAATAATGCATTTCTACGGTTCAAGCTCAAGCAGGCACATCTTGCCCGCCCAGCAGCGGAACCGATCCTGCTGCTATCGGAAGGAATGGGTGGATGGATCCAGCATCAAAACCCTTCACCCTGCTATCTGTTCACAGGAGAACCAATGATCTGTCGAGGGACGAGATCACCGCATTGTGCGGGGAAAATAGGGACGCCAAAACTTTTGCTGCTGGGACGAATGAGGCTGTTATCGTAAACAGCACATCAGTGCACTGGGTGAGTGAATGAGTGCAGTGGGAGGGTGCCTCGCTGCGTGCTCCTACCTGTTATAGAATTTAGGCTGCTGTTATGTACATAAAGCCAATTGGAAATGATCTCGTGGTAATCAATGCATCCTCTGCTGATCCCACTTCTCTCCAGAAATATCAAAATGAAGGGGGGGCTCATCAGAGTACTAGTAGAGTATCGCTCACAAACATGTGGTCTCTTACCTTTCTTGCAGGGCTATTTTTGGCAGCACTCCAAGCCTATTGCTGTGGCTCAAAGCGGTGATGAGATGTATGTTGAGACAGCCACTCATCATGGTGGCGACGACTATGCAGCGGTAGGTTAACTTGTACCCCACGAACAATGATATGATAGCATGACGACAGCAGGATGAACGGCTTACCATTGTAAAACGAATTGTGTGCATTGTCAACTTTGCGTTTGTTGTAAGCACCAGCTTAAACTGACTTGGCAGTGCTGCCATGACCTTCACTGCAGATGGTTGCAGGTGACCCTGCCATGGAGTCGATATACAAGTGGGATAGGTACGAGAACACTGTGCAGGTAGCCTGTAGGTTTAAGGTATAAGCTTGGACAAATTATAGTGTCACAGTCAGCCGTGCTGTGTCAATGTTTTGCGCACATGAGTATGCACACATTAAACTTGCTCCCACTGATACATTTGCCGCATTGCAGTCCTGAGGAAATGAACGTGAAGGTCCGTGGACACACTGGCAAGTCCGATGGAGCACATGTGATGACTGGACCTATCTGGATCTGTAAGTTGGGCAGGAGACAAAGACTGCTTCTCATCTTGTCCTTCTCCCTCCCTCCCTCCCTCTCTCTCTCTCTCTCTCTCTCTCTCTCTCACTCTCTCTCTCACTCTCTCTCACTCTCTCTCTCACTCTCTCACTCTCTCTCTCTCTCTCTCTCTCTCTCTCTCTCTCTCTCTCTCTCTCTCTCTCACTCTCTCTCACTCTCTCTCTCTCTCTCTCTCTCTCTCTCTCTCTCTCTCTCTCTCTCTCTCTCTCTCTCTCTCATATCTCATACACGCACGCACGCACCACTCGCACGCACGCACGCACGACACACACACAGGCGCAAGCCATACGCAAGTATAGGTTGTCTATTCTCCTCCCTCTTTTCTTTTGTTACTTTGGGTAGTCCTCGGATTACTACTATTACAAGCTAGGCATACTCCGTTTACCAGGGAACGAGCCCACAGAATGCTGCAGGCACCTGTGCAACTGAAAGAAAAGGTGGATAGGGCCTTGGTTGAATTGCGGTTGTAGCGGTTGAAATCAACCGTGCGGTTGAAGAGCGGTTGAAAACAACCGCTCCTCGGTTGTGAACACTTTTCAACCGAAAAACTGCGGCTTTTTGGTAAAATTTCAACCGCATTTCAACCGCGGTGAAATCAACCGTTTCAACCGCACTTCAACCGAGGCCTGAATTGTCTGACGATGCGAGTAAAGGTCTTTGAGGTCTTCACTTTCTTGGCAGCGTTTGTGTGTATGGGCTAGTAGGGTGTGGCCACTTGGAAGTTATCCACCTGCATTTTCGCTTTGTCAGTGCGTATTTCCTTGATCAGCGGTCGAACTTGCCTTCTTACTCTTTTGTGTTAAGCTCATGTTCCAGTTGTGTTACTGGCCCTTTGTTACATGGTTTGTATTGAGGTTTACCTCGTTCTCATTGGTAGAGCAGCCATCCCAGGTTTAATGCCTTAGTAATCCAAACTAAACTAAACTAAACTCAGCATGAGATCACTCCTTCAAATGCCGTTCAAACACAACGCTGGCAGGGCAACACAATGAGCATGTGATTAAGAAAGAAGTGCTGGAGCAGGCTTTTAAGTGTCACCTCCCGCACTTTTGTGTTACGTGGATGTATGTATCGCGCGAAGCACAGAAATGGCATCTTTCGGATTACCCTTTTAGCAACGTTTCATTTTGCTATGTGGTGTAATGACTCTTGTGTCAGGAGTAGGTCACAGGCCCACCGTATCATGATTTAAAGTTTCCGCTTTACTTGTGTGCTCTGTGCTCCCTGCGATGTGGTGCTCATTTGCACAAAACCCACTTCTGAAACTGGCTCCTCGAATCATGTTACCTCTGCTTGCGTAGGTTTCGTACTTTACTCTTTCCTTCACGCTCCCTGGTAAAATTACAACCACTCAAATTACCCAAATGCGCACGTGCAGTGGACCAAGTGGACGCCCAGCTCCAACAATTGCGCACCACACAGACTTATTTGTACTGGCGAGAGCGCAGCCACCGTAGCACCATCGAGAGCACAAACAGCCGGGTGCTTTGGTTTGCTGTCACCAGGGCAAGCGCCCTCGTGTTGGCGAGCATTGCTCAAGTGTTGGGCGTGCGGCATATGTTTTCTAACAAGTAGTGTTTATGCTTTTGCTTTTGTTGGGGGGGGGGGATGTGTCAGATTAAAAATTAAAAGTGAAGCAGTATGTTTGCTTGGACGTCTTGATGTGCATAAGCGTCGGATTGTATTCCTCTAATAATCTATTTGATATTTTCTCTGAATTTGCATAGTATCTCTCAGGGTCAATCGATAAATCAACTTTCAAGGTATGTTGTTATATGGTCATAAAAAAAGGCCTTCAGTCAAGAAGTGCGACTGCAAAATCAATTTCCTGAACGGTCAACGAAAAATAAGGAAAAGAAATGTGTTTGAATAGGTCAAAAGTCCGAAGTATTTAAAATCATCAATTGTGAATAAGAGGGACTTAGAGGGCCACTTTTTCTTGTTAAGGTAACACTTCAGTGCAAGCATACACACACACACAACACACACACACACACACACACACACATATACACACAGGGAATGGGAACGCACTCACCCTAGAACGCTAAATGGGTGCCGCATGTGGGAAATCAGCTAGTGTCGACACGAGCCCACCTCCAAAGAATGATGAAAACGTACGTGAGGTGCCGCTTGTTCCACAGAGCAATCCTCAAGCCAGTGCTCCAAGCTGCGCTGCCCCCAATCTGAGTGGACCTTCATTGGTAAGCAACGAGCTGCAAAGAATAGACCTGCTTGGTTTGGTTCGCTTTCGTGCCTGCATTTCAGCATGCAAAAATGTGAAACCTCTTAGAGTGCAAGATTCACTCGTGGCATGCATGTTATTCAAATAAATAATATCTCATGTCTCATGAGAGTCACGCGTCTTGCAACGTGCCTGATTTGTTTGTGGCATGCGTAAGTGCATACATACAGCATGGTATGCATGCATGCATGCATGCATGCACGCACACACACATACATACACATGCATACATACTCACACACACACATACACACAAACATACACATGCACACATACTCACTTACACATCACACAAACATAAATAAACATACATGTAAGCACGCACACATACGTGTATTGTACTATTGTATTGTACCATTGACATAGGCACATGCACACGGCCACAAACACGCCAAAATCATGCTCACACAGGACGCAACTTGTTTGTGCGTGCAGAGGATGTTGGGTGGCAAAAGGGAGCGACACCTTATTCCCCTCCATTTCGCTTGTCATTGAATCCTTCCGTCTGTTTGTTCAGATCCTTAATCAGTCAGCGTGGAAGCTAAGGGTCTTGGACCCCGGCATTCCCTCAGACATACGCGCAGTGTATGACTTTGGGCCTGAGAAACAAGGACGGATACTAGGCAAGGGCCAATTCGGTAAGTCACGCCTAGAAGGGTTTACTCTCTTATCGTCTCTTTGGCGTCAAACGAATTAAATATACATACACACACAAACACACAAACACACACACACATCATACACACAAAGGTACACATGTATACATACAAACTGCAACCACTAATTAAAAATAACACAAGAGCACGCACACGCGTGCGTGCACACACACACACACGCACACACACGCACGCACATACACACACACACACATGCACACCCTTACTCACAGGTACGGTGCGCAAGGCTGTCAAGAAAGAGAGCGGGGAGCAAGTGGCTGTCAAGAGCATAGCCAAGCGCAAATTGTTGATTCAGGTGGAGGTCGAAGATGTGCGGAAGGAAATTTCAATTCTTCATCACTTGGTGGGGCACCCAGCTCTGGCCCAGATTTTTGGTGTGTTTGAGGACAAGGTGAGCCTTGCTTGAGTCAAGTGCTATTTGCACTTTGCTCGTATCGTTGTACACCTCACCACCATAAGCATACTGCTGTGCCTTAAAGGAAAGATACGTCATGACTTCTCTTGATGGGTTTTTTGTTCACTCAGTCGTTGCACTTCTCTTAAGCAGCCTGTCATTCTCACTCTTTCGGATGCACACATACTTAACCACGCACAGACACACACACATATGCACACACACACATAAGCAAATGAGCACACATTAGCACACACACATACACATGCACACACATGCACACACATGCACACATGCACACGCACAGCACTACGTGCACATCGTCATGCAACTGGCGCAAGGGGGTGAGCTGTTTGACCGCATCGTAGAACGCACGCACTACTCCGAAAAGGACGCGGCTGAAGCGTTCCGGGCGATGGTTGACGTCGTCCTGCATTGCCACAACATGGGGGTGATGCACAGAGACCTCAAGGTGCGGCTGTTTGAGTTCTGGTGTGGCTCGGCTTGCCTTTGGAGAAGAGTGACTGCATGGATTGATGTTTGCCACAAGGAGGCACTTGCCTCTACGGCATTAGTAACAGCCCTGTCTGCCACCTGATATGAATGGGTTGACCGAAATCATACATACATACGTATATGGGGGGCGTGTACATGGTTTTGTTATGAAGTTCCCATACATACGGGCATACACGGTGTATGTATACAGTTCTGGCCATCCCTAGATCCGGACCAACTCACCGGATGCCCCTCCTCTTTGTTTAAACGTCCTGTCCACAGCCCGAGAACTTCCTGCTGGCAGACCGCACACCCGAAGCACGAGTGATTTGTGCGGACTTTGGTCTATCTACATTCTTTTGCGAGGGAGAGGTGTTTGACGACCTGGTTGGCTCGGCATACTATGTGAGTCCGCTCCTTGTGATTGTACGAGTCTGTACCTTATGCTAATGTTTGCACGCGCACTTTCATATTGTATACTAAGCATGTGCTCAACGGTGGGCAGGCATCATGCACGCATACGCCTTTGCTGGAACTCCTTGAAAACTCAATAACCTGTTTGATTTGTGCCTTCCGCGCGCGCTTTTCTTGTCCCGCCTTCCCACCTTTTCCGCCCGACCATGGAACCACCTCTAAATATAAATCCGCTCGCTCCACACTCTGACCTTCTCGTTAGACCTTAAGGATGTCAGGAACTTTGATAAACTAACCCCAGGGTTGTTTTTCAAGCAGTCTGTCGTACGACGCGTCCAGTGCTCTTCTCTTGGCAACCTCGTCACTTCCTTTCTGCATACTCTCTCACTCTCCATGCCTAACAGCCACGTTCTTAAGAGCCCTCATTAATAAGAGTCATCATTTACCTTCCCCATAGCCCAACAGGTCGCACCTGACTTAATCCAGTGCAAACAAACAACCACGTTCTTAAGAGCCCTCATTAATAAGTGTCATCATTCACCTTCCCCCTAGCCCAACAGGTCGCACCTGACTTAATCCAGTGCAAACAAACAACCACGTTCTTAAGAGCCCTCATTAATAAGAGTCATCATTCACCTTCCCCCTAGCCCAGCACATCGCCCCTGAGTCAATTCAGCGCAAACAAACAACCACGTTCTTTAGAGCCCTCATTGAAAAGAGTCATTGCTTACCTCCTCCTTCACCCAACAGGTCGCCCCTGAGGTCATCCAGCGCAACTACACAAAGCAGGCAGACATGTGGAGTCTGGGAGTCGTGCTGTACATCCTTCTGTCAGGTGCGCCGTGCCGGCCATGCTGCACGGAAAAGGCCAGCCAGACTCATGTATTGTAAACTAGATGTGAATGTCGTGAAGGTGAATGGTTCCAGCCACCTACCTGTCTCCGAATACCTTTAAGCCTTCTTCTCCCTTTTGCTCACTTGTGCATGCGTGCTCGTTGGAAGGTGCTGCTTCCATCGAATTACTGGCAGTGGAATTGAATCAACCACGACCATTTCACAGGTTCCTGTTGCATTCTAGCACGCGCTATTTCAAAAGAACCGGGCAATCAGAGAACAAGAAAGTTGCAAGAAAGCGCCTGCTGGTTTGGCAAACTCTGGACTAAGCACTGCATATGCGGTTCTATTTGTTTATGCATTACTTGCAGGCAGCCCCCCGTTCCATGGCAGCTCTGAAGATGCCATTTTCAAGGAGATCTTAGGCTCTGCGCCAGACCTTCACATTTCAAAGCCGTGGCCTACCATCAGTGCCCCAGCAAAGGCGCTGGTGTCCAGGCTGCTGGACAGGGACCCTTCAAAGTGTGTATGTGAATGTGTATGTGCCCACTGACTGTATCACTGCCGAGCTCTTCTCATACGCTTACTGCTAAAGTCACCATGAATGATCTACCGCTCGGGCTCTTTGTTGTTTGGAAACTCGTTGTGTGTGTGTGTGCGTGTGTGTAATTGTGTGTGATTGTGTGTGTGTGTTCTGGTCGGAGTGCATCCATGATGTGGGAAGCTCCCTCTTTTGCACTCCCTCTCAGCTACAGCTTTCCTACGCAGCAACAGCAGTGCTCACTCAAGCAATGTGCGCAGGCTTGGGAGGGACGCCTGCAGCAGTGAGTGCAAGGTACATTCGTTTGTGCAAAGTGCACAAACTGAATGTACAATCATGATTTGTGCTCACAGGCGCCACAAACCAAATGTGCACTCATGATTTGCGCTCACAGGCGCATGACCCCGCAGGAGGTGCTGAACGAACCTTGGGTGCACCCGGATGGCATTGCCACTGATGTGCCCATTCAGTTTGAAGTGGTGAATCGCCTGCAGGTGCGTTGGTCGTCCTGTGATGTTCATGTGGGTCCTTGCAATGTTTTGACGAGGGGGTCGTTTGTGCGTTGGTTTCACATATAGATGCGTGCGTGATTTTGCGTGTCAATACGCGTGTGTGTTTGTGTGTATCCATGTGTTGTTTTGATAAGCAAATGGGCATCCATGCTGACGTGAGTACCCATGCACTGATCTAGTACAGATGAGAATGCCCATGCGTGCGTTGAGTATGTTATGCCCATGCGTGCGTTGAGTATGTATTATGTTGAGTATGCCCATGCGTATGTTGAGTATGCCCATGGTGCGTTGTCACAAAGGATATAAGGATGCCGACCTGGACAGGCACTTGAGCAAGTCCATGTTGACGTTGACGTGAGTATCCATGCGTTGGCCTATTTAGGCTGCTTTTCATTTGCTCCCCAAAGTATTGAGGTTCCTTCGTCTCTGTGTACCCCCAGGCATTTGCAAAGCATAACAAGCTGAAAAAGGAGGCGTACAGGATCATCGCAAGCTTGCTGCCTGAGCTTGAAGTCAAGGTGGGCTCCTTGTCTGCTCGCTCTCAAACTCAGGCATGACTGATCCACAAAAACGTCCATGTGTACATAAACTTTGCTGTAAGTCACGTCCTGGTATTATTAGGGTTGGCCAGAACCATGTATGTACGATGTATATACGGTGTTGCAGGGATTGTTTGCAGGGACTTCATCACATACACGGTCATATATGGCGTATACGGTTCTGGCCAACCCTAGGTATTCTCCTTGCTAGTGCATCCAGCTACAGTTCTGTAGACTTGATCCATTGTGGTCGGCGTGTAGATGATGCCTTTCAATCACAGTTGCACCATTCACCTTACCTCATTTCAGCCCCAGCTGTGACTGTATTGGAGATGCTAGTTCTTATGGCGTAAGCATAGGGTTGGCAGAACCGTGTATACATATAGGGTTGGCAGAACCGTATACATACACCGTGTCATACCGTGTATTTGGACATGTTTCCCTGCTTATGGCGACTTGAAATGAAATCTATGCCGGTTGATAAAACTTTATTTTGCACAGAAACAAAAGAAAAAATCGATTGAACAAGGTTTCAGGGTTGGCCCTCTGATAATCCCATGCTAAGAAGCCATCTCAATGGCGACCCTGAGAATCATCAGTGGCCAAACCATTGCAGCTTGATGCAAGAAGCTGCCTTGAGGGACAAGGACTATCTGATGCTGCCTGTCAGCTCTGAACCTGTCAGCGTTCCACAGTTCATTGCCAGGGCTTTTCAAGCTGCAATGGCTGGGCATGGCCACTGAACAGGTTCAGATGAACAAAACGTTATCTCAAGCACAATAGGGCCATCAAGATGGCTTCTCAGCATGGGGTTCTCAGAGGGCCAACCCTGGGACCTTGTTCAATCGATTTATTTACTTGCAAAAAAATTTAACTGACATGAATTTTTTTTAAGTCGCCATAAAGTACCGCACATGTACCGGAAAAATGGTTCCGGCCAACTCTAGTTTAGCGTGATGAACTAGTCAAGTGTATGTCTGCCAAAATCTCACTCACCTTAATTGTGCCTTTTGTTCTTTGGCAGAGACTTTGGCAAGTGGAACTTTATCACTAAGACCCAGTGCTTACGAGAGCCATGATTTTAAGCCTTTCAGCAACGCTGATTTGGTTCAGAATAGGCATTAACTTTGTGTGTGTGTGCGTGATTTCCCCGCAGGGTATGCACGAGCTGTTCAAATCTTTTGACGGTAAGTGCTTGACGCGGTTTGGACGGAAACTGCTTTGTGCACCTCCCTGGATGTTAAGCTTTGTGATTTTTTAAGGCTCTGTGGTTTTTGCCTATACCCGATTCCTACCTTCTTCTCCCTCCGACACTCAATCTACTCATGTGTGTGTGTGCACAAACGCAGCGGACAATTCAGGTCACATCACCCTAGACGAGCTACATCAGGCGCTAAGGAGCAAAGGCTGCGAAATTCCCGCGGACGAAATCAGCTATTTGGTAAGCCACTCAAGAAAAGTGCACAAAAAGTGCACAAGAAAAGCGACATGCAGGTTACCGCTCACGCTTCTGGTATGGTAACTACTCTGTTCTTCATAAACTCTCCAGTCCACTCCAATCGTACAGCCACTCACCTCCAAAGGGACACCACTGTTGCCTTTAACTGGTTGCTTGTGCGTTTCTTATTAAGGAATTAAACCCCGTTGATGCCTTCTCATGCTAGGACCATACAGTATGCAAATGGTGCGTTCCTGGCCCATGCTGACACAGACCTAAGAAAATTAAATGTCTGCTTTAAAGGTGGAGTACCCAGCCATTGTGTGCCAGACACAATTCATCACACCTGCTATTGGAAGTAGAAGACTTGCTCAAGCAAACAGGCCATCAGGAGCATCGACAGCGGCAGTGACAGCACCGCCTATCTGTGTTCAGTTTCGTGTCTGTGCATTTCCTGTGCAGGTCTCTAGCACGGATTTAAACAGGGACAAGACCATTGACTACGAGGAGTTCATTGCGGCCACTACCCACGAGAGCAAACTATCTAGGGTACGTGCTGGTTCTGTAAGAACAGGTGGTATAGGGTGTGGCAGCTGCTTTGAAACAAGGGGGAGGGCGTCTGTTCCTCTGCAGAAGGGTACGTGCTCGTCCTGTGAGGGCAGGTGGTATAGGGTGTAGGCATCTCCTCCCCATAGGCTTTTAAAACAGGCATGCACTCACACCCTGCTAAGGCAACAAGCGCCTCATCTCAACGGAAACAGCACCTTCTCAAGCACTCAAGTACTCCCCAGAGCCTCATACGTCATGTTTCACAAAAGTTTTAATTGCCATGTTGCCTCTTGACCACCATCCACTTGCTTCCAACACTGTGTGCCCAAGGCTACAAAATTGTGATTTGTGTCTGACGTGTAGGAGGACAAAGTGTACCAAGCTTTCCAGATCCTGGACACCGACAACTCAGGCTTCATTGACCCGCACGAGCTGATGGCGGTGGTTACCAAGCACACCGGGACAGATGACTTGATGGATATGGAAGAAATATTAGGACAGGTGTGTGCACCTGTGTACGAAATAAATTGATTCCTTTACAAACCAGGCATGCGTCAGTGGCCTTCCTTTAGTCTATCGACAGAACGGTTAGTGCTTGTTTATATGTGCCTGTTGGCATCATGCATGAGCCACGTGGGCAGGAATCTACAAATATTCCCAATGTCGGACCTGCTTTGCTTCTTGAACTTTAGATGCAGGGCTCTTGTGCGTCACGTGCCTCGTATGATACTAGTATCACACATCTGGGTAACCCTGACCTCACACATACTAGTACTCACACATGCAAGTACTCACATATTAGTACTCATACATTTGGGTAACCCTGACCCTAGTAGTCAGGCTAAGCTCCGAGGGGATCCAGATCTGAGTTTGAATACAGCAACAGGTTGTTGCTACATTACACTACCCAGCAGCATTGGTCACCCCCCTTCCCCTAGTACATGTTCGAGGCATCACCACAGCTTGCTACAATCGCAAAGGGTGCATCAACATGTGCGCACGGAAATGCCTTGCTACAATTGCAAAGGGTGCAGCAACATGTGCGCACGGAAATGCTTTGCTACAATTGCAAAGGGTGCAGCAACATGTGCGCACGGAAACTTTTTGCCTGCAGCCACACAGGTAGACAAGAACGGCTTGATCGTCATTCATGGTCATGGTCATGGTCGGCTTTGATCGTCATAATGGTCATGTGCGCATGAAATTCCTTTTCCTTTGCCTGTTGCCACGCAGGTAGACAAGAATCGTGACGGCATGATTGACTATGACGAGTTTTCGCAGATGATGTACGCAAGTATGATCCACACAAAAGGTGACAAAGGGTGTTTGAGATGACTCTCGTTTCTGGATGGTTGAGGCATTCACTTTCAGATGTGTGCACCCAGCTTGCACAGCAGCGGACGTAAAGGAGTAGGGGGTGGTTTTTCACTGCCTGCGTGGTTATTTTCTTTCCACGCTATGTGACGCTCATCTGAACCCTGCGCATCCTAGCTCGCCCGCTTGCTCTTCCTTCGTTGTCAAATCCCGCCAAACTGTCTGCGCGTTTTTAATAACAAAATGCAGTGGAGGGAAAGTCAAAGCTTTCTGTATCTATCACAAAGGCTAAGGCCTTGCTGTGCCTGCCATTATTTGTGTGTACTGTGCATAGCCCATTAGCCCGTTGGGTCTTGACCACTACCCCATGTTACCCTGCCACCTTTTAACTATCTTAAAACTGGATTCAATACCACAGCAGTTTGATGAGTCAGCGGCATTATCAGAGCAGGACAGTCTTGAGTATTATCAGGGATGTGCCATACGGTGTATTTGTACAATGCGCCGTATTGTATTAAACGCGTATTTTACCGTATTGAACAAATCGGGCCATATTATACAGATGCAAAATTTTTGCCCATTTTCGCCAATTTTTGGGCTTTTTAGGCAATTTCCTGCCTTGGATGGTGATGGCTGGTCCCGTGGACCCTCCTGCTGTGTATTGTGTCCTCCATTTTGAAAATGACAGGGATGAGGAAGAATGTAATTTATATACCCCCCCCCCTTTGCCGGGGCAGCGCGTTGCGTAATCACTTGTCTAGCAGGCATGCATGCACATTGACCCAAGTTTTCCCCTCACACACACACACACACACACACACACACACACACACACACATACACACACACACAATCACACTCATGCAGGTGTATCCCATGAGCAAATGGTCCTTGACTCAGTGAAGAGCTTGCGTAGGTAAAGTGACAAAGTTATGTTGAAGAGGAACAAGAAGAGTATTTGGCTGCAAAGCACCCCTATCAGCGTCACGTTTTGAAATGTGGCGTTGGGAAAAAGCTGATCAGAACCTTAATGCATTTTTTAATCAGGAACTGCCTGCATTACCAAGCATAAGGGGATATGTGGGTATGGATTGTGCAAGAACTGTGAAAGGAATTGTTCTTATTCTGAAAAACCTGTGGACAAAAGGGTAGACAGAAAGTTTGTGTCTGCGACATACCAGCATGATTGAATTCAAATGAGATAGTTACAAATGCTTGGTTAGGATGTTGTTATGTGACGCACTGCTAATTTGGAGTTTTCTTTTTTCTCTGTGTGCTATAGCAAAGGAGATTTGCTTTAAATACTCAGTACTGAAGTGGCTTACCCTCGATTAATGTGGCGAGTATTTTTCTTATGTCGTTTTCCTTTGTTTCCATGCAGTTGTGCTGGACGCTTGTCATGTATTTTTATGGTATCTGTGCCTGAACTACAACCTCTAGACAAGTTCCATTACCAATCGTGCGATCTAGGTGATTTAAATATTATACCTTATTTTTCCTCGACCTAATTCCAATTCATGTAATTTCAGTGCAGCTCCATACAGAAATCAGACATGCTTCATGTCTTACCACTGGGCTGTCGCTTTAAATCTGAACAGTGCTTGGTGTGCTGACTTTCACGGTTGAACAGAGAAACAAAGCAAAGGTAGAGACAAATGGGGCACATGGACCAAAAAGAGAGTGCGTTGCCCGCCAGAGACGGCATGAATTGAAGATCCTTAATTGGCGTAGAATTGTTCACGCCTGTTGCAGACAATTAGTTTAGTTTAGTTTGGATTACAAAGGCATTCAACCTGGAATGGCTGCTCAACCTATGAGAACGGTAAACCTCAAAAAACAAACCAGGTAAAAAAAGGGCTGTGACGCAACTGGAAAATGCTAACTTTAAAGACACGAGAAGAAGTAGGCAAAAACACATCAAAAGTATAGACGTTGGTTCACCAAAGTAGACGCATAGTTGCAGACAATGTAACTTTGAAGAGGAGGGGCAAAGCCTTTGATGGGCTTGATAATGTAATTGTACCTGAAGAATAAGAAGAACTACGCAGGCAGTATAAAACCACTCCCCACATTTATTCAAAGAGAAGGAGCCACCTTGGTTCTGTGTACGTAAATCTCCTCCACACTTTTTAAATTAAAAAAGAAGTACTTTTCCCTCTTTGCAGGCGGGTAAAAACACTCCCCACACCAAACAGGCAAAGCGACAAAGGAAGCCAATACATGTCTGGCAAATTATTAAATGTATTGGCCCCTCAGCACGGCATTTACTACCATTTCTTTCAGGCCAACATACCCACCCACACTATACACCGCTTCAATATCTGCTTTGTAGCCCAGCTCATCCATGATGTTGAGCTCCCCGACCCACTGCTCCAGCTGCTCCCAATGCTCCACATCGACTGGCTGGCTTTCTGTGCGTGAGCCTCGGGGGGAGAGAGAGGGGTTACTATTGACATGGGCTCATATGTTTATCACTGGCATGTGTGTAGTTGCTTGCTATGGCGTGCGTTGATGGCACTTTCTTACGGATGCGGCAATTAACAGAAGTCATCAAACAGCGCTTTCTCGTGGGCAAGGCAACCAAATGAATAATAAAACGGCTGAGTCGGGATTTATGCTTGCTAAGGAAAATAAAAAATAACACAGATAAAACATGAAGTTTACCGCAGGCAGATTAAGGTGAGGAAGGTAGTTGCTTGGGGATCCGCACCTCTCACTGGTCAAAGTAGACTGAGCTTTGTGCTTTACCTAATCCGTGCAATGTTTTAGTTCCCTACATTCATTAAGTTCTGGAGCAGAACCCAGAACAAATGACCTTTTTTAATCCACGCTGGTCGAGGATCAAAGTAATGCATTGTTGTTCTTTTTCTTATCCCCCCTTTATGTTGGTGAAGAATGAGGTCTACAGGCTAGACAGCAAATAAAAAAATAGTGTCGAGGTATACAAGATCGGTTCATATTGTTATAAAGTTATAATATTAGCCAGGCCATTTCAAAATACAAGCTGTCTCTCTGACCTTTTAAAACTGAGGCCTTTGTTTGGTGGTTAAAATTCATATTGCAGGGCAAATGGTAAACATGTATGCACATTGATAATGAACGTGCACATACAGTCATGGTCAGCCAATCTGACGTAAAATCAGATCAAGTGGTCCTCTTGCGTGTGAAAATGAGGCCCTCAGGTTGGGTTGCAAGGACCGACCACACGCATCAGGTGCTGGAGGTGCTCCCTCCAAAACGCTCGTATGGACGAGGCGTTTAAGCATTAAAGTCGAAAAAACTGGTTTAAAATCATATTGCAGGGCAAGTGGTAAGCATGTATGCACATTGATAATGAACGTGCACATACAGTTATGGTCAGCCCATCTGACATAAAATCAGATCAAGTGGTCCTCTTACCCGTGGAAAATGACGCCTTTAGGTTGGGTAGCAAAGACCGATCTCGTGGCGTCAACTGCTGCAGGTGCTCCACAGTCACATCTGCCAGCCAGCTGGAGTGCAGCCCCAGCCACTGCAAGGAGGGCATGGCGTACCTGCGCAAGCAAGTGTGAAAATCATAGTCAAGTCACGTATGCGAGCCAGCTGGAGTGCAGCCCCAGTTATCACAAGGAGGGCATGGCGTACCTGCGCAAGCAAGTGTGAAAATCATAGTCAAGTCACGTGTGCGAGCCAGCTGGAGTGCAGCCCCAGTTATCACAAGGAGGGCATGGCGTACCTGCGCAAGCAAGTGTGAAAATCATAGTCAAGTCACGTATGCGAGCCAGCTGGAGTGCAGCCCCAGTTATCACAAGGAGGGCATGGCGTACCTGCGCAAGCATTAAGCAAGCATCAAGCAAGCATCAGAGCAAAAGATTGAAGACAAAATGTAGAAACTGGGAATGGGATGCATGTGAAAGCACAATGGCACGTTTTGAAAGGAGACCAGGATAAGAATAAAAAGTAAAAAAGGAGAAAGAAAGCAAGCAAATATAGGAGTATAACTGAAAGTGTCTACAGGTCCTGTCTAAACAGTTCAATTATTTTAACAGGAAGCTTCACGGAATGACTGTTTGAAAAGGCTCTAATAAAATACGTGGCAATACCACCACTCCCGCACCAAATAAGGTAGAGGGAGCCAATTTGGGGTACCGAGCACCAAATAGCCACGAAGAGGAGTTGCGATCATCTTCGCTAAAAACTGCCAGTCCTTATTTTAGCTAGTGCCCCACTGAGCATATAGGTGGACCAAAGGCTTCAAAAAATAGAAACTAGTGCATCCACGGCTGCTCTCATTGGTAACAATATCCCCCTAAAGGGCCTTAGTCTGATTGTGGGGCACAGGCGCGAGCCTGGCTGGTTTTACTTGATATCTAACCCTTTGTAAACAGTAAGCATGTGCGCAAAAAAAGAGAGCTCCCTCCAATACTAGTAAATGAAAACCCATGAAACGTATTATATGGATTGTGCAGGGCCCTAACTAGTGTGAGCACGCACCAGCTAGTTGCTCCTTGATCCCCATGCATGCTGATTTCGATCAGTGCAGACGACGTTTCCACTGGCTTTTCATCGGTTCTCCTTACCTTGTCGATCCCGCAACCTGCCACTACTCACAGACTCGGCGCAGCTCACCTAGGACTTTCCAAGCCTGAGCGCTGGCTGCCAAATTTGTACGTCCGCAGGATGATGACACCCGCAGGGTTGTAGTCCACAAAGCCCAGCACCGTGAGCGGGAAGTTATCCTGGGAGCACAGAGCAGGATTTGTGTCTTCCTAAGTGTGTTTTCCCCCTCTGACGAGAACAATAGATGATTGACTGCAAGAATGGAGTGAAACCCTTAAAGTTCCAGCACTGTGAACTGTGAGCAGGAGGGAGTTCTGTGAATTTAAGAGCACAGGTCAGGAGCCACGGTGCCAATCGCTCTGACCCTACTTTTCTGTCGATGTGAATACTGAACATATTCAATTTTGAGTGGAATCCTACGACGCCCAGCATTGTGAGCAGAGGACTCTCTGTTAAGTGCGTAGATCAGCAGCCATGTCGTCGTTTTGCCTTGAGTGGCGGGCTTTTTCGAAGCTCGGCGAGTAAAAAAGAGATGGACTGCCCCAAAGCCCGTGGTCATGAAGCCAGGATCCTTCAAAGAGGTGGCAAAATGATGCTTGAAGCCACAGTCGGTAGTGCTTGAGACCACAGCCTGTAGGGAATGCTTCATGCTACGGCCTGACAGAGATATATCTAAAGTCACCCCTTCCTCGATCAAGACTCGATGCAACCACACCTGCATCAGTGCCTGCATTCACACCTCTTGTGTAACTTACTTTCTCGACCAAGTGACCCCCCCCCCCCAAAGTGCACCATGTGTTGTTCTAAAAGAGCCACTCAGAGGTTCATGATCCACTCCCTACATCATGCACCATGTGTTGTTTAGAAAGAGCCATTCAGGTGTTATCCCTTGTCCAGCGCTAGTATAATTGCTTAAACTATACTACGTGTACACTATTTCAGTGCGTGCATAACCAACCTGTTAGTGAGTAAACATCACCACGCGTACACACTATTTTAGTGCGCGCATAATCAGCCTTTAAAAACTACCGCGTATACACACTATTTTAGTGCACGCATAATTAGCCTGTGCTGCAGGTTCACGTGTACACTACACTATTTTAGTGCGCGCATGATCAGCCTGTGCTGCAGGTTCACCCAGAAGTAGCCGGAATGAGTGCCGAGATTAATAACAGGTCTTGCAGCACAGCAGGCAAGGATTTAAATTCATGTCCATTCACAGAGAGTCGTAGGAAGCTGTGCCATCTTACCACAAGCTTTGAGCAAAATGCTCGTGTGGCCAGATCTGGGTGCCCCCTTGCAGTGACCATGATCACAGGCAGCGTGTCATACAAGCGATCTTGGCTCAACCTGTGAGTGTGTGTGTGTGTGTGTGTGTGTTGTGTGTGTGTGTGTGTGTTTGCATGTATGTGTGCGCGTGTGCGCATTGTGGGTATGAGCTTTTGAGCGTTGTTGAAGGTGCGCCTATAGCCATGCCATATAGCAATACCCCAAGCACACAGGTCATGCCTGTGTATTATAATATAGGTAGATGCAGAAATGCTCCAAATTCTCGGCGGCCTGCGCCTGGGCATAATGACCGACTCATCTTTGGCCTTTGAAACACCGCATCCTTCTCAACGACCAAGACGTAGCTGCGTTGCTTATTAAGCACAGCCTCACTCACACTTTACAATGCCAGAGTGCATTCGGTGGCTCACCTTTGGAACACCGCATCCTTCTCAATAATCAAGAGGTAGCTGCAACGCAGGGCGCAGGAAAGTATTGCCCGCGTGCGTTTAGGTACCCAACAGTCATCAGGATTGCATGACAGAGTAGCGCTTGACAACACAAGAATCGAGCTACCCTAAAAGGATCTGCAATATAAAATCTCTGTTGCCACTTATTAACGTTGTCCTTTGTTGCCACTTATTATTTGTAGTAGCAAACAGCTGCTGTGCATTTGTCTGCGTGTGTGTGTGTGTTACACCTGGCATTTGTTTGGAAGCTGATGCTGTCAATGGCAGCAATGTCTCCAGGAATGGCCTTCCCTCCTGTTCCTGCAGAGCAACAAAAACACAGGCAGAGTAAAAAATGCACATGTGCGAGCAGCGGCACCACAGACCGCCCTTTGGTGCCTGGCCTCGCCTCAGCTGACATGACTTTGTGACAAGATCTTAGTGTGCAACAAGATTTAGTGTGCAACAAGATTTTAGTGTGCAACAAGATTTTAGTGTGCAACAAGATTTAGTGTGCAACAAGATTTGGTGTGTGACAAGAATTAGTGTACAACAACTCCAAATTAAAGCTCTCAACAAGCCAGAGCCCCCAGGGGTAATCAGCAAGCGTGTCCCGCACACATGCATAAGAACACACATCTACTAGCAAAACAATTACACACCACATGCCATGCAGTCCTACCAAGGGCTAGCTGGTGTATCACACACACACACACACTCGCAACATGAACACACACAGATCCTGCCAGGAAGTCCACACACCACATGCCGTGCAGTACTGCCAAGGACTAGCTGGCGTATCACGAACACACTCACAACCTAAACACACACACACAGATCCTGCCAGGAATTCCGCACACCAAACGCCGTGCAGTACTGCCAAGGACTAGCTGGCGTATCACGCACACTTGCAACCAAAACACACACACATCCTGCTAGGAAATCCACACACCACATGCCGTGCAGTCCTGCCAAGGGCTAGCTGGTATATCACACACACTTGCAACCTAAACACACACAGACCCTGCCAGGAAATCCACACACCACATGCCGTGCAGTGCTGCCAAGGACTAGCTGGCGTATCACGCACACTTGCAACCTAAACACACACAGAACCTGCCAGGATATCCACACACCACATGCCGTGCAGTGCTGCCAAGGACTAGCTGGCGTATCACGCACACTTGCAACCTAAACACACACAGATCCTGCCAGGAAATCCACACACCACATGCCGTGCAGTCCTGCCAAGGGCTAGCTGGTGTATCACACACACACTCGCAACCTAAACACACACACACCGATCCTGCCAGGAAATCCACACACCACATGCCGTGCAGTGCTGCCAAGGACTAGCTGGCGTATCACGCACACCTGCAACCCAAACACACACAGAACCTGCCAGGAAATCCACACACCACATGCCGTGCAGTCCTGCCAAGGGCTAGCTGGCGTATCACGCACGTAGGCCCTGCCAACCACAGCCCCGCGTGATGCACAGGTCACACCCAAAGAGGCACGAGGCACCGCCAGGATGCGAGACACATCCTACGATAATGCACGTGTGTGTGTGCGTGTGTGCTATGTATGTGCATATGTGTGTGTGTGTGCGCGTGTGTGATGCACAGGTCACACCCAAAGAGGCACGAGGCACCGCCAGGATGCGAGACACGTCCTACGATAATGCACGTGTGTGTGTGCATGTGTGCTATGTATGTGCATATGTGTGTGTGTGTGTGCGCGTGTGCAATGCACAGGTCACACCCAAAGAGGCACGAGGCATGCATGCACAGCCAGGATGCTAGACACGTCTTACGACGTGTGTGGGGTGTGGGTGTGTATGTACTATTTATGTAAATTGCGCATTAGCATCGCCACATTGCCATGAGCATGAGAGCATGCATGTGTGTGTATGTGTGTGTGCATGTGTGCATGGTCGATGTGCAAAATACAGCTGAATAGAGGCATGGCCATGGCGCAGCTTGGATGTATTATATTCTGTCCTCAGTGAACGCACGCGTGTGTATGTGCCTCACTGTGTACATTACAGGTGCCAGCAGTGCGTGTCACTACACAGGCAGTGACGACCACTCCCCACATGAAGTAAGGAAAAGGAGCCACTTTGGTATTGAGTACTGTGAAACCCTTTCACCACTGAAAAGAGAGGAAAATGTGACGGGGATCATGAAGGTCGCAAGCTTGGCCTGAAGCTTACTTCTCTTCAAGGTAGTACTGGAAAGGGACGGTGGTACTGGAAAGACTGGTAGTACTGGAAACATAGGTACCTAGTACTGGAAAGGGTGTGCGACTCTGTGCATTTGCACTGCAAATTGAAGTGCTGATGTTGTAGTGTAAGAGGGGAGGCAAAACACACAGCCTCATTTTGTTCGCTGCGTCGTTTTAATTGGCAGGATCAGTCAAAAATCCGCGTGTGGGCAAACTAACCTGGACGGCTGCATCGACATTCTTTGCAGAGGCAAATTTTCATGCCGACGAAAAGCAGCCACCGCATTGGCATTGTGACAGCAATCAAGTATGATTGGAGAGGTCCAAGGCCAATACACATATGGGGAGGTCCAAGGCCAATACACATATAGGGAGGTCCAAGGCCAATACACATATGGGGAGGTCCAAGGCCAATACACATATGGGGAGGTCCAAGGCCAATACACATATGGGGAGGTCCAAGGCCAATACACATATGGGGAGGTCTAAGGCCACCACACCTGGATGGCTGCATCGATGTCCTTGGCAGAGGCGACCACCGGAGGGCGCTGTAGCTTGTAGTACAGATCACGCTGGGTTGCTGTGCGCCCGTTCCTCAACAGCTCGTGTATCGCCTGTAGCACCAGAAACACTGGCACGTGCACATCGAAACACAGATCAAGAATGTCATCACGCCGGTGTAATAATAATATTGAGCTTAGGCATGGCTACCGCATAGGGTTGGCCAGAACCATATATATACGGTGTATACCTAGACGGTATTATTGGCAGGAACATCACCAAATATACGGTCATATACGGTGTATATGTACGGTCCTGGCCAACCCTACTACCACACCAAAGGCACCTCAAAACACAGATCAAGAGTGTCGACACGCCAGCGCAATAATAATATTGAGTGTTTGCATGGCCATCACAACAAGAGTGTCGGTACAGGCAAGGCCATGTGGAGAGAATAGGTAGGTAGGGGAAAAAACAATTCATGACATTCATGTGCATTTTTTGAACCTCCGGCCCAAAATGCC
>Ga0307945_1000758_pt1 | contig 23487 bp, 25 predicted proteins | sample OrgLakmetagen228_FD_201818 | JGI IMG/M metagenome (GOLD analysis project Ga0307945, IMG submission 201818) | Saline water microbial communities from Organic Lake, Antarctica - #228 | ecosystem: Environmental > Aquatic > Non-marine Saline and Alkaline > Saline | place: Antarctica: Organic Lake...
CCGTGCAGCAGGGGTGGGAGCAGCAGGGGGGTTGTGGCTATCGTCGGGCAACATGTCGTCTGTGTACGTGTATTTGGGGGGTGTGAGTGTGTGTGTGTGTGTGTGTGTGCTTGCTTAAGCAAGGCATGTTGTAAAGGTAATGGTTGCCTGTGTCAAGGCACACGTACACATGCATGCGTCGTTTGTAGGAGGACGTGTGTGTTAAGTACAAACAACATGCCACTCAGACACACAGAGGGAGCACGCACCTGCATCCAAATCCCAGCTGTCGCTAGCAGCTTTATTTTTGGCGACTGATGGCTTGGATGGAGTGGGTGCAGTACGCGCAGGCGCTTGTGTGCGTGTGAGCATTGGAGCTGCTGGTGGAGGTGCGTGTGCGGGGGTGGGGGTGGAGGCGGTGATGGAGCTAGGAGGGGGTGGGTCCCTGGGGGGAAGGGTGGAAGATGGGGGCGGAGAGGGAGGGGCAGAAGGGTTTCGACCTGCGGTGGGCGTATTTACACATGCGTGTAGGTATGTGTATGTGTGTAGAAATGGGTGTATGCAAGAGAGGTGGAAGAGGGTGGAGAAGGTACAACTTGCAACAAGACACACATGATTTCTGTGTGCATACAGGAAGATGAATACACTAATATCGAGTGCCCAAATGCACACATACATATACAGAATCTTTCATCAACAGATGCACCAATAGCGCACTCCTTAAGCTTCTAAATGCATACATACACAGACACAAATGCTGCACAACTAGATTAAATTGCAGAGGCCCAAACACACACACCACATATTCATATGCGAAACACAACACAAACAGACTCACTTGCTTGCCCTCCTGGTGGAGGAGGCCCAAGCACATCAAACTCATCATCTTCATAATCATCACTGCCTGGTGCCGAATGCTGAAGTGAATGAGAAAGCGTGTTAGTATTTGTGAACGTGTGTGAGTTTGTGTATGTGTGCGCTTGCCTATTATTGTGCATGTATGTGCATGTGTTTGTCTGTACATTTGCATGCGTATGCGTGTGTGTGTCCGCGTGTTTCTGTGTAGTTGTGTCTGTGTGTGTGCATGATCAGCAGCATGTATATGCAGCATATTAAAGAATGCATTTAATTTGTAGTCCCTTTTCCTTAGACTAGAATCATCTTGTAACTGAGTTCACGGACAGACACTGCGTCTAATCTACAAGAAATGAGCGATGTACATAAATGATCATACACGTTTACATGACCGAAACAGACACATGATAACATTCTTGTACATCAACAACTGAAAGCATGTGGACATTTTATTGCCTTCAACCACATGCTCCAGGGCCTCGCTGTATAGGTATAGGTATACGCATCTGACGCTCACCTGCTGCCGAGCTGGCGCCGACGCTTGGTGCCCTGCTTGCCTGTGTGCAGGCAGCTGCGCAGATTGCACACCCCTCCCTACATCATCTGTGAACTTTTGCCTCTCAGAAAAGGGGAAGGCCTGAGCAGATCCAGAGGGCTGGGTGCTTCCTGTGAGCAACCAGGGTGCGCCATGCCACAGTGTTTAGGCACTTCCTGTAATACAACCAGCTAGTGCTGTGCCACGGTGTTTTTAAACGCTAGGCGCTCTTCGTACAACCAGTTAGTGCCATTCCAGTGTGCAAGCACTTCCTGTAACACAATGAGGTTGTGCTATGTCCACAGTAGCTGAGCGCTTCCTGTCATGCACAGTCAAATCGTGCATTTCCGCAACGTTGAAGAAGAAGGTGGGCAACTGCAGGAGAGCAGCACGCTGTCTGCAATTCTCTGTGCAACTTTGGAGCAACGTGAGAAGGGGTGCTGCGGAGGCCGTGTTTGATAAGTGCCCCCTGACAATCAGTGCGCTTTGTACAGCTTTGCAGCACTCTAAAAAGAGTACCTCTGCCCACGCAACTGCTAGCTGCTCGTGCCATGCGAAAAAAGTGCATGAGGAAGCCTGCCGAGTGAGAGGTTCTTGTGTACGACGCTGCACACATTCGCAGCACTGTTCATGTAGCAGACGGACACAAAAGCTTACGTACACAGAAAAAAGGCAAGATACAAATTAATAACTTCCAGCACGCGTCACAAGTCAGATCAGCTTGCTGTTCATTTTCCCTTCTTGAATGAAGTACAGCGTGCCGCACGCGCCTCTGGCGCCATCCTCGCTTGACACCCACACAAAAGCACCTAACCATGTGAAAACTCGTCCACTCCCTTCATGCTCCTGAAAACTTATAAGTGCCTTAAACAAGTGTCTTAAACACTGAACAGCAGCGGCCACACACTTGCATGCACACATGCACACACACACACACCTGTCAATCCAGCATCACTAGCCTGACGCGACAAGGGAGATACATCCCCAGTGCCTGGTGCAGTGCCCCCTCCTGGGGTACCTCCACGCCTGCGACCCTGCTTGGGCGCTGTACCTGGCCTGTGTCAGCGTATGCGCGTGCGTGTGTGTGTGTGTGTTTGTGTTTGTGAGTGTGTGTTTGTGTGTGTTTGTGTGGCCTGTTAGAAGGTGGGAACTGCCAATTATTGTCAGAGAGGGACTGAGGAATGTAAAAGGTAGAAGGCTTTAGCGCCAGAGCTCAAAGGTACCACGAGTGAAACCGCAAGCCACGATTCAAAAAAGGCGTGATTGAGGTCAGGTGTTGGCTGACCAATGAAAGACTGAGGACTGTTTTTGCCAGCAAACGCTGTGGCTTGGTTTTAAGGAGCACTGACAAAACGAGCAGCGACAAGAAAATGCAAAGATATGCACATAAATTCGCTTTTCTGGGTTGCCAAGGATGCCCTGAAACACGCATGTGCAAACAGGTATGACCTGAGTAAATTTATTGGGCCACTGGCATGCTGTCCAGCACAATGTACAAAATGTACGTATTTGTTGTTCACTGCAAGCCTCTGGCATTATGCATTTTGCACAAAAGCGCAACACACACACACACACATGCGCAGAGATTTCTCCCTTACTTTGGGCCACCTGTCTTAAAGTGTGCACATGTAGGACGTCCAAGACAAATGTGCAGAGGTTTGCCCCATACTTTGGGCCACCTACATGAGTCTTATAATGTATAATACGACACACGTGTGTACGCAGGCTTTTTGGTGGGGATTGACTATTTTTACACACGTCATATTACTATTAAGCAAGCCAGCAAGTGTTATCCCACTACCATTTTGTCTACGAACTGCGTACATGGGCGTTTACTCCCCTTTTAGCACTTAGCTGCCTCACTTTGAGCCACCGAGGATGTCCAACACATGTGTGCACACTGGATGTCCCACACATAAGAGCAAAGGTATTCAAAACTTACTTTGGGTCACCTGTATGTCTGTAAAACAGTTTTTCACATGCGTGCACTAGGTTCCATCTTACTTTGAGCCGCCGAGGATGTCCAGTGCGTCCCCCCCTTCTTCAAGGTTTGTTTGCTTGCCAATGATGTCATCGTCGGCCTGCGTACACAACCAACCCAGGGTATAAGTGAGGTTGTTTGTGTAGATGTGTGAACAAAATACGTACTTCCAACACCATCCCCGTCCCACCTCATTCAAGCATTTAGGAAGACAAAGTCATGCAGGCATGCACAGGTATCTGCAGCAGAACTTGCAAACATAGGAGCAGCACCAGCATTTGTGACAGCAACAACCATATCCTGATTCACTTACTTTGCCAGAGGAGGGCGATTGAACACATGCCCCAAAATGGTCCCTTTTACACTTGGATTGCAGCCATTCACCCCCCCCTTCATCCAATTGGGACCATTTTTGCTTCAAATGAAGCTGGCATTGCTAGCTACGTGCATATGTGCTCATCTTCACGAAAATCGTTATGCGTGCAAATTAGACATGAGCGCCATGATTTGCTACAACTTAATTGAAAAAAATTGGACTGTAGCAAGTTGCGGCACCCACACTCCAGGAAAACTTGAAAAACATGCCCATTTGGGGGGTCAGTCGCCCCCCTCTGTTACTTTACCGCCCCTAGCCAGCATGCTCAATGCAGCAGAAAGGACTGCTGACCTGCCTACGCTGCTGCCCCTACCTAATATCCTCACATGTACAAATACAGGACGCATTGTCAGATTTAAAATTACCTTTAGGAAATTCATGAGCGTGTCCACTGATTTGCCCACGTTGCTGCCCCCTGCTGTTCTGCCTACTGCCCCTGTTTGTGGCGACGCGCTCCTATGAGCACACCACATGCATTGCCGTGCACGTTTGCTCCTCGGCAGTTGTGTGTATATATGCATGACGTCACATGCACACGTTAGGCTTGACAAAATATGAGTACACACGCAGTGAATGTTTGCGCATGCTATGTTTGTCGCGGTGCGCACATGCGCTGACTTCTTTTGTGGAGGAATTTGACGTTCAGCGGTCTAGGTATTTGGTTGGCTTTATTGTACAACATTAACTTGTGAGATGGCTCCTACCTGTGGGATGGGCCCTCTCTGGTGGCACCTCCACCTCTGGCTGCGGGTGTGGGCATCGTATCTTTTCTGCAGGCGCGCACATGTTATTATTTTTACGTACATGCTATTACGCACATGTTATCTTTACGTACATGTTATCATTACGTACATGTTATCTTTACGTACATGTTATTATTTTTCTGCAGGCGCGCACATGTTATCCTAAAAGCACATGTGTGAATCTCAGTCCAAGCACAGTGTATATTGAAGTACAATGAAATATGTATGTGATTTTGTTACCGTTGGAGCGTATCTTTGAGTACCTTAAAATATATGTGTGAGTATATCTCCAGAAAAATGTAGGCATGTGTGAGTGAAAACGTGTATGTACGTGTGAGTGTGTGTTGATAATATGTGAGAGTGTGCAGAATTGGGTGTGGACTAGTTCTGCCACCAAGCGCTGCAAATACATGTATGTGTGGCAGAGAACTGTCGAGTTTAAACCAGAAACTAGTCTATGTGTGTGCCCCTGAATATTTAAACTGCAGCTGACACCTTTATAAGCTCAAATTACAAGCAAGCCCAAATATTGTTGCTTGTGTGCAGCGCCTACACCACATTACTAAGAGGGCTGACGATTATGACCTATACAGGCCTGTATCCATGCAAGCGTTCTTACAGGTTGGGATGAGAGACTCTTGAGACATTGGCATTTGGCAAACAGCTACAAGCTGAAATCGATGCAGGCCATCATTGTGTGCATTTTCCAGGGGGCTGACAGAGCAAAAGCTGAAATACTTACCTTTGTTGCATTCAAAGGCTTGTCCGCTCTATCTTTCCGCTTTATCTTTTGCGATGCTCTTTGTTAGTCCCAAGGATTTTCATGCCAAATCTTTGGGATTCGGTAAAGTGAGTGATCTTAAACAAAGGTGTAGCAGCAAGATGTACGCATCACACTGCGTCCGATTAGATATGTGTCCTTTGACGTGCAGTTCTGAGCTCATCTAGTTTCCTGTGCTGGGCTTGAAAACTGTAATTCAGGGAACATGCACTCCGAAGTTTTGAAAACTATGCCCATGTGGGACTCTGCCGGCCCCTTCTACTTTTTCCCTCCAAGACGTCAAGAAAACAGACTTTGCTGCTAGCATATTTGACAGCTCTCCCTCTATATCTATGCCCCACGCACTTGGGAGGAGCTAGGCTTTTTAAGAAGTCATCCTCATCGTCGCTGTCCAGCATGGCCAGAATAGGGTTGGAGCCTTTTGCAGAGCCTGCAGGCCACGCAGCAGGAGTCACAATCTTGTGTTAAACTGCATAAAGAGGTTGCCTCAGCGCAAAGTATGACGAGCAGTCTCGTAGCAACAAATCAGGGCACATTGAGTCAAAGCAGCTGCACGGCTATCTGCATACTATCGCATCGCAAAGAATGGCATCACAACGACTCATCTTCTTGAAGAAACATGTCAGAATAATGCTTCAGGTCAACAGCCCAAGAAGGGTGAGTGCAGCCAAAGATCTTTAAAACTCCTCCAAAGGCCGATGCATCTGGGACCAACATCTGAACAAACTGATCAGACCCCACGTGCACACAATCCAACAAGCATAGAGCACCTGCACGTCTGCTCCTTTGTTCATTTAAAGTGACACACACACCAAACGATCACACAGTATCTGCATGGCTGGGAGCAATGCTGCCGTGCTGTTCACAAGTGACAGACACCGAGCAATCACACAGTACCTGCACGGCTGGGAGCGCTGCTGCTGTGCTGAGCAGGGGCAGCTCTCACGGCAGCAGCAGGGCGGGCAGGGGGCGTGTCATCATCACTGTCGTCAAAGTCACTGTTGTTCTTGGAGGCTGCGTGCAATAGGAGGGGGAAACAGAGCAGCAGTCAATCACCCCTGGGGGGTTCTGGGCGGGGTATGGTACATGTAGGGCTGACCAGAACTGTCTATATGCTGCGGTTCATAACCTTGGTTTGAACGAATACCAGCTGTATTTCATGAATTGGATTCGTGACATGCAAGCATGGTTCTGGATTGCCTGAGTGATACAAGGTATGAAATGAGAGGACACGCACCAGGAGGTTTGGTAAAAAGTAAAAGGGAAGGGGTAAAAAACAGGTATGGCGCGTGTCTGCGCACCCACGGGCACTACCTGCACGCACCTTTATCGGCAGCAGGATCCTACTCGAACACTACTGCTTATGATCAAAAGATGACCACATACACATGCACCCAAAAGTGCACGCACTTACCTGCCCTAGATGTCTTCTGCTTTGCAGAGGCAGAAGCCTTCTGAGGCACCGTGCCCTTAACCAGACGCCTGGCCTTAGGGTACATCTCTTCATCATCGTCATCTCTCGAGGATGCAGCTACAAAGGATCCATTTTTTGTGAGGCTTTAGTGACCAAAAAGCGTGGATGACGCCCAGCAGCGAAAAGTAAGATGTGAAACAAAGCATGGGATGGTTGCACCTTCTTAAGTCTTCTTAACAAGTTGCATGGATGAATTGTCAGAAACTTGTTAGGTGTGGAGTTGTGAGCTTTGGCACGCTTACACAGTGAGGCACTTTGGCAGACGGTGAGGCACACAGTAAGCTACGAGCCCAGTGTATTACCTTTGCCAAATTATAATTCCGTATTAAACATACCAGCCAAGCACACACAGTTGGGTGCATACAGCGTGCATTAGCTTGAACGGAATAAGCTCATCACTACTTGTTTCAGCTTGAGGAGGAGCAGTAGGCTGTATGCACCTGTTGTTGTGGGGGCTTAAAAGTCTGGGGGTTGAAGATTGGCTGCGTGGTTAGCGACACGCAGCGAGCAGGTATCTGTTGTGTAAATTACTTATTAAACGAACAATGACAGGCTTTCGCTGTCTGGATCCGCTCAACGAATGTGCTTTGTGATGCATGTCCATGATAATATTGGGGCACACAGCCGCTCAACGAACACACCATCTATGTTTTTAAGGCTTAAGCCTGCATTCATGTGGCACGTACAGGCCAGTTGGCCTTTTCAAAAACACGCTGCGCATTAAGCAGCTTTGAACCGCTTTTCTGCCTTGTGAGCTCCAAGGATTGAGGTGATCACACACTACTGGCACCATATAATTTAGCCGGACCATGTACCGGCGCAAAGCCAGACATACAGCTACTCTAATATACACCGTTCATGCTTTTGGCCAGTACCTGTGTACACTATATACTATATAGTAAATGCACACTGCCTGCACACGGCCAGCAAACTGCATGTTACCTGTGGTGGGGCTAAACCTCACTGAAGCGCTTCTGCTCTCCAGCTCTGCAGAGCTGGCCGCTGGTCGTGCGGCCTACGTGCAGGTTACAATGTGGGGTTTGTGTGTTTATGTAATTGTTCATGTGCAAAAGAGATGCATTCATGTTTCTGGGTGCGTAGGGCAGAGGGTTGTACATTCATTCAAATATCAATGCAAGAAGAGGAAGGAGCGCCTACACTGTTTTCAAGAAACATTTTTTTGTGATCGAACATCAGTTTGACTTGGGAATAGTTTTTTAATAATCGTGTGCACCGCGCTTGCGTGTTCACTCCAAAGACATTCTGCACAATTGATTTGCAGTGTGTCAATAATTTGTCATGAAGTGGCATGGGAGATACGACATGAGCTGGAGCTTGACAGTCAAACAATAGCACACCCATTGTTATAAGCAGCATACCAGTCCTGAGCAGTAACTGTAATGATGTACTCATTCTTCACCAAGAACCACCCTTTACTGTGTTGATCAATGGATTGTGCAGGCCAGGTGTCAAAGGCGCTTAGCACCCAGCAAGGCAGAAATTTTTCATTTTTGGGGGCACACAACATCTGCGTATCTGGCACCTTGATAGTGCTAATAATATACAGGCCACTCACCCCCCTGGAAGGTCCAGACAAGGAGGGAGCGTCTGACAGTGATGAGAGGAGCTGGCCTTTGCCACCAGCTGCATCGGCACCAGCAGCCTCCACACGTTTTCCTGGAGGCGGTATGCCTGGTGCGCACAAGCGTATGTTTCGAGTGTGTGTGTTTGTGTGTATGTTACGTGTGTGTGTGCGTGTGTGCGTGCACATGGGGGTATGTGCACTAGCATATGCATATGCGTGTGCATACGTGTGTTTCTGTGTACCTGGGAGTGTGTGCACTTGCATATGCATACGTGTGTGTGTGTGTGTGTGAGTTTGTGTGTGTGTGTGTGTGTGTGTGTGTGCGTATGTGTGTGTTTGTGTGTGTGTGTGTGTGTGTGTTTGTGTGTGTGTGTGTGTGTGTGTTTGTGTGTGTGTGTGTGTGCGTGTGTGTGTTTTTGTGTGCGTGCAAGTTTCACACCTGATAAAGAGGACAGACCCGACATTAATTTGAACGTTGACCGCGGGCTGTTACAGCATGTGCCAATTGGTATGACACAACGTTGTTTAAATATCAGTTTATATTATGACTTCTTCTAACAAACACTTCTCAGCTCTTGATTGTTTTGTACCCAAATTTCCTCAGAAATTCCCAAAATTTCTATAAGAAATTTGTTGACGACCTGGAATTAACTGTCAATCGACGGAAAGACTTTGAGGAAAAATCAGGTCAAACTCGCATGCATTACCCATCAATCTGGTGTCACTTGCTTCAACCTTAAAAAGCAGGCTCATTATAAAAGCAAGTTGTTTAATTCAAACATTGCGTTCTCGACTTTCCTGATCCGCTTATAATACCTTCATATGACATTCCCAACGCATCTATTGAGGAAATGCCGCTATACCCACAGTTGAACTGTAGTTCAAAGCCCTAACCCTAACCCTAACCTTAACCCTAAACCTACCCTAAGCCTAACCTAGTCTAAGCGAACCGACCTTCGGTGGGTCTGCAGGCAGGAATTGTAGGTTACAGTTCTAAACTGTTGATAGAACTGTACAGGTAGAGTTCGAACTGTAGTGGGTATAGCGTCACTAATTGCATCTAAGCCTCCCTGGCAATTTTTGAGGAATAACCTTTGGGTGAGGGGAGAGAAAAGTAACACGAATGAAGGTCCTTAATCTGACATTTGACCGCGCGTTGTAATCATACTCTCGGGTTAACCGTTTTCAAGATTCAGTAATTTAGGCTAAATTATGTGACTGCACAACAGCGGATCCCATGAAGTCTGCACCGTGCCTGCCCGCTAAGCTTCATTCGAAAATGGCCTTGAAAATGGCATATACCTGGCCTCTTGTGCCGCACATTTTGCCAAAGGAACTGATATACTTGCATGCAAACAAAACCTTGTACAAAATTACTCTTCACAAAATGGGCGACGAGCGAGTTGGATAAAAAACAGAGAAGCCAAAGATGCCTACCTCAATCTCTCCTACCCTGTGAAATTGTACATAATACTTCAAACTGACGATACTGGCAGGATGACGCTTTGGACAAAGTCGGAGAGCCAATCTGGGCTTTGTAATTGAATTAGCACTGTGTTTTAAATCACTTTTACGACCTAGATCTCATGATTTGGTTTGGAAGCTCAGGCTGCATCCATCGCTTGCGGGTCTTAATAAACTACGAGTCCTGCATCTAAAGTCAGGAACAGAACCCACAAGGTGGCGGCAAGTGAGAAAATGGACACGATCAGGGCTGCAGCGCTAATAATTGTCAATCCTCGGTGAGGAGCTTGGTAACACCGCATCTTGTTGCGGGGGGCTTCCACTATCGCTAGAGCTACCTCCATCACAACCTGCTTAGTAAGAAAAGGGGTGAATAATTAAAAGTAGAAGAATAAGGTCCTAAATTGTTTACGCATGTGGAGAGGCATGGAACTATATGAGGGGGGACATTACAGCCAAAAGTGGATACGGTTTTTAAATGTTCTTAGGTCGTGCGCCCCGACTGGTAGCTTTACCTCAGCAATGTCATGTCATATTTCACAGCAGCTGAGCTTGAAAGCAGCCAGTCACAAGGATTGTGTCTTGTTGGCCGTGGCGTGAACCCCAGTATTTGCGGCCAAATTTCCTTGATAGATCACCTTCAACACCACATTCCATGGATTTTGATGTTGCTGTGATATACACGTTAAAATCTTCCCATGGAAAGCACCAGACTAGGATGAGGTGCTCCATATAGGCAATTCATCATAGGCAATTCATCCTGTCGATCTGTTTGCAAGGCGACTTAAATAGATCTGAGCACATGCCCTGGTAGCTCATTATATCAGCTATGATTAGCGCCCAGTTAATTACAGAGCGGTGAAGTGGTGCGTGAGTGATCGTTCATTGAATGCCACAAAGGAATAATCTCTGATTTCTACCCAGTGCCCCCCCTCTGGATTATATGATATCATGGCTGACATTTTTTGGGCACCATGTGAAGAAGAAATACTGCCTTCAACAACAATGTTTCAGCTTTTAAGAAACGGGCAGGGAGTCAACTTTTCAATTATTATATTATTATCGTGATCTTCTTCACGTAGAAGGGGAAAGAAAAAAACGAGGGTACAGCCAAGACTGCACTAGCCCCTGACGTGGGACGTGAACATGCTAAATAATGAGTTAAGGGGTTGCAATGATAGATTTTGTGACAAGCAGGTGGCCCTTTTGCTGGAATAGATAACAGCTGCAAAGAAATTGTAGCTTTTTGACAGCTAACTACAGAGGCTGTGCAACAAAAGCACATTTTGCAATATCAAACAACGAGGCCGTGTGGGCAGCAGCAATTTTACGTCTCAAGCTGCAACTTTAAACGTCAATGTCTGTAACAGCCATCCTCAAAGCTGAAGCACAAGCTGTTACACTTGATTTCTGTTCACACATCACAATCTCCTACCTCTTTGTGCGCAAGCGGGAGATCTGAGTCTATCAGTTTCTGCAAGGCCACATGCAGCTTCTTTGCCTGTTCTGAATCAAGCCCTGGCATATCTTTGCTGGGCATCATTGCTGAGAGCTCTTGGACATTTTGCGAGCTGGAGGCATGAACTTGATGTGATTGGCCGCTCTGCTGCACCAGATAATGACAAAGAAGGCAACACGGCTGTGCGCAAGGATGAAGTGACCCGACTGCTTATAGTTGGAGAGCGCAATATTTCAAGAAAACTACATTCAGAAAATATTTCCCTTAATTGGAGCAAGGGAACCAAAAGCGTGGCAAAAGCTTTGATTTTACGAAAGGTGCAGCTTTCAACACATAGGTATATATGTACTGCTTTCTTACTTTCCTTTAATGCGTAACTAATTGCTTTGCACTGTCAGGCAACATTACTGAAATGCGCGGCTTTTCTACTGCACATGTGTACACTGATTTATGTGGTTCAAGCTAGCAAAGGCAGCACAAAAAAACCCTGTTGTTCAGTCTTCCTAGGGGTCCGATCCCGCAACTATCTACAGCCCTGGTGCTCGAGTGTACATTGTACCATTTCTGGTTAAACTTGATGCAACCTTAGGTGCCTGGTGAAGCAGCGTCACGGTGAAGAAGACCGACCAAACTCATTTCGTCACACAACACGTGAATTAGTTGAAGAGTGGTCAAACCAAATAGATGGATTTAATAAACCGGCCATAAATCTGCATGGCTGGCCTTTTGTAAAGTGCTTACTGCTTATTACCTTGTGAGGAGTGAGGTCAGGGGAGGGTATGGCAGATGAAGCCTCAAAAGGAGAATAGCCTGTATCATCTTTGCTTTGTCCGAAGCCATTGTGTGCAGCCTGCACCATTGTCATACATTGTTCATTGTTCAGAGCGCACAGCAATTTTGCACGTACAGAGCATAAAGGAGTTTACGCCCTCTCGCAAATTTGAATCCTTTGTCCTTTGCACGTACAGAGCATAAAGGAGCATTTTTGTCCTTTGCACGTACAGAGCATTAAGGAGGCATATTTGCATTTTTGCACGTAGGCAAAGGACAAAGGACAAAGGAGAGCCAGAGCATAAAGGAGGCATTTTTGCATTTTTGTCCTTTGCACGTACAGAGCATAAAGGAGCATTTTTGCACGTACAGAGCATTAAGGAGTTTATGCCCTCTCGCAAATTTAAATCACAGCATCGTGAAGTGCAATAAATCTCTCTAGTTCATCCATTGATAAGGAAACCTCCGCCAACGATGCCCTGCTTTACATAAATCAAAGTTGTTCAGTTTGGAGTTCGGTCAAAAGTACGAATTCGCGAACTTTCACGCATTTAACGAACCCTAAGAATGCCATTTGCGAGTTGTTAAAAGTTCGTCGAACTGAACAACCCTGACGTAAATGCAGAAATACATTTATACGTACGACTCGTCAAAGCCAGTGCAAGTGCTTACTATATATGGTTGATACAGTAAAAAGTGCTCGCTCTTGCTGGCTGTTGTGTGATATGATAAGATTGGACACACCTCGTTTGGCAGAGACTTGGCAAACAATACATCAGCCTGCTGCCCACTGCAGCTAGATGAACTCGAGCCCCCGGGCCCGGGCCCACTACTGGTTGGCAGTGCTGCCTCAGCAAGCAAGCAGTGCTGAGGGATGGACGCTGAGCTGCCGACTCCGCCACCGCCAACATGGGCTTGTCGAAGCACGCGCTTCATGGGCTGAAAAGTAGGTGCTGCATGGTTATAATGCTGCTTTGAAGGGGCTGCTGGTGGGACGGAAACAGCAGCCGTGTTATTGGATGCTGATGATGGCCGACCACTACTGCTGGCGGCTTGGCTTGCCCCCCTATTGATAATGACAAGGAGTTAAAAGCGGTGAGAAATGGGTACATAATACGCAAGGGCTACCTACACACCTAAGTATCAGCTTATTTCGGCAGTGCATGCATTGTCTGTGCATACACATCTATGTGGCTCTCACGCACCACATAGCACCAGAGCGACTCCTTGTTAACGTTTTTAAGCCTGTACTTTCTTCCTCCTGCTTGCTGCTGCTGTCTCCTGGCATCCTCTTGTGCAGAATGGGCGATCAAACTGGGAGTGTGTAATGAACAGCTAATTTTTATAATAATTAATCGCGTCAAAAAAATGAACACTTTAACAAATCGGCCATGTTTTCATTTTTACGCGATCTTTCCTTCGCCGTCGTTCCCATCCCCCTCTAATTTCGCCCTTAATACGTATGCAAAGATTCGATCGATATCGAGTGTTCCTTGCAACTGCATTTTATTTCACACCAGCCTTTGCGTATATCCCTGCTAGGCTTGTCATTTATGTTTACTAGGTACATGATGAATCACGATTCACTTGCATTTGTTAGACCACCGAAACGATAAAAGAGAATTGATCACAAATCCTCATGCGCATCATCCACCAAGTTATTATCACCTCTGTTGCCTTCACCTCTCCCAGCCGGCCGACGTCTGTACTGCATTGGGATACACCTACTCGAGCAATACAGCTGGTGCGCAGGACCTCTGTGTCCCTGGCTGACACCTGGTTGGTAATAATGACACCATAATTATTTTTAGGCTGCGGTAAATGTGAGAAGTGTGTAGGCTGCCACGTGTAATCCTCGCCACCTTTCGCGTCTTAAAAAATACAGGAAATTTATACAGTTGTTGCTTTCGAAATCAGGCAAATCGCTGGGACCTGGCTCTGCTCGGGAATTTCCTGTTAAAAATTCCTGCGCGCTTATAATGTTCCAGGAAATGCTTTGGATTGTTACTTTGTCCGAATATCATAATGCAACCCTCCAGGTCTGCAGGGCATGTCTGGTTCGGTACTCCATAGAGCTTTGAAATGTTCCAGAAAATGCTTTGGACTGTTACTTTGTCCGAATATCATAATGCAATCCTCCAGGTCTGCAGGGCATGTCTGGTTCGGTACTCCATAGAGCTTTGAAATGTTCCAGGAAATGCTTTGGGTTGTTGCATTGCTGGCTTGCTGGCTTTTACTTTGTCTGAACCATAGTGAGATTATTGCTCTGTCTGGAGCCCTCCTCCTTGGGGCATTTCCGGATGGATATCCCAGAGAGCTTTGCAATAATGTTTACAGACAACTTTTGAATTGTTTGCTTTGTCTGGATATCATGATGCAACATTCCAGATCCAACATTGCTGGGCTGTTGCTTTGTCAAATTATCATATTGCAACTTAGTTCAGCAATTGCTGGCTTTTGCTTTGTCTGAAACCATAGTGAGATTCTTGCTCTGTCTGATAGACACAGTGGAACCCTCCTCCGTAGGGCATTTCCGGATGCAAATCCCAGAGAGCTTTGCAATAATGTTTATGGACGAGTTTTAAATTGTTTGCTTTGTCTGGATATCATGATGCAACATTCCAGATCCAACATTGCTCCTTTGCCCCCAAGCATGATACATTCCAGATATTGCATTTGAAAGTTCCCTTCATGAGACCGGTTGCATCTAATTTACAGACCCAATGTCTCACATCCTTGTGTAACATATAATTTGTTCTTCGTGCAAGTCAAAAAGAAAAAATAAAGAAAATAAAAGCCTGTGCCCAGACTTGCACATAACCATGACGACAAATTGCTCAACTTCTTTTTGTAGACTTGTTCAAAACTCTGTTTCTGCACATATTAACCGACATTTTTTGTAACCCTAAGACGATTCAATTAACTTATCTCATGTACCACATTCAATCAACCATGCGTTTTGAAAAACTCCAGATCAGGAACTCAACTGACGTACTAGGCCACGCGTTTAGAAAAACTTCATATGAAACTCAATTGACGGTCTTCCATAACTCAGCGTCAAATGCCAACAGGCATTCACTTCTGATTAACGTTTTACAGGAACTTAGAACTCAACTCTGAATACACCGGTTTTACGCGTGACTTCTCATGGTGCGCTGGGCACAGGCAAAAAAAAAAACTGGCTAACCTAAAAGATATGACATGAGTCAGTGTTTTCCACGATTACTTAAGTGAAACCCTTGCCTTCGTGGAGGACCTTCTAACACGTTGTATCCTCTCTCAGGATTGCTCGTGCCTTTATCCTTCACCTCTCTAGTCTCTATCCTATTTGCCTGCTCTTGTGACAAAATGTTTTGCTACAAAATACGTTTTTCAAATACACTCAAATCAGCATACATGGAGCCAGGCATTGCCTTATGTTGCCGCATGCGTTGCTCAAAGTTACTACTTTGTCCAATATATTGTTTGCCATTATACCTATTTTTCAAGGCTTAAATGCTGCACCTGTCAGTTCTGTGATTTCCCTCGGCAAGTACGTTGTTGCTGTTGCTGTTGCTGCTGCTGTTGAAGCTGTTGCTGTTGCTGCTCAAGAGCAGCTTGCAGATTTTGGCGCACTTGGTCAGCAGAATTCAACCCTGCATGAGGAAATGTTCTTAGTTAATTTTAAATGAAAAAAGGAAGTTCACGTGTTTCTTATCTTGGATGCGTTTTTCACTTTCTTGTGCGAATAAGGCCATGAAGCCTACCTGATCCAGATGGGTTTGGAGACAATGTCGTGGCGCCCCTCAATGCCTCCTGCAGGCTTCGCTGTAGATTTGGGGCTTGGACTGCTCAAATTTCAAAAAATCAGATATTAGTATTACAGGTCACTTATGCATCGTTGCAATAAGCAAGTCTTTCTTGTGCATACTCAGCATACTTAGCCATGGGGCCTTCTTCACCTGCTCCAGATGCGTTTGAACCCACTTGTGCGCTTCCTAATGCTTGGTGGAGGCTTTGTCGTATGTTGGAAACAGGACCTGCAAAAATATGTTGAATTGCGATTTTATCTGAGGTTTAATGAACAGTGAATTAAGCGCTAGGAATTGTCCGCCCCCCCGCAGGGGGGAGGGGGACAATTCCGACGCAGACCATGCAAAACTTGCGTAGTGAGACGGGTGGATAACCATATTTGAATAGCTCTATACCTGGGGCTGCTTGCAAAATGTTTTGGTTTTCTTCACGTCCAGCAAGGTTGTTTGGAAGAGATCCCCCTCCTGCACACAATTGTAAACATGTGTGAAACATAAAACCAATTACTTAAAGGTTGTACAAAATAGCAATTCCTTGACTTGCTTTGATCTTTTAATGATTTGCTGGACAATTGCATCATTGTGATCACAAATTACCTGCCGTATCCTGCCCAGATTCATGTAAAGCAGATGACAGTGCAGGGTCAACCTCCATGCTCAGACCTGGAAAAAAAATGGATTATATAAGGAAGATGACAAATTAGCCTCTTAAACATAATAATGCCTTCAGAGTTACACTTACAGCACAAAATGCTAAACAAACCTCACCTGTCAGCTCTTGTGCCCGAAGAGGTGTGGAGGCTTGCTTATGTCGTGCTTCCTCATCGTTCAGTCTTTTTCTGAAAGCATCTACCATAGCTTCAGTCATCGCAGCTCCACTCGCAACAGGCAGGCCCTGAAAAATCCAAACAATCCTTACTTCATATCAAATTCCCAAAAACAGAAAAAGCAATCTAATTTGTTAGCGTACAATGTGTCCAAAAGCCAAAAGCATCACTTTTTTCTGCCAAATACATTGTCTGCTTCAAACATTTGAAGTAGCAACCTTGCATAATCCCAAAAATCAACAACGCACCAAAGCTATAGTTTTGAAAAGACTCACATAGTCATAGTAAAAATCCGCAATATCCTTGAGCTTGGCACCCTTTGTCTTGGAGGTGGCTTCAAGATAATACTGCTTGGGCTGGAGCTTTGAGTACGTGATTCCCAGCTGCTTCCCCACAGACAAACACCTGCCTGCAAGTACATTCCCAAACATGAACACCAATCAGCAAGACTTATTAGTACAAGCTGATCGTCTACTTTAACAAAAACATGTAGAAACAGTGTCATCTAAAATGAAAACAACAAGGGACCTGTACAGAAATATATTTACTTTACACACCAGTGACAGGAAAATATGGCCTTGCGCCGGGCGACAACTCTCTCTTGCTGATCGCATTCATTTCCATTTTTGTGTGCTTGGCTTCCTCAAACAGACCTGTGCTGAATGAGCTGTTCACACCCAAGTTCAGTGCATGCTGAATCTCCTCTGGTGTCACACCTCCTTCGTTCAACAGTTTCAATTGGGGTGGAGTGAACTCAACCTTTGTTTTCTTGGAGGACCACTCTTCAGGGTTCATGTCCGCTTCATTCTTCAACTCCGCAAAAATATCCAAAGCACTGCGCTTTGACATCTGTGAGTTTGCATTATACAATCACTATCCTTCTAGATACTTTTGTGAAGCAAGTTTACCAGTACATAAACTCTTGTGGCACTGGCATAAACATTTCTGGGTACAACTCACTTGTGAGTATAATTTGGTCTCGGCACAATACTCGCGATAACATAACATACAACAAACCAGGGCAAAAGCTATGCCGCACATCTAACACAACCGAACCAGTAATTGTGCACCCTTGTGACTAATGGCCTGTTATTGCAAAAGCACGCATTAATGGGAACGTGCTTTTGTAGTAAGCTTTTCCATGCACATACAAGCGCTCATACACAGTTCTGTTTAATCCAATCTCACTGCCACAATCCAGACGTACAATTATTCGATTCACCTCATTCTGACCATTCTTTTCAAATTTTGCCACTGTACCAAAAGCACCATTCACAGCTCCATTTCGAATATCAACATTCTTGGTTATCATGACTGGGCAGCCAACAGCAATTGTTCGCATCTCATGAAAACCAGGAGAATTTGCCCATTCAACTGTGACTGCATCGTCAGCATTTGTTTGCATGCTTGTAGACATAAGCAGTTCAGGTGTGAGTTGTCATTGCTGCAGCGTGCATGCGTACGTTTGTTCATGTGACTTGTATTTGCATAAGCATGCATGCATGTGTGTTTGTGTGTGTATGTGAGTGTGTAGTGTGTGTGCGTGCGTGTGTATGTGTGGGTGTATGTGCGTGCGTGTGTGTAGATTTTGTGTGTTGCTGCAGAATTTGTGTACAAGTGTGTGTGTATGTGTGTGTGTGTGTGTGTGTGTGTGTGTGTGTGTGTGTGTGTGTGTGTGTGTGTGTGTGTGTGCGCGTGAGAGAGAGAGAGAGTGTGTGTGTGTGTGTGTGTGTGTGTGCGCGTGCGTGCGTGCGTGCGTGTGTGTGTGTGTGTGTGTGTGTGTGTGTGCGTGTTACTGACACTAGATTGAATTCCTCACCTCAGTGGAGTCCAGGATGAGCACAGAGAAGCAGGTTAATATATAGCCCTGTAATGCACTTTTAATAATAATTAAAAATTAAAAATGCAACCAAACCTGCAGCCCTCCCAGCAACTGTGCAAAGCATGGAGCAGGTTACTGCACACTGCGTTCTGCATGACTGCCCACCAAGATGAGCAAAGCAGCCCTCAGGTGGCGCATCAGCTTTTCCAGGACCTCGGCGCAGCAGCGACAGCGTGCTCGCCTGAAGACACCAAGGAGCTCCTCGTGCCAGATGACCCGTACCTCCTGCCTCTGCTGCTGCGCGTGGGCGACGCCCTGCACAGCCGAGTCGGGAGCTCATCGGAGCACAGCGCTCTGCAGCGCTTTGAAGACTCCTTGTTGTGGACTCCGGAGGTACGATACGGTTCAGCATGCATGTCCGGCAGGTTCGCTTGTGTCGCGGAGCAGGGTTGATCATGACATGCATACAACGACTGAGCTTGCAAATAATCGACAGCTGATGTGTGTCCGGTGCCATGCATGAAATGCATGAAATAATGCAGGAGCTCCACAAATTGGAGGAGGAGCTGTCCATGACGCCCGGAGATGAGTACCATTTCAGCGTCTACTCAGCTGATGGAATCGACATGGTAGCTCCTTGGGAGGGGCATGATATTGGGGCGAAGGTGAGAAAAAATCTTGCTCAAAAATTTTCTCTTGCACGCCCAGTTACGCAAAATTTCTATACTGCAACACACTTTGCACCTTGCTATCACACGCTTTTGCACGTACAGTGGCATGTACGCGCTGACAAGGCCCAGCACCATGTGATGGAGGCCCTCGCAGTGCTGAACAACCTGGGCGCCATCTTGGCTCACGGCAGGATGCCTGCAGCACCAGCAGCACCAGCACCAGCACCAGCACCAGCAGCTCCAGCACCACCACCAGTAGCAGCAGTACCAGCAGCAGCAGCAGTAGCAACAGCAGCCACACTGATGAACGCAGCGAGGAAAGCACTGGAAGCGAGCCTGGATTTCATGTTAGAAAACCCTCATATGTTCTGCACGGCCTGCCCGCAGCTCTACTGGTTCCCCGTGGGGTTCCATCTCGAAGTAAAGTTTCCCCAGGACAGAAGGCGACCTCAGCAAGTGGACGTTCCTGAGTTATGCGAGTGCACCCGAGATCTGTCTCCCGGTGTACTCGCACGTCATGCGCTACGGTCTCCCTGTGCCAACCAAGCGAAAGCATCGCCAGGACATCCCTCCTAGAGGCATCGCCACTGATCGGGAGCACTCCATGGTGGCGGTGCGCACAGCGCGTCAAGCAGCAACAGAAAAGAAAGGTGAGTTGAGCATCATGGACAGCTACCAATTGTGCGCTTCCAGATCTCCACTCCAGATTTTTGAAATGCGCATGTGTTGCTTACTGATCAGTAAGGGATTTCTGCAAATGCACTCCCTCTCATGCCATGCAATCCACAGGAAACATTGATTTTCAGTTTACTCTGCCGCTGCACCTCTCGACTGTTGCTGATACGCAATGAACATACCCTACCTGGATGGGACTCCGGAATCGGCTGATACACAAAGCAGCCGATTCCGGAGTCCCATCCAGGTAGGGTGTGTTCATTGCGTATCAGCAACAGCCGAGAGGTGCAGCAGCATAGCACACTGAAAATCAATGTGCAAGGCTCTCCTTTTTGGGGATTAATTTATGGTAAATAAATCTGATGCGAAAAACTTGCTGCACTTGCTTCTGCTCTATTACCACTGAAGTGCCTTGAACTTCTTGCTTGTTTGCAGCTCCTCCTGTTCTTCTAGAAAAGAGGAAGCGCGTGCCCACACAAAAGGTTCGCAGCAGAGGGCAGCCCAGTGCCTAACAACCCAAGGTACTTCTAGATCGCCCGTCTCATCTGCAACAATGTTGCCATACCCGTTGAAGGTCATCTACAGGACGTGGCTTACATGTACGAGAGCCAGCCCATTGCCATCTTTGACATTACAAGGACAGCAGCAGAGCACTCTGACCACATATCTACACCATGGCAGAGAAGATTAGAATGCCTGGCACAAATCCACCAAGTATGAGCCTGTAATGAAGTTGTACAAACCCCCTCATGTCATTGTTTTTGCCAACATGTGCCCCCAACACGACAGGTGGACAGCAGGCCGGGTGGAGGGGCAAAAAAAAAAAAAAAAAGGGATGAGAGGGCACGATATACAGCCACCGTCGCTGCAGCCCTCCTGGATTAACTTAAAATCCAGGGCCAATCCAGCTTGCTGGTGGGAAAGTGCAAAACGGTGTTTTTAAACACCCCCATTTTGTTGTTCTCCAATTTAATTTCTCGTTTGGGCTTGAGGACGGAGCAGCGTGTTCACAGTTCATACCTCCATCAGCGTGCGCTCAACAATATAAACCGGTAACCCATGCATGCATACTCACACAAAAACACACACACACACACATACACACACACATACACACACTAACACACTACGTACAGAGATGAAAAAGTGGTGAGTGGTGAGACGCCTGAGATGAAAAAGTGGTGAGTGGGACTCTGACCAGCAGCATTCATGGCACCGTTTGGGGAGATCACTAGGCTCCAGCTCAGTGCCAGCAGCGTCTTGTTCAACCATCCATCTTTCCCAAAAAATACTCAAATATTTGTTGACGGTGCAGGCGGCGCTGCCTACGCGTGTGCTTTGGTGTTTGCTCTTTGGAAACGCCGATAATAATTAATGCACAGCGTTTCTACTGGCAATGGCAAGATGCTACCAAGTTCCAGCAACTTGGCACGCCCAAGAACGAGCCAAGGCCTCACTTCTTCAGGTCTGCGTGTTTTGGCGGATTTGACCTGCCTTTGAAGTGTGAAAGAAAGAGCAAGCGTTATCTTTGTTAAGAAGTCCACACTGTTACCCGACAGTAGGCATCATACGCGCAGGCGGCCAGCATGATTGTCTTGACATATGGTAGGTTTTGACTAGGGCACATCATTTGTTGGCGTAAAAGGTAAAACTACCTTCTAGTATATTGTCGAGGTGTATTTCATCAGAAATTGGAGTGGTCAGCAGCCCCCACCTGTCCAGCCCAATAATCATACGTGCCTATCCAACATTTTTTTTCTGGCACCTCCTGGGGAGTGGTTGCTTTTTTTCTCTGTAAAATAAAACTTTTTAAAAGGGGGGGGGGTGAGTACATGTACGTACTGCAAGGAAGAAGTGGGACTGAACAGGGGGGGCTGCTGTCCCTTGCAATGCATGATTATTGATTAGTTATATTCAATTAGAAGTTAGAAGACTAACTCAAGATGCACTCTTCGCAGGACAGAACAATAGCATATATTCCATACACGTGCTTTGCAGCAACATTTAAAGAACAGTTTCTGGACCTTCAGGCTGATGTGTCTCTTTCTTTGCAGAGCATGCTAGTACTGATGAATGCCATTGGCACTGCAGATTCACATAAGAAGCACATGACATGCTACTACTTTCAGCACTGAAACGTGTGCAGCAGCATTTTAAAAGAATTGCATGCATGTTCATGTTGCTGGACCTGGCAGGACGTGCACACTTTTATTGGCTTCACTATCAGATGCAGACAATCAGAACAAGCAAGATGCTGCGTGTAAAGTCTGAGTCTGTATTACTTACTTTGATATGAACATTCATGTGTGGTGCACACATCTACATGATGTCGCTATAGCGTGTAGAATTGAGAATGCATCTATCATTAAGAATGCACCTCTGGACAACATAGCCAGTCTGTTTCCGCCTTGCAGAAACGAAACAAATACACGAAATGGCGAAAAGTTTTGCAGGTAGAAATTTGGGCGGGCGGAGCCCTTCTATCCAACCAGTTGGATTTTTCACATACCGATTGAACCATCATTAGGCTAAGAATAAGGCCCTGCAAGCCACAGGCATACAAAACTAGGCTTGAGTAATTTCAGAAATTACCTAACCTGAACCTGAACCTGGCCTAGTGTGACCGGGGCCTTATGCGAGCGAGGTACAAACAATATAATCATTTACCCCAACGCGGTCTATGCGAAGGCCTCTGGCCCTCTGAGCTGCACGTGCGTACGTGTGTGTCACATGCGGAGGGAAAGAATATGTCCTCTTGGGAGGGTTTTGGTACTTGCGAGATAGTAATTGAGCAGAATTGTATATGTGGATGCAGGGTGGCTCCCGCACGAGTAGGCTCTAAGCTTGGCCTCCAGCTATAAGAAGTCATGATAGCTTAAGGTGACTTATTGAAGCTGGAGGCCGAGCATTGGCAAATCAAGCTGTAGGAGTTTGTGCTGGACCCAAAGCGGGCTCACGCAGCCATGTCCCGCTGCCGTGCCAAGCGCAGCTGTTGGGACAGCACAATTGCCGACCTCCTGAGGCGGATGGCCAAGGTGCGTTTCTAGTTACAGAAAAGAGAGTGATCAGGCATGCGTTTTCTTTCACATATCCAGCACGGCTGCCAACCTCCTGAGACAGATGGCCAAGGTGTATTTTACAAACGCGAATGACCAAGCATGTGCGTTCTATAATGCTCAAAGTCTGGCCGTCTGAGCTGGTTTGATGTGGGCTAATTTAATTTGTGGGGAGTGTTAATCGAATATGCTAGCAATTTTCTGGTACTAACCTTAAGAGCAACTCACATGCACACGATCTTAGATCTCACGTGTCAAGTGTGTGCCTTACACTGCTACGCACGTTACGCGTAATGACACATGTGTCTGCTTGCGTGCCATTTTTTTGCAGGGTCAGGATCCACAGCACCCTCTTGTGATTAATTTAGGGCATCCAAACTGCCTCTCCCCACAAAGGGAGTCACTTTGCAGGCAGCTCCCACCAAGCTGCGCCAAGTGGTAGCACCCAACAGCTGTCGGTCATGGTGTTGCCCTTGAACGAAACCCGCACCACCGTCTGCTGCAGCAAGTGTGGAGCACGCACAACAGCGCCACTGTGTGCGACTACCGCACGCACAGGCAGAGGAAATCCACGCGGCTCCGTTGAGTGCCCAGCTTGCAAACAGCAGGAGCAAGGGGGTGAGGGTGGGGCAGCACAAGCGG
>Ga0307945_1000762_pt1 | contig 23436 bp, 30 predicted proteins | sample OrgLakmetagen228_FD_201818 | JGI IMG/M metagenome (GOLD analysis project Ga0307945, IMG submission 201818) | Saline water microbial communities from Organic Lake, Antarctica - #228 | ecosystem: Environmental > Aquatic > Non-marine Saline and Alkaline > Saline | place: Antarctica: Organic Lake...
GGCATGTGTGTGTGTGCGCGTGTGTGTGTATGTGTGTTTGTATGTGTGTTTGTGTGTGTACATGTGTGTGTGTGTGTGTGTATGTGTGTGTATGTGTGTGTATGTGTGTGTGAGTGTGTGTGTACGTGCGTGCGCTCGCCTATGCATGTGTGTTTTTGTTCACACAAGGGCAGGAACCCTAAAGGGAACTGATTTTGTGTTTCACACAGCAAACTTTCCCAACCTCGTCCGTGGGTTGGTTCTCCTCCTCTACATGCTCCTCCTCTTCCTGCATGGGCTCATCATCAGAAAGCTGGTCCAGATCCGCAAGGAAAGTGTCAGCCAGGGTCTGAGCCATGACTTCCTGTTAGAGAAACGTTGTTTTTATAGTAATAATTAATTGTTCTAAAATTCATAAAAATGTGAAATGGAAGCAGGTTGACACACTCCTGAAATGGAGGCAGCAGCTCAGAAGGCTGCAAAGAAAGGGTGGGAGACCAACATCAAACTGTGGTACTTCTTCTACCTGGGTTCACAGGTATTCAAAGAGGAGGAGAGCTAAAACAGGCAATACCCTTGCGCATGCTCGGCCACACAGACGCACAAACATTTTCAACGCCTGCACAGGTCGCCGTGTACCCCTTCTTGACAGCTTGGTTCGCCTCAGATGATGGACCTGGTGGGGAATACAATTAGTTAGCTAGTGCGTCCAGATTGAGAGAGCTCGCAAAGGCACACGAATATGTCTTAATTTTCCTCCTGATGCAGGGCCTCTAAATCCCAGACAGCTAGGATACATTGGCTCAGCAAGGCCCTGGATAAGCGTGCCGTCAAGTTTATTGTGAGTGTGAGAATATGCACGAGTCGCCGTGTGGAGTCGCACGTGAAAACGCATAAAGAGCAAACTTATAAGTGGCGCCTAAGAAATGTGCTTCGACTGAAAGTAAATAAAGAAGCATTTCATGATTTCATGCTTCAGTTTAATGTTGCTCACTTTAATCGGTGTAAGGCCCAGGTGGATGGATCACGGCAACCGCGTTTATTTCAAGCATCCGTGTCTTATGCCTGCTGTATAGTTAAACTGCTACGTTTCAAGAGGGGGTTACTGAGGCCGAAAATTAAGGCCACCTGCCTCAGCAGACGCGGCGTAAACCCTACTTTTTGAGCAGCCACATGCTGTATCTGACCATCCAGCGCACCAAACCCGGTGATTTTTAGTGTTTTGAAGTCCCTATGATAAATAAAGATCATTGCAAAAACAATGGAGCAAAAAGACTAAGCGGTTTGCGGGATATGCAAATTAATGTGCCATTCCCCCTGAAAAGCACCCATCTAGGGTACAGGTGCACGACGTGTGCTTTTAGTCCTGTCATTCTGTACGCAGGGCGACTTGTCTAAATCTGAGCACATGCTCGGGTAGCTTATAAAGTCAGCATCAGGTTGAAGCTAGGTTGGGTCCAATTTGATGAAGTGACGTGTGAGTAGTTGCACCTTTCATGCAAAAAGGAGCATGTTTTGGCTTTTGCCCAGTGTCCCCCGTCTGCTACGTTCCGCATTTCACATCCATACCAATTCCACAGATGGGGCTTACTGGCTGACCGCTTCAATGCGCATCGCACCATCCTAATGGGCTGCCTCGTTTCCGCTACAATCGCCCGCTGCTGCCTCTATTGGTGCGATGGCTTCGTACAGGTGAGGGTGCAGCACGGACAGTGAAATTGGAAAGCTTGGTGCAGCACAGACAGAAAAAATAGAAAACTTAGTGCAGCACGGACAGTCAAAATGAAAAGCTTGTATTGGGAATGGACAGAGCAGGCCATATAAGAACCAGATCAGCATCAACAAATTGGTACCGCCCCTTTAGCAAAGCCATATGACGTGTTCATTGGTTTTTGGCGGATTGAAGGATTAGGCTGCTTATCAGGTAGCGTGCATGTTACATTACGTACCTAATTACTTCTGACAGAATTGATCTCATCTTTTATTGCCTTACAGATCATGGCGCTGATGCTGACAAATCAGGTGAGGAACCGCCATTGCGCACACACACACACTCAAACATAAACGCATCGAATGCTATTTTTGATTCGTGTAATAACCTTTTTTACATCAAATCTCAAAGCAGGAGTAAACTTGATTTTAAGGATAGTAAGCCATCATGAAGAGAAGAACCTGTACAAATATGCGCAGGTGCTATCAAGTCCTGTCATGATGCTTGCCGACTCGATGTGCACCAAAGCGTGCACAAAGGAGGTGAGAACGAGGCGTTTACCACGAAATTCAGTAGGTCACTATTGCTTGCAAAGTCATGTACGACCCTTTTTTTCGTTGCAAGATTGTACCAAAGCGTGCACAAAGGAGGTAAGAATGAGGTGTTTAACAGGAAACATTAGTAGGTCGCTATTGCTTGCAAAGTCATGTAGGACCCTTTTACTGACACGCGATTTGTTCCAAAGAGTGCATATGGAGGTGAGGGGTTCAATTGAAGGCACTGTTGCTTGTAAAACCATGTCAGACCTTTTGACGGGCACAAGACGTTCTTTCGTTGTTGCTGACAATGCTCTGTATCTGACGAGCTAGTTTGCTTGTAAGTAGGGCTGGCCCAAACCATATATACGGTGTATTTTCGGTAATATTGGCAGGGAAATCATCCAAAACGATTTTTTACGGCGTATATACCGTTTGTTTATGATCACTTCGTAACCACACTCTCAAATATTTAATTAAACTTGATTTCAGTTCGTGAGGGGGTCTGGGGATTAATTTTTGAGTTCGAGGGCGCTTCGCGAGGGCCCTGTCGGGAATTTATTTTTGAGTTCGAGAGCCTTCCTGTAAATGCTGCCTGTGCACTGCTACTGCTGTTTGTTATGGCTGAGGCTGTGGCTGAGGCTGAAGCTGAAGTTGAGGCTGAAGCTGTGGCTGATGCTGATGCTGCACAGTACTCAGAAGCAGGGGTATACGGTTCTGGCCAACCCTACTTGTAAGCAGCTCACAGGTCTGAACAGCTTTCTTAAGCAAGCAGGACGGTGGAGCAGGGAAACATACGACAACCAAAACTTAGCAATTGAATTATCATCCCCCATCACTTCCAAGCATCAACCCCACATCCCACACCTTCACAGGGCGACTATGGAGTGTTACGCAAATGGGGGGCTGTGGGCTGGGGTGCGATGTCCTTTGTGTCAGGGGCTTTCATTGACGCGTATGGTATGAGCGCCGCCTTCATCCTGCACATTCTGCTGGTGAGTGCTGCCCAAGAAGCACAGAAAAGATCCTATAGGTTCTTGAAAGCTGTACATTTGAAAGCTGTACATTCTGACATTTGCAAGCTGTGCGTTTAAAAGCTGGATTACATTAGTAAGCTGTACATTCGGAAACTGGGTTACACTTGGAAGCTGTACATTTGGAAGCTGGATTACATTTGAAAGCTGTACATTTGGAAGCTGGACTACATTTGGAAACTGGATTACATTTGGAAGCTGTACATTTGGAATTTGGAAGCTTTGCATTTCTCACCTCGTTGCTGTGGCAGGAGGCAATCTATTTCCTGTGCTGACTGTGGAGTCCTTGTTGGTTTGAAAAGTACATGATATTCACTCACATTGCCAGACACGTGAGCATCGCACCACACCTACTTAGGTAGTGCCCTGCTTGCGCTTTGCGTGGGTGCTGCACGATAAAAGAGAGCCGGGCGGCAGCCAAGGCGCCGATGTGCTGGATTATGGTAAAAGGGAGAGTGGACAGCATGAAGATGCAGCACAAAGGTGAGCGCCCTGGTGGCAGGCAAAGGCAGGCAATAGCTAGTTACCCCTCTGCTACCTAAAAAGGAAAAAATAGTACCTAGCCTGAGCATTGGTGGCTGGCAGGGGGCTGCTGAAGTCTGCATGTTTTTATTTAATGGGCGTATCTCTTTAGAGCAATTCAATGCACGGCCATGCACATCAGTCCATCGCTGTACCCATCACCACCAACCACCAACAGTTGAGTCTTACCACTCAAGGTGAATTATTCAACACAAATATGCCTGGCCCGTTTTTAGAGTCAACTTTCATTGTCAAAACTTGGTTTGCAGCAGCACCCAGAAAGCCGGGGGTCACAGTTTTGAACGTCAACAGAAGCCTCTTTTGCACAAAAAGGGTGAAAGCCCTGGGATGATGCAGCCTCAGCAGCAGAATCAGGAACAGCAACAAGCAGCTCATGGTGACGTAGCTGATGTGGAAATGTCTGCTAGCCCGCAATGGCACCACAAAATAAGCAGCCGGCAAGCTTATCAGGTACACCAACTTCACGTTGCTTGCTGTATTGCGGCAGGTTTGTAAAAGAGGGGTGCTGGATGTTTGCATACTTTTTGTCGCCTTGGTCAGTCTTTTTATATCTCGGTGCAGCGCAAGGAATAAAGGAGGTTACCTGTGCCCTATTGTGTGTGCCTCAGCTTTGTGCATCAATTCAGTGTGCATCAATCTCGAGCAGTTTAGCTCTGTAGTTTGACACCAAAATTTGCTCAAAAACATACTCTTTAAATCACGAGCACTGCGAGTAGAAGTTGCAGCACACACACACACACACATACACACACAGTTGCATACTCAGGGGAATGGAGGTGATGACGGTTCTCCTGACTCCCTTAGCAGTGATGAGGATGGTGATAATAAGGGGGGAATGAGCCGAGAGAAGGATCGCTTGTTGCAACCTCCTCACCATGACCACAGCAACAGGCCACAAACTCACCATGATCACAGCAACAGGCCACAAAAGGGGGGGCATGCTGCTAATGGAGGGGGGAGGAGTACTCGTGTGGGCATGGACCAAAATACCCACACGCAGAGCGATAAAGCCCCCAGCTTCACAGAAAAGCTGCGGTGGATGTTTGGCAGCATTCATGTGGTGCTGTTTTTGATGCAGGCCATTCTGTTTGGTTACGGTTTTGGTGAGTGGGATCGGCAGGTGCTTCTCGTCTCTTATGAATTGTGAAGAGGTCTATGGATTTGTGTTTTGGCCTGCACAGTTTTATTGATGCATCGTTACTAAGGCCTCTTAAGACCAAACTATGTCTGCAGCTCTGTGCAGCTTACTTATAATTTTCTAACATCATAATGCTTTGTATGAGCATCGTGAATGCAGCTTGCACAGAGTTAGAGCCTGATATGCTTCCTGGTGTTTCAAATACCATTGTAAATCTATCGCAGCGCATCGTAAGTATCAGCATTAATGCAGGCACAACTACGGGCACTCCTTTCCCTTGTTTGTTTGCTTCAAGCTTCAGTAGCGTCATTTACATCTACTGCAAAGTTTTCACGACACAATGTTTCCAGGCACAATTGAGAGCTTTCTGTTCGTTTTTCTCCAAGAGCTGGGGGCAAACAGCACGCTGATGGGCCTGACACTCACCATAACTTGTGAGTCACCAGAAGAAGTGATGATTTGTATGATCTTTCAGGCAACACCTTCTTCCAACATGTTTTCAAGGTACAGCCTTACATCAAGGAGTGTGGCTGCTGGTTGCTTGAATGAAGAGCAGCGTGCACCATCTGGAAAAAAGTGTTCCTGCTTGTCCATACCGTGCTGTTCCTGTAAGCAACTTGGCAGCTTGAGCGAAAAGCAGAGTGGGAACGCCAGAAAGGTTGAATTGTTGAGGATGCTCGAAAGACTCAGCGCACCAATGAACTTAAGAATCGCAGTCTCAATCTACAACTCCCAGAACTTTCTACTAGCACGTTGAAGCCTGTGCTAGACCCTGTCTGCACACACACACACACACACACATACAGACACACACATCACACACATACACACACACATGTTCAGGTGTTGCAGAGGTGCCCATCTTCCAGCTCACAGGCTGGTTGGTGGGGAAAATGGGTGCACCACGACTCATGCAGGTGATATAGCTTACATTACTTTTTTTTATGACGCTAAGACAGTGATCCATTGTAGCGCTGCCTGAGTAGACCCCTGCCTGTGTGGTTTCCGTCGTGTGTATTTGCAAGTGCGCCTCGTGCTCTCGCAGGTTGCAGAGCGATGGTTAATGGCTTGTCTGCTTGCGCAACTTTCTTGATGGGATGCACCATATTTTATATACAACGGATATGGTTTATAAGTTATAATCCACTGATTTGGCTATTAAGCCCATAAATTATAACCCATTGATTTGGCTATTCAGCACCAAAGCCTTTTTTCTTGATGATTGATGTAGGGAGTCATGTGGAAACACTGCTTGTGTAATTACTGCTGATATCTTTGGACAAATTTAAGTCTGGGTTTCAGAATTTGTGAGCTAGTGAAATGATTAATTCAAACAGGAGGGTGTTTCTTTTGGGGGGGACGACACGTTTACTTTTTGGGGTGCACACCCCTGAGGACCCCCCCCCCAACCCCCCTTCCAGTGCCCCCACCCAGACAAGAAGGGTACCAATCTGCTCCTTTATTAAGCAGGCATCCATCTGCATACTCATTTAGACCTGAAACTGAAGTGTTGCAGAGTTGTGGGGCAAAAACTGAGATACAGACGCCCATGCACACGTGACCTACCAGGCACCTCTAACTGGCTTGCACAGTCCCACATTGCTTCTATTTCTTCAGAATTCCACTGACTATCTCCTGTAAGTTTGGGGTTATTTGCTGCTTCATTGGCTTGACTCACCCCGCGGCCTGCACCCGAGTGCGTGTGCCTCTGACTTTTAAACATGTCCACATACCCCCCCCCCATTTACCCAATCTACTTAAAAAGAGTGCCCATCACCTGGGCTTGAGCTGAGGATTCCGATGATATATTAAAATTTTGTAGGAGTGACCCAGTAAATTTTTGGAGGGGGGTCCAAAAAACTCTGCCCTTCCCCCCTCCGATTGGACCCATGAATGTACCAATCGATAGCTCTCGATGCCAGGATTCCGAGTATATGAAACTTATTCGATTTGACACGTGTCGTCCAAAAGCTATGCTTCCTACACCCTCCTGATTCAAATATAAATTTTTACACAAATGTGCTTTTTTTCTTGGTAGGGACTAACCAACGCAAGTTTCTGCAGTCACACTCTAACCCAAAAATAGACTAGTTCGGTCAGGGACATGCCACGTTGCTACTTGGTTTCCTGGAACCGTTTTTGAGCAGCTTGATCGAGAACTGTTCATCAAACATGGGTTTTCCTAGTTGCCTGCCCTGCCCACCGTGCAAGCGTGCTGCCTGTGACACTCGTGACTTGAGGATGTCACAATGGATGTGCTGCCTGTGACACTCGTGACTTAAAGATGTGCTCAGCCAGGTGCCCTTTACCGTTGCATGCTGCTTAGTGGCACTCAGATCCAAAGTATCAATGCCCTGTGCTGACCAGGTGACCGTGGCGTGCTATGCCATCCGCATGTACGTGTACGCTGTGCTCCCCCATGTGGTGGTCTGGGCAGTCTTGCCTGTTGAGGTGTGTGTTTGATGCTTCGGTCAATCGTGAGTCATATGTGCGTGGTCGTCTGGGAAGTTTTGTCTGTTTGGGTGGGTGCAATGCATTGGTTTCTTTGATAAGTTTTTTTTGTACTCCACTACATGGTGGTCTAGGCAGTACTGTCTATTGGGGTGGGTTTTGTGGATTTTGGATCACAGCCGCGTCAGAGACGCATTGCAAGGAATGGGCTATAGGACGATCAATAGGCAGCAGCACCTGTTACTCAAAACTGTAGTTTTACAGGAAAATTAAGGCAGAAGGAAGAGCAAATGATGAGCACAGTCTTTTTTTGCAGTTGCATGTATTCATTGCTACTGACAGCTCAAGGCGTTCACACTTAGCTTGCTGTTCTCAATCCTTTGTTTACCTTGCTTTAATATACAAAAATTCTGGTGTAGCAAGCATCCAGTGATAGGGAACGATAAGCCTGTGACTGCAGGTGCTGCACAGGATCACCTTTGGGGTGGTGTGGGCGCCACCTACATTTAGGCACAGGCACCTACATACAGGCACAGGCACCTACATACAGGCACCTACATACAGGCACAGGCACCTACATACAGGCACCTACATACAGGCACAGGCATCTACATACAGGCATCTACATACAGGCACCTACATACAGGCACCTACATACAGGCACCTACATACAGGCACCTACATACAGGCACCTACATACAGGCACGGGTAGTGACAAAGAGCAAAAACTCTCCGTCCGCAGGTGTTGCACGGGATCACCTTTGGTTTGGGTTGGTGTGTGGGAACCACCATGTGCAGACGGTTGGCCCCTCCTGGAATGGCTGCCACCATGCAAGGGATGTTTCAAGGTAGCAACGTGCATTACTTCCACATACACACACATACATACACAGAGACACACACACACACACACACACATACACAGAATATTGCGTGCATGGATTTGGGGATGCCATTGCCTTTTTTGCTTACAACCGTTTGATGTTTAGGCTTGAATCAACTGTGACTTTGTTTACTATTCACCACTGAGTTGATGCGGGGGATTGTTTTTCCTGCCTACGTGGATCTTCTTTGGTTCATTTGTGTCGTTTCTTTACAATCCTCTCGCTCATCTTTCCTTGTGTCGTGTGAGTGTTCTTTATGTCCATAAATGACCTCGTGTCGTGCAGTGTGTTAAATGTACTGGGATATTGCCCTTTTCCTAATACATTAAGCCACCTTATCCTTGTCTTTTCCTTGAATTGCGTTGCGACCTAATCCCTCCCTTCTGCTCCCCGCTTGTGCAGCGTGCTACTTTGGGCTGGGCTATGGGTTTGGAGCTCTTGCAGGCGGATTCATCTCACACACTTATGGCTTCCCGGTGATGTTTGCTGCCACTGCTACAATCGTCTGCGGGTAATTTTTACTTTACCAGGGAAAGCAGTGTTAATTCAAATTAGCATGTATCACGGTCTACAGCTAGGACTTTGCCCTACTCACACTCTTTAATAAGAGAAATGTTATAATGCTTCCTGATGCCTGACGTTACTCATCACTCAAACTCAGCTAGGGACTTGCCCCATGACTCAAACCAGCACTCATCAAGAAGAGAAATGTTATGATGCTTCCTGATGCTTGACGTGTCCTCGTTTGCCTACACAAGAGAGAGTAAACCCCCGTCCTCTTTCTGTATTCCATTAATTAAACTGTAACCAAGTGCTTCTTTTAAAATTACTGTTTCCTTATCACAAAACTTATACACAAGCTCTTCGCTACTCATGCTGTGCTTATTCAGTCTCGGCAGCGCGCTCCAAATAGCAAGGTGCTTTGCTGGCCCAAGCCCTTACGACGTCAACCCAAATGAAGATGCCACAGAGGATGATGCAGAGTTTGATGCAGAGGAGGGACGAAAGCCTGGGGGTTGTGAAGGAGAGAGGCATAGAATGGGGGAAGAGGGATTGGGACAACGCGAACACGGATGCTCTGAGGGGCAGACTAAGTCGGACACAAGTGATACGCACAAAAGTGTGGGCATGGCCATGTTAGAACCGTCCAGACAGCAACAGAGAAGCGGCAGTGACGCAGATTTGATAGTCAACTCGTGATAATCAAGAGGTTTTTACTTCCCCTAACAGCTTTTCAACCTATTTTACTGACTTGAAAGACGTTTGATATAGGGAGGGAGGCCACATACTTCTTCTAAGACATGCCGATCCGGCCTTTACACAAAATTTGGAGGACGCCAATTACCAGCCGGACCATGCACAGCCTCCAATCTTATTAGCAAGCTTGCTTCTGAACCTTAACACAAGTGTTCAGGATGTGCCATCACTTGTAAACTGGAAATGTCTGGGCGCTCTTCCTGTGTAAAGAACGAAAAACTATACAGGCAGTGAAACACCACTCCCTACATTGAAAAAGGAGCCACTTTGGTACAAGGCATGTAAAGAAAAGGATAAGAAAAGACTCCGCTCAGCAAAGGATAAGAAAAGACTCCGCAGGCTGGTAGTGGTGACACAGCCAGCATGATTTAGGGCACGTAAAACAACTCCACCTACTAAAGAAAAAGACCAATGGGGATCAGGAGGGCGGGTTGCAGGCGTGCGCCCAGATTTTGTGCTGGTTACTCCCATCGCTGCAAAAACACAAAAACAACAAACTATATATTTTTGGTGGTTTTACAGCTACGGCCCCCAGCAGGGACCTGACAGACAACAAAAAAAAAGAGGAGGGAGGGCTCAAGCAGAGGAGAAAGCAAGAGGAAGCTGCTCAAGGAGACCCAGAACTAGGGAAAGGAAACCAAGAAAAAGAAAAGGACCCAAGTAGAGTACAGAGTTGAGGGAGCACAGGACAGAAGACGCAGAAGAAAACCAGAAGGATGGAAGGAGACGCCAAACACATGAAAACGGGGGGGAAACGCACAGATAGAGTTGCAGTTGTTGAGACAAGAGCGGCAAGCATAGAAGCACGGCAAAGAGAGGCTAACATGGCCGAAGAACCCTGTTGACAGGCGGCTACTAACGGCTAACCTAGGATCCCCTCACCACCTAAAACGCCCCACACAAGCCACAAGAGCAACTCTGTTGTAGGGAAGCCCACTTCGAAGTGGGTTCTTCGGAATAGCAGGGGGAAATTGAGGGAGACTGGGAGCACCTCAGCAGCACCGCCAGCCACTAGTACAGCCACCAACCCCAGACAGCACCGACCTAAAGACCTCAACAAAACTCGGCGCGACATCAACCTCGTCGAGATTAAGTACTGTGAGGACACCAGACCTAAAAACCAGCTGAACGCCGCAAAGGAACAGCACAAAGACCTTAGCAACATTCTCCAAGGAGCCTCCGTTACTCTTCACATCATCCTTTTGGGTGTGGGCGGCACCATCTACAACACTCACACTCTGAAACCTTTATTCAGTGTTGCGGTGTCGCAAACAACTTTGTGCCTTTTCCATGTTTAAAGGTTTTTTTTGTAGGTGCTACAAGCTTCAAGTCTGTGGCGCTACGACAAACACTCCTCACTGATGAATGTGGCACATTGCAACATTGATTACATAAGCAGCCTAGCAGTAGCACTTTTTGACTGATGGCTAAATCTGTAACATCTGTAACTTTCTTTGAATCAGGCCTAGTTTGTGTTGAACGTGCATATGTGCTGTTTCATCATCGAGATCTGGGAAATGGAGAGCCTTTCTGCTGAACGCACTGATTTTCAGGTGTCATAAGTATCTGGTATTGTACGGCACCAATTATACCATTTACCGTAGTGATTCTATAAAATTTGTGATATTTTAATTTGGTGACGCCCTTAGAAAAATTAATTTGTATGATACCATTAAATGGTGATGGCGTTTTTGATGGGTTGTTAATGATACCATTAATTGGTGATGGCTTTTTTGAAGGGTCTGTAAAAGGCACTGGAGCTCTGGGGACTTCTTAATGGGAACTTTCGCTGGAACGACGCCAGGCAGGCCAACAGGGCGCATGCACAAAGCAAGGGTGGACTGTTTCTGCTTCTTCTTTGCTGGTACATCAGGTTTGGCCCCCAGAGGGGGGAAGGGGGCTTTCCAGCAGGGGCAGGGACGGGGCTCTACAGCAGGAGCAGGGGCAGGGGCAGGAGGCCCTAAGAGGGGGGGGAGGCTCCCCTCTCGTTCAAAAGCGACTCATTCCATTATATTTGATATATTGGCATAGTTACGAGTTGTTTGGTGTGCAACAGCTCAACTGCCGGAAATGCGCCACCGCAGGGGCGATTTTTGAAATTGGTGACGCCCTTTGGATTTTTTATCAGTATAAAAATTGGCCGAATGTAAGCTGATCCTAATTATGGCCATATATTGGTGATGGCCATTTGGCAATTGGTGATTAGTATCACCAATTGTATAGAATCACTACGGTACTTGACAATATTTCTGACGGGGATTTCAAAGGTTTTGTGTTTTGCAGATGCTTACAAGTTCATAAGTGCAGCTGCCGAACTTTTTAATTAGTTTTTTGTTGGGACCCGTAGATAGATAGAGCAGCCATGCCAGGCTGGAGGACTTTGTAATCCAAACTAAGCTTATACTTTGCAGTGATGGTGGTTTGATCTGACAAAATGAGTTAAGGTAGGTATGTCAGCTACTGCTGGGCTCAACCATCAGGGGCTCCACTAGGCGCGGGCACAGAAATAGACCAGAATGATAGCTTACCTACATAGCATCAAACCTGCAAAAGAAAATCATACAAAATAGAAGCGGCATCCCCCAACATATAGCAATGCTCCTTGAGGAGCTGTAATGGTTACAATAAGGGGGACCTTCAGTCTTCAGGTTGCTTGACTGGCTGATTCGGTGATCTTTAGGTCTTTGTCTTCCAGCCACCTGACCCCAGGGGGGGTTTCTTATAGGCTTTTTCCAAGCTTCCGCTCAGATGCCCCCCAGAGGCATACATAGCAAACCTTACCCTAAATTCTCCAGTTGCATTGTTGTGTGGCTCAGCATCCATTTGCTGGTGGTGCAGAACACAAAGCGACCACTCCCTGACACTGTTTTGTCGAATAGTAGCTAAGCAACCTTTTTTGTTCTTGAGGAGGGCGCATACGTGCGGAAGTACCCAAAACCTGTTGAAATTTTACAACACCTTTTTGGGGATTGGTGCGGAGGCAATCAGTCAAGTTGTGGGCATGGATGCTCTTGCACAACACTCATTCTCCTTTCTAAATGAAAAAATAATTTACTAATGTCTGGCAGCGTGACTCACATTCTCGGAAGCGCATCAGCAATGAATGAAATAGGCACACTTTTAAGATATCCCCCATTAAAAGGGTTAGTGCCCTCACACCCTCATCTTGATTTAGTCAAGTAGAAGAGCAGAGACCGCATCATCAAAATCCGACACAAGATTATACCAGCACAAAATGCCTCATGCCATATAGTTTTAAAGTTGCATTCCTCCAGATTAAGCACCACCACCCCTTGCAATTTGCTGAGATAAACACATCGTAAAATAAAACGACCGTTACAATTACAGATTTCATCATCAAACTTCTGATGCTCGGTGAACGCCTGGTAATGAAAAGCTCGCTCTAGGGCGGCCTGCCAGCTTCGCCTTAGCTCTGGCGAGATGGCAGCCAGTCTGCATTTAAGGCGCAGGTGGTTTGCGGTGTGAATAAGAAGGTTGCCAAGCTATTTCATGCATGTTTAAATATGAAGACTACCACAGCCCTCTTTCCTCACAAACTTGACAGAACATTCAATTGTGGCACAGTTTTCATCCAAACCTGAACCGTAACTTACAAGATTGGCGGGATTGGATTTACACTGATGACAGCCTTCAGAAGAGTGAAGTAGGACAAGACACAAGATTAGGTGTAGGGTTGGCCAGAACCGCACATGTACACCGTATTTGACCGTACATATGGTAATCTCCCTGCTAAGAATACCGTATGTACACCGTGTATACGTATGTACTATGTATGTATGCTTTTGGCCAACCCTAATCAGGTGCATACCACCCTCACTCTCAAACGTACCTGGCTACCTGAGCCCAAGGGGCATGAGTATAACCAACACCATCTCACGTGCAGAGTTGTTGTAGCCGCGATCACACACGGCTACGCCCATATAGCCACAGACAGCCTAACCTCAATGCAACAAAAATAAAATGCCCAATATTAACCGCTTGTTATTGACCGTAGCTTGTACAGCTTGTACTGACTCAGTATGTACACACTTACAGCTTCAGTGTACTCAGCAAGCGGTCGATACCGGTTGATAATGGATAATGGATAATTACAGCAAGCAGTCAATAACAAGCTTGTACAAGCGTGTACATTACACCATTAACTTGTAGAACAAGCTTAACCCCAAAACTCCACCGTCATCATATCCAGGGAGATGTCCTCCAATCCATTTTCAAAGCAATATACCAGTCACCATCAACCATTCATCTCTACTCTAAGTCAAGCCTCACGCTAGTATCATTGGCAATGAACAAGCCGACGCTCTTGCTAGAAAGTCAATTACCACCTACTTGGACGCCATTAACACTCGTTCAAGACAGCAGAGCCTGAGGAAAGTCCCTTTCACATCATCCAAAGGCTTGCAAAGGAACTTACAAGTAACTAAATTACACAGACACAGCCCAGCCATCTCCTTTTTAAGGCTTTGATACCTACCCAGTTACAGAGGCGCTCGGCAAACACCTTCAATAAAACTAGTAAATGCCAAATCGAAGCAAATACCCTGCGAATTACCAGGCCCTTACAAAGAACAGCACTGCCAAACGCAACGCTTACCCAACCATGAACAATTTCCAATTGTTTCATTAACGCCATCGTTAAGCACAGAACAAAAACAGAAACCTTGTGTAATTTTAAATATGCGGTAAGCCAGGGTAAGCGGTAAAATTTTTACCAGTCTGACTTGACCCCGCTGCCGACACACATGAACCGTCTGAATTCAGTGTGTAGCATTGCAACTCCATTCTTGCTTTTATCTGCGATCCTCTCACGTTTCTCCATCTTTTTATCTCCTTGGTCCTCACAACTGTTCTTCCTTCTAGTTTGAGTGTAAATTTTCTGCCCTTTTCCTTTTAGTCTGTGAAGTTGTGAGCATCTAGAATAAATTCCTCGCACTTGTGACGAGTCCTTGTCAATTATCCACCGCCATCTCACGATGCAAACGGAATAGAACAATACCAACACACATTAGCCATGTCCTGTCGGCTTCTTTGTGCCAGCTCTGTTTTATGGAATTACCCAGCAAGCTTGTTGCAGAAAGCCCTCATAGTTCAATACCTTTTGTGAAAGCTTGAGCAGCAGACTTGACTGCCACTCTTTCTCATCTACACAAACAAATGAATTGATTCCAACTGCTATGATATGCCAACCTTTCAGAAAAAAGACGATCCGCTATCATGGTAGGTGGGATGATGCGGCCATCCGCACCAACCCCCTCGGGCTGCCTCAGCAGCTCTTGCAATTGTCCGGCTGCCGCAGCAGCTTCAGCTGAGGCTGCTTGTCTGCCTTCTTCGCGCCCCGCAGCCCGCACTGTCGTTATTATGGTAGCCAGCAGGATGTCAGCCGCTGCTCCCGCGTCCCGGCTGATGCTGAGCCAGTTGCTTCTAGGGCTCTCTGCCAGAGCGATCTCTGCAGCGCCTCTTCTTGGGCGGAACGGACTGTAGTGGCTGCTGCTGCAGCGATCCAAGCAGCCAGAAATCCGCAGCTGAGGGCACCGCTGGAGAGTTTGAAACTTCTTATCATGTGCTCACGCTTTTTGTAGTGGAAAGGACCGAGCTTGAAAAACGGATATCGGAATCGGATCGGAGATCGGATGTCGACTTCGGATTCGGACACCACCAGAGGCATTTCTTGAGTTTATATATCGTTACACTTTTAAATAGTCAGGAATCGGGGCTGCTAGCAGTGCTTCCGGGGCCAAACGGAGCGTGGGAGATTATGGCGAGGGTGTGCTGGCTCGGCGGTTGGTCGATCAGAGTGTATACTATTCCTATACTTCATATGATTAAATCAGTCTGAGGAGCCATACAATACCAAAATCAACAAATGCGGCAGAAAATATCGGAATTCAGGATGGCAGAAATCAATCCCACACTGAAAGATTTTATTTTCCCACACTGAAAGATTTTATTTTTATTTCGTTAGATCAAGATCGAGAACGTGAAAGGATTGCACGCAGGCACGCACACACACACACACACACACACACACACACACACATACATACATACACACACACACACATACACACACACACACACGCACACACACGCACACACGCATGCACACAGGCACGCATGCACGCGCACACACACGCACGCACGCACGCAAGCACGCACGCACGCAAGCAAGCAAGCAAGCAAGCAAGCACGCGCGCATATGCACATGTGGTCATGCATTCATATGTTCACGCAAACACAAGTTGATGCAAGTGATGCCAGCTCAATAGTACACGCCTACTTGTGCACACTTACGCACACATGCACATGCATGGACGTCCACACTCACAAAGGACTAACTAATTCCTCATCTCTCACGTGGCATCATTTGCAGGCGTACGTTTTTGCTGAATCCCTGTGAGAGAAGCCCCCAGCCCAAAATTGATAACGTAATAAGTAATGCCAATTCTGTCAAGCACTGCTCCTTTGAGGGCGAGCTTGTCTCTGCAAGGAAGTGGAGACAGCTGCGTGACGGGAGGCCGCCATTTATGTTGGAGCAAAAGTTGCGCCACCTTGAGGCAGAACATAGGCAGGCCAACACACAAAGGAGCTGCCAGCAGTTTCCAAGCATTATCAGCGTTCACCAGTTTAAGGGTGCCAGTGCTGAGTAGCAGCGGCAACAGCTGCAGCAGTTGTACAGCGTTCCAAAGTGGCAGCAGGCCAGAATTGGGTGCCAGGTGGAGGCTTGGAGGAAAGGGCCAGAAAGGTGTGGCCACAAGCGCTCAGGAATCAGGAGTACTGATTGAAGAGGTAGGTGCCAGTGGCAAGCCTCCCGTCTTGCTTTGAACTGTGAAGCACGCTAAACGGCGACGCTGCAGCACATGGTTTTGTTGCCATCAGCTCCTGCACAGCCGTCACCTGCCCCCCCTTTGCACCTTCAACATCTGTTCCAGCACGGCGCCCTCCATTTTTGATTGGTTCAGTGTCATTCGGCAAACAACACCTCAAAATCCTGTGACAGTGGTAAACTTTTAAGAAGATGCTCTTGTTCTTTGCAATATTGGGCACACAGGGAGATGACACGCAGGGAGAGGGCACAGGGGCAGGGGCAGAGGCAGAGGAGGGGGTAGAAATGCAGGAGCTGAGTCAAGCCTCGCATGTCATCTTGGAGGATGGCTTCAAGCCAGAGCTGGTGACTGCCTTGAGGGGGGTGTTCGATGCACGTTTTGCAGGTGTGTTTCTTTAGGTGGTGGGGGCGTTGTGTGCATACTTTGCTGGTCGGTTTCTTGAGGGTAATGGGGAAGTTAGGTGCACGTGTTGCAGGTCAGCCTTTTCGGGAGGTTAAATACATGCTTTGCAGGTCAGATGGTGATGGATTAGAAAACGCATGGGTACGGCAATGGGCTATGGTAGCAAGGCATGGTATTGGGGACCTGTATTCAAGGTTGTTTGTACACGGCACTGCGCCTGCTGCTCAACTATACTCAGCATAAAAGTGAGTATAGTAAATTGCAACATTGAGTTCAGAGCGATACAACACTCCCGGGGAACAAGTCATTGCGAAGCAAGTCAAGGAGTGCAGTCGACCCACTTCATATCTTAAGTTGGCCAGAATCGTACACTGTACATGACCGTATATTTGGTGATTTCCCTGCCAAAAAAACTGTACAGGTATACACCATATATGTATGGTTCTGGCAAACCTACTCATATCTTTAAAATCTCAGCCTCCCATCTCACACATGATCACACGTAGATCCTCGAGCCACTCATGCTGAACGTTTCCTGTGGGACTACTGGTGAGTGAAAGATTAGCAAGTAAGTCGTGATAACGTTGGATGTCTGCACGCGAGTAAGAAAACAGCAGCATCTGATGGAAGTGAGAGGTTATGTGAATGTGTGTCAGCAGGGCTCGCTGCTTGTGTTCAGCAAGACTCGTTGCAAGTGTGAAGTGAGTGAGTAGTGGTGCTGCCAGCACTAGCGTGGGCACAATCAAATGAGTTTTTCCTACGAGCTAGGAGGACTGCAAGAGAACTACCCCCTAGAGTTCCCCTACAAGATTTATTCGCTTCTTCGTTTCCCCTACGAGCTAGGAGGACTGCAAGAGAACTGCTTTCCAGGCTGAGCTCCAGCTTTTGCTCCATTGGCTATATAGGTACTTATGATGCATGCACTTATAATGCATGCACACAGGTACTGCCCCAATGCTGCCGGTACATGTCAGTACAACCTCGTACGGACTCAGGTAAATGGCTCAGAGTAGCCTCTTACATGCACTCCTGTTCTGACTTACGCCTGCCCTATCATCTCCCAAGCTCAAAACATGAAAAGACCTGACTGTGACATAAAAAGGTGTTTCGAGGGCGCATCATCGGCACATCATGGGCACATCATTGGCAAATCATTGGCACATCAAGGGCAGAGGACAGCTCTACACTAAGGGGTCGGGACGCGATTGCTATTGTCGTTCAGACATCTTTGCTCATACTCCTACGAAATGTGATAAATGTTGTGTCTTTGTGTTATGTGATATTTTATGATGAATGTTGTGTCTTTGCTCATTCTTCTAAAAAAGTGACAAGTGCTGTGTAAAACGATCGATGCTCATTCTTCTACGAAATGTGAAGTGTTGTGTAAAACAATCGATGCTCATTCTTCTACGAAATGTGACAAGTGTTGTGTAAAACGATTGATGCTCATTCTTCTACGAAATGTGACTAGTGCTGTGTAAAACGATCCGTCCCTTGGAAGTGATGCTGTCCAAACTTGTAACTGCACACACTAAATGCAGTTTCCTTGTTTTGCAATCCCTTCTAGGCCTCGGCCTACTTCAGCCCGGAGCTGTGCGCAGAACTGGAAAATGCCTTGATTGCGTACGGAGAGACCCAGCTTGGTTGCAGGTAGCTGTGTGTGAGTCGATTGGACGTTGCAAGTTGTAAGAGGAAGGGATCCAATACCCACAGCCCAAAAGTTTATAAATAAGTGTGAATTTGCCTAGGCTAAATTTAAACGGCTAGTTTCTTTACCAATCGCGTTGCAGAGCTATAACTCCTGTGTGGATGTCGTACTATGTGGACGGAATGCAGCAGGTGAGAGGTCAAGTGTGGCTACTATGTGGACGGAATGTAGAGGTCAAATGTCATACTATGAGGACGGAATGTAGAGGTCAAGTGTCGTATTATGTGGACGGAATGTAGAGGTCAAGTGTGGCTACTATGTGGACGGAATGTAGAGGTCAAGTGTCGTAGCATGTGGACAGAATGCAGCAGGTGAGCAGAGGTCAAGTGTGGCTAAGACTGGGTTTGTACTCTGCATGTGGCGTAAACATATCTCTGCCAAAATTGTATACACTAAGAAATGTATTTATGGCCTTACAGATGCATTTTTGTGTGCCTCACACTCACATGCACTCACGCGTGTTAAACACAACCAAAGCATGCTGCAAGTGTTCATGCACGTATCCTCAATGCAGACCTCAATGCATGTTCTTTAGGGTTGGCCAGAACCATATATATACAGTGTATGTGAATAAATGAATGAACCATACACCGTGTATGCACGGTATTTTCGACAGGGAAATCACCAAATTTACGGTCATATACGGTGTATATATACGGTTCTGGCCAACCCGACATGTTATGCACAGTGGTCATTTTGTTACAACACACATCTATCCTAATGGCACTTGGTGCCTAGTTTGACTTTGTGTAGTTTTTGCTCAATTCCAGCATTTCCAGCAAAAGCAACTCAAATACGCTGGAATGTGCAGGAGCTGCATTGCGACAACCCACAGGGCCCTTTTGCGTACGTCCTTTCATTAACAAGTAAGTGTCCTGTAAAGTTGCCAGCTATACCGGTGCCTTCATACAAGATACAAGCTCTACATGATAAGTTCATTGCAAAGCTTTGCAAAGCCTCTCCAATTTAGCTAAATGGGTGCTCGATTTCCCTGTAAATGTTTCTGCAAATTGAAAGGCACGTGTGACTTGCTGCAAACTGTCACTTTGAAGCCCACCAGCATCTTAACCTGTGTGCTCAGTGATTTCTCATGCATATTCTATGCACACTAACAGACTGGGATGCACATGCCTTTTGCTGCAAACGGTCCTCTCAAAAGCCCTTGCCACGCTCACTTCACCCGTGTGCTTAGGAACTTGCTTTTTTTTCTTTAATCCCAGCACGCTATGCAGACTGAGAGGTTTACGCCCTTTGCTGTTAAGGCATTTCCCTGATTATGCCCTCCTAAACCTATGTGCATAGTCTTTTTAGCATACTGAGAGACCCTTGCCTTATACGGTAGGGAGGCTGTTGTAGCAAGGCCATATCAAGGCCATATCTTTAGGGCTGGCCAGAACCGTGTATATATATATATATATATATATTTACGCCTCATACGGTCGTATAATTGATGAAAGCCCTGCAAAAATTAGTGTATATACACCGCATATGCACTGTATATACACCGTATATGCACTGTATATACACCATATATGCACTGTAAATACACCGTATAAGCACTGTATATGCACCGTCTATGCTGGTATATGTATGGTTTTGGCCGAGGCTACATATCTCACCACTGAGGGTCAAGTAACTCCTCTTGAATGTTCCATGCGCACTGCAACAGACTGGGACGCCCGTGCCTTTTGTGGTAGGGAAATTGTTGTAGCAAGGCCACACCTTACAACTCAGGGGTTAGTCACTTCTTTTAGCCGTTCCATGCACACTGCAACAGACTGGGACGCCCGCGCGTTCCGTGGAGGGGAGACAGTCATAGCAAAGCCTCGGCTGCTTGATTACTGGGCGACGCACAGCCCAAGCCAAGGCCTGGAGCACGACTCCCTGTTCTCTCTTGTCCCTCCAGAGTTTGGGAGGCTCACTGTGTTTGTGAGTGTTGGGCTGGTGGTGCATTACATGAGGAGGCTTCACCTGTTTGTTGGAAGTCACAAGAGCTTGGTCAGTGCAGAGAGTTACGACCTTCCTTTCAATTGTCATAAATTGTGACCATCTGTCTGTCTCACCGTCAAAATTCCTGCATGTTGTGTTTGTTTGAGCTCTGAATGCTGCCAAAAAGACACGCCTGAAGGCAGCCGATCCTGACACTTCCATGCCACACCGCTGTTCTCCGTTGAGCTCCTTACCCATGAAAATGCAGGACCCACGTTTTCCTCATGGAGTCAGGGAAGTCCATGGCACCAGAGACCCACGTGAAGGGAGATTAGTGCTGCATGGTGCGAAGGAGATGAAGAAAAAGATCTATGCAAGCAGTGAAAAGTTTGTCCCCAAATCTAATTTGTTAAGGAAATGCACCTGCCAGGACACCTGGGCCAGTTCACTCTCAGAAGCAGCAACTGAGAAAAACCGTCTTGCATGCATGTTTTTACTCCGACGAGCAATTTAATACTATTGTTTTGACTCCCACGAGCATTGTTTGCACAAAGCCAGAGCCTTTCTTCACGAACTACCTTGGTGCCGAGCATCTTGACAGTGCATTCCCTATTGTGGTCATTTAAAGACTAAGATATCAACACACGTCCGCATCGCTCGCAGGGTGGTTCATAGAGCCAGAGCCTCACTTCACAGGCGACCTCAGTGCTGAGCATCTTGATAATGCATGTTCCTGCTTTGATGATCTGAAGACCAAGGTTTGAACTCCCAACCCTGTTGCTTACAGGGTGGTTTACGGAGCCAGAGCCTTTCTTCACAGGTGGCCTCAGTGCTGAGCAGGTACTATGGGCCGTGGGCTGTTCTGGTCGGTAGCATTAGACAAAATGGTGGCATTTTTAGTTACTCTTGAGGTGCCCTTGTGTTGCCATGTTGGTGACAGGCTTGCATGTGTTACCATGTTGGTGACAGGCTTGCATGTGTTGAATCATGTTGACATAGCCTGCAAATGACAAATGACTCAACTTGGTGTTATGTTTCAGCATTAATTGGGTGTTATGTTTCAGCACCAACTGGGTGTCATTTCAGCACCAATTGGGTGTTATTTAAATGAGTGGTATGTTTCAGCACCAACTGGGTGTCATGTTTCAGCACCAATTGGGTGTTATTTAAACTGCGTGGTATGTTTCAGCATCAACTGGGTGTCATGTTTCAGCACCAATTGGGTGTTATTTAAACTGAGTGGTATGTTTCAGCAATAACGTTGCACTTCTTGCGCCACACAACCTCCATGAAACACTGGTCAGACTCAGATACCTATAGATATTGTATAACGCAGAGTGCCTTTCTATTAAACACGATATCGTCACAATATAACGGCTAGCCCTCTTCTTTTCATTCTTACTTCTCGCCATCCCAGGCAGCTCCTGTCATCAATGAAGCCTTGGAGGGTGCAATCCGCACGCTGCAAGAGGGCGCGGAGGACGAGGAGGACGAGGAGGGGGGAGAAGCAGCTGGCATCCACGTCACTGGGGTGTGGACGTTACAGATACATGTAGATGGCAAGACAGGCGAAGTCTCGCGCATTGATGTGTGTGCGGATACGCTGGTGAGTCGTGCAGAAATAGGGGGTTGTAGAGGCTGTGGAAATGATGGCAGAGGCTGTGCTGTGTAGGCAGTGCTGTAGACATATGGTAGAGGCTGTGCTGTATAGGCAGTGCTGTAAAAATGATGGTAGAGGCTGTGCTGTAAAGGCAGTGCTGTAGACAGATGGCAGAGGCTGTGCTGAAAATAGGCTGTGCTGTAAATAGATAACAGAGGCAGTGCTGTAGACAGATGGTAGAGGCTCTGCAGCTGATGACAGAAGGTATGAGGTGAGATCTCCGGCTGTGATATCAGAGATTCAAACGCGTCGAGAAGCTCAGTCACGAAACAAGGAAATATTGTCTGCGCTCTTTATTACCAGAAGGTGCTCCTTTTATATTCAAGCAAAGTAATTTGCTCCTCCCCTGAATTATCAGTGAAGCAGGGCCTGTCCTATGCTTAACCCTTCTTCTATATCTCTTGCTCTGCAGGTGAGTCTACCGAGCTCGCCCATGCCTGCGTCATTGACGAGGGCCATTGTGCAGCAAGAGGTGGCTGTTTGGTTGGAAGACGCGCGATTCCCCGTCTCTGCTGATGGCAGCAATAGCTGCATCACGCTGCCTGTGGTGTTTGAATGAATTGTTGTATTTTTATGGTAGATCGTCTAAGACTAACATATATGTATAAGACATACAATGTATAAGACATACGTCTTCACATGTCGTTTTTATGCGCGATGGAGCCGACTCGGATCAGCTTGTCACACGCGCGTGTAGTCACGGAGCTCAATCAAAAAGGCGTGCACATATTTCTTGATGCGTATACGTAGCCTCGGTGCAAACGAGACTCAGGGCGAAGCGGAGCGTTCTGCACGCTGCTCCTCGCGAGGCGTCCGAAAAAAATGAGCGAGCGTGTGTGTAAATGAAAAGTTACACGATCAAATGCATATACCATATCCAAATCCAAAAAAAGGCTATCTCAAAGACAAATATCGTTTACGATGGCTTCCTGTTGCAGTGGATGCTCGGTGTTTTGGAGCGTGATCGTACGTCTTGATGGGAATGATCCCCCTCGTTTTGGTGGCCCCGGGCGCGGTCCTCCTCGGCACCTCCTTCGTCCCTGTAAAGTGGTGATCATCTACATTTAATATGTTTTTCCAGAGATGGGAGCAACCAGTATAGCATCCGGGCGGCTGGAGGTAAAAGAAAAAGGGTTACAAGGGTTACAAGGATGGCCTACAGCCCGAGTCTCTGGCTGATGGCAAATTGGCTGGTGAAACAAAATCAACCAGTGTCGAAAATTGAAACTAAATCTGACACAAACTTGAGGAGTCTGTATGAGTCTTGATTCAGAATTGCATTGATCTCAAAATCAGTGATACTGTGATGACAAGTTAAGAAAGGAATAAATTCAGAGCTTGAAGGAGCAAACACACGCA
>Ga0307945_1000764_pt1 | contig 23424 bp, 23 predicted proteins | sample OrgLakmetagen228_FD_201818 | JGI IMG/M metagenome (GOLD analysis project Ga0307945, IMG submission 201818) | Saline water microbial communities from Organic Lake, Antarctica - #228 | ecosystem: Environmental > Aquatic > Non-marine Saline and Alkaline > Saline | place: Antarctica: Organic Lake...
GCCCGTGCGTGACCCGCAGAGCCCGCTGGCGCAGACACCCCTCGCGAGGGCCACGTGAAGAGGAGACGGCGAGACTGGTCTCCTGATAACCATGCATAACCAACACAGGTCGCCAGACCCGACAAAAATTGAGAGAGCCACTGCAACGAGTACAGTGGCTCTAATTTTATTTTTCCCTATTCCCTTGACTGTTGTTGCTTGTGATTCCCTATGTGATTCCCTATTTTCCCTAACCCTTGACTGTTGTTGCTTGTGTTATATTGCAGTGCATACCTTTTTTTATGAGTGCAGATGCATGTCCGATGGAGAGCTCATTCAGTTTGTGTGTCAGGTTTATAATCTTATTCAACTCATTTCGTCAAGTCATCTGGCTTGAATGCGAAAGCAAAGTTTCATTAATGCAACTCCTCTGCTGGATGGATTTTCCACCTTGAAGGCCTTTCCTGCCAGACTCGCAGGGGTGATTCACACCTTCTAAATTCATGATGTTGTACTGCACGACATCATCCTCTGTAAATGATCCTCTTCACATAATCTTTCAGGCTTGTTTCACAAACTCATATTTTAGGTTTTTTTTGGTTACTGTGGTTGAGTCTTAATACTTTGCAGTAACGGTGATTTGATACAACACACCAAACATCAACTCCACCGATCATTTTTTCTTCTTCTTTCTGAGCTTACGGATTTATTTGTGGCTGGCCGCAATCAGTCAGCAGCCGATCGGACAAACAACCTACAGTACAGGGTCTCTTGAGGATCCCCTCTAATGGCACCTCTTAGAATGCCATAAGGCACTGGCTGAGACCAGTTCCTTTTATACAACCTTACGTTTACTTATGCTGGCTGATCCAGCTATGCCTATCAGCCCAAAATATGTGGCTGCCGGTTACCCCCTTTGTAAAACCTTTGTAAACCCTTATAACGCTCACATGATGTCATTTGATTACCAAGCAAGACTATCAAATCCAGAAGATAAAGGTTATCAATAAGACTCGCACATCCAGCTTATTGAACAGGACATACATAAACTCTCAGCTGTCAACCAACTAACTGCTCGCCACACAATTTGACGCTGCCACTGAATGGGTGTGACATTACTTCCCTATTTCACACCCGGGACACATGGATGTCAAAATAGATAGATAGCGGCTGAAACTGAACATTAATGGAACAGATTATTTCTGTATACAAACGAGCATAAGAAAAGGTGAAATAGCACATGATGGTGTTAAAAAATCATTGGAGAACGCACCTGGCGTCCCACAGCACCCTCGTTACTTAACCATCCCCATACTCTTCTTCCCTCCATCTCCATGCATTAGTATTACTTGTTCCATTCTTCAATTTCCACTCTTTAAGCAATGCACATTTCCCAACCCACACTACGCAATTGCTTGCATCAAACCTACAGCCAGCAAACACAGTAAGCGCTTGTACACTGACAAGCAAGGGCAGGCTGGCAACAGGGACCAAGACAATGCAGCCTGGAAACGCAAGGATGGAGGCCATGCTTCAGGCAGCGTCTGGACTGAGAGCTTTCGGATCCTCCGCTTGTCCCCTCCCAGGCCTAGTAACTAATTGGCAGTTGGTCACACTCCCCGACCAGGTTGCTGAACAGCACGGTCGACAGCTGCAACGCAGCAAAGGCAGGAGAGCAGGCATGTCAATCGCTTTGTCAAGCATGGTATATCTTTGAATGGCAGCAACAAGATGTTGGGTATTCAGGCAGGCTAGCAGTTGGTTAGTTGCTTTATCTTTTGGGTTTCCTGTCTGGCTGTATTCGCTCTCTGTTACCGTCCAAGTCAACACAAGACATTCTGGGCTGCTGCTAAGATTTCATAGTAAGGACTCAGATGGACAGGAACACGATCACCCACAACCATGCACATGTACACAAAACAGAGTAATAACAATTGCATACTCACCAATGTGCGCCCCTGACACTCGCTCATGCATTGCTTTTCAAACCTCAGTGCAAAAGAAACAACGCGCACAGTGCATGCAAGGTGCAATCCTTTATTGCAGTTACATTTTCACTTAGTGCCTTCCAAAGCGCGATGCAACAATAGCTGCACACAGCTGCACAGTGACAAGCAGCAGTGCCGTCTACGCTTAAAATACACCCAGAAACACACAGGGTGCTGTGCATACAAACATAAGAATGTACCCACATAGCGCTCTCCAAAGCTCGGAACAATGGCTACAATAAGCTTGTCTTTGTTCTCCGAGCGTTGCGCCACTCTCAGTGCTGCCGCCACTGCACAGCCTGCGATCGTTTCATGCATACACAGACAAAATGAACATTGGGTTGCCTCAGTGCAGTTCAATCTGCTGAGCGTCGCGCCACTCTCAGCGCTGCCGCCCCTGCATGGCCTGCACTTTTCCAATTAGACATGCATGACATTAGAAAGAGCACGTGCCAAAACATAACAACACCACGTGCTAAACAAATATTTGAGTGCTGTGCCGCACTTTCAGCGCTGCCACTGCTCACGGCTAGCAAACGGCAAACATTAGCTGTTGCATATAATCAAATGTATGCAACAGCTAATGCACACATATGATTATATGCATTCGGGAGAAAAAGCCTGCCTATAAAATTGCATACCAGGGATGTATCATACAGTCATTTGGGACGTTCAATACAGTAAAACCACATTAAATAAAACATACGCATATAATACAATGCTTTAAGTGCCGATTTTTGACCCAAAATGAACCCAATTCGCCCCAAAATCACCCTTGGGGGTGCTTCCAATTCTTCTCCAATTCTTCTCCAATAATTCATATATTAATATATCATAATGTAGCATTGGAAGCTCGGTGGAAGGCCGTTTTTGGGGCGAAATTGCCTATAAAGGCCAAAAATTGTATTTGTAAAATACGGCCTGATTTGTTTAATTCGGTAAAATACCAGTGGTAACCATCTGAGGCCCCAAACAGGGGTACTGCTGAAATGTGAATTGAGTATGTGCGCCGCAACTGGCAGTTTCTAAACCAGAGGTGCTCTGAAATTTTGGCTAAACCTGAGCTTGACAACTGCCAGTTGCGACGCACATGCCTGATTGCCCGCGGCGTGAACCCTATTTTTCACCACCATTCCCTCATATCTCACCACCCACTGACCTGATTTGTGTCATTTTTATATGAACAGTCTACATTTCAATAAAGAATATCATTGCAACAAAAATGGGGCAAAACAGAGCAGTACTTGGCCAGATACCCTATTGCCCATTTCCCTTGAAAAATTAGCGAAAGAGGTGCCAGAAAGGTGGAAATTTAATCTTCACCAAGTATGCTTTTCAAACCCCAGGATGATTTGGTATCATAAAGGAAGTCCTCCCGTCTTGTTTTGGGATGAAAAGAGGCCATGGTTGGGGCGTGGTGGCCTGTAATGTGGAAACTCAGTGCCAAAGTCTGAACTGTATTTCTGTCCAGACCAATGGGGTGGTCCTTTTAGCCCCAAACTTCGTTAACCATCTAGTTACATCATTCAAACCTGATTTGCAACCAAAAAAAGCAGATTTCAGGACATTTGCTCAGTTAACCCCCTCTGGTAAAATAAAATACGCGTTAATTAGGTATTATACGAATACGCCGTATGACACATCTCTGCCGCATACATTATAAAACCCTGTGCGGGCAACCCGCATATAATTTAACTTTGCTTGCGGGGCACCCGCAATCATAAAAAGCCCTTGAACTTCATTGTATGCATATGTTCCGAACTTGCACACGGATATGATTTTTCAAAGCAATACAAACTGCGCAGTCGCTCGTTCGGTGATGCCATTTGCGCTGCACAAATGAACAGTACAAGTTGAAATAAAAGCAGTAATTTATCAACCAAATATGTTGTGCCAGTGTCCCTTAGCCATTACCACCGCACAGCTTGCCAATAACAACCTTGTACACTTGTATTTACACAAAGCCTGTGTGCATCCACGCAACGCTATGGATCAAGGACTACAAAAAAAGAAAACGCAGGCAGTGAAAACCACTCCCCACATCAATCAAAGAAAAGAAGCCATTTTGGTACTGGGTACCGTAAGACCACCACAATAAAAAAAATCAATGGGGATTAGGAGGGTTGCAGGCTGACCTGGAACCGGCTCATGATGAGAGTTGATAATAGTACTGGAAAGTGCGCGCCTGGTATGGACAAGTCTGGCAGCGTAGTTGACAGAATGTACATGAAGCTTGGAATCAAGTTTCTTAGCTCTTTGAGAATCAAGACCCAGCTTCTTAAAAGGCTCCAGTGCGTGATCATTGTAGATGGTGCCACCACTCCCAAAAGGATGGTGTGGAGAGTAACAGAGGCTCCTTGAAGGATGGTGCAGAGGCCTTACAGTCAACACAGGCATCCTTCTTCAGCTTCCTACCGAGACTGCAAGCAACACAGGCCTTCACATTAGCTGCCGGTGCCCTACCTGAGGAAATGCCCACCAATGGCTCTTCTTCCGCGGCTACGTAGCATTGTTAAATGCTCATAACAGCTTCCAGTGCCCTACCTGAGGAAATGCCCACCAATAGCCCCTCCTCTTGAGCTAAGCGGCGAGCCATGTCTACAGATTCCTTACTGCTGATACGCATCACCTCGTCCAGGAGATCCACCTGCGTACAAGGTAAGACAAAGGAAATCGTTTTTAAGGGAAAGCACAACTGTTTAGAGGCCCTCGCAACTTGCTCGAAAAAAACAAGAGCAGACACAAATGCACAAATGGCAAGACAAAATGAAAGAAAACAAGAGGATGCACTTGCTCTAAGGAGAAGACAAAAGCAGAAACAAACGGCAAGTTCAGATGAAAGAAAACAAAGAGGAAGAGAAATAACTAGAGCAGATACGACTGGCAAGCCAAGATAAAAGAAAAAAGATTGAATTGTAGGAAGTTTTGAGGACAAGACCCGTCACAATTTGCCCTAGATATAAACAAGAGCCAAATGGAAGCCAAGATGAAAGAAAAGATCGAACTAAAGGAAGCGTTGTGAGGGCAAGATTCCGCACAAATTGCTCTGAGAAGAAAACGATAGCAGAAACAAATGGCAAGTCAAGATGGAAGAAGATGCAGAGGAAGCCGTGAGGGCCAAGATTATTGAAAGATGGAGAAAAAACAGAGAAACGCTAGCAAAAAGCAGTGACATAACACACTGCTATGGTTGGCCAGAACTGTATATGATTATCGTACACGACCGTACATTTGGTGATTTCCCTGCCACAAATTCCGTATATACACTGTATATATACGGTTCTGGCCAACCCTACATACTGTTGATACGCACCACCCCGTCAAGGAGGTCCAGCTGTACACAGGAAAGAGTCAGGTCCACAAATGAGAATACACCACCATGCAAACGTGCATGGTGGTGTGTAGATGCAATGAACAGTGGTGAAACAAGGTAGGCCTTTATTGACACGCCTTGTCCACAGACTCCTTACTGCAAATGCGCATCACCTCATCAAGGAGGACCAGCTGCGTACAGGGAAACAGGTAGGCTGTGTACAGGGAAACAGGTAGGCTGTGTACAGGGAAGTAGGTAGGCTGACAAAGAGTTTACAGAGTTTACAGATAAAGCCATCAGTCAAAACGTGCGACTGCTAGGCTGCGTATGTAAAGCATGTAAAGCTTTGTCAGTCAGTGTCAGCCTAGCAATTGCTTTGTCAGTCAGTGTCAACCTAGCAATTGCTAGGCTGCGTATGAAAAGCATGTAAAACTTTGTGATAGTTGTTGTTGTAGCACCAGACTTGTAGCACCTACCAATAAACCCTTGGAGGGGGAAAAAAGGCACAACGCTGCAGAATAGACCGACATAGGATAACACACAAATTGCAATGTAAAAAGTGCAGCCTCATATCCCCCTCTGCACACCCTAATATGAGTACGGAGCTGTGAGGAGAAAAGGAGGCCCTCCCGCCCACACATGTGCTGGTCATTTTGGAATATAAGCACGATGCACGTCGTTTTCATGGGCATCTTATGTAGTGAATCTCCTCCCTTTTTCTGCAGCTGGGATGTTTGTGTGGCCATTACAACCACGATGCAGATACCACTGCTACTGACCTTGCTTTAGGGCACGCGAGTCAGGCCAGCCATCCCTGTGAGAGTTCTTGCCCCAAAGCAAAAAAAGCACATTTAAGTACCGTACGAAAAGTATAGCACCGCCCCCTAATTATTCTTTTTGGTAGGGGCGGTGACAGGGCGGTGGCTTAATCTAAATTTACTCCTGAACGGGGCGGTTGCGGGTCGGTGGTGGAAATTAAAGTGTTTGAGCAGTGTGAGCGATGAATGGTCAGGAAGCCTTCCGATGAGTGGTCAGGAATTCCCGCACCTCACCTTCCCCCCAACCAGCTCCACCTGCCCCTGCCCCTGCACCCCCCGCCCCAGCCCCAGCCCCGTCTGTACCCATCGGGAAGTTCCAACGGGGGGGGGGGCGGTTGCAGTGCAAAACGGTAAAATATTTATTTTTAGGGGGGCGGTTGCACATTTTGGCCATAAATAATTTGTGTCAGGGGGGGCGGTGGGGACGTACGGTATGTAGGAACCTTAATTCGATAAATCTAAGCACACGTGCACGCTCAAATTGTGGCGGGAGGTGCCCAGGTGGGCAGGGTGGAAATCCCTATCAGAAAGTGGATTTCCAAAAGCTCCTCCCCGGTACCATCAACTTACCAGGGGTGTTTGCAATAGTATTGGGGAAATTTTGGTGAAGGTCTGGGGGTCGGGGGTGAAGGTCCGGTTTTGGACTTCCTTTTGGCAGGGAAACTACGAGGAACCAAGGCTTTGGGCGGATGCGTGGATTGCAAAGCTGGTTTTGCGATGTTCAGTGTATAATAAAAGCTTTGACACCTGACAATGCTCATGGTCTGAAATGGCCCGGCAGATATGAAACGGCAAGCGCTGGGCATTCCGGCCCGCTCACAGCTCCTCCTGAGGTGAGATTGTCATTATTCATAGTATACTCGCATCAAAGTCATCTGGTCGAGTTGGATTTGTAGTTAGACAGCTGAACACAAATCCTTGTTTCTTAGAATCTCAGCTGTCAGTGCCCACCATGGCCCATCTCCAGCATTCCAGACCATAAAATTTGACAGGGTATGCCTTGGGAGCATACTGAAGGGCTCCTGACACTCAGGTGATGGCCAGAAAGTGTGTTTCCAGGGTTTCCAGGTATGCACCATTTTTGCCCAGCAAACAGGCCCACGCACTGAGTCCTTTAGGGGCAAATTTTCAACCCCCTTTTTTTTGCTTTGATGGGCATGTTTTAACCCTAAACCTGTCTGGGAACAAAACAATTGGTGAAGTTCGGACCAATACCCGCATTTCTACACCCATGCCACCTTCCTGGCAGGGAAATGGTACATCTCCAGCCCCCAACTCACACCCTTGATCCCAAATTCACTAATTGTTTTGCAGAAGTGTTACATTCATGTATAGAAACCATTGGGTTACCTCAGATGTGCAATTCAGGAAAGGGGCATTAATTCCCCCTTTTTGGGTGGGGCTTGGCTGGGCTGAATAGAAAGGGAAAGAATCAGCAGCTGCAACACTAAGCTGCCCCCAACAACACACATAACCACTGCTACCGACCTTGCATGAGTAGGGTTGGCCAGAACCATATATATATACGGAGTATATACGGTTTTTTTGGTGGGAAAATCACCAAATATACGGTCATATACGGTGTATATATTCGGATCTGGCCAGCCCTATGCATGAGGGCATCACGACATGACGGAACTGACAGCTGCTCATCCTCCGTGCCTTGTGTGCGCATTGACCCAGCTAGTGCTTCAATTCATTGTGGCAGCACAACACCAAGCCGACCCCAACATCATAACATAGCGCTTCAGTTAAATTGTGGCAGCACAACACGAAGCCGACCCCAACATCACAATATAGCGCTTCAGTTAGATTGTGGCAGCACAACACGAAGCCGACCCCAACATCACAATATAGCGCTTCAATTGAATTGTGGCAGCACAACAAGAAGCTGACTCCAACATCACAATACCACCTGATCTGTACAATGCCTCTATTTGGGCTCCTAAGATGGAGCTTGGAAGCTGTTGCTGGCAGATTTTAGTGAGTGACAACATGAACAAAGCCCCGTCATCTGCTTTTGAGGTGATTGGGCATGAAAACAAGGCCAGTTCCTTAAATCTGAGAAACAAAGCCAGCCCAGCCAGCTGATCTCCAAGTTTCTGGGTAGGAAACCGGAGGCATGCCATTAGCCTAAAGACAAAGTCTACTGACCTTGAGATTCTTAGGCATGAATCCAGGGCCGATGCCTTGGATCTGATGGTAGCCAGGACGACCCCCAGAAATGACGGGTGACTCAGAGGGCTCAACCGCAACCAACTGCACGCCTGTGTGTGTGTGCGTGTGTGCGTGTGTGTGTGTGTGCGCGTGTGTGTGTGTGCGTGTGTGTGTGTGTGTGTGTGTGTGCGCGCACGTCTACCTAAACAAGCTGGTTGCTTAGAAACTAACAGGGATTGACTTGAGAGGCATTATGCGAGGCCTTGGGTTAAAGCAGGCCTGACAGGTTGTAGCTGCTCAACTGCTCCTGCAGCCTATTGCTGCTCAACTGGTGGGTAGCAGCCACTGCTGAGGTGGTTGAGTAGCTTGTGGCGACTGACAGCATGTAGTGGCTGAGTAACTCAGGTAACTCAACTGCTCCCTGCAGTCTACTTGCTGCTCAACTGGTGGTTGTCAGCAGCCACTGCTGAGCCACCTGAGTTACTCAGCCACTACATGCTGTCAGTCGCCAAAAGCTACTCAATCACCTCACAAGTTGCTAAAACACCACAAATTGTTTAAGCGATTGTCAGTTTTCAAACCGCCACAAATTGTTTAAGCAATTGTTAGCAGCGCACCTGGGTTCTGCTCCTTAAGGTATTGGCCTGCGCCTGAGATGGTGCCCCCGGTGCCCACGCCCGCTACTAAGAAGTCGATCTGGCCGGCAGTGTCACGCCAGATCTCAGGTCCTGGTGCAAATTTGTATATAATCGTCATAGGGGGTGATGCCTGAGTTGCTACCCTTTTGCTACTAAGAAGTCGATCTGGCCGGCAGTGTCACGCCAGATCTCAGGTCCTGGTGCAAATTTGTATGTAATCGTCATAGGGGGTGATGCCTGAGTTGCTACCCTTTTGCTACTAAGAAGTCGATCTGGCCGGCAGTGTCACGCCAGATCTCAGGTCCTGGTGCAAATTTGTAGGTAATCTTCACAGGGGGTGATGCCTGAGTTGCTACCCTTTTGCTAAAAAGAAGTCGATCTGGCCAGCTCTCTGCCACGTATATTTCAGGCTCTGAGGAAACGACAAAATTAATGAATGAAAGGAAGCATTGTACAATGAAAGAGACTAACTAGATTGATTATATAGACGACTGTGTCTCGTGTGTGTGTGTGTGTGTTTGTGTGTGTGTCAGTGTGTATGATGGCTCCACAGTCTTAACCTTGGAAGAAGATGGGCATGCAATGTCTTTTCAGGCAGAGGGGTTACAAGTAGTTAAGCACGTCACAAACAATCTCCACTGACACCACACGGCCGCTCTAAGCTTATTTGGAAAAAAATAGGCAAATGTGATTAGTCCAGCGTGCTTGTGTCTGAGGTCTGAGGGTCAAGACAGATAGACACAGTGCCTCCGCAGCAACCTAAGACCTTTTACAAGACAGTTTGGCCACCAGACGGGAGTAATTCCCTAGAAAAAACATACATTGTGCCCAGTAATTTGTGTGCTGTAGACAAGGTTGCGTATGGCTGAAGGTTTCTAGTTTCTAGAAAGGCAACCTGCACACACTCCTCAATGCACTCTCACGAATGCATACAGTCCTCTTTGCACTCTCACGAATGCATGCATTTCTCTTTGCACTCGTGGCTGCAAACACTCCACTTGCACCCACGCGGCTTAATCGTTAATATTAATCGTTAACCTGCTGCAATCAACGTAATATTATAATAATTTTAATTATTATATTTAACGTAAAATTATTCGTAAACCTGCTGCAATTAACGTATTATTATAATTAATATAATTAACGTATTATTAATCGTTAACCTGCTGCAACAGCAAGCACGTAACAGCAAGCGTCCCTTAACAGCAAGTGCCCCTGTTAGAAATCATGGGCCCTACACCTCCCATGTACCTTCCTGGCCTACGCACGTACGACCAGTGGCCTCGTAGTGAAAGCAGAGATCTGCCTAAATATGCCTTGAAACATAATAGAATTAGTTAGAATAGAAATAAAACTAACCTAAAAGTTTCTCTGACACTGCCGCAGCATGAACTTAGCCTAAACACACACCTGTGGTCTCGTAATGAACGCGGGGGTTGGCCGGGTTGTCAAACTGCTGCAGCATGAACGCCTCTGGCTTGGCCGCCACAATTTTTTGAGCCTCTTTAATGGCACCAGTCATGCCCTGGGCAATGGGAGAGGAGCACCGTTTTTTGGTAGCACAGACGCACGACAGAGGAAAGACGCCGCACGGCCTGTTTGATTCTCTGCAATTGTACGGTTCAAACCCTGTACTGCGTTGTGAGAAATAATTCAGCTTTGAACATGCACGATGAACCCGGTTTTCTTGAACTTGTTGGCGAAGACCCCCTCGTGGGGGCGTGAGCCCCTAGCGTTGTCTACTCCCCACCACACTTCACACAGGCCTCCCCAGGCTCACCCAGGCCACCCCATGGGCTGAGACTCAACATAGGCTCCTAACCAAGACCCTCACCGTGTCAGATGAAATATGGGACTCTGAGGTGCGGTGTGTGAAGTGTTAGAGACAAGTTTAATTTTTGGGGGGATCAAGACCTCCTCCCCAGGACCATCTACGGCACCTCCCGAGCTGAAACTCGACATTGGCTGCTAACCATAACTCGTACCGTGCCAGAAGAATTCTGGGAACCTGGGGTGCCGTGTGCAAAGTTTAAGAGCAAATTTTTATGTTTGGAAGCTCCAGGAAGCTGCCCAGGATTCCTCGGCCAGGCCCCTGGACCACTTCCTGCTGGTGCAGTATCTATCAGCTCACTTCCCTGGCCACAGATGCTGTGTCAGGAGCCCTTGGTTGTGTTTCGGCTGCAAAGTTCACGGTTGACCATGCAAGCGGGATTAAGTAGTACTAATTTTGATGGGCTTAATAATTTTAGTTTAATCAGATATTCATGATGCGCGAAGCTTAGCTTGGACGGGACCCTTCAGGAACGCGGTCCGTGTTGGCTTGGACTGTTTGAGGGGCATGGAGTGCACGGTGCAGGTGCTTGCCGTGCACTGTGTGTTGAAGCAGAGGTAGAAGATGTGGCCAGCCCGGGCACCATGCTCGCACCTGCCCTCTCAACAGACAGGGAACAGCAGCAGCAGCACATCCATACGCCTGCTTCAGCAAAGGATGCTCTAGTACAGCATCACGCGCACCACTGCAGCGTCTGTGAGGCAGCAAGGCACACACAACAGGCTAGCAAGCACATACGCGCACACACACGCACACATACACATATATTACACACACGCATGTACACATACAAACACAAACGCCTACGAATACTCACATACGCACACACACGCACACATATAATACACACACGCATGTACACACATACAAACACAAACGCACACGAATACTCACAGACGCGCACACATACGTACACATGCACACGCACAAACACACAGACACACGCACAAGCACACACGCACACACACGCACACATGCATATGCACGCACACGTTGCGCGCGTGATGGGCTTCGCCTACTTTTCAGCGTCGCTAGCGACGCTCCCACATTGTCCTGTGGGGTTTACAGCGTGCACGTGCGTGCATGTGTGTGTGCGTGCATGTGTGTGTGTGTGTGTGTGGCGTGCGGCGTGTGATGTACAAGTGAACCTATGCACAAGTGCAAACTTGTCCCCTCTTTCATTGTGCGCTTCTTATGCACTGCAGATGTGTGCGTGTATGTGTGTGTGAGCGGGTGTGTGAGTGCATGTGTGTGTGTGTGTGTCTGAGTATGCATCTGGGTGTGTCTGTGTATGTGTGTGTGTTCATGTGCATAGGTACGGTCCTGAGAAGCAAGGCGATTTTACATGCAGGACAGCCTCCCATGGTAATTAAAGTGAGACTGTTTCTCACCATGCGCAATGCCCTTCGTAGGAGCACTAGAACAGTTCATAGGAGGAGCAGAGCTAGGTAAATAGTGTGAGTGTGTGTCTGTAGACACACACACACTTGCGTGCTAGTCGTGTTTTCCATTGATTTGTGTTGAGCATGATCTGCGCCCCTGATGGCCTTGCCCTATTTCTTTGACACTCACCATTTTGCCATTTGTGAGCACGATTTGAGCCCCGAAGGCCCGAAGCAAGGTGCGACGCTCTATACTCATGGAGTCTGGCATAGTCAGCAGAAGACTGTAGCCTTTGGCAGCAGCCACGTACGCCAAGCCGATGCCTGTGTTGCCACTTGTAGGCTCCACCTGCAAGCAGGGAGGTGTGCGTGTGTGTTTGTGTGTGTTGTGAATTGTGAAGGGGGGAGGGGTCTCATGTGTGCGCGTGTGTTTGCACGTGTGTGTGCGCATGTTTAACCTTGTGCGCATGTGTTTGTGCATGCGTGCATGATCTTAATCCAAACCGGCTGAACTGGATTATCTCTGATTATTTTCAGTGTCCAGAACAGGGATGTTTCATACGGTCATTTGGGAAGTTCAATACGCGTATAATACGATTGTTTTTAAAGCAGTTTTGGGAGTGCCAATTTTTAACCCAAAATGAACCCAATTCGCCCCCAAATTTCCCAAAAAGTTTCCAATTCTCCTTCAATAATTCAAATGTATTAATATACTACACAATGGCATATGGAAGCTTGCTGTGAGGTCGTTTCAGGGCAGAAAATTGCCTAAAATTCAGCCTAGCCAAGCCCCACCCAAAAAGAGGGGATTAATGCCCCTTTCCTGAAATGATCTGAGGTCACAAAAAACAATAGTTTCTTTACATAAATGTAACACTTCTGCAGGAGGCGTTCTTTATTAAACAGGCACGTATACTTTTTGGCGTGGACACCCCTGAGGGACCCCCCCCCCCCAAACCCCCCTTCCAGTGCCCCCACCAGACAAAAAAGGGTACCAATCTGCTCCTTTTTGAATTCTGCATCCATCTGCATACTCATCAAGATATGAAACTGAAATGTTGCAGAATAATAAGGCAAAAACTGAGATACGGACGCCCATGCACACATGACCTACCAGGCACCCACAACTGGCTTGCAAAGCCCCACGTTGCTTCCATTTCTTCAGAATTCCACCGACTATCTCATGCTGGCACAATCCTGGAAGCTTGGAGTGAATTGCTGCTGCATTGGCTTGACTCACCCCACGGCTGTGCCTCTGACTTTTGGACATATCCCAGACCCCCCTTTTTGCCCCATTTGCTCAAAAAGGGTGGCAATCAACTGGACTAGAGCCGAGGATTTTGATGATATATTTAAAATTCCGTGGAAGTGGCCCTGAAAACAAACTGGAGACCCCAAACCCCCCCAAAATAAACCCCACCGGGAGACACCCCCCGCTTCGACCCATATATATACCAACTAACAGGTCTCGACGTCAGGATTCCGAATATATCTTTTAGTTGATTTGACACGTGTTGTCCAAAAGTGCGTCCTGACGCCTCCTGACTTCTGCATAAAAATTAATGTCAAGGGTGTGAGTGGGGGGCTGGATTTGTGCCATTTCCCTGCCAGAATGGTGGCATGGGTGTAGAAATGCGGATATTGGTCCGAATATCACCAATACTTTTGTTCAAAAATAGGTTTAGGGTCAAATCGTACCCATTACAGCGAAAAAAGGGGGGGTGAACTTTTGCCTGAAGGACTCAGTGCATGGGTCTGTTTGCTGGGCAAAAATGGTGCATTTCTGGAAACCTGGGAACACGCTTTCTGGCCATCACCTGAGTGTCAGGAGCCCTTCAGTATGCTTTCAAGGCATACCATGTCAAGTAATATGGTCTGGAATGCTGGAGATGGGCCATGGTGGGCACCGACAGCTGACGTTCTAAGAAACAAGGATTTGTGTTCAGCTGTCTAACTACAAATCCAACTCGACCAGATGACTTTAATGCGAGTATACTATAAGTAATGACAATCTCACCTCAGGAGGAGCTGTGAGCGGGCCGGAATGCCCAGTGCTTGCCGTTTCATATCTGCCGGGCCATTTCAGACCATGAGCATTGTCACGTGTCAAAGCTTTTATTATACACTGAACATCGCAAAATCAGCTTTGCAATCCACGCATCCGCCCAAAGCCTTGGTTCCTCGTAGTTTCCCTGCCAAAAGGAAGTCCAAAACCGGACCTTCACCCCCGACCCCCAGACCTTCACCAAAATTTCCCCAATACTATTGCAAACACCCCTGGTAAGTTGATGGTACCGGGAAGGAGCTTTTGGAAATCCACTTTCTGATAGGGATTTCCACCCTGCCCACCTGGGCACCTCCCGCCACAAACTGAGGGTGCAGGGGTGCTTAGATATATTAAAGTAAGGTTCCTACATACTTAACATACTTAAATGTACTTTTCTGCTTTGGGACAAGAAATCTCAGACATGGCTGGCCTGACTAAAAAGGCAAAAAGTTCTCCCAAAACGGTAAAAATGCAATCGTATAAAACGGCCTGATTTGTTCAATACGATTAAATACGCGTTACAGAATACGATGCGCATATTATACAAATACGCCGTATGAAACGCCCCTGGTCCAGAATAAGCAAATACTAATAGCCGCACCAGCAAGGTCTTGCCAGGAGAGATGAGGCCTTCTTCCTCTGCTGCTGTGATCATGGCCAAGCAGATGCGGTCTTTCACACTGCAGCGTGCGTGCGTGTGTGTGTGTATGTGTGTGTGTATGTGTGTGTGTGCGTGTGTGTGTGTGCGTGTGTGTGTCCTTCTCTGCTGCAGTGATTATGCGAGGCAGATGCAAACTCTTGCACTGCAGTGTTTGTATGTGTTTGCGTGTGTCTGTGTGTGTGCGTGTGCGTTTGCGTGTGTGTGTGTGTGCGTGTGTGTGTGTGTGTGTGTGTGTGTGTGTGTGAAGATGGTAGCATCCAGCAAGTCATACTCTGGAAATTTGACAGACGCAGGAACACCCAGACATTAAACAAAGAGCAGAACAACCACGTGAGTGTGCTGTGTTATTGTGCCTATATAAAAGAACAGAGGCTGCATGCATTGGAGAGGTGAGCGTACCGGTTACCAATCAAGCCTGGATTGGAGAAATGAAGTATGCACACACACATACACACACACACACCTGTTACACGGCTCAAGGCTCTCCAGCTTAGCCGCCACAGTTCCATAAGCTCCCTTGCAGATTTCTGGCAAGTATACCTGTTAAGCCACCAACCATGTATGTGTGTGAAAATGTGTGTACATATCTGTGTGCATATGTGTGTGCATGTGTGTATGCATGTGCATGTGCATATATGTGTGCTTATGTGTGGATGTTTGTGTGTGTATGTGTGTGCGTGTGATAGTGTGCGCACATAGGTGTACGCGTGCGCACAAAGAAAAATCTGCAGGACACATTTTACACTTAACACGACAAGTTTTAGAGCGTGCAGTACAGGTCGCACATCACAGAGTACTTTCCCAGATTGCTGCAGAACGGGAGGGCGCATGTACACATCAAACTGCCATTCCCCATGAATTTTGAGAGATAGGAGTACTTTGGCACCCAATGCCATAGAACTCCTACGCCATCGACCACCGATGATGAAGATAACCCTCGTTTAGGGTTCAGGGCAGACTGCCCATTCAAACAGCTGAGGGGGAAACCCATCTAGTGGTTTCACCTTTACATACCACCCAAAACGTAAGTCACCGTGCATCAAGTGATTACAAAAGAGCATCGAGAGGCGGAGTCAAGAAAAATGAGTGGGCGACAAGAGGGAAGGAAGGGAGGGACGTACGGTTAATGCTGTGCGAGAGTGACAGCGTGCGCCCTGGTTGCCTGAACACGAACGTCTTGTCTTGTTTGAGATTTGGACCCTTTCACCTGACTCAGCCAATTGAAGCTAATGAAGGAGCATTACCAGTGGGGTGTTGCCAACGAGCTTCGTGGAGTCTTCTTGAATGCCTCTATGTGGGTCTCGGAGCATTTTGCTGGCTGCACGCAATGGAATGGTTGCATTCACATGTTGCACACAAGGTATCATAAGCGGTGCTAAATGATCAATGAGAAGGTATCAGTTACAACAGTGAGAGAAGGTATCAGTTACAACACCAAATATTTCGTGTCTGCCAGCGTGCATGTGCAGAATGGGCGTATTTGTCTGTCAGCATGTGTATGTGCGTGTATGTGTGTGTGTGAGTGTGTGTGAGTGTGTGTGTAAGTGTTTAGTGTGTATGAGGTGTGTGTGCGTGTGTGTGCGCGTGTGTGAAAGGGAGAGAGAGAGATAGAGAGAGAGAGAGAGAGAGAGAGAGAGAGAGAGAGAGAGAGAGACAGAGAGAGAGAGAGAGAGAGAGAGAGGGGGAGAGAGAGGGAGAGATGCATGATGCTTATGTTTAGTGCTTATTGAGCTAGGAAGGTATGTACATGTACAAAATAAAAGGTAAATGCAAAAATGTGCGTGCCTTGAATAGCACTAGGTCAGAGGCAATCACTGGTTGTTAGAAGCAGACTATTTTGCCCTCCTGACCTGCCAACCATCCTCAATCATCTTGCCTACCACGTTTTTCGTTACGCAAACTCCGTAACTTACGCTGCTGCCTGCCCATCCTCTCAGGTCTGGACCTCTCCACCTCTCCTACTAGCTTGTGTGCCTCGTGTGCCTCACTTTAACACACCTTGTTCACGTCAACACCTGCTCATCCTTACAGGTCGTGGTTGCGCTAGAGGGCCCCGCGCCTGACTTACCTCTCAACCTCACCCTCCCCACCCATCATCAGCTACCAAACCAGCAGCAGCTTTTAGGTGAGGCCCAACAAAATCACACGTGCCTAAAATTAGCGGCTTGTAATTTGGAAATTGAGGGCTCCCTGCCAAGAGTTCTGTACAAACGCTGTGCATCTCTGGCTCTACCTACGTACACGCACGCACACACACACACACACATACACACACACACACACTCACTCACGCACACACACACACACATACACACACACACACACACACGAGCAGGCAGTTGCTTGAGCACACTTCAAATACACACTCACTCGCACACACGTACACACACACACACACACACACGTAAACACACGAACAGAGACGCACACATTCACACACGCATCACACACAGGGCCTTCCGCCTCTGGTCGGCAGACCAGCAGAGGCAAGGGCAGCTCTGTTGCGGGAGGAGCTGTGCAGGTGTGACAGGCATTTCTCTTTGCCCTCACAATTTGCCTGCTGTGTGCACTTCGCCCTCTTCCAGTGCAGGCGTGATGACACTGTGCTAGCGCCACTGCCTGTGAAGTCGTGTACCTCAACTAGTTGAGCTCCGACAAGGGCTATCCTTTTGAGTCACCTAACGTCTAGTCAGCTCAGTGAGCTTGTAAGAAATGGCTACCTCATCAGCAGAGTCCAATGAGTGGCAGAGCTAAGCCTCGTCCATTACCTCACCAGCAGAGTCCAATACGTACCTCAGCAAGTGCCGTGTGACTCCTCGCTCAATTCACTGGGGATTGCGAGCAATGTGCAGGAGCATGGCTTTATCTCACGTATGTGCTCCCCTCATTCCTTGCTCACAACCAGCACGCCATAACGAACAAGAGCACGATACGACTATACCTGACTCACATTGATCTCCTCTCTTCTGCAACAAGCCCTCGTTGATCTCTGCACACCACAAACAGGGGAGTGCTGGCAATGGGCAGGAGGTGCAAGCAGGAAGCAGCAGCAACGAAGCGCTGCAGCAACAGACCCAGCTTGGGGCCACACAGCCACCTTCCCAGCAGCAGCAGCAGCAGCAGCAGCAACAGCAGCAGCCGCTGCCTCAAGGCAATGCAGGTCAGCTTTAATTCCTCCTTGCTTGAAAGGATGCCAATTGGTCATGCTTTGATTTGTGGAATGCTTTATTGCTGCGCTGCTGCGTGAGGTCTGAAAGGGGTGTTCTTTGCACAGCCTTTGAAGCAGCTTGCAGCATGCACACTACCTACTAATCCTACACTCTGCACACCCTCTGAAACAGCTTGCCGCATGCGCACCACTTATCTATAATTGGTCAAAACCGAATATACACACCGTATATAACCTTATGTATAATGATTTTCCTGCTAAAATTACCGTTTGTACACCATATTTACGTAATTTAAATTAGTTCTGGCCCACCCTGCACTTATCCCTACAGTCTCTGCACACCCTTTAAAACAGCTTGCAGTTTGTGCAGCACGAATTTCTAGAAACACGATCACTGGTTGAGTGTGGCCTCAAGAGTGACCTGATGTGCCCTTGGGAACTGGGCATTGGTGCAGGTGGTTTGCTTACCAGCATAGACTGTGCATCCTCTACGCGAGATGTGGCAGCAGCTGTCACCGTGCCCAGCTTGGCAGATCACCTGCAGGTGTGTGTATGTGTGTGCGTGTGCGTGTGTGTGTGTTTTTAAGTATGGATCATTGCATGCACCCTGGCTGCTTGGTGCCTCACATTATTTCACTTTGCACCACAATAACACGTCTGGTGTATGCAAGAAAACAACAGTGACACAAAGGTTTGAGTATGGGTGGCTCAGGGAGACGATGTTGGGGTAGGAGATGCGCACAATGCTGGGTATGACGTTGCTGCAAGGTTTGCAATAGATGGGCTTTTACAACCAGGCTCCCTTGCTTTCCTCATGGATGCTGAATCATGAGTGCCATGTGTTCGTTTCAGAATCAACGTGAGTGTGTGCAGCAATCGCCTAGGATGGGAAAGGTTGAATTTCAGCAGATTGGCTCAAAATCACCGTTTGGGTTATGCACATGGTGAACGCACACGCACCACACGATTTGGCCTTGTCTAGCATGCCTTGTAGTTAAGCTGCCACTTACTTGCTTGTACGAAGGTCTATCTCTCTTTAATCCCACGTGTCCATGCAGATGCTGTCAGGCTGCATGCACTACAGTGCAGCATGAACTATAGTGCAGCATGCACTTACAGGCTGCATGCACTACAGTGCTCACACAAGGGTTCACGTCTCTTTTTCCCACTTGCTCCACGCAGCTGCTGTCAAGCTGCATGCGCTACAGCTCAGCTGCTGCACAGCAATGGCAGCAGGCCGCTGATGGCAGCCGTGCGTTCTACGCAGCAGCAACAGAAGCAGCAGTAGCTGCAGCGTTTCAGAGTGACACCCCCGTGCACCAGGCACCTGCTGGCAGCACCCAGACAACACCAGACAAGGGTGTGTGCCCTCTACTATTGGCACCGAGGAAAGGGGAAAATGGAAGCAGATCAGTAGTCACAACTAGCGTTTCTTGGGGAAAAGATATTGCACAGTAGTTATAAGTAATAAGTGGTGTAAAACATGCATAGCTTACATATGCAGTAGTAGACTTGGTTCCTACCTCGTTGCTTTCTGCATTAAGCACTGGATTATGGTATGGCTGTGTCAATGGCAATGCTTTAACGCCCCTGTGGCTCACACAAAAAGCAACAACAACATGTTCACACGCAGAGCAGCACGCACGCAATCGTACAAAAAGCAACAACATGTTCACAATCACACAAAAAGCAACAACATGTTCACACGCAGAGCAGCACGCGCAATCGTACAGCCATACTGTTTTCTCATGCTTGTGCACCTCCTTATTAATGCAGCTCATATTGAAAGAGCTCACATTTGCCTGGCTCTGCTCTGTTTGCACACAAGAAGGCACACACACACACATACTTACACACAACACATGCGCAGATACACACGTGTACACACACATGTGCACACATTTGCAAGCACACACACACACATACAAACACACATGTACATACACAGGTATTGAGAGTGGGAACGGGCCAGCGGCTCGCTTGGCTCACATCGCAGCTGCTCAGCTGCTGGCTATGGGATATGAGTGTGGGGTGTGGGACCTCCTGGGCTGTGTGGCTGTGGCAGAGCAGGTGCGTGAGAATGGGGGCAGGCTTTGGTGGATCTATGGGTGTGTGCACGAGCGGGTGTGGTCGTGTGGTTGTATGTGGGTTTGCGGGATCTGCTTGATAGTAGGTGAAGCAGGTAAGTGGATAGCGATGTGCATGCGCACCCTGTTTTGCTTGTATGTAATAGGGGTAAAGGCAGGAGCTTGGGAAGGAAGCCTGAGAAGGGCGTAACCTGCAAAAAGCAATTGGAGGTCGAAATAAAAACAATCAGAACAGCGAAGTGCTAACGACGTGAGGAAAGGTAAGACAATATTGCATATTTCTCATCAAGTATTTGGGTACATCTGATGGGTGAACATTGTATGTTATTTCATCTCCTAAGGCCTGCTGTGCTAAATGTGGAAACTGGGCATGTTCTCACGCTTGTTTCACACACGCTTGTTCACACCACAGGTGCTAACAACTATAGCGCAAATGCCTGGCATATGTTAAGAAGGTTGGTCACACTACTATGTGAATGTAAAAAGATGCAAAAGGTCGGTGCGTGACCTTTCTTTCGTCAACCGAAGCCTTCAAAGCAGGCGCTAGACAACACTCCGAGAGAAATATCAGGATTGATGTGGTTTGCTTGCTTACTGCAGAAAGATAGCTGTCCCAGCACTGCGCTAGCTTTTTTTGGTAATGATCGTACAATAAAATCCATCACTTGCTATTTTATTTCAGCCTGTCGTATCTGTAGTGAGCAACAGGCTCTCTGGCCTGTTTCCTGCCAGGAATTCCATTTCCCGTTCCTTTTTAAAACGCTAAAACCTTGTTATGTGTGTTGTTTGAGCATGTTTACCAATCTGTGTACTGCTGGTAGGACTCTTTCATATTTATATGCTGTTTCCTCTAGCTCTTGTTTCTTTTGTTTAGCCAGGTGTAGTTTCAGGCTTTTTCCAAGCTTCCGCTGAGATGCCCTTTGAGGCATATATAGCAATGTAACCTTACCTTACCTTACTTAAACATGTGCTGTGCCGCAAAGGTTGCGTGTTATGTTTGTCGGTATGGTTAAGCCAGGACGAGCCTTCTACATTGAGATCCTTGGGATCAGTTCTGTAGTGTTCTGGCTCCCGCAAGTTGTCAGGCAGGGAGCTTTGCGTTTGTGTTTGACTATCAAAATGCAGGATGTGCTGCAGGATGTGCACCAGTCATTCGTAGCTTGCTGTTTTTAGGAAGGCACGTAATGTTGCTAGGCTCTGCATTGCTGGGTGGTGCTAATCCAAACCACGTGTGTATACATTTTGATCTTCTAACCCATGCCTGTAAAGACACTAATATATTTTCTTTCACTGAAACGCTGACAGCGTAATCATTCAAGAACACCAAGCAGCACAGGACTAGCGTGCAGCTCCTAAGGACTTGTGACGGCAGAATTTAAAGGAGAAACAAGCAAAGACAACAGGAGTTAGCTTGCACTTCTCCAGACGACCAGGCCAGGTTTAAGAAAATATAGTAGGACAAAAATAGTGAGCCTGCCCCAAAACAAAACATATAAGGTTTTACAAATAAGGCCTTCAGTCAAAAAGCTAGCCTGCTCATTAAGAACGATTAGTCTATGGAGGTAAAAATAAAGCTTGTTATTGCTCTGGCTTAAGAAAGTAGACACATCATAGGCTCCTATTGGGAGAAACAAAGATGCATATTTCCTGCAGAGGGAAATCCGTGGGGATTGGCGCAGTGAAAAGAACATGCTAATCATCTTGGACATAATCAATATCACACAGGTCACAGGTGGAGGAGTTACTTTGATTCCGTGTCGCTGTTTCAAAACGGGTGTGGAGACAAAGTCTGAAACAAGCTGTAGTGACATCACGAGGAGGCAGATTGAGAAACATGTATTTGGGAAGGATGTAAGGCAAATGAGTGACCAGAGCCCTTTATGTAGGAAGAGCACACCATCGGTGATAAGTAGCGCGATTACTGTGCATTGTGCTCTCTCGGATGCATGTCGGAATAAGGTGCCCAATTCTCCAATTGTCTCTCTTTGAGGTTACGACAAAGCAGCTGAGATCAATGGGTTCGCAATTTTGCAGCTTCTGTTTAAAGATATCATACGATCGTGTCAGATCATCCATGGCAGAAACAATATGGGCTGACCAGCAATCATTGGATCTTATACTCAGCTGCATGTCAGCATGTAAGACCTTTTTCATTGTGTAGCTGTTGGATTTAATCAAAGAATTGTACAGCCGCATTCTTGCCGCGCAAAACAAATTGAAATGTAGGGGTTCCAATCCACACTTGCACATGACACACCATGAAGGCGTGGTGTTTATGACCCCAAACATCCTTTTCAACACTGCCAACAGCCATTACTGTAAGGGGCTGTCCGTCTCTTTGCTTTGTTGTAAGTAAGGAGGAGTGGCATAAACCTGACTCGCATACATACCAGCTTCGAGCTGGTTTTACTTTGATTTCGTAAGTTCTGCACTCAGCTTGCACCCCAGCCAGGAGATCAGCCTTCTTCTGGCGGCCTAAATCAGCACCAGTTCAGGAGCTACAGGGTGTCCTTGATCAAAAAGTTGTTAATGTCCTGTACAGTGTGCATTGTAAAGTCAGGGGTAGGCGGACGCATTTGTCGCATTAAATCTGTATGCTTGCGCTCACGTAGAACACCACTTTTTCAACAGGCACATGTACACGTGTAGCCTGTTAGCAAGGTTATGTGTCTGAACAAACTATGATTCTGAACGTGCCTGCTGTGAATGGGTGAAATGCTGCGTCATTCAGCCGCGGTATTCAGATTGATCTGCTTGTCGCACACCATGCCCAAATATTTGTATGAGTCTGTGTAAGGGAGCATTACACCGTCAAAGTTCAGAGGGGGCAGGTTTTCATAATTAGAGGTGAAGCACATCACCTCTGGCTTCTGTGTGTTAACAGTGAGATAACTCCTTTCAGCTTATACTCTCCTCAGCTTGTTTTGCATGGTCTGCAAATCCGCGTGTTCATTGAAGGGAGGGAAACGTCAATACCAGTGAGCACATCCTGCGCCCCCATCAGTCACGCTGAGACAAAAACAGTGAGCCTGCCCCAAAATAAAAGCAACATTCAAAAAAGGACATTATGAGCAGCGTGGCTTACAGGCTGTTCATTTTTGAACGTGTCGTGGATTTTTGTCCCTGCCCTCCTAGGAGGAGGTGAGATTTTCCAGACGCTCTCTCAAACGATAATGCTCCTTTCTCATCAACAAGCTTTCTGTTGTATCGATGAGGTTTTGGTTGCTGGCTTTATATGAGTTTCCGCTCAGATGCCTGGAGGCATATGCTGCCCTCCTGCCGACAACCTCCAGCTACCCCCTCCTGCTACACACTATGAGCTGCCATCTGTTGAGTCCCTGATTTCTTACGTCC
>Ga0307945_1000771_pt1 | contig 23378 bp, 28 predicted proteins | sample OrgLakmetagen228_FD_201818 | JGI IMG/M metagenome (GOLD analysis project Ga0307945, IMG submission 201818) | Saline water microbial communities from Organic Lake, Antarctica - #228 | ecosystem: Environmental > Aquatic > Non-marine Saline and Alkaline > Saline | place: Antarctica: Organic Lake...
CATTACTCATGGCTTCCTATTCGCTTCCTAGGTAGTAATCAAGCTGGCTTACTGGCCGCTTGTTCATCAAATAAGCGAGCAGTAAGCCAAACAATGGATCCTAGTAAGGCTTTCTAACATTCCGACGGAGCAACTGTTTTACAGTGCCGCTATTTGGTTGTTTGGCCAGTTAGATGGTCCTCTTGTAGCCTCTCTCTTTCTCAGACATGCCCATCTCCTCGGTGCGTTGCTTGAGCCGTCGCTTCCTTCTCGCGTGGAGATGGAGGAGACGTTAAACACACCTTTATGGGGGGGCTTGGCGGACCCGAACCGCCGACCTCTTCCATGTGCCTTGTGCATGTGAAATGCGAGTGGAAGGACTTAACAAGCATGTAGGTCGTCTCGTAACATGGTGCAGACCCACGGTCCTTAGTCTAGCCAAACATGGCACTATGCATTGCACATTTTCTATGTCTCACGCTGCCCTCAAGAGGAGGGGCGGCAGTGATTCCCGCGCGTTTATAGTGACATGTTGCTTTTCTTGTGTGTTTTCTGGCAGCTTCTGCTCTCGTTGAGGCTCAGGGTGTGACAGCAAATTGTGACGGTTGGTTTCTTAAAGGCCCGTTGCAAACTGAATTGCCTGACAGCACTGGTGTTACAATTAGGGCTGTTGCACTACGCCGTATATACGGTACGGTGTACGCCGTATCGTAGTTTTTACCGTTTACGGTATGAGCAAAAGTACGGTGCCAAACCGTACAGTTCGGTCCCACCGTACAGCACTAATTAATACATTTATAAGCATGACATCTTCACAGTCGATGGACCTCTCCGGCCCCACTGCAAAGCGCGCGAGAGTGGGCCTGGGGGAAAGCACCCTTCCCGCCCCCCGAGCCTTGCAAAAGGACTCCAGTACACTCCTGCAAGCCCCTCACTCCAACGGGCTACAGGTGGGCAAAGGCAAACCCAAGAACAAGGCAGAGAAAAAGAATGCATGGGCTTGGGAGCAGTTTGCTGAGGTGGTTGTTGGCAGCAGTGTGCAGCAGGTGCAGGAGGACTCAGATTATGAGGAAGGGCAGGACGAGCAGCAGCAGGTAGAAAGTGTGCCCAGCCAGCAGCAGGGTCAGCAGGACAAGGTGAAGTGGTGCTGCAAGCATTGCCAGAAGGTGCTTTCTGGCAGAAACGAGGACAGGATGAAGAAGCACCTTCTCAACCCCAGGGTTTGCAAGTTCTTAGACTCATCAGCAGCAGCAGATTGCACAGCCAAGGAGGTGCAAGACCTGCTATCATCCCGTGGCTCATCCTCAGCTGCCACACCACATGCGCAGTCTGGGCTGAAAGTGAACCGCATGTTCAAGGTGTGTGTGTGTATGTGTGTGTGTGTGTGTGTGTGTGTGTAAGTTTGTGCACGCGCGCGCATGCACATGCATGCATGCATGCTTGCAAGTGTGTGTGTGTGTGTGTGTATGTGTGTGCGTCTGTGTGAGTGTGTGCTTTCAAGCGTTCAACTGGCCCTTTGGTTGCAGATGGATGCGATCACCGCCAAAGAGAAAGAAGACCTGGACATCCTGTTCGTTGAGGCAGTGATTGATGCAAACCTGGCCTTCTCCATCACAGACAACCCAGCCGTGAAAGCCTTCTTTGCACGCCTGCGCCCTGCGTACAACCTTCCTTCACGCTGGGACGTAAGTGGCAACACTGCTTGATTTGTTTAACAACAGATGTTCTGGCTTATTTTATCATTTCAGCCATGCAAAGGATGTCCTGGCAGGAGCAATTGGCATTGCTGATTTGGTAACCTTGCAGTTTTGTAAAGAGCAGCATTTCATAATGCAAATTGCATTGCAGAATTACATCCTCTCTTAGTGCTATGCTTATTGGCATACCCTTCTCTCTTGCATTGCAGTTGGCTGGGAGGCTCCAATTCAAGGCTAAACGTAACTCACCACAAACCACAAAGGGAGAGAACATGTAGATTAAGTAATTTATTTTAACTAAGAGGTTTAGAGCCTAGTTCTCAGTCATGTGAACATGAAGCGCAGTGTAATGTATTTGGCCCGCGAAAAGACGGACAGTACCGTACACCGTATCGTATCTTACCGTAAATACGGTGTTAAATAAAAAGGGCCGTTGTTACCGCACCGTACCGTATTACGTACACCGTACTGCAGCAGCCCTGTTTCCAACATCTACCTTGCAGGTCTGATTCTTTTTTTGATCTTTTTGAGTGCAAGTTAGGCAGGTTTCCCTGCTGCGTTAAAATAAGAGAGATTTACCACTTACTTTCATTGCACACTCAAGTTTCCTTGACACCTTCATGTTAAATGGGGGGGATATGGCCCATATTTGCAATCCATGCTTAAGCTGGTACCATGATTTGTCGTGACATCCTGCGGAGAGAAATCACGCTGGGATTGGCGCAGCAGAAAAGAACATGCTGCTCATTTTGGACATCATCAGTATCACACAGGTCACAGGTGGGGGACTTACATTTAATTCCAAGTCACTGTCTCAAAACGTAGGGTGTAGACACAAAGTCTGAAACGAGCTGTACTACAAATGACAGGTCCTGTCAATCCCCTTTAAGATTCCTATGGAAATATAGAAAAGTGACTTCCCTGCCTGTATTTCCACTTTGCTTTATCTTTTCTTTTATTACCATTGTGGATCATCTTCATGTTGACAGTATACTAGGATGGCGCAGCAACACCTTAATACTACCATGATGCAGTGTTTTCTTTACTTGTCTTTGCAAGCCTGTATAAAATGCAGCATAGGTCTTTTTATCATGGACTAAATTTTGAACAGGTCTGGTGGAGTGTGCGTACGTAACCTGCCTGTGTTTGTAAGATCTATGTATCTGGGGCATAGCTTGTCCCATTCCCATTACCGGATTTTGACTCCAAAATAAAACAATTGGGGGAAAACTACACAAAATGGGCATCCAGAAAAATGCAGCCTAAAAGGCGAAGCAGTCACTCTAAGGATCATTCAAAGGGTCCTAAACAGAGGCCAGTCACTGTTGCCTCACTAAATTCACGTGACAAAACCTTAGCTCTCATAGACCCTGCACTCGTCTGCATCAGGGACCTGTTCAGTGTGGAGAGCAAGGGAGTGTGTGGAGAGTAAGCTCAGATGCTGAAACGACACTGTCATGCCCTTTATGATGAACAAAAAAAATAGCAGATGGTCGTTGGTCAAGCAGGCTTACAACATATTAAATGTCCTGGAAATATGTGCACCTTAGCAAATATAGGGTTGCGGAGCACTTAATGGCGTTCAGGTTGCACTAGAGTACGCACCTCATCACAGTATTCATCTAAGGCCTCCCTCTTCATCTCTTGGGAAGCCTGCTGGCGGAGGGAAAAGAGTGTGAGTTGTTGTGGCCAGCTTTTCCTTGTGCCCACTCAACAAACATAATACGATGCCAGGATGCAACACACAGGTTCTTTTCAAAGAATTACGACACACCTTGATGTGAGATTTGTGGGCAAGCAGCTCCTCAGCTTCATCCCATGCTATTTCACACTCCTGCAAAGACAGCCAGCCGCCAATTCAGTCACCAGTCAGAATATTTTTGAGACATGCTTCATACAAAAGGAGCGGAAGATGGAAAAACTCCAGCATAAAGCAGCAACAGCCATCCTTTGCAATGCTAGGCAAATTTTGCATGCAATGGTAAGGTTGCAGTGTGCAGAGTGCGCAAAGAGGCACAAGGATGGGGTGCAAGTCCATCTTCCCGTTCCTCTGTATTGCTACGGAACGAGATCGGCTCTCCGTCCTCGAACCTTTGAGTGCTCCTTTTCTCCTGCGCACTCCAATTCAGCCTTCTTGATAGATTCCTACGTGATAGCACGCACAAAGACAGGCAATTGACACACTCATCTTATGTTCGTGCTGATGTGCCAGCGTAAGTATCAAGAGTCTCATCACTCACTTGCACTGCTTTCTCCAGAACGGCGCGCCTGGCGGAATACATGTGAGGCGGCAGAGCAATGTAAGCTCAAACATGTCATACATGTGCACACAGATTGAAGGCGGCGGCAATGAGAAATAAGAATACCATCCTAGTTTTAAGTTTAGCGGCGGCGGCACATACACGTGGCATGCATGCGCCTGTGCACAAGGTACAATTAACCATACGACCTTGGCTTATTTTCCAACATTACCAACCGGTCGGTATTTCCGGGAGAGGCGCCAGGAGGACTAGCATGCATGATGTGCTTGGCAGGCACTTGCGGCGGGCGGACAGGCTGAGGAGGCCTGCAAACCCCTCTAACCTGGCATGCTGGAGTTGCTGGGATCTTGCTGGCAGTTTTCGTGGTGGCAGAAAATAGCTTCATTTTCGCGATGACGAATTGCAGATCTGATGAGCGAAGCAAATTATTTTATATTTGAATCGTTACATTTCGAAAGCGGATATGACAGAAAAGTACGAAAATCCAATTTTGCTGTCTGAAAACAAGCGCAAAGCCCACATCCCACTCAAAAGTCATGCTACGGCGCATAGTGCATACACATGCTTCCACGAGCCTGCTGGAGTAGGAGCTGGGGACACACGGGTCCAAAGCCTGGCGGGGGAGTGAGTGTTCATTCATGGGCGTGAAGTTTGCTGCTTTTGACAGACATTCCACACTGATGCAGCATTATTCTTTGTTATCAAGCTAAGGGCGCATGGCCTAAAGTCCATGATCACGTTATCTACTTCCAACCGTGTTGGACTGATCATCTCATTGATTTCACCAACCACAGGGACTGGCACTACAACCTGCTTCCAAATCCAGACTGGGTCCCAGGTGGGTGATGCACTTGCTCTGTCATGTTCCGGCGCTGTAAAAAGCTTTTGGAGGACCCTCAGGGAGAGCGAGACTTGATTCTGTGCTCATTCTTTGCATGCCTACGCTCGCTGACAGATGGATGGGAAGAGCCCAAGTTCAATCATGAGGACAAAGAGGAGGGCTGGGGCATGGTGAGTGAAGCATAGACAGCAGCTCTAAGCTAGGTTACGCTTTTTGGTGCAAACTAAACATCTTAACGCTAACCACGCAGATCACCGTTCCGGGCAACTGGGAGATGCAAGGACGTGGCGTGCCCATCTATGCCAACTTCACGTACCCTATGTAGGTGTACATGTGGGGAAGGAAGTGCTTGGGAGAAGAAAATTAAAAATTGTGTCTTAAATCTCACACGTACACACACACGTACACACACACACACACACACACACACACGCACACACACACACACACACTAACAAACATTTACATGCACTCATGCATGGACATATAACATATACACACATATACACACACGCACACACACACAGCCCCCTGGATCCCCCTCGCGTTCCCACAGATGTGAACCCAACAGGTACGTTGGTAGGAGATGACGGGTGGGTCCAGATGTTAAATAACACACCTTGCCAATGCAGTATTCACCCTGTGATCATGCTGCTTGAAAATGAATCCAACAAGAATTCAACAAAAATAAGCAAACAACTAAACATCCTCTCTGTGTACAGGTATGCGTAATGCAATGCTCCAAGTCAACCACAATGTTTTATTTCTGCTGCAGACATGACGTAGCAGACACACCTGTTCGGGTGCAGCTCCTCATAGTCGTGAAGTGCAAAGTGAAAAGGGCAAAGGGCAAAGGGTAAAGGGCAAAGCGTTTAGCCAGCACTATTAACTTTGCTGCTTTTTCCTTTCGCCAACGACACATGGGAGCGCAGCTTCTGTTTTAATGAACCCGTCACAAAGTGGCTGCTGCTTGCAATGATGGGCGGGTAATATTGACAAGCAATATGGCAACTGTGTCTGACACACACACACACACACACACACACACACACACGCACACACACACACACACACACACACACATACACACACACACACACAACACACTCAGTCACCTACACTGGACACGTCATGTATGTCTGAACAAGGGCCTGCGTCATCCATTAGGGTCCAATGTCAAGCACACCTGCCTTTAAGTCACCAACACAGGCAGTAACAAGGATCTGCTGATGTAATACTTCAAGTGTCTTTGGCTGGTGTACTTCAAGAGTCTTCGGCACACACAGTTCATGCTTCTCACTGAGGCCCAAAAAAGAGTCGACCCTGTGTGCTAAGCAACACACAAGTGTGCTCACCAAAAAGAGCCGCCCACTCAGTGTCGTGGGCTGCTGCACGTCATCGGCACATGCTGCCTTCCCCACTTTTGCCAGCCATCACATTTAAGGCCATCCACTATCCACTACCACACATCCAATGCTGTTAAACTACATTACCACATATACAATGCTGTGGAACATAACAATGACTGATGACCGGTAGACACGTCACCAGAGGAAACACGTGTGTGACTGACACTCCACTATTTCCACCTCCGCTGTTGCACAGGCTGCTACGCAAAGCACTTTGTTTACACCCCTCCCTCTATGCCTGGCTCCACCAGAGCCCACAAAAGGTGGGCGCGCGTGTCGTACGCCTGAGTGGGAGCTCTGCTCCTTGAGCATGTGAAGTAGAAAGTATACAAACAAAGTAAAGATTGTCACAGCTCTGCTTAAAAATTTGTTTGCCTCTCAAACCTAGACAAGGCCGTCTTTCATTACATGGACATGAATGTGTGTGTGTATGGTGTACATACATGCGGGGTAGTGACAGGGCGTTGTACCCCGCACAATTGTGAAATACTGCAGGGTCTTTCTCCAGTTTGAGGGCGTGGATTCCTACTTTGAGTGCTACCTCAATGGTGAGGCCTTTGCCTTGTTACTGCCTTTTGTCTGCCTCCTAACCTCACCTAGCGACGTGTAGGACGTCCGCATCCTTGATGTACGTCATGGAGTGCGCGCAGACCAAGGACTTGTCAGCTCTCGCTCCCTTCTTCTAACTTTTGTTTGCCAAGTACACAGATGAAGTTGAGGCCTTAAATTTCTGATTTTGTACCCTCTGTTGTCAGGTTTTTTTACCTAGCACATACAGTGGCTCTGTCTCGTGTGTTTGTTTGTTTGTTTGTGTTTGTGTGTGTGTGTGTGAAGTGTGGTGTCACACATGCACCTTTCTGTTTGTGCACTTTGCTGGTTACAGGCACCTACGTGGGTATGTCTAAGGACAGCCGGCTAACTGCAGAGTTTGACGTGTCCCACCTCATCAAGACGGGCAAGAACTTCCTGGCAGTGCAGGTGTGTGTGTGTGTGTGTGAGTGAGAGAGAGAGAGAGAGAGAGCGAGCGAGCGCTAGCTAGCTAGCTGAGAGTGAGAGTTGAGAGTCAGAGTTGCCAAGGCTTCTAGGCATTACCTACACTTGCAAGTGCACAGGAAGTGCGCCTGCTTTTCTTACTTCCAAGAGAATGAAGTACACATGTGACGCGCTTTCGTGTCTATAATTACCCTCTTGCCTCTATACATGCGCGCCCAAAGGTTCACGCTCCCCCTCAGCTTGCTGCACTGCATTTGCTATATGTTGCTCAAGTGTAACACACACAGACACACGCACACGCACACACACAGACACACAAACACACACACACTCAATATCTGCCCCGCGCCATGCTAGGCACACACACACCCGTACATCATGTTCCTCACAGGTACTGCGTTGGAGTGATGCCACGTACTTGGAGGACCAGGTAGGCTCAAAGTTAATGTGGTTGATAGACATGTTGCAAAGTGTGTGTGTGCGGCATATTTAACAGCACACGTGCATCCACATAAGCATGCTCAGTTGCCTCTGTGGTGGGTACTAGCCCCTGCTTGAGTGGCGTACGCGCTGCTGTGTTGTACCCTTTGCGCTTCTGTGCGGCTGCTACTTGCTGCTTTTTGTGTGCTAGTGTGACTTGACACACATTGTGACCCTCTCTAGTAGCTCAATGTTACGCTGCCGGGGTCTAGAGGATGGTGTGTGCTCTGCAGCTTGTTTACAGTCCGTGGTCTATGTTGGCCGTGCACAATTGGGCGGCAATGTGTGGTTGGCAAAGGTATTAGTACATTTTTACAGAACAGCTGCCTCGGCAAATCATCTAACAACACAACCAGCTCCCTGCCCCCTAGGTTTTAGACATTAATGACATTCTTAAAACGTGCTGCTAAGCTCCCTAAAGAGCACACAAGGTGAAAGCCTTGCATTTGCAGCAAAAGCCTGCTATTTCATCGGCACAGGAAGGCGTGGACCTCAGGCATCCATCCAACTGCTCGCCACAAAACACCCCTTTAATTTCACAGCATCCTTTGTCCTCTCCACTCCCACACCTTCCCTACACACCCTCCACAAGCACACACGCACACACGCACACACACACAAATACACACATGTACACACTCTCACACACATACACACACAGGACATGTGGCGCACCTCAGGCATCCATCGTGATGTGCTCTTGCTGACCAAGCCTGCTGTGCACGTCTCTGGTGAGCCCGATTAAGGTCCATGCCAGGGTTGATTTCGAACTAATGAAGAGCACATACACACAAACACACACAAGCACACACACACACACACAAACACACACACAAAACACACACTGCACGCACCCATTTAGTGTTTGCTGACACCAAATGACTTGGAAACATTTATGTGCATGCAAATTGCTTCGGTCTCTAACTAGTTTTGCACACATATGTTGGGGTACTGCGCCATATATCATGTGCGCGAATGTTTCAATGTGATGATGCGCAAGACCTGATCTAAAACTTAATATTGGGTGTGTGTGTACAGACTTTGCTGTGGCAACTCCCCTGTCTTTTGAGGAGATCAGCAGCACAGGTGCAGCAAGCCCTGCTCTCTCATCTGCTCATCTGGAGTCTTCTGTTTACCTGGTGCGGCAAGGCGTGTGTGTGTGTGTGAGTGTGTGTGAGTGTGTGTGTGTGTGTTTGTGTGTGTGCGTGTGTGCGTGCGTGCGTGCGTGTGTGTGTGTGTGTGTGTGTGTGTGTGTGTGTGTGGAATTTGTGTGTAAATTTGTGTGTGGATTTGTGTGTTGGATACAATTTGTGCAAGGAAATAAGCTAGAACTTGTTTAAAGCACTTGCATCTCATTCCTTGGTCAATCTATTTGTGCAAGGAAATAAGCTAGAACTTGTTTAAAGCACTTGCATCTCATTCCTTGGTCAATCTATTTACGGGGGTAGGAACCCAAGCCTGAACTGACAAAAGTTTCATTGCATTCTTAAAGTGCACGTGGCCAACGCATTCCAAGTTTGTGGTTTTTGTGCTGCAAAGCGTGCGGAAATGTCCTGCGTCCAAGACGAGGGGTGTGTTGAAATTATCATGTGATGATGGATAATCATAAGAGCGATGTCACTCCTTTTTGCAAATCCTAATGCAGCGGCTCCCTTACCAGTGGCTCCCTTAACAGTAACCCCCTCATTCTACATTATGGCTGTGGAGGAGAAAGTATGCTGGTTACGAATACTGGCATCTGTCTGCCGGTCACAAATTTGCAGGAGGGCCCCAGTGAGGAGGCCCTGTCAAAATGCTCAATCATGGCCCACCTAATCCAGCAGAATGGAGAGCCTGCTCTGGAGCCCATCAAGGTAAGTGGCGCTCCTGCCTATCGTCTTTCTGTTCTGTTGAGTAAATTGTGTTCATGAGCTGAGCCACTTGAAGCAGGTGCTGTGTGCCCTACATTTGCCGCATTTCAGAAAAGCAATAGGAAGTATCATTGGAATGCAAATCTGGAGGAGATCGATTAAAAACATGAGGTACCTATCATCAATGTCAACGTCAGCAATGTCAGCCCTCATTGAAGTCAACAAGTAATACGCTCTGACCTCATCAATTCGATGCCCTTACTTACAATCAATTTCAATTGTTTGCACGTTTGCACCCTCCACAGGTGCCTGTCACCCCTGGAAAGTGGTATGCCCGTGATATGGCAGACGTGGCAGCAGCAGAGGCGTCCCAGGGGAGCAAGAAATTCGCAGGTGGCCATGGGGGCGTGGCAAAGGTAAAGAAAGCTCCATTGGAAGGTCCTGCAATGTCCTGTGGCTAAACTTCTAAGTTCTTATTGCTACAGTAGCAGCTACCTTGCATGTGCACTTGCACTGACATGTACATTAGCTACATGTGCATGTGCGTTGTGCGTGCGAGTATCTTTGCCCTGGAGGCATCATCACATGCATGCATCTTCATCAAGGGCCTGCGCGTCCGATTGCAATGATTACAAAACACACAAGTACACAGATATGTCTGTGGATGCGTCAAAAGCCACGTGCAAGGGCCTGTGCTTTCCTCGGTGCTTTCTGTGTTTGTCTATGCCCTCGTATGTAAGTACGCACACACACATACACACGCACACACACACACACACGCACACACACATATACACGCAGCTGTCTGTGGATGCGCTGGCAGCTGTGCGTGGAGGTCTGCAGCTATGGAGTGCTGAGTCTCCTAACTTGTATGTACTGATGTTGGAAATAATGGATGAGAATGGAGAAGTGCTGGAGCGGGAGTCGTGCCAGGTGTGTATGTGTGTTTGGGTGTGTGTTGCCATTTTGACGTCAATGAAACTCTCAGCCCCTGACCTTTTTGTATCGATACTGGAAGAGGTGGATGAGTATGGATTAGTACTGGAGCAGGAGTCGTGCCAGGCATTTGTGTGTTGCCTTTTTTACGTCAATGAAACACGCAGTCTCCTCACCTGTATAGCTTAGTGTGAGTGTGGCTGTGAGTGCATACTTGAGGCCAGTTTGTAGAAAGAGGTCGCCTTGAATCAATCAGGATAGGTTAAAATATTGAAGGAATAAAATGTACGACTTGCATACAATTTGGCCACTGAGCAGCTTGTCTCCTGTCAGGATGCGTCTCTGAGCCACTTATGAGTACACAGGCTGAGTGGGCTAAAGGGCGCCAGATCAAGCAGGCCGGAAGGAGGGGCACATGCACACTGTTTCCCCTCTTGTCTTCAGGTGGGCTTCCGTACCACGTGCGTCAAGGACAGGCAGCTCCTGCACAACGGACGACCTCTCATGATCCGTGGCGTGTGCAGGCATGAGTTCCACCCACGCACTGGAAAGGTGGTGCCTCGAGTCTACATTTAGGCGTAACTCTTACGATATGGTCAAATGCACATCAGTGAATTGTCCTTTCGGTTGTGTGGCTTTAGTCGCCATGCTACAAGGAAAGCCTGCCAGTTAAAAGCACTCATCTAAAAATGTGTTGATCTTGCTTTTGACGCTGCAATCTAGGCAAACAAAAGCTGCCTCTCTAAGCTGCGTTCCAGTTAGACCTCCTTGTCAGTGGATATGTCTACAAGCCAGAGTAAGGATATTGCGCTAATTATGAATTCATACCCAATGCCAAATGTCAATTTGGACACCCTCAGGCCTTGAATAAGAAAGCATCCATGCGATTGATATCTTGAAAGGAATCCATGGTCATTGATTCCTGCCTTGTTTGTTGTTTATACCCAGGCCTTGACTGAGGAATCCATGCTCCAGGACATAAGGCTGATCAAGCAGTCCAACCTCAATGCAGTAAGTTGCTATTCGTGGCGTGATTACAAGCAGTTTAATTTGGGTAAGAAATAATAGGTATTTTTAAATGAGTCAGGGTTTTATGCACCATCAGGCTGTTTGTATCGGCACTCCTGTGATCTGTTGCCTCTCTCGCCACACTCGCCACAAAAGCACAGGCCTTGTACTTGATGCCTGAGGCCGTCAAAGTTGATCTTCACAGAAAAATAACAAAGAGTTCCTAGTAACTCATGATCACACTACGTAACATACACACATACGCACACGCACGCACACACACACACACATACATGCTTTTGTTTAGGTGCGCTGCAGCCATTACCCCAACCACAACAGATGGTAAGTTCCTTGTGTGACATGGGGGGTTGTAATCACTGCTTTTTCCTCCTGTTTTCCCCTTTGCCTCCTGTTCTCCCCTTTTCAATGGCGCACTGCCCCAGTAGGCAAATCATGACAGGTGTGAGCCTGCTTGCAAATATACCCACTGAAACGTGACATGCATGATGTCATTTTTGCTCTCTGTGCTCTTGTCATCTAGAGAAGAGATGAAATGAGATGAGATGTCTCAAGGCCTAGCAATGCTATATGTGGCACACTGAATCCCAAAACTTCATAACGCAATTCACTCACCTGCGTCGTGCATGTGTGCTCATTGTTTCCCCCCTTCATTCTTGTCATTGTACTTTGTTCGCTTTTTCATATGTGTTTGCTTCGTTTAAACTCTACCCGTGCGCCATTTGTGCTGAAGAACAGGTGTCAGCTGGGCAATGCCACAGCCCTGTGCCTTTTTCATTCGTGTCGGATTCATTCACGCCTGATATCTAGGGTTGGCCAGGACCATTCATATGCACCGTACATAACCATATATTTTGTGATTTCCCTGCCAAAAATACCGTATGTACAGTACACTGTATATTTATGGATCTGGCCAAACCTACTGACATCCCTTGTAAATTTGATGTTGCATACTCATTCATGTTCCTCAGGTATGAGCTCTGCAACATATACGGGCTGCACCTGGTGGACGAAGCCAATATGGAGACGCACGGTTTTGATGCAGTGTTCCAAGACAATGAGATGCACCCTGCCTGCAGGTATGTGTGCATGTTTCTGTGTGTTTATGATCAGGTGTTCCAAGACAATGAGATGCACCCTGCCTGCAGGTGTGTGTGTGACATATGTGTGCTTGTGTGCGGGTGTTTGTTTGTGTGTACTCTAAAGTGTATTTCTCAATGTGCACACATAAGCCGGAAAAAAACAACTATCCATGTCTTGCATCTCCCAACGGACGCTTGTCATGACACACAAGTGCAAGGTGGCTTATGGCTAGGGTTGGCCAGCACCGTATATATGCACCGTATATGACCATATATTTGGTGACATTCCTGCTAAAAACACCGTTTATACACCGTGGTTCTGGCCAGCCCTACTCACGACATGATGTCATGTGTACCGTGCTGTCATGTATTGTTATGCTTATGCTTTGACGTAGCTGTACTGTATCGTTTGCCCTGCAGCTCCCAATGGATGCCTGCAATGATGGACAGATGCGCACGGATGTACGAGCGTGACAAGAACCACCCATGTATCACCTTCTGGTCCCTGGTGCGTGTATAATGTCTAGTATCTCAGTGTGCCGTTACTGTATGTATGTGTCTAGTGGATATTTGTGTGAGTGTGAACACATCATAGGGAGAGCTTTTGCGCAAAAACAGTCGAGAGGCATATGTGAGTACAAGCAATCCATGCATCACTTTTTCATCACTGGTGGCTGTAATGTCTAGCATGTGTCGCGTAGGTAATTGCTTGTGTGAGTTCATTTCAGGAAAGATTCTTGCACCAAAGTTGAGAGGCACACGTGCTTGTGAGCATGCATGCCACTCAGGCACCACTTTTTGATCACTAGTGTGTGGTGTCTACTAAGTGTTCGGTCTGTGGTACTTAGTGCATGTGATGGATTGAAAAGGGTGTTTATTTAATAGAGGATCATGCGAGTGTGCAAAGGTGCAAGCGGCACCGCCCCCTGGGTACATAATCTGGCATTTTGAGTTGCACCCTACCTGTCAAGAACGTTCTGTTGGCCACTTGTGTTCCTAGAACATGTTTCTGCGCACTTGGCCTGAGACTCAAATGGCAAACAAAGCATCCTTTGGATGCACAGGTAAATCCTGCGACAACGGGCCCTTGATCGACGCTGTTTTTACTGCCTGCATAGTATCTTTATTTTTTCGTCAAGCTGCAGTGATAATAAAAGGGGACCGTCCTGACACGTCACGCCCATGTCGTGTGTGAGGGGGTCCTGTGTGTATGTAACGCTGTCTTGTGTGGTCTCATGTGGGATAAGGTGATATGAATAAGGGTGGGTGGGAGGCCGTGTGTCAGGGAGAAGGTAGAAGGTTGCAAGAGGGACTATCCTCATTAGCCCACCTTGCTGAAGATCCAGCTCAGGAGGTAATGCAGAAACTGTGGACTGTTTTCTGTGGTGCGTTTCCTCTGAAACCTGCACACTGTAGCTCACAGTGCGCATGTGTGTGTTGCAACGCAAGACTACCGATGCACTCTTGAGCTTTGCTGCTTATGGTGGGCCAAGGCTCAGGCTTACTGAAATCAGGTTACTCTTGGCTCAAACGCCTGCCAGTTGATATTGAGATATTCTTAACCAATTTGCCTGAATTGAAGGGCCAAGATTTGCCTGAATTGAAGGGCCAAGGATCAGGTTTACTCTTGGCTCAAATGCCTGCCAGTTGTTATTGAGTCATTCTAATATCATTCTGAATGGATGGATAGCTTTGCTTGCGGGTTGTCTTTGAACCACGTTTTTTTAGCAGACTTTGTGCGCAGGGGGACGAGAGTGCCTTTCTATGTGCAATGTTCATCCAGCTGATGAGCGTACAGGGTGTTTGCAACCTTCCTCCATGCAAGTTGCACACTACTAATGCACATTACATGACATTATTAATGCACATTATTAATGCACATTACATGATCCTGTCAGCATACCTCCTCCTTTGCAGGGCACCTGCACCTTTTTTCCATACAATTCACACACTGCATGTGCTTGTGCGTGCGCTTGCCTACCTTGCAGGGCAACGAGTGTGGGTACGGTCCCACGCATGATGCCATGGCGGCCATGCTGCGCGCCAAAGACCCCTCACGCCCTGTGCACTACGAGGTGCTTGATTGTGTGTGTGTGTGTGTGTGTGTGTGAGAATGTGTGCATCCTTTTAAGCCGCTGAACACATTGGGGATGTGCGTGTCTGCACACTATTCTAAACCATGAGTCACTTAGCCTGCTGTAGTCCTGCATGCACACGCGTACTTTTAGGGTTGGTCAGAACCAATATATATGGTGTTATATATATGGTGTACCTATGTAAAGTATGTTTGGCAGAAACTCTATCTGATATATGATAAATGGTGAGAGTAAACGTATATGTACAGTTCTGGCCAACCCCAGGTACTTTGGGTGAAGAGGAGACGGGTAAACAAGTCTTCCTCCCATACACTGTCATTACTGTTGCCGAGGAGAAACCTCAAATTGCTGGCATGGATTTGCTCTGATGATCCAGTGATATTTATGTTCTGAGTGATGAAGAAGAGGCATTCTATTCAGAGTCAGTCAGTCACTGTCCTAAAGTCGCAGCAGGAACAAAGTATAGGTCGCTGACAAAGTAGTAAGTCTCTGATAAATAGGTCAGGGGAATTCTTGAAGTTCAAAATGAAATCATTAAGTAGCGCTCGCACAAGGGTTCACTGCACCTACACCCTGTTCCTCCTGCCATTATTGTTTCACCCAAGGTGTTAAATTGCAGATGCTCACGCAGGTATGATAGCCCCACCAAAACTGGTGTTTGCAGCATATGAGGTGTCGTGGATTGCACGCCTGCCAGTTCTTGTCGTTACAATACCATGTACCCATCTTTCCACAATCATGCCTGCCATGCACGTTCCTTTACAAGCCACACTCACGCATGCAAAACACACACACACACACATGCAAAACACACACACACACACACACACATGCACACACACACATGCACACACACATACAAAACACACACACATACAAAACACACACACACACACATGCACACACACATGCACACACACACATGCAAAACACACTTACGCAAATAATTCATCACACACACTGCAAAGCACACATACGCAAATAACTTATCACACACACTACAAAACACACATACACGAATAAATCATCACAGGGTGGTGGCTCTCGCACATCTGCCACGGACATCTGCTGTCCCATGTACCCCAGATCTAAGCAGGTGCGTGCTACAGCCTACTGCTACCTCTGGTTGTGTTATGCTCTAAAATCTAATACATTCTTCCTTTATATACATGCTAATCATAGTTTCTTCCTTTTCCTAGTAACCCGTTAGGCCTTGGTACCCGGTTTGCCTTGTACCCGGTAAAGCGTGTAAAACTGGTTTGCAAGCCTAGGACATTGCTGAGCACGATGCTATACTTAACGTGGTCAAATGGAATGCTGTGTGTTGCTGATGTGGCTGTGCAGATCTCTGCCCTCCTGACGAGTAAGGATCACAGGCCCATTGTGCTCTGCGAGTATGCACACTCAATGGGTAATTCCACAGGTGCGTGCGTGTGTGCACTTGCATTATTGGGTGTGGGTATGTGCAGTGTGCGTGTGTGTGTGTGCGTTGCATATTTCGCGTCGTGTGCGGGCGTGCGTGTGCTTGCAGCTGAAGCATGGCCAACATACAGGTGCTCACTTTATGCTCACTTTATGCTCACTCTATGCTCACTCTACGCTCACTTTATGATCACTTTATGCTCACTTTGAACATTATCGTGTCGGCTGTGACACAACTGCATCAATTGATTGCATGTATGTATTTAAACTTAGACTGATACTGAGAAGCTGACTCTACACGTTGCTGTGTCTCACATGCCTTTATAACCCCAAAAGCTCAACCCCACCCACAGGCAACTTCCGAGACTACTGGCAGCAGTTTGAGTCAAGCCCTGGCTGTGCAGGTGGGTGTGTGGGTGTGGGTGTGGGTGTGGGTGTGGGTGTGGGTGTGGGTGTGGGTGGGTGGGTGTGGGTGTGTGTGTGTGCGTGTGTGTGTGTGTGTGTGTGTGTGTGTGTGTGTGTGTGTGTGCAAAAGTGTGAGTGTGAAAGTGTGTGTCATGTGCTTAGGTGCATAGTCAGATGTTTGTGCACCTTCATTTGTATGGGAAACATCAGGCATAATGTATACAGACACTTACGCATTATACCCTGGAAGATGTGTTCAGCCACTGCACTACACATGGCCATGTGTGTTGTGCTCAGCCACTGTGTACACGTGGCTTTGTGTGTGTGTCTTGTGCTCAATGCTTCCGATACAATAAGAGGTGTGCAGACATGTGACTGGTGATTCATGATAGCGATAGTTGTGAGAGCATGAGCAGAAGGGGCGGCTCATGTGGTCAATATGTAGGGTTGGCCAGAACCGTGTATATGCACCGTATATGACTGTATATTTGGTGAGTTCCCTGCCAAAAATATCGTATATACACCGTATATTCAAGATCCTGGCCAACCCTATCAATATGGCGTTTTGCATCCAGTAGTAAATGAAGCGGCCATGCAACGCCCGGCCAGGATTTGTACAGCACCACATTGTCCCGCCTGTGCTGTTCGTGCACACCTTACAATGTCTCACGTGCACCTCCCATGTATGAGCGGTCCCTTGTGTGACACCCATGCACTGCCTCTGGGGCCTATTTTGCATGATGCGTACACACGATGCCTAACAGACGTATATGGAGTCCATATTGTGGGCAAACACGTTATATGGTAAACAGATCAGCCGCAAGAGTGTACAGAGATCCTTCCCAGCCAGCGCTCTGTCTGTACACTGTGTACATACAATTCTAATGTTTGATGTTTTACTTGCCCGGTCCTATGCTGCAAACGCTTGAAGGGTTCAGATGCACCTCACCATGACATTGTACACGCGTACCTGCAAATTCGCACATCTGCATGCTCAACATCAGGGGGCTTCATTTGGGACTGGGCCGACCAATGTGTGAGCGCTGTGTGGCAAGAGGATATGCCAGGTATGTTTGCTTGTGTGCTTGTTTCTGTGTGCGTGTATGCGAGTTTGTGTAAACGGGTACCTGTGTACATGCATTCATATATGGTATAGCGTGCTAGCCTGAAGTTCCGGCACTTTTTTTAATTGGTGGCAAATTTTACCTTTGTCTTTGCACACACACCTGGCCACAAGCTATTTCAGAGTACGAGGGCGACCTTAATAGCATGCATGCAAGTTACTTGAGGATTTCAATGAAATTTGAACGACACCTGAGGATGAAAGCCATTTCTAATACCAGCAGTTACCAGGAGGACTAGGGGTCACAAACATTATGTGCTCCATCACGACACACGATTCTTTATTTTGCATCTGCTTTGCTGTACACAGCAAGGGTGGTGAGGAGAAGCCTAGAATGCCGCTTTTCTCCGACGTCAATCAGATGGCTTCCGAGCACTAAGGATAGGAATATTTGCATAGGCACAAAGTCTATTATTTGGTCACAGGCGGTGCCCAGAACCAAAGACTTTTTGCTTGAGGTTCTCGTTGCCTGCCTTTCTTTCTTTTGAGGCTCTTGTTGCCTGCCTTTCATTCTTTTAGATGTTCAGGCAAAGGTGCGGGTAGTGGTGGTGGGGCTCCCATCTTGCGGAAAACGGCGCTGATGATCTCGTTCTAAAATCTCATTGCGTAGAAACAGGATTCTGACTGAGACACCTTTGGCAGGACACCAAGTAAGCAGCGCTGGGACTTTTTGCCTTCGCAATACTTAACGAAGCAAAAGAAGAAGGTGAAGAAGAGTTGCAAGCGTGTTGTATAGCTGGAGGTCCCTATAGGAAGCAGTGCAAGCAGAGCGTATACACGTTTTACTTGTGTGCAGACACCGGGGGTGTAGCTGAGGCTGCTTGGGCTTACAACGACAATGCCTACCACCAAGGGCCTCACACATCTCACACATACACACACACTGCTCTTACGTGCGCAGGGAGAGAGAGTGTGCCTGAGGCAACCGGGGGACGTTAGCGCATAATGTATAGAGGCTGTCCTCCTCCTCGCAACAAAAACAGTGCTTACCGCCAAGAGTGTCATACATCTCACAAACACTGCTCTCACGCACGCAGGGAAAGGGGCTGTGTCTGAGGCTGCGGGAGGGAGCGCGAGCAAACGACAACGGAGGGGCAGCAAAGCGGGTGCCACAAAGGGAGAAAAGGCAAAGCAAGGAGGTGAGGTATGCTTCACATTTGTGTGCTCTGAAATCTCAAGAGCTTTGCTGTTCTATGCAATTCATTGCAGCAGAGGGAGAGAAAGCAAGACAAGGGGGTGCTTCAGAGTTGCTTGCTCTGATTTCTCAAAAGCGTAGCTGTTTGTTGCAGCAGAGGGAGGCTGCTTCAAACTTTGCGCTGGGACTGTTAAATGTTTAGGTTGCATATGACAGCTAACAATTCCATGCGCGCAACCTAGGGGCTAATGGTACCGCTAGGTATCATTAGCGTTTGGTCAGGTACCATGATCGCCGAGGCGGTGCCATTCGCAGCATTGTAAGAGACCACGTTATTGAGGCCAAGTCTTAACCAACTAAAGTACGGCATTCATGTGCATCAGGAGTTATTGCTGAGCCTGGGCGGCGGACGGCCGTGGTGGTAGCAGCAGCTGAGAAGGCCCAGGCGGAAGCTGAGGCTGAGGCTGGAGCTGCTGCAAAGCCAGCTGCAGCCAAGAAGGGGAAAGGAGCCAGCCCAGCCAAGAAGAGCGGTCGGGGCAAGCGCACTGCTGCCAAGATGGAAGAGGAAGAAGCAGAGCAGCAGCAGCAGCAGCAGCAGCAGCAAGGGGGGAAGGATGAGGCAGGGAAGGAGTTGCGCACATTCTGGGCGTAAGTACACTGTGCCAATGGCTGACGGTGGTATAAGTGGTTTGCGCTGCTTGTGCATTTCTTCTGTATCCTGAATGAGTAGGGCTGGCCGAACCTACTCACCATACGTCTGTGTATTCAGAGATGTTTGTGCTAGAAACATTGAGTAGACACCGGCTACGCCTTGGCGCACATTTTACACCACTCTTCCAAAACTGTACAAAGCTAGTCAAAATCGTACATTTTTTATAAACGGTGTGTACGTGATATCTTTAGCAGTAAGTTACCATACATACGGTCATATCCGGTGTGCGCATGCAATTTTGACCGACCCTTCAAATGCAAGCCTACCACTACCGCTATGATCTCTAGAGCTAATACAATTTGTCTTTTCCAAAGGCATTTTCTACACGGAAAGGCACTCTTATTATAACTCCACACAATCTGTCTAATTACACACTTGTATGTACTGTGATATTAATCGAATGCACAGAGAATGTGCAAATACCCTTGCACACATGCCCATGGGCACTAAAACTCGCTCATAGACACACAAATAAAAACTTGATTCCGCAGCTGCCTTTTTGCATGGACGCTCACGGGCCTACAAGCACGCATGCACGCACACGCACGCGCACGCAACTTAAACATATAATGTTTACTCACGCAACACATTTCACACAATACATGAACTCACACACACACACACACACACACCACACACATACACACACAGACGATAGGCCAAATTTCAAAATTTGTGTTCACACAATTGCTCAGGAGCACGTGTGTACAATTTCCTTCTCTGTTGACACAGGTTTGGCGGTGATGTTGTGGCGCCCCACCCTGATCCTGCTAACTCAGCACCCCACGACGGACAGGTAATCATCGTAACAGTGCACTTATGCACACACACACACATTCGCGTTGGTACACACACAGGCAAACCCACATATACGCACACTCAATACACACAACGTACACACACAGTTTTGCTGCAATGGAATTGTGGCCCCTGATCGCACACCCCACCCCGCCCTGCACGAAGTCAAGAGTGTGCTGGCCCCCTTGGAGGCAGAATGGCTTGAGAGTGGTCTGGGTGCTGCAAGCCCTGACAACCACCTGCAGATCAGGTGGGTGTATTGTTGCACATGTTGTAGGCATCGTTTGGCTGAATAAAGTGCGGAATGGGTTTGAGCATGTTACTCATGTGCTGAACATCAGGCATTGCTGTTGGAGTTTATTGTTCGCTTGCACTGGAATTTTGTTGTGTGTGTTACATATCTGGTTGTACCTTAACCTTAATAGGCATGACTTACAAGGAAATCGCGTTCGCCCTGCCAAGTTTAGTAACAGCCCAAGCAAGTGTACCACCTTCTAGTGTGCCTGCATGCATGTTTTGGGCACGTGTGTGTCTGGTTGCACTGCCAATGCGGTACATGGTATTCTTACGTAAGTACATCCTGCGGCAATCACATTGGAAGGAGGCCATGTGCTCAGTGCCCTGTTCATTGCCTTAAACTGACCAAAAGCTAGCCACTCCATGCAACCCAATTAAATGTAACCCGTGAGAGCCAAACATAGGAAACTGGTGAATTTTTAAGTGTTCTTGTTTGTAATTTGATTAACAAAAATTCCTGTGGTGAAGAGCTAGTCACTGTGGTGAAGAGCTTTACAGTAACCAGCACCTGAATGGCTTACTTTCCCTTGATTCATGTGGATTTATGTGGACAGTGTCACGGGCAAATTCTTGGCGCCTCTAATCAATATAAGGTGGCGCCACGATGTGCACATAACACTCACCAAATTGCACACATATGTGCACTGGTACACACTGACGCTCACCTTTGCCCGTCACAATAGCGTGCATGAGCACACGTACGCGCACTCACATACACGCACACGCACACACACAGGCTACACAACAAGTATGACATGCTGAGCACGGAGCATCTGAATCTGGAGTGGAGGGTGGTGGGAGATGGAGAGCCTGCGGCTCTGCCTGGGAGCATGGGTGCGTAGCATGGTCCCAGTAGCTGATCATTTAAGACGCATAATGGTTACAATGGTTACAATGGGGGGTGACCTTCAGCCAGGTTGTTTGGCTGATCTTATGACGCATAAGATACATGCCTTAGAACACAATCATGTACAAATGGGCAGTGCCCAGTGCCTGGTCAGCAGCATCAGCACAGGCAAGTGCCATGCAAAAGGTAGTGGTGTTCAATTGAACTGCAGCAGCGAGCAGCGTCACAGTAAGTGCGATAGTTCTGTATGAGCATCGTCATAACACAGTTCCCTGACTTCCTGCTCCCTTTGGAAGCTTAAGGCTAATGACCCTCTGCACTCTGGTGGCATTAAAACTTAGGGCATCATGGTGCCGCCCCTTCATACTACCAGTCTTAAATGTATGCGCACACTTCGAAACACACACGCACACCCATGCATGTACGCACACACTCACATAGACACACGAAGACACGCACACATACGTACACATACCCACACACGCAGGTGGCGGCTGGCAGGCTTTCGTGGGAGTGCCTGCCATTGCTCCCCGCACCTCTGCCAACGTACCCCTGCACTGCACCCAGTCAGCAGTGCAAACGGCCGTAGGCTCGGTAGGATGAGCTTGGTCGTGAAGGAAGCTGGAATTTTAGGCAGCAGTGCATTGAAGTATCGTGTGATGGGCATTGGGACAGCACCTGGGGCTGTGTTTGTGCCTTATTACAGCAGTGCAAAGTGATGTGGGTCAGGCTGTTTACAAATGAGTTGCAAAGAAGTTAGTGTGCTTGAAATCCTCACTTTCTAGCCATGCAGCTCTCAGCTCTTAAAATTTGACATCCATACTGATATTGGCTTTCTCTTCTAATATTGACATCCATACTGATATTCATATTTTTCATATCACTGTCCTTTATGATAGTCATCACCATCTTTGAGATCCTGGACACTGCTTTCTGATGGGTTTCCATCAAGTGCCGTGCTTGTCTCCAAAAGTTGCTCTCAGGGAGAAAGTTGCATGTAGGGAGGATTGTTGACAGACATGATACTTCCTTATTCAAAACAGCAACAGCCTTCTTCCAATTCTGTTTAAACCACTTGATTGAATGAAAAGGCTGGCAGTAAATCGCCTTATCCGGAGCCGTTTCCCATAGTTTCCCTTTTGTAATCCTTATAACAATTTAGTGTGAAGGGTACCTGAACTGTTGCAGTCAGCTGTTGCATCAACCTCCTCTCCAAGAGCGTGGTATCAGACTTGCCATCTCCAAATTCAGCTTCCACGAACACACATACATCTTTACACACACGTGCACACACACACACAGGCAAGCCTGGTCTTTTTGGAGATGCGTGCCACCCCCAAGGAGCTTCCCCCCTGGGCCTCTCCAGGCCATGAAGTGGCTTCTTTGCAGCTTCCTCTGCAGCTTCCTGAGCAGCAGCAGCAGCAGCAGCAAGGTGTGTTAAAAGTGCTTCATACGTGCAGACACACTCTCACACACATGCACACCCTCGTGGCGTTATGTGGACTTCTGTGTGATAAGAGGGTTACTTTGATATGTACTTGGCATATTGTGTCGATATCTGCACAAAACTCGCGGTGCCTGGCATGTTCAGATCACTGCCCAAATATGAACACAGGCAGCCTTGTTCCTATTTTGGGTGCAGCACTATCAATATCACCTTACAGCAGTCCCGTACTCTGTAATACGTAATAGCGCGGCACAACAAACCCAGCCCTGCTTTCATGCAGCGTTATCACGTTTTAGAAGTCCCATCCTGTGCTGCGTAACTGCTCGTTACAGCAATCACAGGCGGCCCTGTCCCTACTTTGGTACAGCGACAGCGGTTCTGTATCTATGTTTTTGTCTGTGTCTGTGCCTGTGGCTGTGCCTGTGCCTGTGCCTGTGCCTGTGCCTGTGCCTGTGCCTGTGCCTGTGCCTGTGCCTGTGCCTGTGCCTGTGCCTGTGCCTGTGCCTGTGCCTGTGCCTGTGCCTGTGCCTGTGCCTGTGCCT
>Ga0307945_1000776_pt1 | contig 23312 bp, 25 predicted proteins | sample OrgLakmetagen228_FD_201818 | JGI IMG/M metagenome (GOLD analysis project Ga0307945, IMG submission 201818) | Saline water microbial communities from Organic Lake, Antarctica - #228 | ecosystem: Environmental > Aquatic > Non-marine Saline and Alkaline > Saline | place: Antarctica: Organic Lake...
TTGCATGCTCTCTCATAAAGTATCATACTTGCATGCTTTGTTCATCATAAAGTATCATACTTGCATGCTCTCTCATAAAGTATCATACTTGCATGCTTCCTCATAAAGTATCATAGATGCATGCTTTCCCCCGCAGGCTGCTTAAGGCGGAGTTGCTCTAAATTCCATGGGCTGCACTGCACCAGAAAACTCACACATGCACACACCTACACATGCGCACGTGGGAGCGGGAGCAGTGCATTTTTGTGCCCATTATTGTGACATGAAAGTTTATGCTTTTTTTTGTGCCCATTATTGTGACATGAAAGTTTATGCTTTTTTTGTGTGCCCATTATTGTGACATAAATGTTTTTTTTTTTGTGTGCCCATTATTGTGACATGAAAGTTTATGCTTTTTTTGTGTGCCCATTATTGTGACATGAATTTTTTTTTTTGCCCATTATTGTGACATAAAAGTTTTTTTTTGTGTGTGCCCATTATTGTGACATGAGGGTTTATGCTTTTTTGCTCGCAGGCTGCCAAAGGCGGAGTTATTCCAAGCCCTGTGCTTCTTTGTGCCCATTATTGTGACATGAAAGTTTATGCTTTTTTTTGTGTGCCCATTATTGTGACATGAAAGCTATGCTTTTCTGCTCGCAGGCTGCCAAAGGCGGAGTTGTTCCAAGCCCTGTGCTTTTTTGTGCCCATTATTGTGACATGAAGGTTTATGCTTTTTTGTGCCCATCATTGTGACATGAAAGTTTATGCTTTTTTTGTGTGCCAATTATTGTGACATGAGGGTTTATGCTTTTCTGCTCGCAGGCTGCCAAAGGCGGAGTTGTTCCAAGCCCTGTGGACCGCGTTGCCAGAGCACGCTCGCCAGCAACAGCAGAGTACTACCGCCCAGCCAGGAAGAGATGCTGAGGCGCTGGCGGCCAGTGGGGATGAGGTGTGTTTGTGTGTGTGTTGATGTGGATGTATGTGTGGATGTGGATGTTGCATTCACAGTCTGCTTCACGTTAGGGCTGCCTCTGTTTTCTTCTGAGGATGTCTGAGGGTTGCTTGAAAGATGTTCCAGCATGTTCCAGCAGCAGCAAGCAGGCAAACCTTCCTGCTGCCCAGCCAGGAAAAGAAGCTGAGGGGTTGGTGGCCAGTGGGGTTGAGTGTGTGTGTGCTTGCATGTGTGTGTGTGTGCGCGTGTGTGTATGCGTGTTTCCAAACGCGTGTGCACTCACAGTCTGCCTCACGGCAGGGCAGCCTCGAGTAAATTGCTCCTTCAACAACACGCCACGACAAGAAGAGCCCTTCTTTTACCAAAAGCTTTGGAAATGTTATTAAAGGTCAGCAGCTACAGGAATTTCGGCTTGACAACTGAAAACTCACGCATGCAGACTGACTAACAAACAGTCACACTTGCCCAAGCAAACAAACCAAAACATAAGCAGCTCAAGTGCTTGACCTGAACAGCTCTTAGTGACAACTCACCCATGCATACAGACTGACTGACTTGAAACCATGTCAAATATGCACGCGCGCACACACACACACACACACACACACACACACACACAAACACACACACACGCACTACGCACTACGCAGGCAGCACAGGCAGCTGTGCTTGCGCAACTCCTGGCAGGAGGATCAGAGGCCCTTGAGGCCTACTTTGACTACACGGGCAGGCACGTGGTTGATGTGCTGCGTACCTTCCCGTCCGCACGCATCAGCATCTCTCAGGTGAGAGAGCATGGGGTCGTGGTAGGCTTGCGCACGTGACTACACAGGCAGGCACGTGGTTGATGTGCTGCATGCGCTGCAGCCGTGCTTGTACCAAAACTGTGTAAGATAATGATCTCAAATAGACATGCCAACCACAAACACTGTGCTTGCAGCTGCTGGGTGCGCTAGTGACCTAAAGTAGACACGTCAACCACAAACACTGTGCTTGCAGCTGCTGAGTACGCTTGTGATCTCAAATAGACATGCCAACCACAAACACTGTGCTTGCAGGTGCTGGGTGCGCTGCGTGCGCTGCAGCCACGCCTTTATTCCATTTCTTCGTCCCCCTTGGAGGGCGAAGGCCGCGTGCAGGCCACCATTGCTGAGGTGTGTATAGCGTATTGTGTGTGCTGAGGTGTGTACGTGTGGGGCCACCATTGCTGAGGTGTGTATGTGTATGTGTATGTGTGTGTGGGGGGGGGGGGGCGCAGGTATGTGCGTGGCCTACTTTGCCTCGATCCAGACTTTTTTTCAAATTAAGACTGCTCTCAACCTAGACGTAGTCTCACCCAAACTCAGACTGCTCTTACCCAAACCCAACCTTATTTCACCCAAACTAAAAGCCTTCTCTCCCAGGTGAGGTCTTCAATGCTGCTATAAGACAAGCACACACACACACACACACACACACCTCAGGTGTACAGTCCAACAGCTTCCCCCTCATACACGTACACGTACACACACCTCAGGTGTACGGTTCAACAGCTTCCCCCTCACACACACACACACTCCTCAGGTGTACGGTTCAACAGCTTCCCCCTCACACACACGCACACACACACACAAACACACACATATACACACACAAAATGTTGCTCAAGTGCCCATGACACATAACCCTTCAATTGTCACACACATGACACACTGAACACAACACACACACGACACACACACACACACTGAATGACACACTGAACAAAATACACACGACACACACACACACTCACACACACACACACACACACACACACACGACACACACACACACACTCACACACACACTCACACACACACTCACACACGCACACTTCACAGGTCCGCTATGATGCCTTTGGCAAGACCCGCACAGGCGTGGCCTCCGCCCACGTGTCCAGCTGTCTGCAGGTGATAGTAGGCACAGTTATGTTAACACACACACACACACACAAACACACACACACACACACACACTGCAATTATGTCAGTATTGTTTGGGAAGCAGGTACTAGCTGTCTGCAGGCAAATGCGTACTTGCGTTGTTGCTTTTCGTCCGCTTTCCTTGGTGTGTGTTTTGCCTAAAGACGCAAGACTTCCGTGTCTTTTGTTGTTTATTACTAGAAAAAATAAGATCTGGAGGTCTTGCGTCTTTTGACAAAGCACACACCAAGGAAAACGGCCGAGCAGGTATGTTGTGCGTATCCACTTGAACAAAGATGGTTTGAGAAGCAAGTACTGGCAGGCATAGAAATGTTATTGGTGCTGATTAAAGCAGGAATTGCAAGGCTTACGAAGCGTCCACTGCAAAGCTGTCCTTATGTACAGAAGTGTTCTCCACAAAGGTGTTGTGCATGAAATAGGCATTATCAAAATGGGCGTGCAAACCAAGGTACAGATGCGTTTGAGTAAGACCAGCTGTTTACTACCCCAAGATATTTTGCATATTAAGGCATTGATCCTTCCGCAAGCGCCACGCGCTAAGTAAACATGTGTGTGTGAGAGATAGCACGTCAATCCAGGCTTCCTTGTTGCGTTGCTTGTTTAATAAACACGTAAGAAAAAGTGCAAAAGGTAGTGAGTGCTGGAGGTGCGCTTGTATGGGACACTTTTAACCCTCCACGTGTTTTACACACACACACACACACACACACACACACACACGCACGCACACACGTACACGCATGCGCACACACACACACACACACACACACACACACACACACACACACACACACACACACACGCACCGCAGCCTGGCGACCGTGTGCGCGCCTACATCCACAAGAACCCCGACTTCAGGCTGCCTGTCGACCCTGCCACGCCCATTATCATGGTCGGACCTGGGACAGGCTTGGCTCCCTTCAGGGCCTTCATCTTGCAGAGGTAATGCACTGTGCTTTTTTTATTGGTGTATCTACCAGTATGATCCTGGGTCGGATAAGGACCCCTTCAGGGTCTCATCTCGCAGAGGCAAGACTTAGTTATTTGATTTAACGTGCGTCTTAGATATAACGTGTGTCTTTGATGTAACGTGCGTCATCGATATAACGTGTGTCTTTGATATGACGTGCGTCTTTGATATAACGTGCGTCATTTCAACAATGGTGAGCTCCCTCTTATCGGAATGGAGTCCTGGCTCAGATAAGGCCTCTTCAGGGCCTTCATCTTGCGGAGGTGATGCACTGTTTTTCAGGTTGGCCAGAGCCCTTCATTTACGCCGTAAATGAACGTATAATAGATGAATACTCTGCAAACAATAACGTATATACACGTGTGTATATATATATATATGTATATATGGTTCTAGCCAACCCTAACTGTTCCTTTTTGTGACTAAATTGGGAATTTGAGCGTCTTCATAATATAGTTGGGACGAGGGGGAACCTAACTCCTTGCAGTAGTACGCTTTTGGCACACACACACACACACACACACACACACACACACACACGCACTCACACGCACACACACACGCACACACACACGCACACACACACGCACGCACACACAAACACACACACGCACACACACACGCACACACGCACACACACGCACGCACACACAAACACACACGCACACACACACACGCACGCGCACACACACACACACACACCTGCACAGGCTCCTGGGTGCTGATGCTTCGTCTTCTCCCGTGGGCAGCAGCGACTCTTTCAGTGGCAGCGAGTGCAGCAGCGGAGGCAGCTGTGCTGCGGCTGCAGTTAGCAGTGGCAGCAGCAGCAGCGACAATGGAAACGGACAGGTCACAGCCAACGACACTGCCAATGGCCACGCTGTCATTAGTGGCGGTGCGCCTAGCCAAGGTGGGTGGGTGTGTGTAAATTTCAGCGGGTTTTTGTGTAAATTTCAGCGGGTGTTTGTGTAAATTTCAGTGGGTGTTTGTGTAAATTTCATCGGGTGTTTGTGTTAATTTCCGTGTGTGTTCGTCAATATTAGTGGGTGTTTATGTCAATATCAGCGGGTGTTTTTTCATGCGGATTTTAGCGGTGTGTGTAAGTTTGGGTGTTCAGTGTGTGTAAATTCTGTCATGTTTTGTAACCATAATAAGGCACTGCCCATGGCCACGCTGTCATTAGTGGCAGCAGCAGCGCTAACGGCACTGCTAACGGCCATGCTGTGGGGACCGAACCAATGCTCGTCAGCTTGCCCACCGCGTCAATAGGTTGCACGTGCACATGTGTTCACACGCACGCACGCACACACACACACACACGTACGTGAACACACACACACGCACACACACGCACACACACACACACACGCACACACACTCACACAAACACAAACACAAACACAAACACACACACACACACGTGCACACACACAGACAAATAAACAAACAAACACACACACACATGCACACACACGCACACATACAAACAAATGCACGTTTTGGACTGCCCATAACAAGGAAATAGCCGTACTCTGATTCCGTTCCTCATTTGCGTGGGACTCATGATCACGCCTCCTATGCAAATTCAATCAACAAATGCGCCACCACGACTCATATGCTCGAAAATGTGTATGCATTATAAGCTTACACTTGTGTGATCATATCGTACGTACAAGGTCCTGGCTGAAACACCAGACATTGTGTATACAAGAGGGTGGGCACGCTCATGTGCTCGTGCCAACTGTGAGTATGCCTGTGTGTGTATGTGTCTGTGTGTGTCTGTGTCAGTGTGTGTGTGTGACTGTGTGTATATGTACACAAGAGGGTGGGCACGCTCACGTGCTCGTGCTGTGTGTGTATATGTGTATATGCGCGTGTGTGTGTACGTGTGTGTACCTACATCTGTGTGTTCGAATGGCGTGGGTGAGATGGTACTGTGCTCTGGGTGCTGCAACACCACGTGCATACTCAAGAAAATAATGACGCTCATCTGCTCGTGCCGTGTGTGTGTATGTGTGTGTGTGTGCAGGTGGCGTGGGTGAGATGGTGCTGTTCTTTGGGTGCCGAAGACGTGACCAAGACTACATTTACGGCATGGACCTGGACGGTTGGGCGGCCAGTGGGGCCATCACCCTGTTCAACGCATTCTCACGAGAGCAGGTGGGCTGAGAAATAAGGGGAGCAGTGTGTTTGTAACGCGTAGTGTTGTTTACTATAGTTTCGGCTGCCAAAGCTGCACGTGTTTTTGTAGTGCTTTTTTTGGCGAATTGCCACCATATTACAGCACACACACACACACACACACACACACACACACACACACACACACACACACACACACACACACACACACATACACACACACACACATGCACACGCACGCACACACACACACGCACACACACACGCACACACACACGCACATACGTGCAGGCATCCAAGGTGTATGTGCAAGACCGCCTGCGCGAGCAGGCTGAACTAGTGTGGAAGCTGATTCACGAACAAGGGGCACACTTTTACGTGTGCGGAGATGCTTCTTCCATGGCTGGCGCGGTGCGTGCGTATACGCGTGTGTGTGTGTGTGTGTGTGCGTGTGTGTGTGTGCGCGTGTGCTCAAATATGCATGTTCTGAGCAGCTACGTGAATGTCCCCATGTGCCCATAATTTGTGTGTCTGTGTTTGTGTGCTTTGTTTGACATTAATTGTTTTTGAGGTGTGACACTTGAGAGGCACAATGTGTGTTTCGTGTGTGTAATTTTTTGTGTGTGTGTCTGTGTCGCGTGTGCGTACATGCGGGTGTCGTGTGTGTGTGTGTGTGTGATTTTGTGTTGTGCGTGTCTGTGTCGTGTGTTGTGTTGTGTGTGTCTGTATCGCGTGTGTGTGTACATGTGGGTGTCGTTGTGATTTTGTGTGAAGCCTCTAGTGTATTGAGGCATGAATAGGGTTGGCCAGAACCGTATATATACACCGTATATGACCGTATATTTGGTGATATCATTGCCAAAAATACCGTATATGCACCGTATATATATGGTTCTGGCCGACTCTAGGCATGACATTTAAGGCCTAGCAGCTGGGCCTAGTGTAACATTTGGGCCTAGTGTAACATCTGGGCCTAGTGTAACATCTGGGCCTGGCCATAGCAGCTTATACGTTTTGAGACTGTACACTTATAAACTACCCTAGCATTATTTTCCGTGAGTAAGCGTATGACTCTAGCCAACCCCTCTTGACACTTGTATTTGTGTCAATACGGTGTGCGGTGATGCTGTTGTGTGGAGATAGGTTTCACTGGCTGCGTAGATTTTACAATTTTTCATTCTGTGCGCAATCAGGAGGATGCCTTTTGTAATCTTGTTTGTCGGATGTGGCAATGAAGGCAGCAGCAATGCCAGCTGATGGTAGCGAGAGTGTGACCAATATGTGGTTTTGAGTGTGGATGCACAGCCTTGCCCAACTCAGATCTCCTTTGGCTACCATGATGAGTGGTTGTACGCCAAGTCTGTGCGCCACAGATCAAGTCTGTGCGCAACAGATCAAGTCTGTGCGCCACAGATCCAAGTCTGTGCGCAACAGATCAAGTCTGTGCGCCACAGATCCAAGTCTGTGCGCAACAGATCAAGTCTGTGCGCCACAGATCAAGTCTGTGCGCAACAGATCAAGTCTGTGCGCCACAGATCTAGAATTCCAGCCTCTTTCCTTACGGGACTGCTGATTACAGCAACCATGTGAAGCCTGCACCAATAATGAAAGCCGTTTAGCCTCTGTCCTTGTTGGTCATTACGGGACTGCTGATTACAGCAACTAGCGTCTGCATGATGAGTGGTTGTGCACAAAGTTTGTGCCTTTGTCGAGGACCTTAGCCTGTATCCTTCTAAGCCGTCCTTCAGACAGGCGTGCTCACTCACACACACACACACACACACACACACACACACACACACACACACGCGCCACACTCATCTTGCACAGGTGGAAACGGAGCTGCTGTCCATTTTCGCTGCCCACCTCGCTGCGCCCACTGCCCCCTCCAAGGACAGCACGCCCTCAAAGAAAAAGACAAACAAAAAGGCGGCTGCAGCAGCAGCAGCAGCAGCAGAAGAACTGAGCACGGCAGTGGACGGTGGTGAGGCCGCCAAGCAGTACTTAGAGGGGTTGGCTGCATTGGGGCGGTACCAACGGGATGTGTGGTACACTTGAATGTGTGGTCATTGTTCATGGGATGTGTGGAACACATGAATGTGTGGTCATCGTTCATGGGATGTGTGGTACACATGAATGTGTGGTATTCATTCATGTGATGTGTGTGTGCACGAGTATGTGCGTGTGCACGAGTATGTGAATGTGTAATGGTACACATTTACGGATGTGTGTGCTACACTTTAATGTCTGGTGCACGTAGCTGTGTGTGCACGAGTGAGTGTGTGTGTTGAGACCTGGTTTTCTACTTATAGAGTTGGATGTTGCCATTGTGTGCACATAAATGTATGGATGTGTGTTGAGACCTGGTTTTCTGCTTGAAGGGTTTAGGCGGAACCTTCCGGTGTGAACGTAATCGAGAGCAGGCTGTCTTGTGTGGTGGCTATGTTGCTTTAGAAATTGTGGTGGCTGCACCTAAGTATGTCGCACCTGTGTTTGAACTCGTTTGACTTAAACTATCAATGCTACTACCAGCCATGAGCGCAGCTACAAACAGAGAGGCAGCCTTGTGTGAGTGTGAAAAGTAATTGAGAGCGAGAGTTGGAGTATGTTTATTGAACAGTGCATGCTAGAGCTTAGGGATGCTTCTTAGGTTTTTCGCTAGTGGGACGTAGTTTTGGATTCCTTTGATCTTTTGAACAGTAATTGAGAGCAAGTTGGTAGTAGGACACGACTTGGGTAACCTGCTAGTGGGACGTAATACTGGTGTCCTTTGAGAGCAAGTTAAAAGTAGGACACGACTTTGGTCACCTGCTAGTGGGACAGGAAGTTGGTAGTACTTGAGAGCATCACTAGTTGGCCAGACCGACACCAGGATGGAAGAAGCGTGCGGTTCGTTGACATTTGCTCAGGTGTCACGTCACACGATTGATCAGGGTACAGAACATACCCACTTCGACTTGGATTGCAGGCGTGGGCAGTGGGCACCATCTCGGTTGATGTTAAGCTGTTGTGGCAGTGCATTGACCCGGCTCAATGGGCCCCGTGTGTGTGTGTGTGTGTGTGTGCCTAAACTGTGTCGCCTCCGTCGACTTTTCATGTCTGGTGTAGAATCAGTTAAGAGGTGTCGTGCAGATGCGATGACAATGCGTGTTATGAAGAAAAAAAATGATGAAGCGTTGTGTTGAAATCGCTTAGTTCTTGTTGGAGCGGAAGATCTTGAGTACTTCTTGGTCGTACAAAGCTACTTGGAAGTGAAATAGCGGTTAGCAGACTTTCTGGTGATGATGAAGATTAATTATCTATTAATATCCTATCTATTAACAGGAATAGGAGCTTTTCCTTGGGCTGCATTCATTCCAGGGATCTGATTGATTCTTCGCAGGACAGGCACACTTCATTTCTTGATTCATATTAACTAAGAATTGTAAACTGCCAGATTTGACAGGCTGCTGGCAGGTCTTCTAGGTCACCACGCACTGTCATCATGGCTTTACCAGAACCTGCTTTAAGGATTCAAAGCCCACGACGCTGCTGGCAAAGTAAAGGAAGTTAAATAAAATAACGTAGTGGTGTAAACGCTTTCAGCATGGATTAGAAACGCTGTTAGGAGTTGAGCCAGCTGGCAAAATTAATTTGCAGATGTCATGGGAAATGCAAAGCACTTTGCCCTACATGATGACAGTGCGTGGTGAGGACGGGCGGTACTTCATGTTTGATGTTCGCAGTCGTAACAGTCATTGGCTACAATTCTTTGTTCCAAGGGGCTAACACAAATGAGCAAAAGAAATACTGGTGGCACTTTCACTGGTTCGATTGCAAATGACAGAGAAATTAGCATGCCTAACGTAAGCTGAGGTAAGGTAAGGTTACATCGCTAAATACTCCTGCCTCTGGGGGACATCTGAGCGGAAGCTTGGAAAAAGCCTATAACCAAACCAAAAAAAAACACTAGAAAAAAGAGCCTGCCTGATGGAGGCAAAGCTTCTCACAGCCCACGCACTAACCGCCAGGTTACAAATTACCACATGCAAACTTCCAAAACTGCATCCTCTCTTATATTTGGCTGCGTGCGAACACTTGCAAGTTTGAAAGTTTTTTGCCTCCCTTTTTCTTTGATGGCACACAGCTCCCCTTCACAGACATTTTCAAATATCTCGGCATGGCGTGCAACAGGCAGATCAATCTGAATATTGCGGCTGATGCAGCTTTGCGACCATTCATGGCTGGTACTTTCAAATTCAAGCAATTCGTCAAGAGCCATGACCTTGCTAACAGATTACACGCACGTATCTGGCTCCTCAAAACTTAAGCAATTCCTGCTAGCATCTATGCGAGTCAGATATGGGCTACTCCCTTCGTACAACATTGGGGGGCCCCCTACAGTTTTGACAGTGCTGAAAAGGCTTCCCGCCGGAATCAGAGACATAACTGTCATGGTGCGTTGTGCGAGAGTGCGGCCTGGAGACCCTGCAATTCAACTGGTTTTGCGCTGCAATGCGTCTATACAATTTCCTTACCCAATGCAACAGTTTTACAATGAGGAAGGTTTTGCAAGCTGACGTGCGATTGGGCTAATGTATGGGGGTGGGTTCTTTGAAGAGGCAGGGGGCAATTGAGGGAGACTGAGAGCACCCCAGCGGCACCGCCAGCCACCAGAAGAGCCACCAGCAATCCCACACAGCACCGACCTAAGCACCTCAGCAATCCTTGGCGTGACATCCACCTCGTTGACATCAAGTATTGTGAAGACACCAGACCTCAGAACCAGCTGAACGCCGCAAAGGAACAGCACAAAGGTCTCTGCAGCATTTTCCAAAGAGCCTCCGTTACTCTCCACATCATCCTTTGGGATGTTGATGGCACCATCTACAACACTCACACTCTGAAGCCTTTCAAGGAACTGGGTCATGATTCTCAAAGAGTAAAGAAACTTGCCTCCAAGCTCCATGTGCACTCTGTAAGCTTTGCTGCTAAACTTGTCCATACCAGACGTGCCCTTTCCAGTACTATTATCAACTCTCACCAGGAGCCGGATTCAGGCCAAGCCTGCAACCCTCTTGATCCCCATTGATTTTTCCTTTTTGTGGTGGAGGAGCTTTACGGCACTTGGTACCAAAGTTGCTCCTTTTCCTTAATTAATGTGGGGAGTGGTTTTCACTGCCTGCGTAGTTTTTTCTTTTCTTTTCTTTGCAATTGAGCTCCAGACGTCCTAACTGCTGGTCCTCCCACATAGTTTCAGCCATGGAAGGCTTGACACAATCTTACATGTGCGAAATATCATTCGCAGTATGGCTCGTATGTGCCCACACCCTTCGCTTTGAAACAGCAACTTGAATTCCACCCCTTCCCCTACTTGCGACTTGTGTGAGGCTGATGATGATGTCCAAGATGTCCAGGATGAAAAGCAAGGTCTCTTCAATGCACGCACCCTCAAATGGCTTCTCTCCGCAGGAAGTACACGTTCTTGTTTTCACAGACAGCATCCTGCTTTTCTACACCAGGAAAACAACAAACTCCGCCTTTTGCTTTGTGAACAGGCGAGCAGTCATACCTCTTGACTGAAGGCTTTTTTCTTGTAAACCTTGTAAACCTTGTATAACAATCCTACGTGGTAGTCGCTAAAACAAGCGCATTAATTTTAGCTTCATAAAGTTAAAAAGCAAAATGATATTTTGATACAAACACAGGTTTTACAACAATAGGCTGGTACAAAGGGTACATTGCAAAGGGATCAAGACACTGCCTTGTAAACACAGAACTTTTTCTTTACGACGCTGGCTGTGCCATGACTGGCTGCAGAGATATTCAATTCCTTTGTTTTTTACATACTCTACACTGTATACGGAGATGCCAGCAGGGCATCAATGTGTGCGGAAAAATATTCTGGGGTATCAAGTCTTGCAACGGGATCCAGACCATGGGTCACATCCTCGACCATTCTGCCGGACGGGTCGTTTTGTTGAAGAGTGCTGTCTCCGCAAAGGCTGACATGCAGACAGCGGGATCTGTATGGATGCTCAGGACGTACTGCCTGCTTAAATGCACAAGGCACCCGCTGTCCACAAACTGCTTGCCAAGGGCCGGAGAGCTGCGAGTCTGGTACTCGACTCCTTTCTCTTCCAAGTACTTGGTCACAGTCCTCAGGGATCTGGAGCGTGGTTTGTGCCTGCATGTTTTTGCAATTTGGATGCACTTGAAAAAACATTGCAATCTTGCAATCCCTCTATCACCCCTGCAAGGGTAAGGTCTGTTATCTGTTATGCATAGCGGGGCAGTGGCAATGTTTTAGTGTGTCATCCGTCATATCCCTGTTGCTCACAATTTTCTTTCTCAGCCGAACACTAGACTTTTTCTCTTTCTTTCTGAGCTTATGGATTTATTTGTGGCTGGCCGAGACCAGTCAGCAGCCGATCAGCCAAACAACCTGGCTGAAGGTCACCCCCCCATTGTAACCATTGCAATGTGTCATCCGTCATACTTCCATACCAGCTCTAATATGACCAACAGGGATATTTTGCACTTAAACAGGTGCTGAAAAATGGATGGGAGTCCGTGCCATTGGAAAAGAAAAAAAGAAAAAAACTATGCAGGCAGCAGTGAAAATCACCCCCCACCTAATTGAGGAAAAGGAGCCACTTTGGTACCAGGTACCTTAAAACTCCTTCACCAAAGGAAAAACAGAATTAGCAATGAGGATCAGGAGGGTTACAGGCTTGACTTGAAACCGTCTCCTTATGAGAGTTGATAATAGTGCTGAAAGGGTATGTCTGGTATGAACAAGTTTGGCAGCGCAATTGACAGAATGAACATGAAGCTTGGAAGCAAGTTTCTTAACTCTTTGAAAATGAAGGCCCAGCCCCATTAAAGGCTCCAGTGTGTGATTGTAGTAGATGGTGCCACCCACTCCCAAAATGATGTGGTGGAGGGTAACGGAGGCTCCTTGGAGGATGGAGCAGGGGCCTTTGTGTTGTTCCTGCACGGTGCCCAGCTGACTCTGCGGTCTAGTGCCCTTTTCATTTTCATTTAGGTTAAGCAGGCCCATGTGTCATTGTTGCCAATAGCCTCTCGCTCATTGGCATTGTAGCGGTTGGTTTTTAGTAGGCACTGCCAATGGTAGACACGGTTACAGACGTCGCACATGTCTTTAAAGGGAGGTAGCAAATCCAGTGATTCAAGTCCTAGATGGTAGGAGCACACTTCATAGGATGCACATGCTATATCAGTATGAGCAGCAGCTTGAGTGGTTCAGCATTACAGTGATAACCTTATCTTTTTTACATTGCAGTTCTGTGTTCAATCTGTTACACAATGGTTGAGATACTTGGCCAACCTTACGGTATATATACGGGTGGGGTAACAAGCTTGGGGTCAAAAAACTATGTTGGTGATTCTCCTGCAAGTTGCAGCCCCTGGTGGCTGCGGGAAGCATCAAGTATTTGCAATTTAACCAATAAGTCATTCCAAGCAAATGCCTGCAGCACTCAGCGTGAGTGATGCTGCCGGATTTTTTCTAGTCCAAAAGGACAAATCCTCACCAGGCTACTTTAGTTGGAGTTACTTTGCAGTACCCAAAGGGCATTGGTGACCTTATCATTAAATTCTGTTGGCGTTCAATTGCCATTGAGCTTAACACCCAATAGGGATTGTGTAATATATTTCATCACGAATCATGGCGCACTCTTGCCATGGACAGAGAGCCATGCGTGTAGGATAGGTGCACAATCCACATACATGCACTTCATCATTCTGCATTTTGCTGCAGTGTTACATTTCCCGAGCTTTGGAATTGCACGTGAGGCCTACCTTGGGGGGGGCAGGCTCAGAGCCTGATGAGCCGGCCTGCATTGATGAGGGCTGCCGCATCCTTGGAGGTCGATACTTTTCCAGCATGGCAGGCACAAGATAACCTCCGCTGGACCGGGAAGGCAGTTGAGGGTGCTTTAATTGGAGGAGGCTTGGCGGGAGGGGGGCCCTTGCAGACAGCAACCGGTTGCTGCGAACTCCAATCTGCATACTGTGTTGCCTGCGTATAATGCACACGCGTGCACATCGTTAAATGAACATGGTACATGATGCTGCCCCACACTGAAAAGCATCAGAGGCATGCAGTACACAGTTCTCGTGATAGCGGTAGCTACAACTCATCATGCCATAAAAAGGGACGACAAGCAAGGGTTTTCAACGCAAGGAATCGCCATTAATCCTCCATGACATCTGCCTGGGTGGGAAAGTAGATATTATTCATCACACTACCTGGTTGAGGAACGAGCAAGAAGGAAGAGGAGAGGATCGAAGACTGGGTTCTCAAAGGGGGATTTTTAGAGATAAAAATCAAAAGGATAAATATTATATAAGGCTGCGCTTGCTCTGTGCATAAGCATGGGGATTGCTTTCGATATCTCTGTCGGGGTGCTCCTTACGATGTTTATTTCTTTATTTATTTTTAATAATTGAGGCAATTCATCCTAGCTCTTCACTGTGTGTGCACATCGCCAAGCAAGGCAATGTGCTTGTGATATCATTTCCATATATCATATGATCCATAAAAGCCAATGCACACTTCTGGCTTTGTTCTTGACCCTGTTCAAGCTTGCTTTTCCCAGCCCTTGCTACCTTCGCTGGTGGTCCACAATAGGTGCAGGTTGCGCATTACACTACCAGAAATTCACTGCCAGGGATTTCCCAGAGATACGTAAGGGAGGAGGGTGGAGGGTCTACCACCCTTGCTGGCCAGAAGATAGATGAGTAGGGTGGTGTCAGTGTCAATGTGGGTATCATGGCCACTTTGATTTCCTGCAGAGCATTTTGCTATGGTATCAGCGCACTTGTTCCCTGGGATGCCAGAATGAGCTTTTGTGGAGATGGATTGTGTGTTTGGATTGCTGGATGTGTGTACGGTGGTTTCAATAAGTTTGGAATGTTTGTGCGCTGGGAAAGGAATGTTGCATCTTGGGTGTTTACATTGATCAAAGCAGCTTCTGCTGGCTTGGCTCTGTTCGTGATTTTGTTGATGCTTGTGCCTCCATGATTCGCTTGGTGACTATGTTGGATTGAGGGTGGTACACTCCAGCCCCGATCGACTTTCTCTGCATCCAGTACAAATCCATCCGTGAAGGCTCACCACTTTTTCCAAATAGGTCCTTGAATTCCAGCTAGCGTTGTTGTTGCATTTGGCAAAGGGGATTTAATTGTGAGTATCTGTGGTGACGTCAATGTTTGCATTGACTGTTTTCCTTGACTTTTTATATATCCCAGTCGGCACATGATAGCCATCCTTGGATATCCTTTCAGACAGCAATTCAAGGAAGGTATGCTGCATACACATCAAATATTCCAGATTATATCTGGTTATGAGTATTGTTTTATTTTCCTAATACAGATGCAATGTCTGTACGGATTAAAGAAACATAACACCACCCAAGGCATCACCACAGAAATCATTCAACAAAACAGTGCCAATCCATCACTTCAAAAGGCAATGCAAGCTAATAAACATATCGAACTCAATCGGTCTCTCAAAAAACAGCTAGATGACATCCACACAAAAACCAGGCAAACTATTACCAATGCGAATGACATTGATAACAAGAAAATACACAATAGCTCGCAAGGTGCGACAGAAATTGATCAATTAAGCACCCAAAAAAGGACATAAACAAACTTTTTAAGGCTCAAGCACGCAACCACGGTAGGCCTCCAAGCTTTGAAAGACCCTGGCACTGGCATAATCGAAACTGAGCCTACCAAGAAAGCACAGATATTTGAGAAATACTTTAAAGATTCCTGGCAATCTGTGAATAAAACACGGAGCCTACCTCCCTAAAGAAGCACCTAGGAATTACCCCTGGGAATACTCCAATAACGGGCCTGAAAATAAACCTCCAGATCCTTATAAGCTACAATCAAAAACAACCCAAGCTGAATTAGAGGGCACGAAGGACAGGACATGGCTGCGCTCCTCAATCCTAGACAAAAGCACCTTTACTTAATGAGTGCATTAAAACCCTAAGCAACGATAAATCTCCAGGACAAGATGGAATAGGTAGCGAGCTTCTGCGCATGCTACCTGCAGAAATTTAAAACACCATATGCATGCTCCTCGTTGTTATGTGGGCTACCGGCTTCACAACAAAAGCATGTAAAACAAATAACACCTTGTTGATCAGAGTAGATGAAAAGTAGATGAAACTGAGGTGTCATCATATCGCCCGATCGGCCTTGCAAATACTCTTTACAAGGTCTGGACACGCCTCATCACCAACACTCTGTACAAGTACGCAAAGACACATTCCATACTCAGCACCACACAAGCTGGCTTCCGCAAACACAAAGATACCATCCACCAGCTCCAAAACGTAATTATGGCACAAGAAGCTAGAAGATGCCAAACGCTTTTGCAAAGGCATCTATGCCCTGATTGTTGACTTTACCTCAGCCCTCAACACCACTGACCATGACCATATGCTTTGGATCATGTATGACCTTGGCTTCCCTACTGATGCCATGGATGCTGTTATAAATCTCTACGAACATGCCACCACTCGAGTAAATATCGCTTCCAGGGTTTGCACAAACAAAACATCCATAGAAAGGGGCAGTATACAAGGTGACACTCTCTCCCTTTTCTTTTCTTACTCTTTATGAAGCCCCTCCTAAGATGGCTACACCTATTCATCAACATCAGTAGTGCCGCTTTTGCTGATGACCTTCTCTGCCCCACTGGCGACCTACACAATTTCAAAGTACAAGCTAGTAAACTCACACTATACTCTGACTGGGCTGGGCTGATTATTTATACCAAGGTCACAGGTAGCTTGGATGCGTCTCCTCCCAAAGATAACAACGGTTTAACACTACTGAAGCCCTCGAACATCAACTCAACAACAAACCGCCCAGCTCACCTTTTTACAACCTAGGAGTCATTCTGACCTTGGACCCCAACTGGGATCACCAACACAGGCGCATGGACGATAACCTTAAGCAAAAGCTTGATGCCCTTGAGGGATCGTATGCCTCACCACGGAAACACTCAACATAATATGCACAGCTATCATCCCTACTTTGGCCTATGCCTTTGCCATTACACCATGCTCCTACCCAGACCTAGACAAATGGGATGCAATGATTGGAAGGGTGATTAAAAGCAAGCACGTCCTCTAGTCCTCTGGTGCAGCACTCTAACAGCCATGATTCTTGAAGATGTACATAATTTCAGATCAGGTGCCCCCTCCATTTACGTAGAATACCACAGGCGCTCAGCAGTGGCACTTGTAGCTACTGGCCTAGAGGACCCGTCTGATCGCCACCGGTCCGTTTCAATAAATCTCGTCACCCACCAGATTTCTCACTTAGGACTTAGAACACCTTACCACAACATTCCTATCCACAAGAGAAGAAACGTCGTTACCACTTAAGAGACAACTCAACCTCCATATGCGAGCGTGCCTGCATCCACGCCAGCAACCTACACCTAGTTCTGAAAGGAAATTGTGTATTTCTTGCTATTATCGAACTCATCTCAGAAGTCATTTCCGCCTGCACCTCCCCCCCCTCAACAATGACCACCCTCATTACTGCATTACCAAATCACTTATGAGCCTAGGAATTAATGGCTTTCACGATCCCACGTCAGCGAACGATGGCCACATTATCTCTGGGAAACAACTTAATAATAAGTGCGCCAGAGTTTTTATAAGCACATTGTAGCACTTAATAGGCTTGCAGCCATCGCTAACTGTTATCAATACATTGGCTCATTATGATGACGTGCCCCCTGATTACACAGACACTCAACCTCAGCAGAGTGTGCCCACCCACGCAACATCTGCAACACAACCACGCGCCTTGTGCATGTTAAAGAAGTGCGGTTCTACGTCGGCACGTCCCCACCCAAGGCCACTAATTTAGCATGACATAGTAAAAGAAGAAATAACGGTGTAAACACTTTTGGCCTGGTGAGTTGAGTCATACAGCATCCCACCATGTCAGATAAACAGGAGAAGAAACACACAGAAAAGTCTCAGGCTAAAAGTCAGCAAAAAGCAAAAAGCGAGTTTTGATGAGCCAGATAACTTGACGAAATGAGTTGAATAAGCATTGGTTATAGAAGTGCCAAAATGCTGAAAGTAGCCGATGGTAGGTCTGTACAAAGAGTTGTAGCACAACCCCCCTTGCTAGGCAAGAGCCTAAGCAAAGTAAATGACAGCCGACAACGATACCAGGCATATGACAAGCTTCTATAATGAAACTTTGCTTTCGCATTCAAGCCGTTATTTTTGCGCGTGCTGATTTCACAACAGCACCTTTTCCCCATTCTATGTTGGTAATGCTTGAACAATATGTGCAAATTAATCTGGCAATTGCTCCCTCAAAACGACTTTGGAATTGCTGCTTTTTTCTTCATTGATTGTTATGGAGGGCTGCTGATGCTGCTAATCATTTTAACAATCTTGCTTTAGGTCAACCTCATCGTAACTATGGTTGTAAGCTTTCACAGCCCACGCGTTAGCCGCTTTGTTACGAGCTACCTGCAAACTGCCAGCATCTTCAGTTCTTATATTTGGCTATGTGCGAACGCTTGCTTTTGGGCTTGGAAATGAAAGCAAAGCATGCCTATCAATAAGTCTCAAGCTAGACGTCAGTATGACAATCCTTAGTGGCAGTCGCTGAAACAAGCGCATTGTTTTTATGCTTCATAAAAATGGCAAAAATGATCTTTTGATAAAAAAAAGGTCATAGGCTGGTACAAAAAGTACATCGCAGAGGCATCAAGACACTTGTAAAGTAAACACAGAACCTCATCTTAACGACGCTGGCTTGCCATGACCGGCTGTAGAGTTATTCCATTCCTCTGTTTTTCACATACTCTACACTGCATACGGAGATGCCAGCAGGGCATCAATGTGTGCGGAAAAATCTTCCGGGGTATCTAATCTTGCAACGGGATCCAGACCATGGGTCACATCCTCGACCAAATTGCCGGACGGGTCGTTTTTGTTGAAGAGTCCTGTCTCCGCAAAGGCTGACATGCAGACAGCGGGGTTTGTTTGGATGCTCAGGATGTACTGCCTGCTTAAATGCACATAGCACCCGCTGTCCACCCATTGCTTGCCAAGGGCCGGAGAGCTGCGAATCTGATACTCGACTCCTTTCTCTTCCAAGCACTTGGTCACAATCTTGAGAGAGTAGGAGCTTGGTTTTTTCCTGCATTTTTTTGCAATACGGACGCACTTGGAAAGAACGTTGCAATTTCTCTATCACCACTGCACGGGTAAGGCCTGTTACGATTGATTGTGCATGACAGGGCATTGTTCAATGTTGCCATTCGTCACACATCCATATCAGCTATGCAGTAATGACCTTATCGTTTTTACATTGTGGTTAAGTGTTTTATCTGTTACACAATAATTGATGCTTGAGATCCTTTGCCAGAATTACATTATAAAAAAAACCTATGACCCAGTAAGGCGAGGTCCACCTAGAGGGTGGGGTAAAAAACTTGGGGTCAAAAAACTCTTGGTGATTCTCCTGCTAGTTGGTGGCAGGGTACCAGGGTATATAGCAACCTGGGTAGGCTAACATATACCTGATATATACCCTGATATATACCTAGTGGCTGAGGGTAGCATCAAGTAAACACATCCAGGGCTTAATCGGCAAGAAAGTACTGTGGTTTTGGCCAAAAAAGGACACTAGTTGCAGTTTAACCAAGAAGTAGTTATAAACACATGCTTGCGGAACTCAGCGTGAGTATTACTGCCGGATTTTTGAAGTCCAAAAGGACAATGCCTCACCACCAGGCTATAATCGGAGTTTCCCTCCCTTATAATTGCAGTATTCAGAGGGCATTGGTGACCTTGTCACTAAAATTTGTCGGCGTTCAATTGCCATCAAGTATATCACCCAACAGGGATTGTGTGACGTATTTCATTCCAATACAGGCACCCTTGCCATGGACAGAGAACCATGTGTGTATGCAGGATACAGGTGCACAAATTCACTCAAATTTCTGCATTTTAATCAGTATTTTGCTGCGGTCTTCCAGTTCCCAAGCTTTGAAACTGCACATGAGGCCTACTTTGGGGGAATAATGTCAAACAGAAAGCCGGCAAGGTCAGAGCCTGATGAGCCGGCCCGCACTGATGAGGGCTGCCGCATCCTTGGAGGTCGATACTTTTCCAGCATGTCAGGCACAAGATAACCTCCGCTGGACCGGGAAGGCAGTTGAGGGTGCTTTGGTTGGAGGAGGCTTGGCGGGAGGGGGGCCCTTGCAGACAGTAACCAGTTGCTGCGAACTCCAATCTGCATACTGTGTTGCCTGCGTATAATGCACACGCGTGCACATCATTAAATGAACATGGTACATGATGCTGCCCCACACTGAAAAGCATCAGAGGCATGCAGTACACAGTTCTCGTGATAGCGGTAGCTACAACTCATCATGCCATAAAAAGGGACGACAAGCAAGGGTTTTCAACGCAAGGAATCGCCATTAATCCTCCATGACATCTGCCTGAGTGGGAAAGTAGATGTCTTTCATCACACTACCTGGTTGAGGAACGAGCAAGGAGGAAGAGGAGAGGATCGGAGTGATTCTCAAATGTTTGGATAGAAAATATTCAAAAGGATAATTATTATATAAGACTGCGCTTGAATGCTCTGCGTATAAAGCGTGTTGGGATTGCTTTCGACATCTCTGTCTGGGTGCTCCTTCACGATATTTATTTGAGAATTTAATTTAAATAATTGCATTAAATCATCCTAGCTCATATCCGACTTGGGAACCCTCTTACTGTGTGCGCACATCTGCCAAGCAAGGCAAAGTGCTTACGTTATCATTGTCAATTTGTCATATATCCATAACAGTCATGCACACTTTCTGGCTTATTTGTTCATTATGCTAGCTTTTAACTGGAAACCCCATCCCTTGCTACCATTCACGCTGGTGGTCCACAATAGGAGTACTCTGTAGGTTGCGCATTACAAAAACACCAGGAAATCACTGCCAGGGATTGCCCACAAATCCAAAAGATATCACTTTGCAGTAGAAGTATGTCATGCTCTGTCGCACTGATTTTGTGTACAAAATCGTGATGCTCACCAGGCAATTTATGAATGGGGCCATTTATCTGCCCCATCTGTCAGCAAAAGCTACAATAGCACCTGCCAAGTACCGTCAGCCTCCCATTGAGTAATGAGTAATGAACAATCAAGAAAGAGAGAAAAGGATTGCAGACAGTGCGTGTAAACATTATCGAAATGAGGTAGGAAAGGATGTTGTTCTGTGCCCTGCACCACTCAATGGATGCAAACCCACGCAAATTCACACCTGTACTTAGATGAGCATCAGGGTTATGATAACAACCAATTTCTGTAAGGCAATCCCAATGGTAGGTGTGAATGTATGTGCTGCTTTGAAACATACCTTGCTCGTGGTCGGAATCTACTTCATCCGTTCTTTCCTTTCTATGTGGTGTCCAACAGACTTTGCAGCAATGATCTTGCAGATCCGCCCTGTGCCTGTAGAAAAATTGGTGTTCGACGTGAGCACGTGGCAACGTATCCGTATATGTGGACGGTCCATATATACGGTCATATATACGGTCATATACGGTTCTGGCCAACCCTAAACATGTGTGGTAAGCGTCCACTGCGTCTGTGCAGGCAAGAACGAGCACCGTGCTGTGCGTGCTGCTGTAAATTGAGGATGCCGATACACACACTCAGGGCGAATGACGCAAAACCAAAACTTTGTTTGTGTGCCTGGTAATCAAAAACATGGCCTAGGGCAAACGGATGGTGCCGATATGGATAATTTAGATGTTTTACCATGCAAGCGCGCGACAAAAAGCAAAAAACGACTCGTAGACGAGGATAAGGGCAAAGCCGCACACAGTCAACGCCAAACACACATTCCTGGAAGACGGAAACACGGGAGAGGGTGTGTGTGTGGCGTCCATTGGAGCTGTGGGAGCGAAATATGGTCAACATGCTGTGCGTGCTGCAAATGCGTGTGCAAATGCATACACACACAATACATACACACACAGACACACACGCACACGCACACGCACACGCACACGCACACACACACACACACGTACACACGTACACACGTACACACACACGCACACACGCGCACAAAACACAAACACACACACAGACACACACACGCATGCGCACACACACACTCACACACACCCTACCGGAGTCCCCCCCTCCAAACGGAGGTTATAACATCCTTACGAACCTCCATAAAGGCCTCCGCGGGAAAGGAGGCTATGGAGGTCCGTAGATTTGGCTAAGCTCCCTAGGGACCTCCGTATCTTTCCTAAGGAGCTCCCTAAGGACCTCATTATCTTTCCTTAGGAGTTCCCTAAGGACCTCCCTATCTTTCTTTGCAACTCTCACAGGCTTTCCTTCCTTCTTTCTTTTCCACGCTTGACCTTTCGTATACGTTTTGCCCTTCTTCTCGTCAACTTGATTGCCCCCCCCACCTTCTTTTATCGCTTCCAGTCTGCCTCTCTTGCTCCCCTTATCAATTTCAGTTTGCTTCAACCTCGTACTTGGGAGTTTGTTATACGCCAACAACACACTCTTTGAGGACCTCCGTATCTTTCTTTGCAGATCTTCAGAACCTCCATATATTTCAGGCCCTGGTGATCCGACACTATTTTATGACCCAAATAAGGCACACTAACACAGGTCACAGCCCTTTTATTTACATTGACTGATCAAGTGCTCTTGCATATACATTAAGGCCAGAAATCAAAACATCAGAGCTGCAAAGACTTAAACACGCAACACCTGCAACACAACCACGCACAGCAACACACTATAGACATCCTATTACCAATGACCTCATTAGACGGTCACCTCCCACACGCACAGATCTACTGGCTGGTAGATACTAGGCAATTTAACCAGACCCCTGTGTTTGAACATTGCTCAGAACCACATACGTCCCCTTCTCTCGCTACAATAGCAGCCGGATGTCCATCAGAACTCCAAAGATGTACCACTCAAAACGCACCAACACCTTCATCAATACAAACATCCCCTCCAGACGCCAATACTCAGCCAGGAAACGCACAGCATACAACAACCTTCCCCCTATGGGGCCCTCTCAAGCACAGCACCATCCCACCACAACGATGCCAGCTGCCCCTCCCCAAAACAAAAAGAAGCCATGACTCTGTAGGCTCAATGTCTATACCATCCCCCAGCCCTTTTTTTTTTTTTTTTTTTGGTGGGGGTTGTTACACGGTCCTCAGCAAGGGCCTAACAGAATGAAGGAAAAAAACCT
>Ga0307945_1000781_pt1 | contig 23253 bp, 29 predicted proteins | sample OrgLakmetagen228_FD_201818 | JGI IMG/M metagenome (GOLD analysis project Ga0307945, IMG submission 201818) | Saline water microbial communities from Organic Lake, Antarctica - #228 | ecosystem: Environmental > Aquatic > Non-marine Saline and Alkaline > Saline | place: Antarctica: Organic Lake...
ACAGCTCCACTGCCATTGGTGCAGAGTAGATGCACGTGGGCGATCAAGATCCTGCAGCAGTTCAAACAAGCACATAAATCAGGCACACAGAGGCACAGACACAGATCAGTGAAGGACACGGCTCCACTGCCATTGGAGCAGAGTAGATGCAAGTGGGCGATCAATCCTCCTGCAGCAGTTCAAACAAGCACATAAATCAGGCACACAGAGGGGCAGACACAGATCAGTGAAGGACACGGCACCACTGCCAATGGTGCAGAGCAGGCCGTTATATGCGATGAAAGTCCTCCCAGCGACCCAAACAAGCATATGCAGGTGCAGGTCTGCGTAAAAAAAAGGTACGGCATGCGGCATGCCTAGTTGGTAGTGAATGCTTGAGTACCTCCCTCCGCTTTTGTTTGCGCATGAACATGGCAAAAATCTTCTGTTTTCCACCACGGTTTTTTACCACATCATCACAGCACAAACACACAAAAAGTGTGCACAAAGTACAACGTACCTCAGCTCTTTTTGCCGGAGGCCTGGCAGGAGGACACGCAGCAGAGCAGCTTGCTTGGCGACGTGCAGCTGATCTGAGCCAGATATGTCAAGCTGCTCCTGGAAGGCCAACTCTGCATATGCCTGTGCACATGGGGTCGATTTTCAGTGAATGCACATGGGGTCGATTGTCAGTGAATGCACAGCAGCTACATCTAAAACATCAACACATTTAAATGTATCAGACGTTTGCTGTCTTTCCACTGATTGCACAGCAGCAAGATCCAAAACGTTCAAAACATTCAAACTCATCAGACGTCTGCCGTCTTTCCAACCCTGAGCAGTCCACTAAGACCACTAAGACTAAACCCTAAGAAGCGTTGTTCCCATTCCATGTTTGGTCCGCACAGCAAAATATGTCTGCATTTGGCTATAGGTGCAAGTGTGCAAATGCAACACACATGTCGTGCAATTACAGTGCAAGCATGCACGGGCATGAAGGTGATGAATATGCGCCACATGCATTGCTGTATGAAACAAGTTCCACAGATCCGTACTGCAGCAAATGCCAGCACCGAAGTGCAAATGTATGAAGAGGTCCTATCACAGTAACTAAAAGCTCTCTTCAACATATATAGGTTTAGCCAGAACCATACATACACGGTTTATATACAATAATTCAGGCAGGGAAATCCCCAAATGTACGGTCACATCCGGTGTGTATATATGGTTCTGGCCAACCCTAAGCATATACCTTGTCATTCCTAATGGCGTTGCTTGCTCGTCCAAGCACCTCAGCGGCACCGGACCCTATGTGTCCGGACACACTCTTCACCTGCAAGTTAAATTTGGATGCAAACATCGTGCCTTGTGAACTAAGGTAGCGTGTACCAAATTAAACTCTAGTTGTTTTTCAGTGAATGTATTAGGGTGCAGACATTGTGCCTGTGAACAAATGTTGTGCGTACCAATATTTAACTATTTTTTTCAGGAATTTATTAGGGTGCAGACATTGTGCCGTGTGAACCAATGTTGTGTGTATCTTGGCAAAGTAGGGAACGTAGTTACACAGCGTATGCTGTAGATGATACACTGTCAGACACAGATTACAGGTGGCAAACAGCACAAATAGGCAAAATTAGATCACTAATCACTAGACACGGGTTACAGGTGGGAAACGGCACAAATAGGCAAAATGAGATCATTAATAATATAATCTCAGATAACGGGTGTCAAACAGCACAACTGTAAAAAATACTGACTAAGCCAATGAGTAGGAAAACACATTTGAGCCAGAAACAAGCACATAAAAAAAAGGTCAAATGCTCTACAATCATAAAGAAAAAACAGATATCCTCCTCCCACCCAAACCAAACCCACCAGGTTGGCACAATCCTTGATGGCTTGGGTCAGCTGCTTGAAGCTGATACCCACGCCCTCTTCACAGTCTACCATGGCCTGTGTTGTAGGTATACACAAAGTGGGGAGTGTTAGCACTTCAGAGGTGTTAGCACTTCAGAGGTGTTAGCACTTCAGAGGTGTTAGCACTTCAGAGGTGTTAGCACTTCAGAGGTGTTAGCACTTCAGAGGTGTTAGCACTTCAGAGGTGTTAGCAGTTCAGACAGAGGTACGCTACAAGCACCTCGGAGATCAATTTGCAAGCAAGATTGTTAAAGTTGGCCAGATCCGTATATACATACAGTGTATATATGGTATGTTTGGCAGGGAAACCACCAAACGTACGGTCGTATACAGTGTATTTATACGGTTCTAACCAGCCCTGAAGTGACGCAGCGCATGCAAACCTGAGGTGCGGAGAAAAAACGACAGGGAGTGGTGTGGTACAGAACAGCAGGGAGTGGGGAGGAGCAGCACCCTATAGAACTGCAGGTAATTGTGGGTTGTGAAAACAGGAGTGGGGAGGAGCAGCACCTTATAGAACTGCAGGTAATTGTGGGTTGTAAAAACAGGAGTGGGAAGGAGCAGCACCCTATAGAACTGCAGGTAATTGTGGGTTATAGAACAGCAGGGAGTGGGGAGGAGCATCACCCATAGAGCAGCAGATCATTGTGGGTTATAGAACAGCAGGGAGTGGGGAGGAGCAGCACCCACAGAGCAGCAGGTCATTGTGGATTATAGAACAGCAGGGAGTGGGGAGGAGCAGCACCCACAGAGCAGCAGGTCATTGTGGGTTATAGAACAGCAGGGAGTGGGGAGGAGCAGCACCCTATAGAACTGCAGGTAATTGTGGGTTATAGAACAGCAGGGAGAGGGGAGTGGGGAGGAGCAGCAATATATAGCAGCAGACAGGGGAAGGATGATGGGATGACAAGCAAACTGGCAAGCGTGACAGAAAATGGCGCTGTGTTGTGGATGACAGACATACGTAGGGTTGGCCAGAACCATGTATATACGGTGTATGTACGGTATTTTTGGCAGGGAAATCATCAAATATACGGTTATATATGGTGTATATATACGGCTCTGGCCAACCCTAGACATGCGGCAAGCATTACATTTGTAGGTTGTGGGTGTGCATGTGAGGTCATGGTGCAAACTATAGCGTATAGGCAGGGCGTGGTGGGAAAAATGCAGCAAGCGCCATATCCGTAGGTTGTGGGTGTACTTTGTTGGGTTAGGGTTAGGGTTTTAGGGTTAGGGTTAGGGTTAGGGTTAGGGCTTAGGGACTTCTGCGCATCACCTGTGTGGCACTACCGCGCATTACTTGTGGTATTATGCTGGTATTTTTCATTTCTGATGGAGGTGCCACACAGGTGGTGGTATGCTTTGGTTCCCTTTTGCGATTGTAGTGCCACACAGGTAGTTTGTTTTATTTTTTTATTTCTGATGGAGGTGCTACGCAGGTGGTGTTATGCTTTGATTCCCCTTTGCGGTGGTAGTGCCACACAGGTGGTATGCTTTAATTTTTCATTTTGGAGGTGCCACACAGGTGGTATACTTTTATTTTTCTTTCCTGATGGGGTTGCTACACAGGTGGTGGTATGCTTTGGTTCCCCTTTGCGGTGGTAGTGCCACACAGGTTGCACGCAACAGGGTTTCCTCCGCTGCGGCAACAGGGATGCCACAGCAGCTATGACAAGGCACAACAAAGCCATGGGTGGCAGGCATAATCACCATAAAGTAGAGGAGCTCGTCTGAGGAGGCGTCAGGCAGCATGCTCTGCGCAAAGTCACCTAAGTCCTCAGGGAACACGGACCCCAGGCAATCAACGTCAAGGCCATCGAACACCTGAGAACAACATGGAGAAAGTAAGCAGCTTGTAGGATACCAAAGCAGTAGGTCATGCTGGGCAGCAGCTGCGCGCAAAATTAAGCAAGTCCTTAGAAGATGTTAAGTCCACCCAGCCCCTCACGTCAGCACCAACTCAAACAGGTCCGCACCAGGTCAGCTCAAACAGATCAGCACCAACTCAAACACCCAGGAACAGCGACACTTTGTTTTTGACTCATGCAGCAAAGGGGGTATGCGCGCATGTATCAACGATGTCGATTCAGAGGAGCGCATGTATCAACGATGTTGATTCAGAGGAGCGCATGTATCAACGATGTTGATTCAGACGAGCACATGTAATAACCATGTTGATTCAGAGAAGCACATGTAATAACCATATTGATTCAGAGGAGCACATGTAATAACGGTGTTGATTCAGACGAGCACATGTTACAATGATGCTGATTCAGACGAGCACATGTAATAACCATGTTGCTTCAGACGAGCACATGCAACAATGATGCTGATTCAGACGAGCACATGTAATAACCGTGTTGCTTCAGAGGAGCACATCCAACAATGATGCTGATATAACCATATTGATTCAGAGGAGCACATGTAATAACGGTGTTGATTCAGACGAGCACATGTAACAATGATGCTGATTCAGACGAGCACATGTAATAACCATGTTGCTTCAGACGAGCACATGCAACAATGATGCTGATTCAGACGAGCACATGTATCAACGATGTTGATTCAGACGAGCGCATGTATCAACAATCTTGATTCAGAGGAGCACATGTAACAACCATGTTGCTTCAAACGAGCACATGCAACAATGATTCTGATTCAGACGAGCACATGTAATAACGATGTTGATTCAGACGAGTACATGTAATAACGATGCTGATTCAGACGAGCACATGTAACAATCATGTTGATTAAGACGAGCATGGTTGCACTCATACAGCAGAAAGGACAGAGCATCGCACTTCAAAGAGCTGCACAAAAGCACACCTCCTCCATCTTTCTGAGGTTGACTTGCAGCTCGTAGTCCATGTAGGCAAAGAGGTCGTTGTCGGCATTGAACACAGGTGTGGCTAGTGCCTTGCTATTGCCGCTACAGTGCCATGGTAGCAATAAGCGTTTAGTTTTAGTGACGATCATGAATATTGCGTGTATATGCTTCGGTGCAAATTGCATGTGTAGGTTTTGGTGTCCGTTGCACGTACACAAGGTTTAGGTGAATGCACGGAGTACGAGCAGAGGTAACATCGCTCCTCCTGCGACATTGCAGAAGAAGACGCATCAGTGTGTTGTGTGTTGATGACTATTGTCAGCCGCATAGCATTTAAAGACAGGTTCAGTCAGCAGGTGATGGAGAGACGTGGGCTAAGGATGTCATTCTGTTCAGCCACGACAGGATGACTGTACGTGAAAACGCTTTGCTTTGCTGGGAGTGTTGCCAGGGGAAGAAATGAGTGGTAACTCAGTACACACAGGAAAGTTATATAAATCATTCATGTGTCACAAAAAGTGTCATCACACAGGATGATTGTGGGGAGGAATTTTTCATCATCGGTACTTAAGCTCATAGACAGCTCAGGACAAGTTGTTGTCACACTGAATTAAGTGATGCCTGATACGTATCAAACTACGCAATCAATGTGTTCATCTTGGAGCTCCTCTGCTTCGGTGTGCACATCAGGGGACAACGATTGCATAATGCATATTGCGCAACACCTGATATCAAAAATCAAAAAGTATGCAATCGTTATGCACACCTGGTCGCTGCTCTGCTCCTGTGTGTGCTCTCAGGAGTGGAGGAATCTAAACAGCCCAAGATGGGAGGGTACTCGCTGCCTGCAAGGAGCCAGCAGGGCATAGTTGGAACGCACAACAAAACCGGTTATGTTCTGCGTTCTGGCAGTGTTGCTTTCAAAGAAAAACTTATTTGAGGTTGCAGACGTTACACACGCAGCAGGGCATTGGATATGACAGAATTTTATCATTACAGGTCTCCGATTATTACAATTGATCATTTATGCACATTCCAGATACACACCAGGGCCGGGAGTATGGATTTTGGTGATATTGACTCCAACTTCTACAATTGATCAAATATGCAGGCAGCACTCCAGGGCAAAGGTGTGCAGCGTTGGGCACGGCTGTGTGAATGTTATTATTACCGAGCCTGGCAAACATGTCCCCAAATGCGTAGCAATGCACTTTGTGCAAGTGCATGGTCATAGTTTAGACATGCACTTTGTGTAAGTGTGGCCATAGTATAGCCATGCACTTTGTGTAAGTGTGGCCATAGTCTAGTCATGCACTTTGTGCAAGTGCATGAGCATGCTCATTTTCATAGTCATAGTCATGCACTTTGTGTAAGTGCACACTCTTGGGCAACACAACGAGTAAGCGTTATTTTCCCAAGGGAGCAGAAAATTGGACGTAGATCATTAACTCACACTGCAAAGCATGACAAACACAGAGCACGATCACTAAGCTCCCGTGTAATGCGAGTCTAGGGTCGGCCGTAATTAAATAGGTACACCGTACATGACCATATGTTTTTGGTTATTGGTGATTTCTCAGCCAAAAATACTGTATGTACACTGTAAATATATATAAATATATATAAATGGTTCTGGCCAACCCTAACGACAAAGCTACCTGACCGCGCAGCAAGACAGACACTGTGTCAATCGTCAGTTCTAAACTGCCACGGTGATGCGGTCACACTCCACTGCCATGGTAATGCGATCACTCCACTGCCATGATCAATTACGTAGCATTGCATGCAAGCTCCTGCCTGTCGGTAGCTATACTGCCACGTTAATGCAGTCACACTCCACTGCCATGGTAATGCGGTCACACTCAACTGCCATGGTATTGCGATCACACTCCACTGCCACGGTAGTGCGATCACACTCCACCGCCATGGTAATGCGGTCACACTCCACTGCCATGGTAATTTGGTCACACTCCACTGCCATTATCAAGTACGTAGCATTGCATGCAAGCTCCTGCCTGTCGATAGCTCATACACATACCCTGAACCTGGTTCAACCAGGCTGTTTTTGACTCTGACAATTCACTTTACAGCTACCAAACTGCACTGCTACCAAACTGCACTGCACAGCTACCAAACTGCACTGCATTTAACCGCTACCAAACTGCACTTTATAGCTACCAAACTGCACAGACAGCAAGGGTGCCACATTGTAGCAATGCACTTTACAGCTACCAAACTGTAGTGCCGCATTGTATAGCAATGCACCTCACAGCTACCAAACCGCACAGACAGCTACCAAACTGCACTGCATTTAACAGCTACCAAACTGCAATGCTACCAAACTGCAGCTACCAAACTGCACTGCTGACAGCTACCAAACTGCACGGCACAGCTACCCAACTGCACTGCACTTAACCGCTACCAAACTGCACTTTACAGCTACCAAACTGCACAGACAGCAAGGGTGCCACATTGTTGTTCATCAGCAATGCACTGAACAGTGGTAACCGCCACACTCCACTACCATAACCGAGCACAAGCGCACATAGCATTGCACACACGAACACAAAACATTCTTGCCTTTGGGTAGCCCGTACACGCAGCCTGATCCAGGTTCGACCAGGGCATTCTTGCCGCCAACCACCATCTCTTTCAGACCAACGAGCAAGCCGTTGTGCTGCGATTGCTGCTGCTGTTGCTTCCCCAGGAGGCCCTTGTCAACCCCAGATGCGGCATCTGTCATCTGCAGCAAGCAGGGACGCATACATCGTTACATGTCAGAGTTTTGGATTGTTTGCACAGACATGCTGAGTGCCTAGTTTCGACCCCAGATGCGGCATCCAACATCTGCAGCAAGCAGGTGCGCATACATTGTTACATGTCAGAGTCTTGTGTTGTTTGCACACACACAAACACACACACACACACACACACACACACACACACGCTGTGACGAATTTCGACCCCAGATGAGGCATCCATTATCTGCAGCAAGCAGGTGCGCATACATTGTTACATGTCAGAGTTTTGGGTTGTTTGCACAAACATGTTGTGTGCCTAGTTTCGACCCCAGATGCGGCATCCGTCATCTGCAGCAAGCAGGTGCGCATACATCGTTACATGTCAGAGTTTTGGGTTGTTTGCACAGACATGCTGTGTGCCTAGTTTTGACCCCAGATGCGGCATCCGACATCTGCAGCAAGCAGGTGCGCATACATCGTTACATGTCAGAGTTTTGGGTTGTTTGCACACACACGCTGTGTGCCTAGTTTCGACCCCAGAACCGGCATCCGTCATCTGCAGCAAGCAGGTGCGCATATATCGTTACATGTCAGAGTTTTGGGTTGTTTGCACAGACATGCTGAGTGCCTAGTTTCGACCCCAGATGCGGCATCCAACATCTGCAGCAAGGAGGTGCGCATACATTGTTACATGTCAGAGTCTTGTGTTGTTTGCACACACACACACACACACACACACACACACACACACACACACACGCTGTGACGAATTTCGACCCCAGATGCGGCATCCATTATCTGCAGCAAGCAGGTGCGCATACATCGTTACATGTCAGAGTTTTGGGTTGTTTGCACAAACATGTTGTGTGCCTAGTTTCGACCCCAGATGCGGCATCCGTCATCTGCAGCAAGCAGGTGCGCATACATCGTTACATGTCAGAGTTTTGGGTTGTTTGTACAGACATGCTGTGTGCCTAGTTTTGACCCCAGATGCGGCATCCGTCATCTGCAGCAAGCAGGTGCGCATACATCGTTTCATGTCAGAGTTTTGGGTTGTTTGCACAGACATGCTGTGTGTCTAGTTTTGACCCAAGATGCGGCATCCGACATCTGCAGCAAGCAGGTGCGCATACATCGTTACATGCCAGAGTTTTGGGTTGTTTGCACAGACATGCTGTGTGCCTAGTTTCGACCCCAGACGCGGCATCCGTCATCTGCAGCAAGCAGGTGCGCATACATCGTCGTATGTCAGAGTTTTGAGTTGTTTGCACACACACGCTGTGTGCCTAGTTTCGACCCCAGATGCGGCATCCGTCATCTGCAGCAAGCAGGTGCGCATACATCGTCGTATGTCAGAGTTTTGGGTTGTTTGCACACACACACTCTGTGCCTAATTTCGACCCCAGATGCGGCATCCGACATCTGCAGCAAGCAGGTGCGCATACATCGTCGTATGTCAGAGTTTTGGGTTGTTTGCACACACACGCTGTGTGCCTAGTTTCGACCCCAGATGCGGCATCCGTCATCTGCAGCAAGCAGGTGCGCATACATCGTTACATGTCAGAGTCTTGGGTTGTTTGCACACACACACTCTGTGCCTAGTTTCGACCCCAGATGCGGCATCCGACATCTGCAGCAAGCAGGTGCGCATACATCGTTACATGTCAGAGTCTTGGGTTGTTTGTGGGTGCGTGCCACGGGGAGGAAGGAGGAGAAGGACATACTTGGGGCCCTCAGCAGCTTGCTGACACCACTCCCCCCTAAATACATGCCTGTAACCCCTTACCCTGTAACCCCTCCCCTTAATACATTCTGTAACCCCTTTTCCTGTAAACCCTTCCTTTGTAATCGCTGTGACCCTTCCCCCCTTATTGCATGCCAGTAACACAACTTCATATTAATTTCTATGCTCAAATACAGAATGGACATGGGAAAAGTGCTCCGCTCGAGCAAATCAGACATGGCTGCCAAGAAATCCAATATGCGCAAACGTGAGTTTGGCAAGTGTTGATGCAGCTGACCTGCCGGAATGGAGTGCCATGGGTCCGCTCGAGCAAATCAGACATGGCTGCCAAGAAATGCATTGTGCGCAAACGTGAGTTTGGCAAGCGTTGATGCAGCTGACCTGCCGGAATGGAGTGCCATGGGTCCGCTCGAGCAAATCAGACATGGCTGCCAAGAAATGCATTGTGCGCAAACGTGAGTTTGGCAAGCGTTGATGCAACTGACCTGCCGGAATGGAGTGCTATGGGTCGCAATTGCAGCAGCGGGGCCCCTTGCCATTTGATCCCTGCGCTGCTGCAGCCGCTGCTGCTGCTGGGGAGCTTCAGGCCTGCTCTGCTGCTGATGCAGCGGTTGCGTAAATGAGGAGATGGGGGGAGGCGGGTACCTGCCCTGAATGCGTGGTAGTGTGGTGGTGTCCTCTGGAGCTGGGGCCTGGAAATGGAGAGGGCATGGAAATATGGTGTGTGGTTATAAGTTCTAAATGTGTGGTAGTGTGGTGGTGTTTTCTGGAGTTGGGGCCTGGAAGTGTAGGGAGCATGGAAAGATGGTGAGTGGTTGGAATGTATGGGTAATGCTGTCACGTATTGTTGGCACATACTGTTGGCACATCATACTGTTGGATCATCATACTGTTGGCACGTACTGTTTGCACATACTGTTGGCACATACAGACAGTTGGCACGTACTGTTGCCACGTACTGTTGGCACGTACTCTTGGCAAATACTGTTGGCATGTACTGTTGGCACATACTGTTGGCACGTACTGTTAACACATACTGTTGGCCATACTATTGGCACGTATATGTTGGCACGTACTGTTTACACATACTGTTGGCACATACAGACATTTGGCACGTACTGTTGGCACGTACTGTTGCCACGTACTGTTGGCACATCATACTAATGGCACATAGAAGACACGCAAACTGTGAACTGTGGCTAGGCATAAGGGGGGCTGGGAGTGGAGAGGATTGAGTGATGTGGTGAGAAATGTCAGCGTGCATGGGTGGTGTGTGAATTGAGTAAACACACGACCTGCAAGAATGGTTATTGGCACAGAGCACATAGTGAGCATGTTGAGATGAGATGGTCGAGAATGAGCGAAATATAAGTTTTCCTCATGCAGATGGTTTGAGGATTGGGGAGCACAGCAAAGCTGCCGCATTGTATTGTTGACTTGGTGAAGGAGATGTGCGGTGCAAACTATGATTTTGAGGCCTTTGCATTTGTGATTTTACTGTGTTCCATATATTTGCAGGGACGGGGGACACTGATGATGCTGGGATGATGGGAAGCCTCTCCACGAACACATAAAGACCACTTCTTTAGCTGTTACTAAAGGCTGTCCCCATGAACAACCCCCCCGACCAGTCTCACTTAGCTCTCCACGCAATTCAAAGCCCCCTATACCTTATCCAAATCCAAGATACTTGATGTTATATCTAAACCATTGGGTCGTCCCCGTGTAAAACCCCCCCAAACAGGGCTAATAAGCTATCCAAACCCAATTCAAAGCCCCCTATACCTCATTTGAAAGTAAGCTACTTGATGTTATATCTAAAGCATTGACAATCGCTGGAAATTCGGCACTCTGGGGGGCTATGTGGGGCCCGGTGCATATTTTATGGGGGGCTGTGTGGGGCCCGGTGCATAATTTATGGGGGGCTGTGTGGTGCATATTTTATGGAGGGCTGTGTGGAGCCCGGGGCATATTTTGCACTCACTGTGGCAGGGAAAAGGTGCATTTCTGAACTTGCCCCGATTGACCTCTGCTTCAGGATATAAGCATTATAAATGTCTTATAACGATGCTGCAATGTCGAATTTGGGACAGGGGTATTGGGAAAGCCGGCGAGTGGGAGGCACTCACACAAGGGACACAGGGGGAAAAGACATAAAAACCTGTCGCTCCATACCTGCTGCGAGTTCCAGCCCGTTTTATGTCACCAAAGTTGCGGGGTTAAATATAGCTTAATACAAAAATTTGTAACAGTACAAAGCAGACATAAGTCATCAATTGCTCACACACTGCACCAATTTATGCCCTCTATATTTTGATACATTTAGAAATCCACCCCGCAATTCTGCTGTAAAATTGCAAAATTTCTAGCGAGCCACCCACTGGGTGTTTTTGCCTGTTGTTTTGTAGACATGCAAAGAATACAACGCAACTTTCAGGTATCATAATGGTGAAGGGTAAGGGGAGGTAAAACCAGAGTTGTTTTATTGGGACTATTTAGGGAGAGCCTATAGAAAGAGGTGGTCAGCCTCGTATATGTACACCAAGTATGACAATCTGGTTTGCCAATTTTCCTGCCATAAATTACCATACACCAACGGTGAGTAGAAAAGTTTTGGACAATAGTTTTTCAACGGTTAAGGCAAGTGGTATGCCTGGGCTACCCTACTAGAAGGTAGAAAAAATTATCTTTTTGCGGGAAAGAGGCACAGCTCATCAACGGCTCCGTGAAGCCTGCTACCACACAGCTACTGTCACCATTAAATGTGATTGAAAAATTATGAGAGAGTGAAAACCGTTTTAATCGCCGCGCAGTGCAGCCTGCTGACCAATTGTTGAATCAAATAATGGATTTGGGTACACAAGAAAAAACATTGTTTGACGAGAAGACCGCTCACCTGTGGCTTGGCGAAGCCTGCAGGCAGCCGGCCTCCAGGATACTTGAGTGGCACTGCACACAGAGCAACCTGGGGCATGCAGAGGTGCGAGCGTGTTGGTGATCTGGTGTGTGTGTGTGTGTGTGTGTGTGTGTGTGTGTGTGTGTGTGTGTGTGTGGGTGTGTGTGTGTGTGTGTGTGTGTGTGTGTCATCCTCAGCACACAGGTGTAGGGTTGGCCAGAATCATAAATATACGTAGGGTTGGCCAGAACCGTATATATGTACCGTATATGACCGTATATATGGTGATTTCCCTGCCAAAAATACCGTATATGCACCGTATATATATGGTCCTGGCCAACCCTAAATATACGGGTATATACGGTACTTTTGGCAGGGAGATCACCAGACACACGGTCATGCACGGTGCATACATACGACATACAGTACAGGCCAATCTTACACAGGTGCAAATGGGACGAAACAATGGAGCAGAAGGCCAGAAGCAGCAAATATGTTTTGAGGAGGACTGTGGTGTGTGCGCCACAACTGAGGCTCACAAGACGTGTCAAAGCACAATGACGGTGTGAAAAAGGCCAGAGCAGAAGAGGGCCTGACCATCTTTCAGAGAGAGCGTGTGCTGAACTGGTCGACTTATTTTAAGGGCAAGACTTAAGAAGATTTTATAATGACGATGCAGAGTTAGAATGACGGTGCAGAGAAGGCCGGAGCAGTAGAGCGCAGAAAGGGCCGGCGCATCTTGCAGAGATAGTGTGTGCTGAGCTGGCCGCCTTTTCGGAAGGACAAGTTTTTGTGGATATAAATGGACGCCCACCTGGAGCTCGTTGAATGAAATGGCGCCAGTTCTGTTACAGTCACACCCATGGATGTGCACGACAAGGAAGGCAACCTGGGTGCAATATGGAACGGGAATGTAAATAAACTTGATGCCCAACCAACTCAACCGACTCGTGTCTTACGGTCAAACCTCATGCTACATAGTACTACATCTCTAATCCATGCTTGTGGAGTTATCACCCCTTGCGTCTAATTTTTACTACATGATGCAAACACTATATGTAACAGATACATACATACATACATATATACTTATATATACACACACATGCACTACCAGGCAAGCCAACAACTGAGAATGAAATGAGAGTGTTGCATTGTTGAATCATCATACTCACACCCATGGGTGTGCACGACCAGATACGCACTCTGTGTGAAAGTAAAAAGAACAGCAAACCAGCTTGCCAATGCACAATCATGATCATGGATATGCACTAGTATCAGGCGACAGGTCCATGCAGGTCACACACACACACATGCACACACACGAACATACAAACGCACTTGCACATAGGCACACACACACACACACATTGTTGACAACCAGTTTCTCTCACCTCTCTGTCTTGCAGCCCTGGCACCAGGCTCAGCATAAGACCTGGCACGTCTTGCAGCTGCATGGTGCCCGTGCCATTTGCATCTGCCTGTTGGAACTGCGTGAATGCATAGTCCTGCAGGTGGGGGATGCTTGGTGATTTCAGCAGCGCATTTGCAGACATTTCACTTTCTTTGTGTAGACTTGCTTTTTCAGCAATGTGTTTGCAGACACTTCATTGTTCTTTGCATACTTGTGCAGACGTGTGACTTGTGAGCATAAACAGCGAGCTGCAATTGCCACCTGCGTAGCAAGTAACATACAAGAGCAAACAGACAATGCAGTTCAACGGGACTCAAGAAACAAGCACTCTTGCATGGACTCTTGCTGATCATGAATTACAGAAATCAGTAACGTCTACTTCAGGAGCATATGTGAAAGGCAGGTGCCTTCCACTTTTCTGTGCATACGTCGTCAGTCCTTTGGATGTTTTCACCCACTTTGACCCACTTTTCACCCACCCTTCACCACACATTTTCAACCCCTTTTCTGTGCGTACGTCGTCACCCCCTTTCACTCATGTCATCACGTTGTCAGGCAGTTTTCACCCACTTTGACCCGCTTTTCACCCACTTTTCACCACACATTTTCACCCCCCTTTCTGTGCGTACGTCGTCACCCCCTTTCACTCACATCACGTTGTCAGGCAGTTTTCACCCACTTTCACCCACTTTGACCCGCTTTTCACCCACCCTTCACTCACTTTTCACCCCCTTTCCTGTGCGTACGTCGTCACCCCCTTTCACTCATGTCATCACGTCGTCAGGCAGTTTTCACCCACTTTGACCCGCTTTTCACCCACTCTTCACCACACATTTTCACCACCTTTTCTGTGCGTACGCCGTCAGTCAGACAGCAATGCTCTCCAGACTCTACACCACTGGCCCTCCCACTCACCCTTTCTTCCGCAAGTGCGTGGGAGACTTCATTCAAGGTGAACCACAGATCATCACTCAAGTCCCCACTGCTCAGTCTACGCTCCACGTCAGCAAAGTCCTGAGCAGTTGCAGCAATGCAAGAACACGTTCCAATTGGTGCACGCGTTGTCGGTGCATCATGCATCTCACAGGTGACCAAAGTGAAGGAAAGTGATTGGTCAAAGCCACAAGGATTGGTCAAATCCAAACATACACACATACGGCGCTAACAAGGAATCATAGCAGTAAGCCTCCAAGAAAGACGATCACGTTCAGAGACAAGTTTAGGTTGTTGGCAAGAACCGTACCTACGCACCGCATACAACCATATGTATGTACTTACACACCGTATAAAACCATACGTGTGGTGGTATCCCTGTGCATTACTGTACATACGTGCATATACGTGAGTTTGTAAGGCTTTGGGCTTTGGCCAACCACCCTTATGCATATGCGGCTCCTGCTGCCCCTATCTGTACCACTGGCACTCCTCAGTATCAAGAATACCTGAACATGTCCAACAATCGATCCTCTGGTACTTCTCAGCATCCGAGATCTTATCAATGCACCTTCAGGATGGACATACAATTTATTACCTAATGTACTTGTCAATCTGCCTACCTACCTCTACCTACCTGTCTGCCTGCCTGCCTGTCTTCCTGCCTGCCTGCCTGCCTGCCTGCCTGCCTGCCTGCCTGCCTGCCTGCCTGCCTGCCTGCCTGCCTGCCTGCCTGCCTGCTTATCTATCTATTCAACTATATTTATATATCCATATATACATCCATCCATCAAGGGTGGCCTTCATCAGGATAGCCAAATGGGTTGTAAGATCAGAAATTTCCAAATGTTGTCCGAAATAATCCCAGAGACACCCTCAATAATTCCTCAAGGTGACAGTGTATCCAACGCCTTCAAACGACACGTAACGCATCCGTAAGCATTTACCTTGATCAAATGGAGCAGCTGTGTGTCTGAGATAGTACGAAGCCCCTCCAGCTTAAGCACCTCCTCCACGTATGCCGTATCAGCATCAGTGACCTTGGAGTCACCGAGCATGTCCCGCACGAGGCCAGCTGCCTCTCTGTAGGTTACGTATGGGTGATTACGTGTGTGAGTGAGTGTGTGTGTGAGTGAGTGTGTGTGTGAGTGAGTGTGTGTGTGTGTGTGTGCGTGTGTGTGTGCGTGTGTGCATGTTGGCGGGATTGTGGGTGTGTTTACGCGCTTAAACAGGTCACCCCTTGGACACGCATAAATTTGCGGTGCACGAGCCCTCTGAACGCATGCACGCACAAGGCAAAGTCAAGTGCATCCTGCGGGCACACGCTTGGGTTTCTGAACAGATGTGCCAGGTCCTGATCATTCCAAGTTGCTTTTTGCCTATCAACCTAATTGAACTGGTCATTGTACCCAACCCTTTAGTGCCCTTGTTGCCTCTGTGATCGATCTGCTCTCCTTCTTTGTAAAAAGTAGCCCTACCTTCGTAACTATGAGAATTAGGTTAATTGCTTGCCACCTTCCTATTTCCCTGATATTAAAACAAGTGGCCTCGTACGCGCGCTTGACTCGCACCTGGCGCTTCCGTATTGGGGGTGACTTATATACCTATATACCTGCATGTACACCAAAAGATACCCAGAACAAAGCTGAGGATGCTGACTGCCCTAGCTAGCCGAGGATACTGACTGCCCTTGCTAGCCGAGGATACTGACTGCCCTCGCTAGCTGAGAATACTGACTGCCTTTCAGAGCAAAGTACCCGTACCTGGCAGATAGGGTTCCACCACCTCGGCTGTCGGCACGGCGGAAGAGGGTCAAAAAGCGTGGCTGCTCCCTTCGGAGCATGACGTCCAGCGAGGCAAACACCTTGGACCCTGTACGTGTGAATGAAACATGCATTAAAAAAGGGACCGTGTGCAACCGCATTACCAATTTTATCCGTGGCTGGTTGTTTTTCTGCTGGCAATACAAAGCCATTCCGATGCTCACTACCAAATCCACATCATCATCACAAGTACATGCAAGGCGGTGGTCGCTTCTTAGTTGACTGGGTTGTAACACACTGAAGTTATGGAGGCTGAGCCTCCTGTACTAGTCTTTCCAAAGATTGCTCCTTTTAGAGTGCAGTTCGGCTCGAAATCTGAAGCAGGATGAGCTGGAATTTGTGACGTCCTGCACACAGGCAGGAATTTGTGACGTCCTGCACACAGGCAGGAATTTGTGACGTCCTGCACTCAGGCAGGAATTTGTGACGTCCTGCACACAGGCAGGAATTTGTGACGTCCTGCACACAGGCAGGAATTTGTGACGTCCTGCACACAGGCATGCCCCCTACTACACAATGTGTGACGTGTAGCAATGCGTGACGTCCTGCACACAGGCAGGAATTTGTGACGTCCTGCACACAGGCATGCCCCCTACTACACAATGTGTGACGTGTAGCAATGTGTGACGTGTAGCAATGTGTGACGTCCTGCACACAGGCAGGACCCCTACTACACAAGACAGAGGCCTGAAATATTCGAGCAAACACTTCCTGGACACAGACAGACATCCCTCCAAACATAACCAGACACTTCCTGCACACAAACAGACAACCCTATACACGCTTCGTGACTTTACAAAACATGGCTTGGCCAAGGATGAACCCCTTCACACCCATGCTAACAGAGTTGGCCAGAGCTGCGTACAGTGCTTTGGAGTTGAGCACGGTCTGAAGACGTTCTGGCCAGAGCTGCGTACAGTGCTTTGGAATTGAGCAACGTCTGAAGACGCTCTGGCCAGAGCTGCGTACAGTGCTTTGGAGTTGAGCACTGTCTGGAGACGTTCTGGCCAGAGCTGCGTACAGTGCTTTGGAGTTGAGCACTGTCTGGAGACGTTCTGGCCAAAGCTGCGTACAGTGTTTTGGATTTCATACCGACTGCAGACATTGGATAGCAGCCCCAGCTAACACTGACACACAAACCCCATTGAAACCTGCTCGTTTCAAGGTAACAATTTCAATGTTGGAACCCTCGTCCGAAGGACTCAGGTTCCCTTCCGTCTGGGTTTTGGACTGGGTGTGCAAATTACACTTAGCATGGGCTTGAGGGTTCAATCTTGGGTTTGAATTAACGGTTGATTCATGTTCAAATATGATACATGTACACAGTATCATTTCTGTCTGTGCCAACTCAACCGCAGTCCAGGCCGACCCTGACCAACAACCCCCCCTCTCTGCACACCTGACGCTGCTCCTGGTGGTAGAGCACGCAGTGCAGGCTTCTCAAACACTGCAACTGGCCTTGGCCACTTCACAGCATTGCGCGGCATTTGCTCGTACACCACACCCGACTGCCGGTCGATGAGGTAGCGTGCACCCTGGACACGTAACAGGAGGTGAAAGCAGTCTTGCTAAGCAGGAATGGAGACAGCAACCTTGTTTAACAGCAACTTGTTACACAGGAAAGGTGACGGCAAGCTTGCTAAGCAGGAAAGGAGACGGCAACCTTGTTTAACAGCAACCTTATTAAGCTGGAAAGGTGACGGCAACCTTTTTATACAGGCAACAAGGCAACATTGGTGCGCTTGAGAAGCATGTGTTTAGGGTTTAACTTCCAACAGCAACAAGCGGCAGAGGCACACAGCAGGACCAGAAAGAATTGCACAACGCCATGCCATAAGTATAGGGCTGGCTACGATCGCATTTATGTATCGTATACAACAGTAAGCGTGATGACATTCCTGCCAAAAATTGCGCACGTGCACGGTATATATTGCTTCGGCCTACCCTACATAATTAAGATTGAGGCGCACCTGGTACTCGAAGGTGTCCAGGCTGAGAGACAGTAAAGGCTGCTCTGCCTTCTTCCCAGCACGCCCCCTCCCTTCCCTGCCCCCCACCACTGTACAAAGCAGCTGCCTTGTTGTGAGGCTTTCACCGTGGCTGCCCGCCCAAGTACCTGGGCTGATGAGGACATCCGGGGTCTGAACATCAACGGCACGCACGGCCTGCAATTTGCAGAGTTCATCATGATGGCTATACTTCAACCCAAATGTATTAGCGCTCATAATGAGTAGAACAGCCTTGAACATGGGGTCTAAACACCAACAGCACGCACGGCCTGCAATTTGCGGGGTCCATCATGCTGGCTAACTCGACATAAAAATTATAGCACTCCCATAAACCAAACGTATTACTGCTATGCACACGACATCCAGCAAGAGTATTTTCAGGTCTCATAATGAAACTGATCACGGCGTGATGCTGTCAGTACTGTTTACGCATCCGCTGTGTGCAGAAGTCCCTTGGGGTTGGACAGAACCATATAAATACACAGTATGTTTGGTGATTTTCCTGCCAGAAATATATGGTTCTGGCCAGCCCTACGTATCTTGCATTATTAATGCATCTTGATGCACCTGCCTTTCAACCCCCCCACCTGTAGCAATGCACGGAGCGAGACAGTGCCGGCACCCTCTACGTCCGTCGTCCATATCGCTAGTGCAACACGACGCAGAGTTGAGTTGCGTGTGGTGGGGGCAGCCTCCAGCAACACAGCCAAGGCAGCAGAGGGGACAAGGTAGCCATCTTGGTGAGGGTCCAAGCGTGAAAAGCCAGCGGACACAGCAGCCTGTGCGTGAAATGGGTTGTTTCGCGTATGTGTGCTGGGTATGTGCTAGCTGGCACTGCCCCCTATTGGTTTGCAGTTACACATTTGACTCAATGTAAGTGATGGTAGCATTGAAGCATTGAATGGAGCAAGGATGCAACATTGAAGCGCTGAAGATAGGGTGGAGCATTGGAGCGCTGAAGGTAAGGTGCAGCATTCAAGCGATGAAGATAGGGTGGAGCATAGGAGCGATGAAGATAGGGTGGAGCATTGGAGCGATGAAGATAGGGTGGAGCATTGAAGCGCTGAAGATAGGGTGGAGCATTGAAGCGCTGAAGATAGGGTGCAGCATTAGAGCGCTGAGGACAAGTAGCACTACCTTTTTGCGGGCCAATGTTAGGCTCAGCAGCTCCAGATCTTTAATCAGCTCAAGATCATCAGCCCTGTCTCCTGTGGCTCCCCTCCCATACGATGCAACAGCCCCTCCTGCACGATGACTGTCTCTACTGCCACGGACGTCTGTGGAATGGCCTCCAGAGTCCTGTGTGAGTATGATGCAGCAAAGGCATGCTTGGGTGCACGATGTACGCACGCTTCTTATGACCTGTGTGAGTATGATGCAGCGAAGGCATGCTTGGGTGCACAATGTACGGACGCTTCTTATGACCTGTGTGAGTATGATGCAGCAAAGGCATGCTTGGGTGCACGATGTACGCACGCTTCTTATGACCTGTGTGAGTATGATGCAGCAAAGGCATGCTTGGGTGCAAGATGTACGGGCGCTTCTTATGATAAGGAGCGCCTTCTTTTCTTGATCTGTGACCATAGGGATAGTCACATAGGTAAATGGCCGTGGCCTGCCATGCTTGAACATTAAGATGACAACAAGGCCAAAAGTAGCAAGCTCATCGACAGAACTAATTTTATAAATGCCAAGTTTTATAAATGCATCCGTCACACTGAAATACGCTACAGCTGCGACAAAACCAAATTATATGATTGCATCCGTCACGCTCAAATACGCTCCAGCTGCCCAGCTACCTGGGTTTCTTCGTATGCCTCAGTAAACGAGTCCAGTGTCAGGAATGGAGACCCACTGTCCAGCAATGCCTGCACACCGTGATTTCAAAGCAAGCTCTTTCAACGTATGTAACCCTCCTCAGTCGTGGAGGCAAACAAGCGACATGACACATGGTTTAATGGGTGACATACTGTTTGAAGACGTGGTATATTGTTTAAAAAGTGACTTGAAAAGAAACAAGAGATAGTCATTGTATATGGTCGGTTTTCTTTTGATGCTCAAAATACCCAGCAATCTTGTTGTGAACACACACACACACATACACACACACACATACGCACGCACGCACACACACACGCACACACAGGCACACATACACACACTGCACGCAGACCAAACCTGGCAGAACAGCAGCTGTGACTCTGGGGCCGATGCGCCCATAAAGTCCTCAACAAGGCGCCTGAGCTGACGATTGTCAAGCTGCCCGGACCTGTCACGGTCGTACGTTGCAAACACATCCCTGCGTGCACATTGGTGCCACGATTTACAATCATTTGTCCTGGTAGATTAAAGCTCTGGCTCAGCTTTACAATGACACATATGTTTGGGCAAGATGGTCCGAAGTTTGTGGGGGGAGAACGCTTTTGAATGTAACCGTGAACAGCCTGTAGGTTCGACAGCCAAGATCTCAGCACTATTTGAGTTGTCAAAGGCAAGTATATAGGGTTGGCCAGAACCATACATATACGGTGTATATACGGTGTTTTTGGCAGAAGAATCACCAAATATACGGTCATATACCGTGCATATATACGGTTCTGGCCAGCCCTACAAGTATATGTTTCTTTGGCATTCATAGATTAGCCTAAAGACATCAAACGACATCAAGACACTCTTCACGCGTACGAGTGACACGTCTTGTTGTGCTTAGTTAAGCACGCCACCCTACCTCAAATGCACACGCTTGCTCCGCATGTGCGCGCCCAGCGCCGCAAAAAACGCGCGCCCAGCTGTCAGCGCATCTTCTTCCGCTGACACAGCCGCCACCCCCACTTCCTCACCCCCGCTCCTTGCGCCCATTCCCCTGTCAGACCGATCGCGGCTTTCCCTGGTACCCTGCCCCGCACGTGCCTCCCCCCTGACACTCACACCCCCCCGTGCGGACTGCTGCCGATGAGAGGCCTGCTTCTCCACATGCCCCACCAGCTTAGGCCACTCCCCCGCCGACTTAGGCCGCACGTACAGGTACCCTGTCACCACATCCTGAAGCAGCAAGTCCTGCTGCCACATCTGTAATAGCTGGTGCTGGGCACTGCCCTCAGCCCCCCCACCAGCCCCAGCTTTGCTGCTGGTGGGTGCAACAGTGTGTGAGCCTGTAAGGGCCGTGGAGAGACGACCGTGGGTTGAAGTGGAGGAGGGGGTCCTGTTTGAGAGGCTCGAGCGCGCTGCGGCGCCTGATTTTGTATGCACGGAGTCTGCGTGACTTCCGGCCCTGCCACTGCCCAAACGTTGGTGGGCAGGGGGGAAGGAAGAGAGTACCCATACGTCATTGGTGCCATTCCTGCAGTGATGTGTGAGTGAGTGAGTGTGTTTGTATGTGTATGTGTGTGTGCTTTTGTGTGTGTGCATGTGCTCAAGCAGGTTTTGAAGGCACAAGTGACACACAGTGCACCAGAAAAGAATTGGATAAGGCAGCTGCTATGAGTTGCTATTGCTGATCCAAGATAATGCCCTGTTTTAATCAAGGAGTTCACGTCAAACAGGGAATTGTACGGGGCTAGGAAGGGAAAAAGAAAAGGTGTAAAAACCACTCCCCGGGCTGCGTAACAAAGAGTCTAATTCTACTTGACAAGTTGGGGATCATGACAGGGAAGAGTAGGGTGCAGTGCAATGTCAGGCAGGATGGGCAGTTACTATATTATATACAGAAGCGTAGAAGTGTAGAAGCGAGAAGTGTACAAGTTGCTGAAGTCAAAGAGAGCAGGGGCTTAAAACTAAGCTGCAAACTATCTAAGGCACAAGCATAAAAAGGATTGTTAGCACAGCGCAAGCTGTGCCAAGAGAGTACCAACTGACGTTCGGTTGCACTCGTCTCCAAGAACTAAAGTACTTCTGCATGCTCCAGAGTACTCAGCAGTCTCTATATATAGAAGCGTAGAAGCGAGAAGTGTACACTCGCACCTGCTGGATGGCCCTAGGAATCCACGCACATGTGAGCCCTTAGGTGATGTGCAGTCCACGGCATGGAGCGCGACGAGGATGTCCCGGAATGCCACCTGATGGTGGAAACCATAATAAGAGTGGGTAAGCAAAACGTAGAGGGTGCTTTCCCTTCGCTAGTTTTTATAGGTAGAGTGATTGCCTGGTTCCTAGCTCACGTTAAGTTTATTAATTGTTGAAACTAATCTTTCATCGACCTGTGCACTAAAAATCTTTCATCAACCTGTGCACTAAAAAATTTTCATCAACCTGTGCACTAAAAATCTCGAGACCAGCAAAAAAGCACATTGGCCGACATTTTCTGGCTGCCAGTTACCCCCCTGTCAATTCCTTTTGTAAACCCATCTAAGGTGGATTGTTATAACTATTCTCTTCAAAGCCCTGATGGTAAGCACAATACAGAGGAGACTGATGTGCTTCAGAGCAGTTTGAAAGGCGGTGTGAGCTTGCAAACAATTGAGTGTCTGAGCACATGCGTGCCCACTTTTGCAATCTCAAACCATACGTCTCAGTTCATATTAATATGTCCCAGTGCAAAACAAACACCTGCACAAACAGACACAACATTACAAGAGCCACGCAAGTACCTGCAGCATCCAGCTTCTAACCAATACCTCACAGCATCAAACGCCCTTGTAGAACAAAATGAAGCATCATCAAGCATCCGATTGACACCTCCCGAAAAACACATCTGTGTACAGAAACTAGCAGCACACACGTACCCGGCCCCCTGGGTGTGCATCGTTCAAGACCAGACCGGACCTGACCAAGACCAGACCAGACCAGACCAGACCAGACCAGACCAGACCAGACCAGACCAGACCAGACCAGACCAGAAAAGACCAGACCAGACCAGACCAGACCAGACCAGACCAGACCAGACCAGACCAGACCAGACCAGACCAGACCAGACCAGACCAGACCAGACCAGACCAGACCAGACCAGACCAGACCAGACCAGACCA
>Ga0307945_1000785_pt1 | contig 23204 bp, 26 predicted proteins | sample OrgLakmetagen228_FD_201818 | JGI IMG/M metagenome (GOLD analysis project Ga0307945, IMG submission 201818) | Saline water microbial communities from Organic Lake, Antarctica - #228 | ecosystem: Environmental > Aquatic > Non-marine Saline and Alkaline > Saline | place: Antarctica: Organic Lake...
CCCCCCCCCCACATACCCGCACACATACACACACACTTGCACACACACATACAAGTACAAACACACAATACAAACACTCATAATTACATGCAGGATGGCCTGACTGACTCAGAGGAGCGTTTGGGTGTTGAGATTGTGCGCAAGGCCCTGCAGGCGCCTTGCCGCATCATCGCGGAAAACGCTGGCGTGGAAGGAGAGGTACGTGTGTGTGTGTGCGCGTGCGTGCGTGCGTGCGTGAGAGAGTATGTATGTAAGCCTGCACATTTTTTCCTTTTTGATTTATGTTCATGTGCTAATTTCAAAAGGTTAGCAGATTGGTTACCTCACGTGATTTATACTTGAAAGGAATGTGGCCTGTTTCACCCTAGCAAGCATGCCTTACAACATGGGCGGCAGCTCATATACAAACACACGCACACACACATACACACGCACACACACATGCACGCACAGGTCATTGTTCAGAAGCTGTTGGGCATGCCCTTTGAGATGGGCTACAACGCCATGGATGACACAATTGAGGACCTGATGGCAGCAGGTGTCATTGACCCCGCCAAGGTCACCAAGAACGGCCTGCTCAACTCATGCTCCATCGCAGGCATCATGCTCACCACACAGGTAGGAGAGGAAACGCTTGTGTACGTGTGTGCGTGTGTTTTCCTGCTCCATCGCAGGCATCATGCTCACCACACAGGTAAGAGAGAGCGCGTGCGTGTACATGTGTGCGCATGCGTTGGTACTACTATATGCACGCACGTTGAGCAGGAGAGGCAGAGCGTGGGGTATAGATGACCTAGATGCGCAATCCTAATCAGCAATCCGTAGTCCTGAGTGTTGACACTTGGTCCTGTGCATCGATACGTGGGCATACCTTGGTATGGTGGGCAAATGCGTGTTGGTGGGTGCCAGTGTTTTGCAAGTCCTTGCAATTATGCGTGCGCTTTATGTCCCTGTGATCTCAAATGCCATATCTAGGTCACACAACAATGGTAGGTGCTGTGTAACCTGGACTGAAGGTTGCCCCCTTCCTTTTGGGGCTCCCGTACCTACAGTTGAACTGAGCCAGCCTCAATGTGTCTCCTTGTAATTCCAGCCTGCAGCAAGACACACACGCACGCGCACACAAACAACAAAAACACTAATACACACATACACAAACACACACCACACACATACATACCCGTGCATGCACGCACGCACACACATACACACACAATCAATCATTCGGTGCTTGCAGGCTGTGATGGTGGAGCGCAAGAAGGCCAGTGCAAAGGACCTAGGCTACACACCCTCCGGTATGCCCGCTGGCATGACCGTGTAAGCACAGATGGGCTTGGCCTTTCCGGGTGTTTGTGTGTGTGTACGAGAGCGCCCTAGGCTCCCTAGGCTTCTTGCACTCATACCTGTTGGGTACATGGCTATGTGTACAAGCCCTCAGGCCATTGCAATTACCAAGGCTCGTTGCCCCAGAGACGTGGGGTCACCTCGTTGCTGACATGTGGCCGGTGGCAACACCCTGGCCTGTATCAGCTTAAGAAAGAGAGTGCACCGAGTGTGAGTGTGTGCTTGTGTATGTGTGTAGAAGGGGGGTGGGGATGAGAGAGAGAGAGAGAGAGAGAGAGAGAGAGCGAGAGAGAGAGAGAGAGAGAGAGAGAGAGAGCTGAAAACAGTGGTTGGTATTACATGCACTGCCAAACCTTTCTCAGACATGAGTGCAACGTCAGCCACCCACTTTGACTGTGTCGTGGCACGTATTTCTTGTGCGTGTATTCGTGTGCGTATGCGCTTCTGTGTATACATCTGTGTGTGCTGCTGGTTTTGGACTAATTGGGATGAGGCAAGGCGTGAGCATCGGACATAATTGTGTGGTCCATCCTTTGCTGCTGCATAAGCACAAAGAGCCCTAGAGCAGCACAGGGCAGAGGCGATTTTTGGTGTCGGTTGGCCTTGCTATTTAATTTCTTGTTTCGGACCCGCTGTAAACATTTGATTCTGGCTTAACAACTGGCTGGAGCTTCCCGAAGGTGTCCAAGTGCACGAGGGTCATTGCGAGTATTTTTACAATGAGCCACGCTTGGCAAAACACAACCAGCAATCAGCACAACAGACAATTGATGATTCCTAAATCGAGAGCGCCAGAAAAATCGTACGCATGCCAAAAATGATGCGCCCCCCAAAAATGGCACAAAGAGTGAACAAGAGTACCCCTTCCATTGACAAGTCATAGAGGAAGAAAAAGGAAAAGCTGCGCAATTAATTGGTAGCGATAACACACCTGAAATGAAAGGGAAGGAGCACCTCGGTGCTAGCACTTAGGAAGCCCCTCGTCAAAGGAGACTGCACCATGTGACAACAGCACTTACCATGACATGGAAAGCACGTACAAAGCAAATGATCGACACAACCATTCCACAAATGATAGGTAAGATCAATTCAAGTTGGCCAGAAACACATAAGGAAGTTGTAAGAGAGACTGGATGTCACAAATCGGCATTGTGCACACAGCTTAATAAACAACATACCAACTATACACACATGCGTTGTCTCCAACTACACATGTCTCAGAAGGGAATGTTCCCTAGTGAGCACAGAATAAATGCAGTTTTTCAAATAGAGCTTTAGTCATTGAGCGCTTTATTAGCCAGTGCTAGCACGCACCACTTTCCGCCTCCCTCTTATCATTACCCAGAATCACAGGGGCTGGGACGATGCAGGATCGGGTGTAGAGCAATGGGCGTCTTAGCATTCATGGAATGCTGATCCACCAGAGCCAGAAAAAAGCTGCAGTGTATACTGGAATTGCCCTCAAGCATTCAAATAATTACCCATGAGCCTCTCAATTTGGATGCACGAACTTAACCACAACTGCTGTGATGTCATCCACGACGCCTTCCTCCTCGACCAACCACCTCTGGTAAGCCTCATCAACGAGCTGCAATCATACAAGGAATAAGGAAGGGTGGGTAGGGGTATGCTACCGGATGTGTCAATTAAAAAGCAGCCAAATCCACACCCACACCCTCACCCTCACTCCCTTGCACTCACACATGCTTAACATCGAGCACAGCGAGAACCCTTTTTTGTTGGCCTCCGCCTTCCAGCCAAACAGGTGGAGAGAGGATCTGCCTATAGCTCGTTCAGCTGGCAATCAACAAATGAGCAGCTTGCGACATTGTTTCCGCCTCCCCCCTTCGACCTTCCCATTGCTCCCTCAGCACACCCTCGCTAAACCCAAGTTATACTGCTCTGCTCACTTGGCGGCTAAGTATGTCGTCACTACGTGATCCCACTGATTGGGGTGTGGAAATCCATGCTTCATTTGGTGACCCACACAATTTGCTCTTCCTCTGACCTCCTTGACTCTGCAGCCCCCCAGCCCCACCCACCTGACGGCATGCCTCCTCTGCACTGTCGCACTGGGCCACGATGTCCACTGCCTCTTTACTGGTGATAAACTCCCACACACCATCACTGGCCAGAATGATGAAACAGTCCTGGTCTGTGAGCTCTACCACTGAGTGGTCAGGCTCCGAGGACACTCCGACCCTGACAATAGGGACACACAAGCGTATGTACTGTGAGCAGCAAGGATGAGCAGCAGCAACAGATCTGCCCATGAACTACCACAGAGTTTGTCAGGCTTTGAACACACACATCACACATCACACACACATACAACACTCGTACATGTTTCGATGATGGGCAAACTCAGAGGGAAATCCATACACTAAACTAGGATGCCTGTGTCAATGCACTGTTTGGTGGACCAAATGCGTCTTTTACGGGCAAGTTTATGTTGCTGCTTCCTTTCATAAAAGCTCAGGCACCAGGCTCAGTGAAATCACAAACATAGGTGATATTTAGATCGTGTAAATTGCTGCTCCCTTGCCCTAAAATATTGCCCATCCACCGGGCATGTCATCTGAAGCGGTGCATCTGCCAGAGCAAAGCACCCCCAATCTAAAACTCTTCTACATAGGTCAGCAGCAAATTGAACTAAAGAGATAAGTTTATAATAACCCTAAACCTTAAAGGGGCCTGCTGTTTGCGCAATCCACTGATTAGCAAGCACACACACACACACACACACACACACACACACACACACACGCACGCACGCACGCACGCACGCACACACACTCGCCGTTCCTCCCTTTTGCGCTCTTTTACATGCATCAGCAGCGGCAATGCAGTTTTGGGGCGCACTTACTGGTGAGCAAGGACGTCTCCTAAAGCACGGCTCATTGCAAGTCCCGGGATCCATGCGTATTGCAGCCAAACACGGTAGGGCCCCATTGGCTGGCCTACTTCGTCTACCAGCCTGCAGGGTGGGTGGGTTGATGCGTGTGTGCGCGTTTGTTTGATGGGTTAATGTGAAAAGGCAGTCTGTGAAGAATCCAGGCATGCGTGAGTTTTATGTGTGATGGCTGACGCGCGCTTGTGTGTGTATGTGTAACATGTCCTTCAGTAACTGCCTGACTTGGTTCATGGCAGCATGGATGTTTCGGACACATAACAATGTTCGAATGCCTGACTTGGATTAAGGCAACATGGATGTTTCAGACATATAAAAAACAGCATGTAGAGCCTTGCTCCCAAGGCACGTTCACAGGGCAAAGCTGGCCACGTTCCTGCCTGAGCTGCAGTTTCTCTACCCCACCACCCTTTCTATCAGCAGCAGAAGGGGAGTGGGGGGCAAGACTGTGCAGCTGTCCTAATTCAGAGCGTCTCCGTACACTCACCGCTCCACACGCCCATTACTTTCCAGGATGCGAGCCCTCTCCTCTGTGTTCGTGGGCTTATGGTCGTCAGTAAGGTCAATGGCCTCCATGTTACCAGGTGCCATTTCGCGTCCCATGACCCCTCTGGAGTCTCCCACCCAGGCAGTAATCAGGGTCCTGCCCTGAAATTGTTGTTGAGCAGGGGGGGGTTAAGGCGAGAAGCCAAATGGCATCATAGGGGCTGTCGGTGCTTCGGGTGCTCTTGCTGTGGGTACACCGGCCCAGCTTCCAGGTTATGAATGCCAGCAATGACGACACTGCTATACAGCTTTTTCATCACCTTTCGTGCGTTCACCATCCTCACAATGCTGCTGCATTTACAACACACGGCTTCTCAAGCACTGTTACCAATGTGAGTGTTGGTAGAAGTTCTGGTACTATAATTTGCTCCAACTTTGATCGTATCAAGTGATCTATACAATTTAGCATGGCCGGGCAAAGGTCTTTTGAGCCGAAGCAAACTAAGTCACGCAAGGTGGGCATGGATTTTGAACTGTTTTGCCAGCCTTGTATTCACTCCCAAGACTGCTTGTCTCCTGTTATGGTCTGCAGCTGGTTTGTGCTTACACACGCCCATGTATCTCTTCTCACCTTCAAGTAGCTCACGACAGCGGTTGTGCCGCTGAACTCGCAGTCAATGCGGCTGTTTCCCAGTGATTTGTCTACCTCTAAAAAGCCAGACGTCAGCGTTTTCTGTATATTTTTCTCTGAGGTCATATGGTTCACGAGGATGATGGGCAGGTGCTGCTTCACGTAACCAGACACAAGGTGGCCTGTGGGGCAGCGAGACAGGAGGGGTGCAATATGTCAAGCTACTCACAAACATGCGATGGCCTCCACACGAGCCGTTCCCTGTGAGGTGACAGGCAAGGTTTCTCTGCATTTGACCCTCCTTGTAGGTCTGAAACACGACATCAAATCACAACCCGCACCATCAATAAACTATCAATGAACCACTGCCCACGAATTGCAATTATGCTTCGTGTGCAAGACACAGAGAACACCGGTGCCCGTAACGCTGCATAGAAGAAGGCAGGCATATCTGATGTCAAATTGCTCAAACAAAAAACGGAGGAAAAGGCAGAATGTCACCGGACTCAAGCATTGCAATGCATCCTGGCCCATGAAGAGTACAGCAGGCAAAGACTCCAGGTTGCAGGTGTGATATCATGGGGGCCGAACTTAATGATTAATGATACATTCAACAGATGCCCTAGTTAGACCTTACATCTGATAAAAGGTCTCCCAAACAAGAGCTACCCCTGAACTAACAAACTATCCCACCAAGTCTCCCAGAATGACGACATATCAATGCGCACCATTTGGTCCGTGCCCATCTAAGGCTCCAAACAGGCTTTGGTCCTCCGTAATGTACTTTTCAAATGCAAAGCAATTGTCTTGGTTGGTCTTTTTAAAGCCCGGCTCGCGTCCGGCTCGAGACATGCAAGCAACGTTGAGCATTATCCGCTGGGAGTCCCGAAGAGTGCCCTGCACACCAAGAGAATTCATCCTTTCATTGGCTCCATAGCATTCAGAGACAGCGCAGAGCTACACAGACCTCCAGTCAGCCCTTGGGCAGCGAAAGGGCAGCGAAAGGCTACACAGACATGTATAAGGCTCTGCACTTGTATACACGCACACACAAACGCATACACGCACGTCGTTGGTGCCTCCCACGGCTCCATCGTTCATCATGGCATCATCAGCTCCATCTATTTCCGGGACTGCTGGTTCCACAATCTTGGCATTGGCGTTGGGCTGCAAAGAGGGAGTTCCCAAAGGCATGGGCAAGCTAAGTAAGTGTGCTGTGTTTATAAGGGGATGTCTTATAAGGGGAGCCTCTTCCGCTTGCCAATGGCACCGTCAATGGCACCGTCAATGATAACAAGAAAGGCCAAAGGGGAGGTTACTCACGTCGTTCGTGACGTAGGACAGGCGACGGGCCCGAGTGCTCGCGGCCTGCGTGCCCGGCACCGCGCTCGCAGGCTGCCTCGGCTGAACCGCAGCCCCAGCGTCCGGATCTTCAGGCTGCGAGAAATGAGGGAAGGGAAATTCTTGTGACGAAAGCAGGGGGAGCCAAGGGGGTAAAGGGTAAAGGGTTCAATTGCAAGTACTCCCCAATGCAAACAAGCGGTGATTTCCGGGGTTAGGGACTCCACGTTTGCCCATTATTATCAACGCACCTGCATGTTCCCGTTCGCATTGGCAGTCACGTAAGATAGGCGCCTTGCCCTCGTTGATCCCTTGGCCCCATCCCCGCCTGTGTCCTTAGGTGCTTTCGGCTGCTCTTTCTGTTGGCTATCCTGCTGCTGCTGCTGATGCTGCTGAGGTCCTCCTGGGAAGAGGAAGGCACAATAATAGGGTTGGGGGGGGGCTTGCCTCAACCCTTGCCACCAGCATATGCAAGCACACATGCAAGCATTGTGTTGAACAAAATGAGCACTTCGAGAGACCCACCATTGCTTTCCTTCTCATCAGCAGGGACACTGGGGCCGCATCCCCTGCACACCGCAGAAGGAAGGAAGAAGAGGGGTCACAGAGCCCTTCTCAAAACTTTCAACACCGTACGTAGGGCCACATCCTGTTGCTTACATTTTCCTGCGAGTCCGGCTGTTTCCTGTAACTGCTGCTTTAGCTCACTTTCTCTTCAAATTACACATCAGCAATTACACACAGCACTATATAAAAATATATATTATATATTTCTCAAATATGAGGGTGAAAGTCCAAAAGGTTTATAATTCAGAGCGAAATATCGGCTTGGTACTTCAGATGGAAAAGTTGTAGAAACCATGGTAACCCATTTTCGGGGGTTCCGAGTTGGTGCGCTCTCGATAACGAATTTGGCAAAACTCTCTGCACACCTGATTTCCCAGCAGCTACGGGACTGAGCGGGGTTTGGATTGAGAAAGGATGAAGAAAGATCAATTAACTACAGCCTTACTATTTTTCCGCAAACACATGATGAATGTTCTTTATTATGGCGTGCGTTGGCGGGTTAGTGTTGTCCTATCCCTCATCAGAGATGAACAAGCCGAATGGTCTCGCAATAATTTACAGCAAATTAAGGCGTGAGATGTCTGTGTGGAAAAGAACACAGAAAAAGAAAAGGGCATTAAGGATGAAGGTTATTTTACACCATGGTCATTTAACAGATAAGGTCTTTCAAATCCTTAGCTGCACTTTCAAAATAGAGGCCTCCCTACGGTACAAAACTTGACAGCACGTTGTTAATTTATGAGGGGTACTGAGGCCCAAAAAGGGATGATTTCTGCATTCTCCCTACATACCTTTGGCTCTCCAAATTTCTAGACTTGAGCTGGCCTCAAAATGTAATGTCTCCAAAGCAATTTTGTTTGGTTCTAGCAAGCAGAGATGCCGACATATGTTAAGGCGCGGCGTGAACCCTGCTTTTTGCTGCAAAGTCTTCAAATTAGATCATCTAGGCTGTCTGTGGCTATATGGGAGGAGCCATGTATGATCGGGTGCTATGGCTGCTAGCTCTGCACGAGAGGTTGTGTTGGTTATATCCGTGCCTCTTGGGTTCACGCAGTTGGATACGTTTAGGTTAGGGTGGTACACGCCTGATCCAATGTATTGCCCTTCTTCGTGTTCTTTAAGGCTGCCATCAGAGTAGGTCCTGTCCCGCCAATCTTGTACTTTATGGATCAGGTTTGGGCTGGAGCTGTGTTGAATCGCTTCATCAGAGCTCTTAGGTGGGTCCAGGGAACTTGTTTTACCTTGGGGCATTGTGGGGTTTGATAAAGAAGGTCGCTGGGTAGTTTCCTTACTTCAATAAGGCCAGGAGTCTTTTCAATGCTAAGTGCAGAGGGGTAGGGGTCGTTATGAATGTAATTGATATCCCACTTTGCCTCAGGAATTTCTTTGGCAAGCTCTTTTAGCCAGTTTTTGTTGCAAGCATTGAGGCATTTCCTGCCTTTAGTATTCCATATGGTAATGATCTGCATATCCCAAGTGTGTTTGGGAATTGGCGTCTGTACATTGTTCCAGCAAAGTACATCTGCGTATTGAAATTGTTTTGATGGTATGGAGCCCAGAAATTTACACATGTGCAGGAATTTGCGGCAGAGCAATGCGTATGGATTTGTGGTCATCCTTTTCTTCCAGGAGGGAAGAAACATTAAAGTGGTTTCTGCCTCTGTGTTAAGGACGGCAGAGTAGATGGATTGTCTTGCTGCTAAATACATGGTGTTTACATGGTAATGGGATGGCAGATAAAGCAATTAGCGAACTTGGAGGAGAAGGCGTTGCAGTTTGCACTGAAGACCTTATCTCTTGGGTAGTTTACTTCAGTAGTATTGGGGTTTTCTCTTTAGAGACTTCATCTTTGTACGGCGGTATTTATGTAGGGGGGGAAGCATCCGTGACAATATTTTTTAATCTTTTTGCTTATATGTTTGGAAGTAGCAATATATTAATATCTTTACGTGTGATGAAGCCCACAAGCTCTGATGTGGGTAGGTAGTGCATTGTAAGCCGTCGCATTTTGCCTTTTCAAAAGCCTTTTGTATAATGTTAAGACGCTCAGGGGTGAGCATGTCTTTGCATTTTTGTCTACGTTGTAGTTGCAAGCTACTGTGGCAGTGTACACTCCTGGCAGTGTAGGGTTGTCTGAGAGGGATTTGGTATCGTCCCTTGAAGCTTCATGAGATCGATGACAGTAATCTAGCAATTGCAACGCCAGTGGCTACAATGTCTGCTTGTGGGTTGATGGCCTGGATGTCAAAATTGATGTTGTTCTGAAATTCGATGTCATAGGGTCGGTAAGAGTTTCTTTCTTGGTTGGCAGAGAACCCTCCTCTTTTGATTATTAAGATGTGTATTTGGTGCAGGCTGAGGCAGGTCTGGTGATATGCTCTGTGTACTTTTGGCGGCTGTATCTAAAGCTTTCACAATTGTTTTGCAATTCTTCTGGCTCCAGGTTGGCTTCCATGACACTTTCACTGAATCTTTTTTGAGAGATCTAAAGGTCCGTTCTTTCAAGGCCCACCATGTGTCTCTGGAGTCAATAGCCTCTCGCTCATTGGCATTGTACAGTTGGTTTCTAGCAGGCGCTGCCAATGGTAGGTATGATTGTAGACATCGCATGTGCACATTTTTAAAAGGAGGGAGGAGATCCAGTGATTAAAGTCCTAGATGGTAGAAATGTGTTTTACAGGTTGCACATTCAGTGTCAGTACGAGCAGCAGTTTGAGTGGGCACTGATCCAACCGCTTTGAAGAGGGGAAGGGCTCATCCCTTATATAACTATGGAGTAGTGTGCTTCTCTCTTATTTAGTTGCAGGTGTAAAACTTCGAATCATTCTGTGAAGAATGTCGAGATCGTTGTGGTTAAGTGTGTGAATGGTTAGGGTAGCTGCCCTGAAAGCCTAGTGGCCCGTGGTCAGGCCAGACTCTTCGGGGTCGCGGGTTTGAATCCGCCTGGTAGCGTGAGTACTTCGCTGTCCGACAGCTCTGTCTCCGTTTCCTTATCCCATACATGCTTGAGGTGTTATCACCCCTGCGTAGCTTTTATTTGGGAATGGCCTCAGTGGGTATCATGGAACGATATTCATCTAATATACCTACGGGTGAGGGTAGGTAGTATCGATTTGCTGGGTGGGGAGAGGAATTGTTTGCATGTGTGTCTGTGTCGCGGGATGACTGTGACGAGGCAGTTTGTGAGCGTGTGTTGCGTTTGTTGGGCTTCAAGTGGGATGTTCTGTGGAATGGTTTAGGTTTTGAGCGGAGGGGATTGTTGCTGGCTTTCTATCTCCTGGCTGCGTGTTCACTTTTTGATGGTGGTATTTGAGCAGATTGCATACGCCGTGCACAATTTGCTGGTTGTCTTGTGAGGGAGGCGGCAAGTCAACTAAGTTGATTCTTCATAGTGCTGGTTCAGACAGGCATTCGGGTAACAAGGGTCATCTCCGAGGCTCTATATGGGCCTTTCTTGGTTTTTGTGGCTCAATAAATCACAAAACTGATTTCCTTTACATCTGGGTCTCTAAGTTATTTGTGGCTACTAGAGACCAGCCAGCTAAGTTTCAGGGCTTCAAGGAGATCAGGCATTATGCACCTAGCCTCAGCTGGTCAGCCAAACAAAAAAGCTGAAGAAGGTCACCCCTATCTTGACCTTTGCTGAATATAAACTGAAATTCATAAAGCACGTTTCTAGCAGGACTTCAAGCAAGCAAGAACAATAACCTTTGATGCTCAATCCCCCCCCATTACGACCGGCATACCGGCGTAAGTAGAACTCTAAACCCCAATCAAGAAGCACAACTCTCAGCCTTGGGTCCCTATTGGCCAGTCCTCTGCTGCTGCGTTGGCCTTCAGCGATCTGCTCCGAGTGTCTTGAAGTATTCGTCGTACAGACCCTGATCGTAAGTGCCGGAAAGAGGACAAATTCTTAGCTCCCACCTCTTTCATGTGTCGTTGTAAAACAAGCAAAGGCTTGGTTGATGGTCTGAGTCTGACACTAGGTTGAAGCGGTGATTGACCTGACAGTGTAAGGGCTCAGGAGGCCAACAGCAAAAAATTATGCAGAAAGTGGTTACCAAACCCCTCAATCGACCCTCTTAGATTTTGGAAATGCTGATCCACCACCAAGTTCTGAGTAGAGAGTGATATACACTAAAAGGCGAAGCGAGAGCCAGAAAGGCGTGATGGAGGATTACGCAAAAACGCACCTGTTCAGTTTCCATGATTTTGGTGGTCATGATTCTGAACTCTTCAACCTTCTTCAGGTCTTTCTTGTTGAACACCGGCTTTATCCTCCATGTCAGCTGCATCCAAAGAAAGCATTAGTACATATATATGTGCATTGGGTAGCTGCCCTGAAAGCCGAAAGGTCCATGGTCAGGCCAAATGCTTTGGGTCGCAGATTTGAAATTGCCAGGTAACGAAAGCACTTAGCTCTCCTACAGCAACGTCGTTTGTTTCCTTGATTAATGCTTGGGATGTATTCACCAGTTTTGATGACGTATGTTTAGGGTTGGCCAAAACCAAATATACACACCGTATATGACCGTATGTATGTATGGTGATTTCCCTGCTACAAATACCGTATGTACACCGTATATACCTATAAATGTATGGTTCTGGCCAACCCTACGTATGTTTCCTTTTTGTTGCCCACGCTTCTCAAGTCCCCCAAAACAGCAGCAACGAGCAATCTTCTCAACATCTGCAATTGCCTACCCTAAGCACGACGAGCAGAGAACATCCATGTTTTCTAGCCTAAAAGGACAGGAGGGCTATTTCGGTTTAATTTCTTTACATGCAACTGCTCCTAACGTTCTCAGCGCGTGCTCTGTGCAGTATGGAATATCATGATGGCAGATAAGGTCACAATTTCAATGCTAAATAAGGAGTTGTTTATTTCGCACACCGTCCAACATTTCCTAGAATGTCTGTGACTCACCTTGCCAAGCAGCATGAAGAAGGCAAAAAGGGCTAACAGGGCAGCAAGGAGGAAGCCAAAATGCTCCTTAATAGCTGGGGCAACTTTGTTTAGCATTTTGAGCGAAACATTGGTGTTGCACAGGTCTTCTGTCACACCGCACAGACTGGGGAGGACTCGAGTCACCTGCGAAGTAATGTTTGGCAATGGAAGCATTACAAGCAACGCATGAAACTTAATCTTTGACAGTGGCAGGTGTGCTTGTGTGCATGTGTGCATGTTGTGTATGTGTGTGTACATGTGTGTATGTGTAAGTGAAGAGGTACAAATGATGAGTGCTTTGATGGCATAAAAACTTCTTGTGTTTGGGTCACGGAGCAGGAAGCACATTTTGTAGGAATCGGCATGAACGTCAGACCAGATGAAACGGGCTCAGATCAGTTGGGCACAGCCATTTAAACGTTTAATACAGAAACTTGCAGAGGGTCAGGGCAGGAAGCCGACCACCCCCTGAACTTCTTTTTACAACAGGCACACGTGATGCACAAGCACGCCCACCATATGCTACAGTCGCTCACGCAATGCACAAAGAAGCAATCAAAACACACCACAAGGGCAGCTAAAAAACAAGTGCTGACTGTCGCGAGGAAGTAGTAGAGCATCCCATACGCCCTGCGGCGCATGTTGTCTGCCTTGTTCAGCTTGTCCTCCGTGACCACCTGTGTGCAGATGTCAGATGTCGAGGACTATGTGCGCCACTGTGATGCTTGCCAAAGGCACAGAGTTAATACTCGTATGTAAGTGGGTAAACTCCACCCTCTTTTTATTCCTGGAGGTGGGAGAGTATGTCATTGGATCTCATTTGAAGCTGTCATTGTAAACTATAATGCGTACAAGCCCCATAAGAATGGTACATTTTCAAGAGGGAAGCATCACAGCTCACACCTTGGAGCAGCGATCCAGAATGTTTTCGCAGTCCTCCTTGAGAGTCCGTAGGTTCCTTTGGACTGTCATGTTGATGCTCTGTGAAAGTCAATGTGGGTGACATTCAAAAGTTGGGTCCTATGTCAACTTTAAACACAGTGCAGGTGCACAAATACGACTTATCGGTCAGCTGCAACGGTGGCAGTGTTGTTGTCCTGAATGCATAGCCTGAATATGGCAAGGCTGATGTCAGGAAAAGGTAGGCAGCCTGATAGTGTCTTGCACTGATGACGCCACAGCAGCCAAACCCTTTCTTAGCCTGGCCCTGTGCATTGGAATCCTTGATCATTGCATTCTCCCTGAAATGACTCCATCCTTAATTTCATCCCGCAGCTTTGGCCTCACCCAAAAACAGTTGATTTCCAAACCTTGCTCACCAGCTGAATATATTTGTTTTGTTCGGCTTGCTTGCAACAAGAAAACGTGTGCTGAATGCGCCCTGCAACTGCAGGTCAACCTTTACACACACACTCTACACACACACACACATACACACACTCTACACACACACACACACAACTGCAGGTCAACCTGCCAACGTTTTTGTATGCCGTTCAGCTCACTCCATCTCTTCCCGACCCTTGCAAATTATTCACCCCCTCCCTACCTTGTCCACAGATTGGCAAACTTCCTCAATAGCATTGGGGATTTGGCAGTCCTGGCCGTCCTCTGGAGGGATGTAGAACGTGGGCAGATTGAAGGCATGGCTGTTACGGATGCGGGTGGCCCTGAAAGGGATACAACAGTGGACACACAGCGAATAAATGCGCACTATGGTGCAAGAACACGGTGGACTGATAGTGAGTGAAATGCACACTGTGGTGCAAGGAATACAGGGCTGTGAAAATGATGGAGGACGTATTGGACGCCAGAAAATTACAGCATTGGCGGCGCTTGCTCCTGTTTGTCATTGCTGTCACTTTCCACTGCAAACGTGTCTGACAGTCATGCACTGTACGTGTGTCTGACAGTCACATAACAAAAGTACATACGCACTTTAAAACACAATACAATACAATGGCAGTATATACACGTATTGTATATACGATATACGGCGGCGTAGATACAACAAGCTTGTATATATACGTCGCTCAGCGTATATATACAACGCTGAGCGGAGCGTGCATAGCAGGCAGGTCCAAGACAGTGCTTGCAAAACAAAGTCTGGCTTACAATGGTTTGATCGCCGCTGAAAACATGAACAGGTGGTGAAGTGAGCACTAAGCAAGAGAGATTGAAGTATGGAAAGGAATGGGCGCAAAGCACGTACTAGATCAGCGACCTCTGATGCTGCCTCCCAGCCTGTTTACTGGCATAACTCTGGAAAAGCACTTGTAAGCAGTGATTAGGATACAACACCTTAGGCATACAACACCAATTCCTTTTTTGTGGGTTCCCGACACACAGTGCAAACACTCACAAGTTCTGTGTGATCTGGATGAGAACACGCTGCCGGTCGTGCTCTTTCTCCACCGCGTCTGCCTTGGACCTGAAAACAAGCGCGCAGCTCTCCTAGATTTCAATTGAGCAAAACCGTGTCTCTCGGACAACAACAATTTTTGTGACATCTAGTAAGTATGTGTTTGTGTGTATGTGTTTGTGTGCGCGCGCGCTCGCACGTGTGTCGTTCCTGCACAAACAAACATATTCTGAATAGGAACAGCAATGATGAATAGGAACAACATTTGCTATTTGCTACCAACACCGACTTATTAAGGTGATCAAGATATCGAGGAGCCACTCTTGCACAATCACAGCATGCTCCCATGAAACAGACAAGGCCTGGAAAGCTGTAGCCGAGGTAAGGGTGCCTCAAAAATCAAGCATGGTCTTCCCCACACCCACATGAAGTAGTGCAGCTTCTCGACTGCTGGTGGGTAGTTGTTCAGCGCGCTCACTACCTCCATTGTGCGCTTGCATGTTGCCTGCATATATGCAACAATGGGTGCACTTACAAGCAACACTACCGAATCTGCCTGATCTGCTGATCACCCCTTGTTAGCATAGCTACCAATAGGATAGCCTGACTTTAACCAAAATTGACAAACTGCGACTTAGTGTGTTGCTGGAAGGCAAAACCGACTTAGTGAGCTAAGGAAGGCAAATTTGCTGCCTCGGCGCTAGGTGCTGACAAAGGGCACGGGGATCCTTCCAGCACTTGCTTCTCTCTGTAATGAAAGTTCGCATGGGATGCAAATATTGTGTACGATTTGCTACCGCTCACCTTCCCTACCTGCTCAGATCAATGCCTTTTCCTTACCCGTGTCGGCAAAACCATTTTATGCAGCTACTACCTAAGTGTATTTTTCACTGCTCACCTGCCCTATTGGGTCAAAGAAAATCAGAATCATGTCCACGTGCTCTGCCATCCACAGAATTGCCTTCAACACGTCGAACGGATAGCTCATTTCACCGTCCACCAGACCGGGCGTGTCGATCCAGTCCACACAAGCGAAATTTTTCTGTGAGGGCGCAAGTTCGGAGGTTTGCTTACACGCACAAAGCTTGCAGGTCAGCACGAACGCACATGCCTGACGACTTTTGAAAAAACATGTTTGCATGTAAGAGGTAAGCCGGCACTAAAGCAACTGCCTGACTAGTGATGAAATGCTGCTCACGCATGGTAAGGGCAGGCAGTGACATTTACCATGCCTCGCTATCTGTGCTGTGTGTGTGTGTGTGCGTGTGTGCGTGCGTGTGTGTATGTACGCGTGTGTGTGCGTGTCTAGCAGAGGTTGCAACACAGTCGCTGACTAATTAGTTCCAGAGTGTTGATGGACACGAGGTGACTGTGTGTGGTTGATCCAACTGTGCGGGGACCTAACACCCTGACCCTCTTCTAGCTAGGTGTCAGACGCACATTAATCAGCCAACGCCTTTGTCAAGTTGGAGGCAACTTTACCAAACGCTTCTCACCTCCTTGGACCCACTGATTTCAGTGAAGAGGTTTGGAATGATCCTGAGAGCGTGATTGTGTGTGTGTGTATTTGTGTGTATGTGTGTGTGTGTGTGTGTGTGTGTGTGTGTGAGAACGCGTTAGCTACCTCTGTGTGTGTGTGTGTGTGTGTTGAAAAGAGCACGTATGGTGACCTAGCTTTGAATATCTTCAGTGGCAGTTGGCATGACGGTGCTGGCTGAGGGGAGTGCGATAAGGTAAGAGAGGTCGGAGAACCAGACACCAAGAAGACAGCAAGTCAGGAGGTTTTAATAGCTCAAGACAATAGTTGCCGGACAAACACTTGAGAGACATTCCACCCTTGCTTATGGGTTGCCCACCCTTGCACTAAAAGCACCTACCCTTCAAACTGCTGAAAATCCTTCAGGAAGTCGTAGAAGCGCAACGTGGCCTCGCCTGTCAGGGTCTCCCGCTTGGAGCCGGAGGTCACAAACGTAAAGCCGCGGGTTTCAATAGCAACGCCTAACAGGACAGCATTTCATGAAGTGAGATGTGGTATTCAAACAGCAAGGGCCAGCCGGCATAAGTTTGCTGCATGGATAAAGTCCTACCCACTGAGCAAAAAGCACTGCAGGAATGACCTCACACACACACATCAAAAGAGCAAGCAGTAGTTAAACCCTAATATCATGTTCTGAAAGGGCATCATATATTCACAGAGGGGGGCAACTGAGCAATGGCCCAAACATGCTCCTTTTCAACATTAAAGGGGCAATTTCTCACACACCACTTCATCACATCGGACCCAATTTAGCCAAGATAAAGCTGACGTTATAAGCTACCAGAGAACGTGTCAGATTAAGTTGAGTCACTCTATGTGCAGACAGGATAAAACGCGCACGTAAGACTCGTCCCAAGTCAGTGCTTCAATGCCTCTGCCCCCAGCATGCAATGGAACATTTGTTGTTGCTCACGCACGGCTACTTCTCCTGTATCAAACAGCTGAGCTCGTCCGCAGCTCCTCTAAACTGTCAAACTGTAAAACTGTCAAACTGTCAAAGCACACGCTGCTTGCTCAAGCAATAGTCACCAATTGACGAGCTGGGTTTGCTCCTCAGTTTGTCCGTTCTTCAACTTCACAAATATAGGCTATATTATAGTACTAAACTTGCTTGCTTGCCCTGCCCCTCCCACCACTTTTCACCCATGCAACAAATTATTTGCACACACATTTTTCCCCTCTCCAAATCACGGCTTGTCAGCCACCAAGTATTATTCATTTTGGTCACTCCTTGAGAGGGTCAACAACATTCGCGGTACGCGGTGATAGAAGTACTATGCGTTACATGAATTGGAGCTAGCCAATAGGGGTGCATATGAGCCAAAGAGCATATCAAAACATGCCATTTTGATGCATATATTTAATATACAACGGACAGAACTTGATCATGGTGCAGTGGGAAAAGACATTATTTTACTCTTGTTTTAAGCACCACACAGGTTTCACAGGTGATTGTGCCGTCTTGATTTGTCAAGAAAGCTTTCATTATAGCAACGCTGAGCTGCATAATAAGCACAAAAGCCTTTTATCTGCACTTACATCTGCTGTGCGTTTCATTCTAACGAATTGCAACTGCAAACTTGCCCGTACTCATCAATAACCTGCGGCAATTTCAGTTACAACAAAGTAATGAGGAAAATGGCCGTTGCAACTTCGGACCCACCTGTCTTCTGTATCCCCTCCCCAATATACCAGTTGATGAAGCTGGACTTGCCCGCTGAGTGGTTCCCCTGTTTTTGTGGAAAAGATCGCAGGAAGCTACCCATTATTGTTGGATTTGGGCAGCTGAGCGAGTCTGAACAGGTGCAATACTTTTCCTTACATTTAGCATTACAAGCTGGAGAAGCTCGCCTGTTTTTTTTTATGGTATTTAGGCAACTGGAAATGATGCATATATGAAAACTTCTGTGCAAGCCTTCCCTGTTTTTGTACGTGCACTTACAACGACCATGCAGGACACTTTCTTCCGAGGCTTTCGCAGGGGCATCCCCAGTTGTGAGCTCTGTGCCATCTGCTGCAAGCCCATGCTCCCTCCCGTGGAGTCTCCCACAAGGCCCTGCGCGTATGTCAGTGCATGTGTGTGTCAGTACGTGTGTGTGTGTGTGTGTGAGCGTGTGTGTGTGCATGTGTGAGAGTGTGTGTGTGTGTATGTGTGTGTGCTTGTGTGTGTGTGTGTGTGTGTGTGTGTGTGTGTGTGTGTGTGTGTGTGTGTGAGAGAGAGTGTGTGTGTGAATGAGTGAGTGTGTGTTGTGTATAAATGTACGTGTGCATGCACATGTGTGTGTGTGTGTGTGTGTGTGTGTGTGTGCGCGCGCATGTGCTGTATGCGTACAGCCATGCAAGCCTAGGAATAATCAATTAAGTGGGTGTCTACCTGCTCATACAGGGTGGTTATCTTCTTCAAGACTTTCTCGACCCTGTCAGGAGCCAGGGCCTCGACGCCTTGGCCAGGCCTCTTGCTTTTGGTCATGGCAAAAAGTGGAAGAATTCGAGAATTTATAAATTATAAATCATAAATTTCCAAACTGCCTATAAAGCATGAATTTTGAGGCAAGTTGCCCTAGGCAAATACTTACCCTTTTTTTTGCAGGGAAACATTGCCAGTGCCTCTAGCTCTGAGGGAAATTCAGTAAGAATGAGGTGCATCGCCCTCGTGTCTGGGGGTAAAGACTCCTGCTACGCAATGCAGCTTGCCGTGCAGCAGGGGGGCCATGAGGTGGTGGCCCTGGCCAACCTTTTGCCTGCTGAAGGGGCACCAGACGAGATGGACAGCTACATGTATCAAACAGTGCGCCCACGTTGTACAGCATGTCCAGCATATCTACTTGTGCACATCTTTCGCCTGTAGCTCCCTGTTACTTGATAAATGCCACGTCACAACTGCAAATCAAAACACAAACAAATCCCTGGGCAGGTAGGCCACCAGCTCGTGGAGAGCTACACGGCATGCATGGGCGTGCCGTTGTACAGGCATAGGATCCATGGCAGCAGTAAGAAGCAGGTACTTACGCAGCTTATTATTTTCTGTTGCAGCAGGGCAGAACTCTAGGTGTGTTTGATTTATCCCTTTGATCAGTGTTTTAAAAGATGGCAGGTTGCCTTCTTTGCATGTGGGCTGTACTCGCCTAAAAGTCACTGACAGAAACTCAGAAACTAGCTGAATCAATTCTGGAATGACCGCAACGGGTTGCAGAACCTGGTTTATGTACAAACGCCTAGACCGATGCGCATCTGCTACAATGACAAGCATGTGGGTGAGATAGTAGATTGTTATCTAGAACAAGACTAATAAAAACCAGAAAAGCAACAAGCGCACTCGTGCTGTACCCCTATACCACACTTGCACGTGGCTTGCACCTGCAACTGCGCCCCCTCCCACTCAGGACCTGCTGTACACCCAAACCCAAGGTGACGAGGTGGAAGATCTGTACCTCCTGCTGGCCTACATCAAAGCATGCATGCCGCACGTCACAGCCGTGTCCTCCGGTGCCATCGCCTCAGACTACCAGCGCCTCCGTGTGGAAAACGTGTGTGCACGTCTGGACCTGACTTCGCTGGCCTACATGTGGCATATGCCGCAGCGGCAGCTGCTCAGGTGGGAGCAGACAGGCCTAGGTGTCACTGTGTTTGTTGGATCTGGTGTCGCTTGCTACATGTGGCATATGCCGCAGCGGCAGCTGCTCAGGTGGGAGCAGACATGCATAAATGCAACTGTGTTTGCTGAATCTGACGTCACTTGCTACGTGTGGCATATGCCGCAGCAGCTGCTCAGGTGGGAGCAGACAGGTGAAACTGTGCTTAGGCCAGTGTGTGGCCTATCACAGCTCTGCCGCAGCAGCAATGAGTTTCGTTGGGTGTCGTGCGTACGTTTTGGGCAGGTGTTGAGCTAGTCCCCTCGGATCCACACTTCTCCCACAATTAGCCCTACCCTTTCAAAGCATGTCAACCTGCTCTTTTTTTAAATGCGCTTTCATCTATCAACTGCTGAGAATGCCAAATCCTATATTTGTTTGGTGGTCTGAATTTACCTGTGTTCTCTTCCACGGATAATTAGTTTTGTGCCCAAGAACAAAATTTACGCCCAATGCATTGCACGTCCTGCAAGCTGTGAATAATTTGCCGGCAATTTGTGTGGAAGATCTACTGGCCTGCTCTGGTGCATGTGCGAGTGTTTTGCCATTGCACATAGACCCTCCCTGATTGACTCACACAACAAATTTTGCATCCGCTGAGTTTGTGCTTAGGGTACCAAATGTGCAAATGTGTAAAAGCCCATAAGCCACAAACAATACCCAACATGAGTCATATTAACGCCCCCCTTCAAGGATACCAATGTAACAAGATCATAATAAGATACCAATGTCAAACCTGATATAAGATACCAATGTAACAAGATCATAAGTGTTTCTGACATACGTTGTTGCAGGTGTTGTCATTTGTATTTGCACATTTGAACTGAAAGCTGGGACCAACTGCTGTGAATGGACCGACCAGCTAACGTTTCCTGAATCAGAGCAAAGGGAAGACTGTGAACAGACTGGCCATCTCGGCGTTTTCTTCAGTTAGATCAATCACGGCCAATCACAGTGTTTTTTCTTCTAGATCAATACAGGGGCATGGTGGAGAGCCAGGTTACTGCCATCTTGTGGGGGGGACACATTTGTTTACAGGCAAGCAATCATTTTGCTTTCCTCTTGTGAACCAGTGCAGGGGCATGGTGGACAGTCAAGTCCACGCCATCCTGGTCAAGGTTGCCGCGTTGGGCCTGGACCCCCACAAGCACCTGGGCAAGTCCATTTCTCAGCTGCAACCCTACCTGCACCGACTAAACAGCCTGTACGGGTCTAATGTGTGCGGGGAGGGTGGGGAATACGAGACGCTGACGCTGGACTGCCCTGTGTTTGGGTGCGGCCGCATCGTGCTGGATGCGTTTGAGGTGGGATTTGTGTGTACGTGTGTTTAGATCAGGGTTGTTCAGTTCGAAGTTTGGCCAAACGTTTGCCTGTATGTCTAAGGGTTATGACAAAAGCCCCACAAAAGTTTAGGTTCGCGGACTTTCACGGATTTTAACAAACCCTAAAAATGCCGTTCGCGAGGTATTAAAAGTTCGTCGACTGTATGCCCTTTTTTCGATTTTACAAATCCAAAATTGTAGTCAAAAATGCAGGAAAAAGCCTTGGATGGCCGTCAAACGTTCTGAGTTTTTGTGTTTTGTAATAATATATTGATATTATATGTATTTAAGACAATCCATGCATGTTTTTGACAAGTATGACCAGAAACCAGCAAAATCCTCCCTTTTCGAAATTGCACATTGAACTGCTCGAACAGTTTGAGAGTTCTAGAACTTTCACAAAGTTTATTGCTCCCAAGAATCGAACTGGAAAATTCTGGTTCAGAGATATGAATGTATGTGTGTTTTGGCGTGTTTGTTGTTTATCTGTTGTTTGGGTGTGTGTGCGCGTGTGTGTTTAGGTGTGTTTGGGTGTCTGTGCTTCAATTTGTGAGTGTGTGCGTTTAAATGTTTGGGGAGTGATTGAGTTGCACGTGCTTGTTACCCTAAAACCGTACACCGTATGTTCAGACACACACAAACAAAAGTGACCTGTAGTCACGTCCACACATCTTTTTGGTTTACACGTGCAAGGGATTAATCTGTGTCATCTTCATCTTCATCATATGGTCATGGGGGTTGTAGTACTGGAATATACTCTGTATGGATCACCAATCCTATTGATACCAAAAACATACAGCTCGACTTGTGGTTCACAGACACGTTTAGTAACGCGCACGAGCAAACCAGGTTGTCATCTGCAGCAAAAGCCCCAATTTTGCTCGCACACGCACACCCATAAAGCACATACGTACACACGTACGCACGCACACACACACACACAGCAGCAGCACATATACACTCACCCTTGTGCATGTCAGGTCGTCATCTGCAGCGAGGGCTCAATTGCGCAGGTTGGGTACCTACAGCCCACACGCTATCACGTGGAAAGCAAGCATGCAGGAGGTCAGTGTGCATTCAGCTTCCTCAAGTTCACACATCTCATTCACGCTGCTCTGTTGGAGCACCTCTCAATGGTTTCAGTGCTGTAAATATTAGATCAAGAATCCCTTTGCTTCTTCTGATGCCATGAAGAAACGTTTCAATGATTGTAAGGGTTCTACTTTCACCCAAGACGTGACAATTTTTTAGCTGCTAACTCCAGAATAGTAGGAGGACACAGAGGAATACATAATATAGCATCTCATCTATTCAAGTACCTAGACGCATGGTAAAGGGACCAATGCGCCAGGAACTCATCTTTCCAAGCACCTAGATGTCCAAAGAGGTCTTAAACATCAACCAAGTGTACCAAGACACTAGTGACTTGCATTTCTGTCTTGCATGCCCAGAAAAAGTGCTTGTTGGTAAAGATGCAGCTGGGTACGTATGACAAATAACTGCACTCACAGGTACAGCGTAAATTGAAAACACACATGTATTAACACACAACACCTGATGACAAATAACTGCACTCATAGGTACAGCATAAATCAAAAACACACACATGTAATGTCTACCCAAAACATCTGCGCAGATTGACAAGAGCCGCACCTTGCTTATAAACTGAGCGACTAACTTATCAAATTGACACCACCAGCAGGAGGCATGCAAGCAGCGGCAGGAGCCACCACACCTCAAGACACGTGTGCGTCAGTCCATTACGTGCCGGAAGCCTGGATTCCATCACCTTCAACACCACAGCCACAGGCTGAGGATCAGCAGCAGGGGGTGCCTCCTGGTGGCCCATATCAGGCCGTGGTGCAGATGCACACAGCAGGGAGGGAGTTTGTGCAGGTGCGCTTGTGTGCTTGTTTGTGTGTATGTGTGTTTTTGGGTGCGTGTGTGTGCCATGCGCAGCACATGACAGGAGCTACAGCAAATTGCATGGAATTGTGGAGGGGAAAGGCAAGCCTTCTTTCTCTCTCTCTCTCTCTCTCTCTCTCTCTCTCTCCCTCTCCCTCTCCCTCTCCCTCTCCCTCTCCCTCTCTTTCTCCCTCTCCCTCTCCCTCTCCCTCTCCCTC
>Ga0307945_1000790_pt1 | contig 23130 bp, 22 predicted proteins | sample OrgLakmetagen228_FD_201818 | JGI IMG/M metagenome (GOLD analysis project Ga0307945, IMG submission 201818) | Saline water microbial communities from Organic Lake, Antarctica - #228 | ecosystem: Environmental > Aquatic > Non-marine Saline and Alkaline > Saline | place: Antarctica: Organic Lake...
CATTCCCTTCGCTCTGGGGGTGCTACCCTCGTTGCCAAGGAGGGTGTTCCTGATCATATTTTCCAGGCTCATGGAGCTTGGAGATCTAGCCAGGCCATGCACGCATACATTGAGAGGCCTATTGCCAATAAATTGCTTCCAACCAGGGCCATGCACTACTGAACCACGACTGTAGTCTGCCTTGGTAATAATGACAGAGCCCTATGCATCTCACGATGCAAGCGAAATAGAACTTGTGGCAACCAAGATTGAGGTCTTTCAAGGGCTTTTCGCCGCCAGGTAGCAGAAAGTCTTCTTCGCTTTGGAAATTAGCGTAGGCAGGGTTCGGAATCCCTAGGCAAAGGATTGTATGCACTATGTACACGGTGTCGCTCAAATGTGTGGGGCCGCTTTTTGGGCGAATTTCCTGTGACAAACTTTGGCTCAGATGACACAGGAAACATACGTCCTCTGCCTGGGTACTGCTTCTTGTTAATAACAGGCTGCTAAGGAGGTGTACTTGCCAATATATTATGGCCCGTGGACGATACGTTGCTGTTCGGCTTAACTTACGTTTCATGAACATGAAAACGGAAATGAATTATAATCATAGGCAGTATTGCTTGAACATTGAATGCACAGGAAAAGGCAATACCCTCCTACGCTCCTCCAAGCTCTGCCACCCTGAAATCAGTTCCAAACTTTCAGATAGTCCATTTCCTTTTGCAGTACAACCCGACGACCAGCGGGGACGCGTCCACCGAGTGCGTCACAGCTTCATTAGTGTAATTTTGAGCCCCCCACAAGAATTGGGGACCGTGCTGCTCTCTGTCGATCTTCATTAAAATATTGCACATATCGTCCATGGGCCATATTCAAGTACCAATCTAGAAAGGAAGTACGAGGGTCCTTCACAGAAGACTGTAGGGTACTTCACATAAGACTGTAGTACACAAAAATAGGTAGTACCCACATAAGACTGTAGTACACAAGAGAGTTAGGTAGTACCAACAACTAATGCATCCATCTCTATCTCCAGTATCTCCTCTATCTCCTGTAACGAGCACGCTGGAAGTTGAAGAAGAGATGCAGGATGCCTCGCTCAAAGGAGCATCGGAAGCCGTGCTTGCGTGCGTAGTTCCACTCCTTGCGCACGATGCGGAAAGCAATGTCCTCGTAGGGGGGGCCAGCCTAAAAGATAAAATTCCAAGCAAGTCACGTGAGGTAGGGAAAAAATTCACAAAGTTAGAAAAACACAGATGGTCACTCCTCATCTGTGGTAGAAGAGTATAAAGGTACTTGGGACCTAAGTGGCTGCTTTATTCAAGGTTAAGTGAAAGTGGTTCACACCACTCACTTGCGCAGTACCTTTCAACCTCTACGTACATTGCGAAAAGGCTTTTATCCTTTAGCACCGGGCGCAATCCAAACCATTTCACCATCGGCAGACGTTAACGGCCCAGCAAGAAGTCTTAGCTCAACGAAGTAACAGAAACAGAAAGGGAGCCACACAGAGGCTGGCTTCTACACTGACAAACAAAACAAGTGGTCAATTGATCGTATGAGGAGCAAAAAGCACCACAGAAGGCATACTTCGTGCGCTGGGGAAGCACAATTGCAAGCACTTTTGGCTAACCAGGTCATTTTGTATCAGCACTCCAGAAATGAGTAAAAATGCACTCTGATCATAGTACACCATTGGGATCAAACGCTCATGTGACTGTGCACTAGACGCAGGGATGGTTACATGGTTTTTACCAGGATGGCAAACAACTAAGGGTGTGCCAGAGCCTCGACGGCGCTAGTCGAGCCTCACTGGCAAAATCATACACCCTAGTTACCCATGCTAACTAACAACTCACACACACACATATACACTCATACTCACACGGTCATGCAAGGCGCAGCATGACAGGTCTTGCGCAGTGCAGGAAGGGACTGACACTCTACACATACATATACTCTACACATATACACTCATATACACATATATATATATATACTTTACATATATACACTCATACTCACACGGTCATGCAAGGTACAGCATGACAGGTATTGCGCAGTGCAGGAAGGGACTGGCACTCTAGCTCAGAATGAGGGGGCACTGACCTTAAACCTTAGAATGCACGTCGACCTGTCAGCAGACTCAGGATCTTCCTCGATGACATACTGGGGAGCTTTGCTCTTGTCGATGAGGTCGTGGTACAGGATGTTGAATTTGTAGCCCTGCACACACACAGAGCAAACAAGCATGATGCTAATGTGAGAGACTTTTTGCAGAAGCGACTAACAATTGTCAACGAGGCCGTGGTACAGAATGTTAAACTTGTAGCCCTGCACAAATACACACACACAGAGCAAACAAGCATGATGCTAATGTGGGAGACTTTTTACAGGAGACGACTGGCAATCGTAAATCTACGTCTCATTTATGGAGCCTTGCACAGATTAGACGGGTTGCTTCGTCTCCCTTCATCAGGAAGTTCACCAGGCACCGAGAATCAAGGTGCTACAATGGAATCGTGGAAGTAATTGGAACATGCTGCAATATATACAGGGTTGGCCAGAACCATGTATATATATGGTGTATACACAGTGTTTTTGGCAGGGAAATCACCAAATATATGGTCGTGTACAGTGCATACGCACGGTTCTAGCCAACCCTAAATATGTATCGTACAGGAAACAGCAATTCTAAAGTCAGTTCATGACTACATGCCAATGTCAGTTCACGACTACGACCTCAGTTCACGACTACATGCCAATGTCACACTTTAATCTGCCATGCTTGAAGCAACTGAAAACAGACACACAACAAAACACACACGCATTGACCGCTGTCACAAACAACATGCAAGGACAGCACTCACTACAAACCGTCCTACCTGCACTACTTTAGGGGGCGGGTTGTCGTAGTCGTAGTGTGTCTGATTGTACTTACTCCATTCGTAGCCTGCGTGCAAGAGTACATGTCGAGTTGCGTGTGGGTGATTGCATGTGGGTGATTGCATGTGGGTAATTGCACGTGGCTGATTACATGTGGGTGATTGTATGCGGCTGATTGCATGTGGGTGATTGCAAGTGGGTGAATGTATGTGGGTGATTGTATGTGGGTGATTGCATGTGGGTGATTGCATGTGGGTGATTGCATGTGGGCGATTGCATGTGGGTGATTGCATGTGGGTGATTGCAAGTGGGTGATTGCATGTGGGTGATTGTATGTGGGTAATTGCACGTGGCTGATTGCAAGTGGATGATTGCAAGTGGCGGATTGCAAGTGGATGATTGCAAGTGGGTGATTGCATGTGGGTGATTGCAAGTGGATGATTGTATGTGGGCAGTTACATGTGGGCAGTTACATGTGGGTGAGTGCATGTGGGTTATTGCATGTGGGTGATTGCAAGTGGATGATTGTATGTGGGCAGTTACATGTGGGTGATTGCATGTGGGTTATTGTATGTGGGTAATTGCACGTGGCTGATTGCAAGTGAGTGATTGCATGTGGGTGATTGCATGTGGGTGATTGCATGTGGGTAATTGCACGTGGCTGATTGTATGTGGGTAATTGCACGTGGCTGATTACATGTGGGTGTTTGTATGTGGCTGATTGCATGTGGCTGATCATCCATACGTGTCCATGTGCTTGATGTGCCAAATTTACTCTACAACCCCTTAATTGTTATTTTTGGGGGAGGGGGGTGTGTTCCCATGCACTTCTGAAAAAACGGCCAGATACATCCTGGTGTACGCCACGCGTAATGCGACAACGTTGCGAAGAACAAAATTGATACACGTCACTGTCCACAGGCAAATTTTGTGTCACTGTCCACAGGCAGATTTTGTGTCACTGTCCACAGGCAGATTTTGTGTGATTTTGTTTGTAAAGCACAGGAACAATATAGGGGCACGCAGGACGCTTTTTAACATTTATAGCACACAGCAGAAAACAGAAAGCCGTCCAAAACAGCTGTCCGTCGTGCGAATAAACAGTACCATTCAATTGAAACTTTCTAGCACGCATGCCTGCTGAAAGAGCACTTCACGAGCTATCGACCAGCACCCACCTGTGTGCACTCGGTTGAAGTACTTGGGCCTGCGTGGCTTGTGTTTGTCATGCCACCAGTACACCTGCGTACCGTGTTGCAATGTGTGTGTGTGTGCGTGTGTGTGTGTGCGCGTGTGTGTGCGCGTGTGTTAGTGTTTGTCATGCCACCAATACACCTGCATACCGTGTTGCAATGTGTGTGTGAGTGTGTGTGCGTGCATGTGAACGTGTGTGTATGTGTGTGTGCATGTCTGTTTCTGTGTGTATGTCAAACTTTTATTTGTTTCTCATCTGTGGTTGGAAAAGAAAAAAAACTACACAGCAACAAACTATCACTCTCCACATTCATTTAGGGGAAAACATCGTTTGTTTGTGTGTGCCACTTTCAAAACAGCGCGGCTATTGTACAAGGTCTACGCGTGCAAAGTCACAGCAAACCACCTCTTTGGTAATTACGCACAAAAATAAACTCTTATTTATGCCAGTTAATGTGAATAAGGGAACCAGAACTTGAACGTTGCTTGCATTATGCAAGCAAGCTTGATACCACCTCCAAGCCCTATCTAAGATGACAAATTCAACACGGGTGGTGCTTAAGATGACAAAATCAACACGGGTGGTGCTAAAGATGACAAAATCAACACGGATGGTGCGTTGCCCCAAGATGCCGTGCTTCAAACGTCGCATTCGACGTAATGTGCTGCCATTCAACGTAATGTGCTGTCATTGCAGGATTGTCTCTTGAAAGTAAGTTAAGACCACAAAGAGACACGCAGGTCCCTGACCTTGACTTTCAGGGACAATGCCGTTTACCTGAGCAAATTCCCTCAAGCAACGCTCAAGGTGCACACCACGTGTGTGTGTAAACTTACTTATTTACTTCTCCTATTAAACAATGCTAGCGCAGGAAGGAAGCTGGCACACGCCTATACAATCCCAAAGCCTTTTTGCAGCATCTGCCGAACAGTAAGGCAGCAACCTGCACGCCTTTCCATCAACCTCTTTCCACTGTACAGAGCACAAAAGCACATATACGAAAGTATATATACAGAGATCGTGCACAATTGTGTGTGACTCAATGGATGAGTGCAACATTATGGCTGACAGTTTAAACCTACACCTAACACCAAATATCCCTGTATAGGCACTCTTACAATAATAAGGCAGGCTGCAGCAGAGACAATCAAGGCAGAGGAAGAGATATTTGTACATTTACTTCAAACAGCATCATTAAAAGGGCACACCTGAGACTCTGCTGCCACCTTCCCTCTCTATTATTGAGAGGTGCTTTACATGTACATCTTTCTTCTTGTCCTCCTTGATGCTTTCTCTTCGCGCTTCTTCAAAACAAACGTTCTCTTTTTCTATACACTTCACTTTTACATACATCAGTTTCATGTTTCCTTTAGCTCTGTTTCTTTTATTTAGCCAGGTGTAGTTTCAGGCTTTTTCCAAACTTCCGCTGAGACGCCCTTCGAGGCATATATAGTGATGTAACCTTACCTTACCTTTACATATACACACCACATTGCAGACTTCCAGAGGGGGGACACTGGGCAAAAGCCAAAACAGGCTCCTTTTTGCATGAAAGGTGCAACTACTCACACGTCACTTCATCAACTTGGACCCAACCTAGCTTCAAACTGATGCTGATTTTTAAGCTACCCGAGCATGTGCTCAGATTTAGACAGGTTGTCCTGCGTACAGAATGACAGGACTAAAAGCACACGTCGTGCACCTGTACCCTAGGTGGGTGCTTTCAGGGGGAATGGCACTTTAATTTGCATATCTCGCCAACCACTTGCTCTTTTTGCTCCATTATTTTTGCAGTGATATTTATTTATTTCAAGGACTCCTGCACACAAAAAACCACTCAATTTAATGCTCTGGCTGGTCAGATACAGCATATGGCTGCTAAAAAAGTAGGGGTCACGCCGCGACTGCTGAGACAGGTGGCCCTAACTTGCAGGTTTTTAAGCTCAGCTGCATTGAAATCTACATATCAGAGCTGAGCTTGAAGCCTGCAAGTTAGAGCCACCTGCCCTTGGAGCATGCAAAAACCATACCCACTTTGGGCCTCAGTGTCCCCCCTCTGGCAGACTTCACAGCGTTTTACATACAAACAGTGCACCTCAGACTCCATGGGCACCCCCCCTCTTTATGACTGAAAAATGCAAAAGCCTCGCATGAAACATCATTGCAGACTCCACAGCGTCCTACACAAACATGGCGTACCTGAGACTCCACGGGCACCTCGCCTCCGAAGTCCCTATCGGCAGCATCAGTGCCCATTTGCTTCATGGAAGAGGCCTTGAATTGTGCTAGTGTCTGTGTGTTTGTGTGTGTGTGTATGTGTGTGTGTCAAAGGAGGTAGCGAAATGGGAACAGTATAGCAAGGGTGTTAGGACATCTACATCCTGGTATTATGTGTCCATGCTAAATTAACGGGGACTCAAGAACAAGTTAAGGGGAAAAGAACTGCCAGTGGAATAAGTCTATTAAATTGTACAGAACCAGAAGTGTCTAACAAAAAATGGAGTGAGTATAAAGCCAACCCAACAAAGTGAAGGAGGGACAAAATGGTGAGAAACAGAAACCAACCCTCTTCAAGACTTCCTCATTTGAGATCTGCTTGTTCACCACTCACCTTCTCATCTTCTGCTGAGAGGGATTCTGGAATGCCAGCTCGGAAGGTAGTTCCATCCTGGAAGTAAGCAGGAAAGAGAGGGAGCGGACATGAAAAAGAATGAAAAACTTTAGGCAGGCGCTGAGAGGAGAGGACATTGTCGGGGGAAAAAGACAAGTGTGGGAGCGTCGCTAGCAACGCTAAAAAATTGGTGAAGCCCAACACGCGCGCAACCTGTGCGTGCATATGCATGTGTGCGTGTTAGTGTGTGTGTGCGCGTGTATGTGTGCATGTGTGTGTATATGTGTGTGTGCGCATGTGTGTGTCCGTGTGTTTGTGCGTGTGTATGTGTGCGCGCGTGTGTCTGTGTGTTTGTGCGTGTGCATGTGTATGTGCATGTGCGCGCCTGTTTTTATTCGCGAGCGTGTTTGTTTGTATGCATGTGCGTGCGTGCGTGCGCATGCGTGTGCGCCTGTGTGTTTGCCTTATTGCCCCACAGATGCTGCAGTGGTATGCATGACGCTGTGCTGAAGCAGGCGGGAGGATGTGCTGCTGCTGCTGTTCTTTGTCTTTTAAGAAGACAGGTGCGAGCATGGTGCCCGGGCTGGCCACGATGTCTGAATTCTGCTTCAATACACAGTGCGCGGCAAGCACCTGCACCATGCGCTCCATGACAAGCGAACAGTCCATGCCAATAAGAACCGCGTCTTGAAGGGTCCTGTCCAAGCAAACTTCCGCGCGTCATGGACATCTGACTGAACTAAAATTATATAGCCCATCGAAATTAGTATTATTTGATTTTGCTTGCATGGTCAACCGTGAACTTTGCAGCTGGAACACAGCTAAGGGCCCCTGACGCAGCATCCGCAGCTGGGAAAGTGTGCTGATGGAATCTGCATCAGTGGTAAGTGGTCCGGGGGCCTGGCTGAGGAATCCTGGGCAGCTTCCTGGAGCTTCCAAACATAAAAATTCTCCAAAATTACACACGCCACCCCAGGTTCCCAGAACTCATCTGGCACGGTACGAGTTTGGTTAGGAGCCTATGTCGAGTCTCAGCCCGGGAGGTGCCGAAGATGGGCCTGGGGAGGAGGTCTTGACCCCCCCAAAACAAAACTTGTCTCTCACACTTTACACACCGCACCCCAGGGTCTCAAACTTCATCTGACACGGTGAAGGTTTTGGTTAGGAGCCTATGTCGAGTCTCAGCCCGTAGGGTGGCCTGGGTGAGCCTGGGGAGGCCTGTGTGAAGTGTGGTGGGAATCCGACAACGCTAGGGGCTCACGCCCCCACGAGGGGGGCTTTGCCAAATCGGCGTGAAGTGAATAAGCCAGCATGCATGACTTAGCAGTGGGTCCATCACAGGTATGCAGCCAGCATTTGCCCATGCCTCAGTTACACCACTACAAATTTTTAGCAGATTACATCACTTTCTCTCTCACCCAAACACACACACCCATATGCACACACGTTTGTGCAAACTCACACAAACACACAAAAAGACACACACGCACACTCTACACATGCACACACGCACCCCAGCTGCAACATGGCGCATCATAGGGTGCACGCCAACGCTGTTGTTGTCAAACAGCAGCGAGCGCACAGAGCGATCTACAGTGGAGCCGTCTGTGCTTTCTAATTGAGAGCGGGCAGCATTGAAGCGAGCGCTGGTCACGAGCATGACTTGCTGCCGCATCAACTCTAATTGCCTGTACGTGTGCATGTACGCATGTGTGTGTGTGTGTGTGTGTGTGTGTATGTGTGTGTGTGTGTGTGTGTGTGTGTGTGTGGTGTGGTGTGCGTGTGTGAGTGCGTGTGTGTTTGTGAGTGCGTGTGTGTTTGTGAGTGCGTACACGTATGTGAGTGCATGTATGCGCATAGCATGCACGTGTAAAACCCTAAAGTGCAACGTGTGCATGTGCGTTGGTACATGCATGTCAGCGTACACGTGTAAGCATGTGTGCATGCATGGGCATGAGTGTGTACATGCATATGTGCATACGTGTGCACGCGTTTGCATGCATGCCAGTGTGAGGATGCAAGTGCTTGCCATGATTGCCTTGATCATGTGAAGACCAAATCATTATGCCTAAAGCCTTCATTACTTGTTTGTGTTATAATGCATGGACTCACATGTCATCGTCCTCCTCATTTATGACGTCCTCCTTCACCACATTACTTGTTTTTGTTATAATGCATGGACTCACTTGTAATCATCCTCCTCATTTATGACGTCCGCCTTCACCACATTACTTGTTTTTGTTATAATGCATGGACTCACTTGTAATCATCCTCCTCATTTATGACGTCCTCCTTCACCACTGAGCCAGGGTCCACAGGAGGCGGAGACAACCTGCGGGTGACGGAGTATAGCCCCTAGTGGGTAACAAGGGACATGTGTACTTACGCTATCTTGCATCACCCTGTGCGAATCCATACACGTGTGTTACGTAAAAGTGTATGTGTATGCGTTTGTGTGTGTATATGCGTGTGCGTGTGTGTTTGTGTTTGAGTGTGTTAGTGTTTGAGAGTGTGTGTGTGTGCCTGCGTCCTGCGCTTGTGCTTGCTGTGTCGTGCCTGCGTTTGCATGCCATGTATAATATGTCAGAACCAACTACAGCCTTTAAATGAAAGGCACACAACCTTATCATACTTGCAAATGACATGCTGAGCTCTGGAACTGAAGGTCTGTGATTGTCAAGATCTTGTATTTGCGAGATAGACTTCAGCATCATAACCACGATTCCCTTGACCGGCAATCGTAGATCACTGTGGCAGCACCTATTTGAGTAACGGCATGATGTTCATGAAATACGATATGATATAATGCCTTTTGGAAGACGAGGGCAGCAAAGGTACGCAGTAATCTACCATGCGTGCGTGTTTGTGGAGGAGGAGGTAAATCTCAGCATCTGTGCCTTGCCCCTCCTTTGCTTCTTGCTCTTTTGCTGCAGATGTGGGCAGGTTTTTGTACTGAATCACTGCTATCAGATACAGTGAACCATAACACGTGGGCAGGTTTTTGTACTGAATCACTGCTATCAGATACAATGAACCATGACACGTGGGCAGGTTTTTGTACTGAATCACTGCTATCAGATTCAATGAACCATAACACGTATAAAAACCAAACAACCATCAACTCCGTGACTAGCCTTGCTCTTCAACAGCCACAGAGTGTTTATGCCACATAATATATACTACCAGGGTAATACCACCAGGGTTATAGACCTACAGACCTACAGTCCTATAGACCTACAGACCTACAGACCTACAGACCTACAGACCTACAGACCTACAGACCTACAGACCTTTAGACATACAGACCAACAGACCTTTAGACCTACAGACCTATAGACCTACAGACCTTTAAACCTACAGATCCATAGACCTATAGACCTAAAGACCTTTAGACCTACAGACCTACAGACTTACAGACTTACAGATTTACAGACTTACAGATTTACAGACCTATAGACCTTTAGACCTATAGCACCAGGGTTATGCCTCACCACCAGGGTTACACCACCAGGGTTATAGACCTCTTCGGTACCTTTGCTGTGGCCCTCCTTCGGGACTCTCAGGGCCATTTGACCTCAATTTACTAGTAGTTTTGCCAGGCCTGACGCTGTCTTAGACCTCATGTCAGCCAGGGCCAAAACACCTAGATTGAGGTCAAATGGCCTTGACAGTGCTAAGGGAGGGCCATAGCAAAGGTACTGGGTCGTGACAGAGGAAAGGTGCAAAAGGTGCAATGGTGCAAAGGTACTGGAGAGCAAAGGTACTGTGGATCGAGACAGAGGAAAGGGGAGGACAAAAAAAAATAGACAATGTGCAATTGTTAAAGGCTCTTTATTGATATCCCAGGGTTGTACAGGTCTCGCCTCCTCACCGACTAAAGAGCAGTAATCTGCCAGACTGTAACATGATAAGCTACAGCCATTTCTGGCTGGACAGCTGCACAAGATTTAATACATCAATGCAATTGAGCCTCTTTCTGACAGATTTGGACCTCACCCGCTGCCTACAATGAACTTGAATTTCTGCTTTGTCACAGCTAGAAACTTGTCACAGCTAGAGACTTGTCACAGCTAGAGACAGCTAGAGACTTGTCACAGCTAGAGACTTTGTCACAGCTAGAAACAGCTAGAGACTTTGTCACAGCTAGAGACAGCTAGAGACTTTGTCACAGCTAGAGACAGCTAGAGACTTGTCACAGCTAGAGACAGCTAGAGACTTGTCACAGCTAGAGACTTGTCGAAGAACTTCCTCAATACTCGTGAAATGTCTTCCCATATGCTTTAAATTAACTCCACGCTCTTTCAACATGCGTGTCTGGCACTGTTTCTGTTCCATACGTTTACCCGCGCAAAAGAAGGATGCTCTATAAACCCTGCTCGCATGTTCCCTCATCATTTGCTTACCTGCCATCTGCAATGATCTCGTCCGGCATGTCTTCTTCGCCACCCAGCCGCCGTACTTCCTCTGCTTGCTCCTGTTAATCATATGAGAAAGAAATAGAAGATTGGCCTGATATTCCAAGGGATGAGGTACTTAAGACGAGAGGAGGAGTTAACCAGCCTGAATCTTCTTCAGAGAATTCAATTGGAAGGCAGAAACAACACAGGCACGGGCGTCTGTAAGCTCTATAATGAGGATGGGGTATACTCGTTTTTAACAAGGATGTGGTAATGCTCCAAATTGGACGCGGCGTCACCTAATATGCTGAACACCATATTCTTAACACACCCCTCCTTTATTTATCTCAGGGATTAAGGGTTAAAAGTCAGGGGTTAGCTCTGCCTCCTCATTATTATCTAGAACTTTCATGAGATAGCCACTTGACCCATGAATAATCAAATCCACGTCCTAGAAATATTCTACCTCCGTTGCTACCCACACAGAAATTCACCTCCTTCGTCACCCACACAGAAATCCACCTCCTTCGTCACCCACACAGAAATTCACCTCCTTCGTCACCCACACAGAAATTCACTCTTTTGTTGCCCACACAGAAATCCACCTCTTTTGCAGCCCACACAAGATCTCACCTTCTTCGTCACCCACACGAAGTTCAATTCCTTTGCAGCCCACACAAGATCTCCCTTTTTTTGCAGCCAACACAAGATCTCACCTCCTGCCCTCGACGCGGCTTCCGCCGCCGCCCCACGCCAGGGATCTCTGTTGCAAAGATACGTGAAGCAGGAGCAGGGCCCACTGCTCCAGCACCCCTGGCTGTTGCATTGTCCTCTTCTCCTGCTCCTGCTGTAGCATCTTGGGCCTCTGTTCTCGTGCTGGGTCCTGAAGAAGCAAAACAAGGATTGCTCTGTGCTGATGCACGTCATGCTTTGTGTGTATGCACATTGCTTTGGGTGTGTGCCGCATCCTCTTCATCTTGGGCCTCTGCTTTTGTGCTGTCGCCTGAAAAAGTAAAACATCAATTCCTCTGTGCTGATGCACGTCATGCTTTGTGTGTTTGCACATTGCTTTGGGTGTGTACTGCATCCTCTTCATCTTGGGCATCTGCTTTTGTGCTGTCGCCTGAAAAAGCAAAACATCAATTCCTCTGCGCTGATGCACGTCATGCGCGTTTGTGTATGCGTACGACTTTGGGTGTGCTGCATCCACTGCAACTAGGGCCTCTGTCCTTGTGCTGGGGCCTGGAATAATGACGTAATAGTGAATGCACGTTGGGCATCAGCTCTTGTGCTGGAGACTGCAAGCATCAGCATTGATAGCGATGAAAAAATCATAATTTTTGCTCACCTGTGCATTTATTCGCCCAGGCACACACTACGAAAAGTAACTATCTTTACCTTTCAGACACATGTCACCTTTTTGCATAATCCTCACCCCTACCATGGCACCATCCGGACACAGAAACAAAAAAAGCAGGGCCACCAAAGCAACTCATAAGGGACGGACTGTAAAAAGGGCCCCCCACCCTTCTGGCATCGTTCTGGTCTCAAACCTGGCTCTATCCAAGCACAAGGCACATCACAAACCAGTGACCAACTTAAACAAAACAGCCTCTCACCTTCTTGCGTGTCCTCGTCTCCGTCTAGTGGAATCTCCTCCGCCCCTGGCAAGTCCTGACCCCCTTGCTGTGCGCGCACCACCCCCCTGTCCTCCTTACCCCACCGCATGGCTAAAGACACCGCCTGGTCAGCCGTGACAGGCTGCCTGGCCTGCTTCTCACGTGCCGTGCCCTCTGCTGTGTGTGTATGAGTAGGCAAAGGCGCGAAAAGTATGACGAATAACAAGAGGGTTGAAATATATTTGCGATGTGGTGGGTTGCGTGGTCTGGTGCGGACTGCTTGGCCTGAAATTTTCTGTGGCTGGCTTCCTCTTGTAAGCAGGCAAAATTTCGGCAGCATGAGAAGGGGGCTTTGAGCTTTGAGTCAATAAATTGCGTCATTTTACGCTAGCATAAGAGGAGAGTGTTTGAGGCACCTGTAAGTGAGAAGTGAGTGTCTGAGGCACCTGTAGGTGAGAGGTGAGTGATTAAGACAAGAACCTGTAAGTGTTTGAGGCACCTGTAAATGAGAGGTGAGTGTTTGAGGCACCTGTAGGTGAGAGGTTAGTGTTTGGGGCGCCTGTAAGTGAGAGGTGAGTGTTTAAGGCAAGTACCTGTAAGTGTTTGAGGCACCTGTAGGTGAGAGGTGAGTGTTTGAGGCGCCTGCAAAAGAGAGGTGAGTGTTTAGGACAAGCACCTGTAAGTGTTTGAGGCACCTGTAAGTGAGAGGTGAGTGTCTGAGGCACCTGCAAAAGAGAGGTGAGTGTTTGAGGCACCTGCAAGTGATGCCCAAGGGGGGGCAGACACTCAGTTTTGAGACTTTAGAGGGCATGTAGGCTTGTTTCCTAGCTTCCGCTCAAATGCCCCCCAGAGGCATTCATAGCGATGTACCCTTACCTTACTTCAGAAGGCATGTTTGAGTGTACTTTATTTGATGGCTTGATCCCTTTGACCAGGGATGGTGAGGACCACAAACAGCAGCTTCTGAAGCACCAAACTCACGTTTGGGCACACTTTGTCCTAAAAGATGCATGATGTAACCACATAACTAGGGTTGGTCAGAACCATATATATACGGTTTATATACGGTATTTTTGGCAGGGAATTGCGAAATATACGGCCATATACGGTGTATATTTACAGTTCTGGCCAACACATAACCACATACAAGTCACACCTGCATCATCCTCTTCTGAGCCTGATTCAGACACTTCTGCATCTTCCGCAAGCTCTGCTGCGTCCTTCGCCAGCTGTTGCAGTGTCGCCGACACTATGTGGGACTGCAGCTCGCGCACGTGGGCCTTGGCCTGCAGACATTAATCAAATGGCAGACAACGATACTTAATGGGATGGCAGACAACGATACTTAATGGGATGGTAGACAACGATACTTAATGGGATGGTAGACAACGATACTCAATTGGATGGTAGACAACGATACTTAATGGGATGGTAGACAATGGTACTCAATTGGATGGTAGACAACGATACTTAATGGGATGGTAGACAACGATACTCAATTGGATGGTAGACAACGATACTTGATGGGATGGTAGACAATGAACAGGGGCGTTGTGCAGGGGTGTTGTTGTTAGCTGTTGCAGCATGGCAAATATGATGAGGGAGTGCAGTCGAAATAGGTCCTTGAATTTGTTTGAGGGTTTTCGCGTTTCTCAGAGTCCAGGGATTTGAGCTTGTGCACGTGAACTTTGCGCACCTCATGCAAGGATCACTGCTTCTACTAAACAGTACACCAATGATTGGTGTATAAGCACTTAGCTCCATGGTCAAGTGCAGCTGCATTCCAGGTACACACAATCCTTCGATTACAACAATTTGTAGACGCAGCCCTGTAACTTGTCAATGTAACTACACACACACACACGCACACACACGCACGCACAAAAAAAATAATTACAAACTTGTCAATTTCACGCAACATAAAAAGTGTAATACCTAGTCACAAATTGCAGGTCCTAACACCTCAAACACTAACATTCAAGGGTCCTCACACGCACACACGCACACACGCAAACACACACATGCACACACACACACACGCACACACACACATACGCACACACGCACATACGCACACACACACACGCACAAACGCACACACACACGCACATGCACACACACACACGCACACACACCTTTTGAATTTTGAGCCGTTTGAGCACCGCCTCCCAGTAGTCCATGTCCCCCTCTCCAGATGCGAGCGTGGCCGACACACTCTCCTCCATGGCTGTGAGCTCGCCATAGGTTTGGCCTGAACAGTGAATTGCGGAGGACATGTCATTTGGTAACAGCTCCTGGAAGTGATATGGAGGCTGACACACTTTGCATTTTCTCCATTGCTGCAAGCTTGCTGTGAGTGAGGCATTTGTGCTTAAATGCATGGATGGCTTCGCAGTCAAAGCAGGTTGGGTGTCACGTGTCTTTGTTGTACATGTAAAAATTGATTGCTAGGTTTGGTTTAAGGATGTTTTTTACTAAATGCTCTGCTCTGACAATTCCTTGCATTCATTAAGGGGCTGGTGCGCAGCCATGGTGCAGGAGGGAAGCTAGGAGCGATGACGTGTTGCTTTCACCACACCTTCATGGCAACATCAGGGCAACATCAAAGGGATGCGCACCTTCAGGGCATCATCAAAGATGCCAACATCAAACCACCACCTTCAGGGCAACATCAGAGATGCCCACGAAATGTATTGAGCAAATGCCAAGTGCCCGACTTGTCTACACAGCTTCCTGTGCTCTTAACTGACACAGTCATACAACCACAACAGCCAAAGGGCAAAATTGGGCCCTAGTCTGTATGGTGCTCTCCTCAGCGCTGCCTTAGATGTCGAAATGCCACACAACAATGATAAACCGATGCACGTCCTACTTCTCTTGATAAGCTGCTGCTGAGCAGCACGGTGGCAACCTGTGGCATTATGCCTCCGCTTGGGCACACGAAATATGGTCAACCTGTCAACCTACACCTTAATGGTAGAAACGTGCAACTTGCTGCATGCCTGTGTCAAGACACACAGAATGCGATCAACCTACACTTTGATGGTAGAGACGCATAACTTGCAGCATGCCTCCGCCTAGACCACAGCCCGCGATCAACCTGAACCTTGGTGGTTGATACAATAAGCACACCTTGTAGCATGGTTGCGATCTCTCGCTCCACGTCGGGGTGCAGGCTGTGCTCCGCAAACGTCTCCGCCACAGCATGAGCTGCATCAGGGCCTCCTCGCAAGTGAGCCTGGTCAATCTCGTCACGCTGCGAGAGGGCCAGAAATTCGGTGCGGTTGAACAAAGTGAAGTGCAGCTTGGAACTGACGGTCAGATCATCTTACTTACCGTTACACATGTAGTATGCAGTTTACTTACTCGCCGACACCGAGTGGATTTCAGAACATTCCAACTTCTCAGGGCCTCAAAGTAGACAATATTTTTGCCAGAGCGCCCTGCAGTCTGCCATATCATTACACTCCCGATATTTTTCTAACACCACTCTCACGACACCTTTTCTGAAATAGATCTTTCGTGTTGTCGTCACTTTCCAGCACCCTTACCTTCCTGGCCTCCACAAGTTCATGCTCCGCAATCTGTAGCAGTGACTTCCAGAACTCCTGGTGAGAAGGCACGTGCTTGTCATACTCCTGCATGGAGACAAGCAGCGTGCATGGTGAGAAGACACGTGTGCTTGTCGTACTCCTGCATGGAGACAAGCAGCGTGCATGGTGAGAAGACACGTGCTTGTCGTACTCCTGCATGGAGACAAGCAGCGTGCATGGTGAGAAGACACGTGCTTGTCATACTCCTGCATGGAGACAAGCAGCGTGCATGGTGAGAAGACACGTGCTTGTCGTACTCACGCATGGAGACAAGCACTGTGCTTAGATTTGGGTCAAGGTTCTCTGATTGAGTCGTAAGTGTGCGCACAGCACACAAAGATGGCTGGTGTTCAACTTTTACTTGGGATGCCAAAAAAGGAATTTCACGTGAGTTGCAAGTCAGGAAAAACATGTCATCAGAAACGGCTTGTGCACTTGGGTGTGGGACAGTAATGTAGTATGGGCGATAGCTGCGAGTATAATAGCCAGGCTGTATCTCTGTCCTCACTATCAAACAGGGACTGTTACTGTTAAAGAGTAGGGTTAGACAGAACCATATACATACGGTGTACATACGGTATTGTCGGCAAGAAAGTTACCAAATATACGGTCATATACAATGTATATATACAGTTCTGGCCAACCCTATTTAAGAGGAACAAGCATGGAAAGTGACAGTGAACGGAAGAGCAAACAATCATTGCTGCAAGGTCATGAAGGAAACAATGAGTTAAAACGAATGCACACCATACGCGCTGTCACTGAAACCACTGGTGATGCAAACATCACGTGCTGCACTTAACATCAAACGCTTACACTCTACTTCTCTAGTCTAGGACATAGGACCACACCAACTTACTGTTCTGTAATTCTTTCTGGCATGTATTAAGGCTCCGTCTGGACGCTCCTAATTGACACAGACATCCCTGCTAATCACAAATCACTAACGTATTTGCTAAACCTGTAATACCTGGCGCTGCACATGCTGGACCAGAGGCACAGAACCGCTTGCGCTTACAGAACCCTGCTCTCCAAAGACAGCTGTGCTATGTACGACGGCTGTGCTGTGTATTTTCACGACAGCTGCGCTATGCACGACAGCTGTGCTGTGTATCTTCACGACAGCTGTGCTATGTACGACAGCTGTGACACGTACCGCGTACTCCCTGATGTCCTCGTACAGAGCCTCGACGTCATCCAGCTGCATGTTTTTGAAGTACGTCCATGGCTCCTGTGGGTGTTGGCAGGACACATGTGCATTGCCGCACTAACAAGGAGAATTACCGCGCTAGCTAGCATCAAGGTGGCAGGCTTGCAAACGCAGACAGGAGGAGCAAGCACAAGGACCAGTGGCAGCATGGAAGTTACAAGCAGTGTGTAAAGGTGTGTGGGGGCTTTAACGTGTGTACATGTGAAGTGTGTGGATTGAGCACAAGAGAGCGAGAAGGCAGCATGAGGAAGGGTGCACATCAAACTTCATTCATGGAAACAAGCCTGACTTAAAGGGGGAAGAAGAGGCAGGAGGAGAAAGCTTTAGTGAAGCTTTGTCCAGGGTACAGGGGCAGTACACATGGGAGTACACATGAAGCTTTGTCCAGGGTCCAGGGGCAGTACACACATTCAGGCAGGCAATCCATCTTTGGCTTGTGTTTGGTACCTTTCCTGACCTCTTCGTGCACCACCGTACCAGAGAAAAGGCAAGCTTCATTCTCATTCAGCACCATGCAAAAGAAGAGCTAATTCGCGCAACTCAGAAGGAGACAGCTCAGTAGGAAGGGGTTGCACCGATGGACAAGGACAAAGAATTTTAAGCGCAGCCACGAGGAACAAGTGCCCTTTTGTATATTTCCTAAACGTCTCCTAGCAATGTGGGTCTTGCAGTTGTGGTTGCACTCTTACAAGGTTTAGCGACTGAGAGGGCTGAGTTGTGTTTTGAGTGCTCGAATGAATGTCTGATACATTTTAAAAGCCTGGCTTTCAGGTGGCATGACTTTAGCTCGGGAGCCTTGCATGCAAGGATAATCCTGCTCCTGCACTTCTTATGGCCCTAGAATAAGCACTTACTTTGAGGTCCAGGTCAGCCGGCTCTCCCAAACGAAGGCCAGCGTGCAGGTTGCGCGCAATCAGGTCACTTGGCTGCGGCCTGTCCTCACTCAGCCGCCGCTCCGCTTTGTTCTGAGGGTTAAACACGAAATAGCAAAGTGTGGATGGAGGTTGGGAGCCTTGGAGATTGTGAGCAAAGACTTAATATCTTAAAATGACGGAGAAATAAGACTTGGGCGAGTCAACACATTTCTGAAGTACGTTCCTGCACTGGATTAGGCAAAGTCCTTAACATAACATGGCATGAAAGAAGTTCAAAGAGCTGTGGCAAAGTAAGGAAGAAAGGAGGTTTGAACTTGCACAAGGTAGGGCAGGAGCTTTCGCAGAAGTGGGCAACCAGCACGTTGCATAGCGTACACACCAGCAGGGCGTTCAGGTAAAACTCCTCCTCCTTTGTCTCACTCTCCATGGCTTCTTGGGCAGCACGCATTCGCTGCACCATCGTCTACGAAGCATCGCATGAGTAGAGTAACGAATGCTGAGAGGGGCTTTCATGGAGGATGGAGAGCAGGAAGCCAACATTGCTGGGTACATTGTTGGTTGGTTTACAACCATTACCCCACCCCTCACGTGCCCCACAGCATCTAAGGGAGCGTTTGTCGTAACAACTCATATGTATTGTAAACAACAGAGTCTTAATGGCACGCACCAACTCCTCCTCCCTGCGTGCTTTCTCCTCTTCTCTCTCTGCTTGCCGTCTCCGCACTTTTTCAAGCTCCTCCTGCAAATTTTGAAAGAAGAGCCCAGCAACGTGTGCACCATAAGCACGTGCAGAGGTGAATATTGTCCGTATGATATACCTGAGTGCACTGCATAACGTGCTGCACACTTCTTGACAAACAGTGGATTTTAACAACGCACCCGTGCTGCATTTCCTGCAAAAAGCTCCGTACACGAACACACTTGCTCTAAACACAGCATGAAATGCATACTCACAAGCCGCTCCTGTGCCCTGGCTTTGTCCTGGAACGCGCTGATCTCCTTGACCTTCTTGCCCTCGCCCAGCTCCTTTTCTACTTTCTTGCCCCACACAAAGCTTCCAGTCCCTCCTCCTTTCTGCAGGTGCGCCACCACACGCTGGGCCTGCAACACAAGAGAGGGTACACAACTATCCAGCAAGGAGGGGAGGGAAGAAGAGGCAAGCTTTGCCTGCTTAACCATAGCACACACATATTTCTCGCTCTTCTGGCGTTTCCTCTCCACATCAGAGTCATCTGAGGCATCAGAGTCAGAGCTGGAGGAGTCCTTCCTTGACCTTTTCTTGTGCTTGTGTTTCTTGTCGTGCTTTCCGTGCTTGCCCATGACTATATGCTTAATTATAAATTAATTATTAAATTAAATTGTTGGACCCAGGAAGATCAGCGGAGAGAAACCATCAACAAAATATAATAGTTGTTGAGCCCAAGCAAGGAAAGTACCCCATGCTAGTCCTCCCCACCACCTAGTTGTTGTCTGGCAAAACTAGTTCAGAGTTAACCATGGTAGGTGCCTTCCCTTTCAGCATCCACCCACAAGCAAAAGAGCCGGCATCCTCCTGATAATAAGGAGGTGGCTGTGGCTGTCGCTGTTCCACTCGTGCAGTCTCGGGTGCTTGCCCAAGTTGTGATAGCGGGGGCCACCGTCGTCTTCCGAGCTGCCACACAAGCATGGGGCCAGGCGTTAATAAGTAAGTTCCCTGTGTTGACACACACGCAAGCACACACACACACACACACACACACACACACACACATGCATGCACTCCACAGATGCATGCACACATACACATGCACATGCACATATGCATGCACACATAAACACACACATACACACACGCACATATGCACGCACACACAAGTCTAGCACGAATGCACGTACGCACGCACATGCACACACGCACATACGCACAAAGACCTGCACAAGCAAACGCATATATGCACGCACACATAAACACACAAAAACACAAACACGAACACACACACACACACACACACACACACACACGCACACACACACACACACACACACACACATACACACACATGCACTTACGCACGACAGACACACAAGAAAGCCTTTGCAGGCATTTCAATCATTGAAACACGCACGCACAAAAAATTGCGCGGAGGATGTCCTTTTTAAACCAATCATTCCTTTCAATATGCCCTTGCTTAACGTTCTTGAATCGAACCCTAAAAAAGGCACCCTGCTCGACTGCTAACTTAAATTGCAGATGCTCAGAAAAGTGGAGTAGCTAGAGAGACTGCGTCTGCTGCAAAGCAGACCGCAGGTAAGATAGGGCAACAAATGACGGCGCAAGAAGCCCAGATGATTTTGGAACTGCCCCCTAATGCTGGCTGGGGCGACGTCGTGAAGGTGTGTGTGTGTGTGTCTCTGTGCGTATGCGTCAGTGTGTGTGTTCACATGCATGTGCGTTGCAACGTGTGAGAAATGAGGTTGAAGGCTAAAAATTGGCACAGGTATCAAGACCTGGGCCATTGGAGAAAGAAACAGAGACCGTCGCGGTCGAGCATCCAAATACTCATAATACCTAGGCCTAACCTGCAATCCCTAAGAGCTGATTTTCAGGGCCACTGGCCTTTCTGGGCAGCTGCCCTTGTAGGACAAAGAGCGTGTGTAACATTTCACGTGATTTTTGAATGAGGCTGGCAACAAAGCTTTTTATTCAGTGTTGTGCCAGTACAGTGTACGATGTACGGTACGGTATGGTTCGGTACGGTACGGTTACGGTATGGTACGGTATGGTTAGACCATTTATAACATATATACGGTCTGAAAATGGAAATACGGCGTACTGGCACACCACAGTTTTTGCTACTTCGCCCTTGCAGCGCTACAAGCATCTGTTTGACGTCAACGAGAAGAAAGGATCTTTTTACCTGCAGTCCAAGGTGTATCGTGCGAGGGAACGGTTAGAAGAGGTGCGTGGGTGCATGCGTGCATGCATGTGTGTGTATGTGTGTGTGTTTGAATTCTGGGCAATAATTTAGGAGCGTGATAAATGGGTAAATGTTAATTGCAGGATCAGCCTGAGAATGTTGTACATGGATATCTCAGTGAAAATTGTCTCAGAAGTATATCATACGGTGTGTACAGATATCGTTATTTGATTAAAGACGGCACTAAAGCATGAAATGATGTAACATGTGCACATGATTTGATGCAGTAGACGGTAATTTTAATGGCGCCGTCTGTCCAGTTTAGACTTTGGTGCCTTTCTTCTCAACAGTACCTGCATTTTGTGTATGGCATGTGAAATGGCAACGCCTTGTGACCTGTTCATCATTGCGTCATCCTTGGCACCAGTAAGAACAGTTAAAGATGGCAAGAAAAAAGAATAGGCGGTGCTGGCAGCTTTTTGAGTGTGAGCTGCTAAATGTGGGTTGTCTGTTTGCTTAAAAGTGCCTCCTTCCTGTTCCCACCATTTCTTCTTTTGCCTGGGTGGAGTTTTATAAACAATGCAACAACACCTCAGTGGCTCATTTTTGTTTGATGTGGGGAGCGATTCCCTGTCTGCACACTTTTTCCTCTCTCCATGAAGGCATCCTGGCATTGTTCAGGTGCATGCGTGCTTTGTAGTGCTTATCCGGCAGTGCAAATGAGTCGCGCATGCACTTGCAAAAAGAATCCCACGTGATTTGGCATAAAGTGCATTCCGGCGAACAACATGAGCGCCAGTTTTCCCTGGCAGCCTGTAGTTTAGCAAGTGCATCATTAAGCACGTGTGTTGCCTACGGTCTCAATTGCCTAGCAATTACAACTAGACGCCAGGCCACCCACCAAATGCTGATAGGTGTCACATCTACTTATACTTTGACTAGCTGTAAGGCACGACATGCACAGAGTACTTTCGTAATGTTGAAGGCGTGCTTTGCCTTACGCTTCATTGTATGCAGGAGTACCCGGCGGATGAAAGGGCAGCAGCAGAGCAGCAGCGGCAGGAAATTGCCTCCAACCAACAGCAGCAGCAGCAACAACAACAAGAGCAAAAACAGTGAAGCAAGACTTCTGTCCTGAAGTAGACAATGCCTGCTGGTCGCACAATGCAGTGTCATTTTCTAATCCGTGCAGTTCAGCTGACATGCTTTACGAAGCTGACATCTGGAGAGCACAGTAGGGGATATGAGTTATGAGATGGCAAGGCTTGATGGGAGCAGTTTTGTTTTCGGAGGCTACAATTATCGTTTTCCCTTGTATATAGTGATAACAGTCTGAGACTAGCTGGATGACGAGAGGTCCCCAAACTGTTTTCAACGCTTAGCAGATGTTGTTTACATGAACTTCTCGGATGTGTCTGCACAGTTGCTTTCCAAATAATGTTGCAATGCCTACTCAAACAGTTGCAGTATTCTGTCGGCTAAAATCTAATATCGTTACCACCACCACCACCACCACGACAGAGTAGAGGTAGCCCTGGCACTTTGTTATGCCTCTGACATAATATATATAATCAATAATCAACAAGACATACATACATACACACACATCATCAACAAGACATACATAAATACATTCTTATTATATATTAAATAAATAATATATATGTAAATATATTAAATACATACACACACAATCATCAACAAGACATACATATATACAATCAATAATCAATAAGATATAAAAAAAAAAAATAGAGCCACTGTACTCGTTGCAGTGGCTCTCTCAATTTTTGTCGGGTCTGGCGACCTGTGTTGGTTATGCATGGTTATCAGGAGACCAGCCTCGCCGTCTCCTCTTCACGTGG
>Ga0307945_1000792_pt1 | contig 23127 bp, 23 predicted proteins | sample OrgLakmetagen228_FD_201818 | JGI IMG/M metagenome (GOLD analysis project Ga0307945, IMG submission 201818) | Saline water microbial communities from Organic Lake, Antarctica - #228 | ecosystem: Environmental > Aquatic > Non-marine Saline and Alkaline > Saline | place: Antarctica: Organic Lake...
CAGGTAGCACTGCTCGCCTGAGAGACTTCATCAATCAGTCTGATGCCGTAGGAGTAGCTGACTTTGCGGACAAATGCCTTGCTCTGTTTGATCACTGACCTTGTCTCTTTTTCTGGTGTCTTGTTCGGTCTGGCCTCCTTCTCTTCTTGAAGCTGCCTTTTTTTTTTGCTATAGCTCAACTGCCCTCGCTGGCGGATATAGCTGTGTAACCCTTACCCCTTACCCCCTTACCTATATGATCGCACTGAGCGGCACGCTTTTGGTTGTATAGTAGCAAATTTGTGCGGCAGAGCATGAAAGTTTTCTTTTTTCCAGAGGTGACACTATCATTTTTCCAAAATGAGTTGCTCACGTCTTTCTCATGTTCCTCTTCCTTATTTCCTTAGCGAGCAGTTGCTTGTAAAGAGTTATACTTAGTACTTGGCTTCGTTTCAAAACTCACATGATGAGTGACACTGCCTGTGTATAGTTGTACAACTATTCGATTTTACATTTTGCTCTGATGCAAAATCAAAAGAATAAGCACAGCAATAACAAGACAACAAAGAAAACCATATCCAGAAGAGATGCTACTGAGTGGTTTGCTGTTTGCTTCATTCACCAGCTGGGATTGCATTAAATTAATACTCCTGCATCCTTTATAACAGTACCTTCTTGGTATCCATCCTAAAATGGTTATGTTACCAGCAAAAATCTCAAGCTTTCTGTATGCACAGCTCATTGCAGTACACACACACACGCACACTCTCTCTCTCTCTCTCTCTCTCTCACACACACACACACACACACACAGTCAAATAAAATCATTAATAAACTATGAAAAACTAAAGTTGTTTTCTCAATCGATTGATTAAAGTGAGACGAGGGCCACCATTTGCATCTAACGCATTACTACTTCTCATCAACCAAGTGTTATCACAAGTGTTATCGCATGTTTCATTTGCTACAGTAATTACTGCAAAAATATCACAAGCAGGTTTTCCCTTAAGATCACGTTAAACTAGTTTTGATGGTATAAACTCAAAGAGCAAAAAAGATAGTGCCTACTTCCCGGGCAGTCGTGTTTGACTGAGTAGGCCAATGGCATCCCAAAAGCCCTGCATGCATTAACAATGGAACGAAGCATTGTAAAAATAATCTGGATTGAACGTGAGGAACTTGCGAACGGCACGACGCCAAACAAGAGTCTCACCTGTTTCATCACCTTATCAGCTGGGTTCAATTTTAAGCCCTCTTGGAAAGCGTGGGCCTGTATAGATTCATTGACAGTGTACACAACATTGCTGCATAATGTTTTAGGTGCTAGTCAGGTGGTCCACTGAAATTTTTTGAGGGAAAGGATGCACCATCATCAACAGACTTGTTAGCGAATGGATGGTCAAGGAGGTACCTAATACCTAATTAGGCTTGAAGAGCACAACATAGCAGCTGCCACTAGCTGCAGCACTCTACAGATGTTCTGTTGCGTGCCAAACACAAACATCTTGTTTGTAAAGCCCTTTTTACAACAGCTGCTGGATGGGAATAAACCCTTGCAGGCACTTGTTATCCAGGGGGAGAAAAGGGTGGCAAAGTGGAAATACCAAAGCCTCTGGTTTTAAAACTGACGCACTCTACCAACCCTTCGTCTAGAAAAAGAGCACAGTTGTTTCATGGTGAGAGTCTCCGATGCTTAGGTCCTCCCTGCTTACCGCTTCTGCATATTGCTTGAGATTGAACAGAGCAAATCCCTTGTGGTAGTATCCATCCATTATCTGTGTGAGCACATGACAGAAGCGAGTCGTTTGAAAACATCTGAGCTTGGAACTCACAGGAATCTTCAAGCAAACCTGTCACACAATGGTCACCACTCACATGTGGTGCTAATTGGATGACTCTATTTGCGTCAGCAGCCGAGCCCTCATACTCTTTTATACAAGAGTAGGCTATGCACCTGCATGTGGAGTAGAAAAGGCTGGACGTGTTTGCGGTCGCGTGTGTGCATGTTAAAAGAACAAGTAAAAATGACAACCACGAGAGAACATGCACTTCCCTTCTGCTATGAGGCACCGCACCTCAAGCGGTACAGTTTATATGATGAAGAGTTGAGGTCTATGGCCAAATCCAAACAGCTTAAGGCGTCCCTGCCGGCATGTAGGTTCGTGAAAAAGTTGAGTGCTGGAGATGTTGGCAGCAGCTAGAAAATGGAGCAGGGCAGCAGCTAATAAGCAGTACCACAGACGCACTGGTAATCTTGCTGAGCTAGGCGTGCCTGTGTGTGTGTGTGTGTGTGTGCACTTGTGTGTCTGTATGTGTGTGTGTGTGTGCATGCACGTGTGTGTGTGTGTGTGTGTGTGTGTGTGCGTGTGCGTGTGTGGCCATGTAACTTAAGTTACTCTTGCCGCTGTTCTACACGAACACACTCCGGCTAGGCTCCGATGCACTAACCTTGGCTTGGGTGCGGAGCTGCGTTGTGCAAAGAGAAAATGCATGTGTAAGCGCGGTTATAAGCTTGTGTGCGTCCCCTGCTGGTCAAGTTTGCTTGTGCAATTTCCTTCACCCACCAGCTTAATCCTCTCCTCAATTCTGGGGTCTATGCCTTTGTTATGTGACATGCTGGGCTAGTGCTGTGCTTCTCTCAGCGAGAAATGAAGTCCTTCCTTAGCTTCACATAAAGGCATCGACTTGTTGTAGTAATAGAGATGCTGGAGATGCTGAATTGTTGTTGAAAGGTGTTACGCGCATAAAAATATTATTGAAATGACACATGGGTAATGATCGAAGCAATCGTTTACACGTTGGACGGCTATGACGACGCGCCTTCCGCTTCGCTTAGGAGCGAGGGAAACCTTGTCTCGCTGGAGGTGAGGGCCTAAAAGATACAATGGCGGGAATCATTGACCTCCCCCTGACACACACACACACACACACACACACACACACTCACGCACACACATGCACACACACACACACGTACACACACGCACATACATATTGTGTGCATATACACACAAAGACACACACATACATACACACGCACACATTCGCACACACACACACACATACACTACATTTGCGTACATACACGCGTGTGCACGTAATACACATACAGACACAATTACACACATAAACGCACTTGCACGCACTTGCACACACAAACACACACACACACACACACACACACACACACACACACACACATACAGAGACACACACACACACAAACGCGCACACACACGCACAAGACACACACATGCACGCACTCACACACACACGCACATGCGCGCGTGTACACACTCACACGCTCAACACCTCTGATGGCAATCATGTGACTACATTCAAGCAACGCTCGGCACGTGCAATCCAACCCTCCTTTTGTGACACTCACTCCACGAGTCCGCTGCATATTCAATTGTTCACCTTTGCGCTCCTTTCCTAGTGGTGCGTAAGAGACAAGAGCCTGCTGGCCTTCACCCGGAAAAAGCAAAAGAGGAGGTGCCAGGTGGGGCATGTCGAGCCCTTTTCTGAGTTGCCAGACAAGAAGAAGGACCTATGCTTGCGGCTCAAGCACGGGGAGCAGGCCGTCGTGCTGCGCCTTGTGGCTAAGGAGGGGGAGCAAGTGCAGCGGTGTCTGTGCAGGCTGGGGAAGCGCACGTACCATGTGAGTGGATTGCTACACATTTAAAACCCCTTAGTGCCATGCCTGCTCCCACGCTTGTATGTGGCCATGAGGGCGCGCAGAGTGTGCAAGCTGCACGTACGTACACACCACGCAAATGGACGGCATGGTAGGAGTGAGTTCTCCAATTGCCCACACGTCGAAGGGAAGAAAGGACATGCCAAATGGCTGAAATGGCAGGGGCATAAACGCTGGTATCTATACCAGGAAATCCCACACTCACACAAATATATACGTACATGTTCGCACTCAATATACGCACATTCACTTGTACTCATGTGAGGTACACGATTTGAAACACGTTTGCACGCCAGGTCTCGTACGGACTGCGCCGCCCTGCAGTGAGCGAGGCCTCTACAGCGTCCACGTCCTCTGAGGGCCTGCCGCAGCAACATAAAGGAGGGCAGCAGCAGGTAACGGGGGGTGGTGTAAGTGTGTGTGTGTGAGTGCGTGCACGCTATGCTTGAGCTCTTTTGTATGTGTGTGTGTTTGTGTATGTGTGTGTGTGTGTGTGTTATACAATGCGTGCGGTTTGTGTGTGTGTGTGCATCTGTGTTCATGTGTGTGATATTTGCATATTTGCATGCATTTGTGCGTGTGCTTTGTTCCTCCACCTAAAGATTATGGTCATCCGTCCTTCCCAGCTCATCTGCTTCCCCCTTCTCCTTCTACCCTCACCAACGCCCTCACCCCTGCCCCTTTTCCTTGCCACACAGGCTCAACCTTCGTCCTTCACCTTGTACCGGGGCAGCCATTCCTCCTCCTCACACAAGCAGGTAAGCCGGGTGCACGTGCCGATGGCACCCTTAATCTCCATGCTTTCTCACACACGCGTTAAAATTATGGAGCAAGCAGGTAAGCAGGGTGCACGTGCCGATGGCACCCTTCATTTCCATGCATTCTCACGCATGTGTTAAAAAGTATGGAAGGTCGTGCACACAACACGTGTGTGTGTGTGCAAACATACACCTGCCCGCGCACGCACACATACAATTACACACAGTAAAAACCTAAAACACCCACCCACCCACACGCACCAAACCAGAAAATACACAACACACACCAAACCTGAAACACACATACACACTCAACACAAAATTTCACACACGCACACGCACACACAAGTATACATGCACAATGCACACACCGGCAGGGTGGAGGAAGCTGGCTGCAGATGCTGACCCCCTCTGCAACCAACAAGCGCAGCAAACAGGATTTAGGCGAGGAGGAGCAGCAGCCTGCAAAGAAAAAGATGCTTCTGGCATCATGGTTCATGCGCTTCTCACGCTCAAGCAGGTGTGTGTGTGTCTATGCTATTCAGTCCGCGCGTGGTTTATTTCGTAGGTGGCTGGCTGTTCCTGTAATTTGGTGTGGGTGTGAGTTGTGTGTGGTATGTGTGTGCTTGCATGCTTGCGTGCGTGCGTGTGTGTGCGTTGTGTGTTGTGTGTGTATGTCTATGTATGTTTGTGTGCGTTTGGATGGTAGGGCGATTATTTGAGAGTGTGTGGAGGAGAGGCTCTCAGGGGTTGAGCAAGGGGAAGCCGTCTTTTTTGATTTTCAATATCGCTTCAGATTCCCAGTGTCAGAGCAGCGCGCTTTTCTGTGTGTTTGAAACAAACAATGCGGCATGCCACTCATAAAGCATTTTCTTCTGTTGCTTCTCAGTAGCAAGTCCAGCGACCGAGCGGACAGCCCTCCCAAGCAGCCCAGCCAGAGGCCGCATCAGGTGCGCGTGCTTGTGTGTGTGTGTGTATACGTGCACATGTGCGTGCATGTGTGTATATGGGTGTGTGGGTGTGGGTGCACATCGGTGTGTGGGTATGGTGTGTGTCAGAAACCAGCGGTGGTAGGTGCGCCACTCAGTTGGATGTGGCATGTAACCAGCGGTCAAAGAAATTTTGGTAGCTCTTTAGTTTGCTGTGGTGTAGTTCCGGAAATTGCTGTGATGTAGTTCCGGAAACATGTGCGCAAGCAAGGCCCACTGTGCACATGGGAACACTTGCTTGTGCACACACACCTGCTCATGTGCGTATGTGCATATTCAGGCACTCAAATAGGCACGCAAAAACAGAAGCACACGCTTGCCCCCCCCCCCTTCTCCCCACCCACCACACACACACACACACACACATACATACGCATTTACACATTCACAATCACACACACACGCACATGCACACAGGTGGACGTGCAAGCAGGCCCCATCTCGTCATCAGCTATTGTTGGCTCGCCTCCCGCCACGGTCGCAGCCAACAGCACACCAAGGAGCAGTGGAAAGGTGCACGACGCAGCAGCAGCAGCAGCAGGTCCATCAGCTGCTGCAGGACAAGGCCTGCATCAACAGCGACAGCAGCAACCGCCGTCGTTCAATCCCCACCTGGACACAAGCCGTACCACACTGCAACAGCAGCCCTTGAATCCCCGTACAACCTCAACCTGGGTTCTACAGAGGCGGTGGATCCCAACGGTGCTTTTAACCCGCTGTATGACACCACCACCACCAGCAGCCCGTGTGCAAGCAATGCTAGTCCTGTGCAAAGGACTCCCCCGCCTAACCCTGACGTGGGTGGGCGTGGCCCTGCATTCCACTTGCACGGCCTGTCGGACGTACCATGCCCTCCTAGCCAGCCCACCAAAGTAGGGGGAGGGGCTCGTGCGTCCGAGCATAAGTGTGATGATATCTGTGTGTGTTAGTTGTTAGTGTGTTTGGCCACAAGTGGTTGAGAGTATGCGTGCGTGTTACATGCGTTTGTTGGTCACGCTTGGCGTGGACGTGCAAAGTGAACGCACGCACGTCCTGCCTCACTTGCCGATCTGCCAAGGTAGAGGCGATTTTGCTCGTCAAGCGAGGGTGTAAGCCAGCCTGGGAACGCGATCGCCTTTTGACCCTTCATGCTAGACTAGACAGTGCTCATCATGTCTGCACACAAGCACATGTACGTACGCACGCGCGCACACACACACATACACACGTGTACGCGCAGTCACATGTATGCGCAGACACACACACACACGCACTCACACACACACACACACAAACACACGCAATCACACATGTACACACACACATCCACATGTACACACGCACATGCATATGCACTTGCAGTTAGCATCTTTTGCCATGGTTAGTCTCCCCCTGCAAGACCCTAGCTGTGGCAAGAGTGGTGCCCCCTCTACAGCCTCCCACCAACAAGAGCTTACTCATGGGGCGCCCTACTTAGCAGTACCCTCCACGACCGGGCAGCAGTTGCAGTCAGGCCCTCAGCACCCGCAGCAGCTGCAGCAGCTGCAGCAAGGAACGCCACTGCAAGTGCAGCGGCAGCAGCAGCAGCAGCAGCAGCAGCAGCAGGGGCAGGGGCAGGGGCTCACCCCTCTTGCGCGTGAAGTTGGTAGGAGTGATCTAGGTGCCCAGCCGCATGATAACCAACAGGGCCTGCAATCCGTGGCACCACAGCAGCAAGGGCAGCAGCAGCAGCAGTTGCAGGGGCAAGGAAAGGGCAGTAGTCTCCCTGACGCCCAAGCGTCACCCCCAGCCACCCCTCCTTCACCCCCTCCCCCCCTCAGTGCCGCTCTTGTTGCAGACGCATCCAAAGCGCACGACCTGCTCAAAGAGGTGTGTAGATCGCAGTTGTGGGCGAGCCGAAAAAGGCATACATGTTAAAGGCAGCAAACGGAATAGCGGGGAAGGGCGTGTGGCTTGAGGAAGTTGAACAGTAATCACTGTCACCATCACCACCTCTTTTTTCAGTACTGCAGTAGTCACCATCACCATCTCTCTTCTCAGTGCTGCACTAGTCACCATCTCCACCTCTCTTCTCAGTGCTGCACTAGTCAAGGATGCCATCAAAGCGCATGGGTTGCTCAAGAAGGCAGGCTACGCTTTAGTGAGGTAGCGTGTACCGTTGACTGTGTCCTAATGGTCTTAAATTTATAGAGCTCAGGCTACAACCCCCCCAAGTGTTTAATTCAGTGTTTGGTCCCTGCAGAGAAAATGTGCAGGCTCAAGTAGGTGGTCCCAGCAGATGCAGTGTACACCTGTACAGTAGAGATTTCCCTGATGTTTACAAGGCCTGCCGCTCCTGTAAACAAGTGGCATCCTTCCTTCTGTGTTTGTTCTTTGCTATCTGGCCCCTCCCTGCTTGACAGCACGTACCAGGAGCACGAGAGATGGATAAAACGGCCCGTCCTCAATGTTTGTTGGCAACGCATCTGACGCCCTTACCATTGCTGGTTCTTTGTCTCGCGTACAGGTGGGTCCGACCTTGCTCCCGAGCAAGTACGAGGAGTACGAGGATGTGCTCGTGGGACTCATTGAGCGACGGAACGTGATTGAGGAAGGCATTGCGCGAGGGCTGCTGAACTCCGTGCTGCAGGTGAGCGGCATGCACACTCAAAATGCGCACACACACACACACATACACACACACACTTATGCACGCACACATGCGCACAAACATGTGCATGTACAAATACTCACGCACATGAACGCACACACACACATACACACACACTCACAAGCATGCACATTTTCCGTGTAGGAGATCACGCCCTATGACCTCGGGGTGCCTGTCCCTGGCCTGCCCGGCCGCTTCACCAAAATCATTGCGCTGAAGCACGAGCAATCAGACCAGCCGCAATCCCAACCAGAAGCACAGCAGCGCTCGTCCCAGTCGCAGCTACAGCAGCATGCACAGTTGCAGCAGCAACTCCTGACACAGCCCAGCTCAGCGCTTGTGCGATCGCAGTCACAACAAGCTCTAGAATCTCTTCCAGATCAGGTACTAGCAGAAGGCACTTGGCTTGAGCGCGTCAACATAAGCATATTGATCACGTGCGTGTGCAGTACGTTTTTGTTTGGCTGCCGCCTTCCTGTTGATATGCAGCTGCTCAGCCTGGCAAGCCCTTTCATAAATGTGCACACACTTTTTACACACAGACACACGCAAGTTCAAACTCGTGCGCACATGTACCCTCGCACACAAATACGCACACAAACACTTAACGCACACGCACACTTTTGAGCTTACCTACACACGCACACACACACACACATACACACACATGCACACACACCACACACACACATACACACACACCATACACATACAGCCACCACCGTCACAGCAGTCATCGCAGCCCCAAAACCACCACCGCCGCGGCGCTAGCCTGAGCGTGCTGCAGCGCCTGCAGAAGCAGCTGTCCGACGTCACAAAGCCTCCCGTGATAGAAAAGAAGAGCGGCAAGGAGCAGCGCCCTCAAGAAACGCTGATGTTGACGTTGCAATACGCAGGTGTGTGTGCTGGAGGCACAGCCTTCCTTATTTTTTAAAGGAGCAGAGGCCTTGTAGGAAATACACCTTGCAATCTCCAGGTACAAGCTTGTGTAGTGCCTTGCTTGTGTACATGTGTGATTGCTGGTGCATATTTGCCGTGAGTGGGAGAGTGTACTGTGTTACGACGTAAATGGGAGTAGTGTACTGTGTTACGACGTAAATGGGAGGAGAGTACTGTGTTACGACGTAAGTGGGAGGAGTGGATTGTGTAACGACGTAAGTGGGAGGAGTGGACTGTGTTACGACGTAAGTGAGAGGAGAGTATTGTGTTTCAACGTAAGTGAGAGGAGTGGTCTGTGTTACGACGTAGTAAGTGAGAGAAGTGGTCTGTGTTACGATTCTGTGCAACTTGTATGGACTTGGCTGCTCTGACTCCAATCATGCACATGTCCCTCACTTGATGCATATAAACTTGTGCATTCACGCAAACGCGCACACACACATACACACACGTGCCTTCCTCTGTCTTGTGCTGCAGATGCGGACCAGGTCAGCGTGGGTGCTCCCACTTGTGTATGCGCACGTACACACACACGTGCCTGCCTCTGTCTTGTGCTGCAGATGCGGACCAGGTCAGCGTGGGTGCTCCCACTTCGTGCACTTGCATCGCTGTAGCTGCTGCTGCGTGGTACGAGGAAATGGGGGCAACTGCACGTCTGGAGCCTGGCACATTCAGCTGGCTCATCTGCCGCGGGTAAGGGAGGAGCTTTTTCTGTGTCGAGTGTGTGCTCAGAGTTGGCCAGAGCCGTAAATATGCACTGTATATGACCGTATGTTTGGTGCTTTCCCTGCCAAAAACACCGTACATACACCGTATATATATATATATATATATATGGTTTTGGCACCGTATATGACCGTATATTCGATGAAATCCCAGCCTTACTGTATATATGTGCCGTATATGACCGTATATTCGATAAAATTCCAGCCAAAAATACCGTATATATATATATGGTTCTGGCTAACCCTACATATATTTGGGGATTCCCAGAATCAATCAGAAATCTGCCTGCCTCTTTGGAACTTATTGTATGGCTGTCGGAAATCGACTACAAGCCCCTTGCACCATGCTCAGTCTTGAATTTATGCGGAATGCCATCACAATCTGCTGGCATCTCATGAAATGGCTGATGTATTCCAACAAAAATTATCCATGGCTTGCGTCACCAGTGTTCAAATTGCTGCTGTACATGAAGTCGAGGAATGCAGCTAAGGTGGGGTAGCACGCACAAGGGATGCTGCCAAAGACGGATCAGACAAGCGTGGCTTATTAAAGTCCGAGGGTTGTGGGTAAGCCAGGTGGATTGAGTCAGAAGAGAATGAGGGTTTGTGGGTAAGCGTACGTGTATGAAGTAGGGGGGCCAGTTAATTCTTTTGGCACCTTCTGGAGCGTGAGTTGGCCACGACTCCATTCATACATGATATTATTGGAGGTAAGTTTAGCCAAGCCTTGTTGGACCACTGCCTGACAATAAGCATCAATGAGCAAGGAGGATCCCATTTATTTACCAAGCTCCTGTGTTGCGTCCTTTTTTTCTATACATCCTCTGAACCTATGTGTCCTTTTTTCTGTACATCGTCTGTACCTTTACGTCCTTTTTTTCTGTACATCGTCTGAACCTATGTGTCCCCACAATCAGGTCATCGCTGCGACATCTTGCTTCCTTCACGTGCTCCCCCCACCTCTTCAGCAATGACGCATCATCCTTTCGCTTGCCCCCTCACCACCTCATTGACACTAGCACCCGTTTCCTCCGCCTCCTCTTCAGGCTGAATGCCGCTTGCATCCCCTGAGGCAGCTCTGCCCTTATTGTTCCATTTTCTCTGATCCTCTCATGTTCTTCACTACTTTCGCTTCTCTAATCCTCTCATGTTCTTCACTACTTTCGCTTCTCTGGTCCTTTCATGTTTTTCGCTAATTTTGCTTCTCTGGTCCTCTCATGTTCTTAGCTACTTTTGCTTCTCGCTCCCTACACAGGGCTGGAACGTGGAGGCAGCTCTGCAAGAGCGTGGATGAGCAGACACGCTTGCTGGACTTTGTGTCGGTGTTTGAGCACCTCAAGAAGCATGAGGGCTGGCGATGTGAGTGTGTGCGTGCAGGGCTGTGTGATACTAAATAGCAGGGCTGGCGTCGTCTTCTGTTATGGTGTAGTAGCTACGTGTAGTAGCTACAGTGCTACCTTACTCGGTTACAGCAGTTTGTAGGCTGGTTGTAACTACTGAGCGGCAGTGGTGTAGAACAGGTGGAGCTGCTGAGCAGCATTTTGTACAGCAGTGAAAAACAACTGCTGTGCGGCAGTGCTTAGAACAGGTGTAGCTGCTGTGCGGCATCGTCGTACAGCAGAAACAACTGGTGTGTGGTGTGTATGTGTGCATGCCAAACAACTGCTGTGCGGCAGTGCTTAGAACAGGTGTAGCTGCTGTGCTGCATCGTCGTACAGCAGAAACAACTGGTGTGTGGTGTGTATGTGTGTGTGCATGCCAACAACTGCTGTGCGGCAGCGCTGTAGAACAGTTGCAACTGCTGTGCAGCATACTCAATTCACCCCTGACCCCTTGCCCTGCCCAAGACGTAAGGTCCATACAAATCCTTGCATGAAAAGCAGAGTTGTGTCATAGGAGTATTTGGGACGTTCAACACGGTACAATACGATCGTTTTTTAGCCATTTTGAAAGTGCCAATTTTTGACCCAAAATGGACCCGAATCGCCCCATGATCACCCAAAACGTTTCCAATTCTTTTCCAATATATTAAATGTAATCTAAATATTATAAAAGAGCATTGGAGGCTCGCTGAAAGGCCGTTTTGGGGGCAGGAGATTGCCTCAAAAGGTCAAAATTCGGCAAATTATGCAATTGTATAGTACAGCCCAATTTGTTCAACACAGTAAGACACGCGTTAATTACAATACGGCGTATTATACGAATACGCGGCATGACAAATCCCTACAGGAAAGCATACATTCCTAGTCACACATACATATACACAAAGAAGATCACTAGTATGCGCCCTTTTCTTATGCCATGTCGCAGGCCAGCACGAATCCATGGAGGCTTACTGCCAGATCAGCGCAGGTGGAATGGCTGACCCAAACACCACGTTCGCTGTATTTATAGAAGGTTGCATGAGGGAGCCAGGGGCATATATCCTGACTGTGGCCAATCATTGCACAGGTGCGTGTGTTGGTGCCCGTATGATCGTGCGTACGTGTATGTGTGTGTGTGCATGCGTGCGTGCGTGCTTGGGTGGTTGGGTGCACGTGCGTGCATGTGGGTGGGTGGGGTAGGGGTTGCAAAGTATGAGTGTGCAGGCGTGGGGAGTGCTGATCACAGATTGTGAGGGCTATGGCTATAAATGAGGAGGCGTTTTACCATTGGTGTTTGCTTGCGTGGGGTTGGCCAGAACCGCATGTTAACACTGTGTATGACCATACATATGGTGACTTCCCTGCTGAAAATGCCATATATGTGGTTTTGTGGCCAACCCTACACGTGTGAGTATATATCCATGTGTTTTAAGTGTGTATATTCTCACTGTTGCCACCTCTCTCTCTCTCTCTCCTTATCTCTCTCTCTCTCTCTATCTCTCTCTTCTCTCTCTCTCTCTCTCTCTCTCTCTCTCTCTCTCGCTCTCTCTCTCGCTCGCTCGCTCGCTCGCTCTCGCTCTCGTGTTATCAGGCTTGTGCGATTACGCTGTACTAGAGCGATTGTGACCGTATTTACGGTACCGTACCATATTACGCCGTACCGTACTGAACTAAGACGGTCGAGTTGACTAGTACGGTCTCGAACCGTACAAGACGTGGTCACTGTACAGTGCGATTTTGGTGTAATTTGGCAGTTTGGCTCCAATTTCGGTCCAAAACAAATAGTTTCTTTTAACAACATTGTTCATGAAAAACGCTGATTGTTAACCAGGAACCAAATACTGCGTCCGACTTTGAGTTTCCATGCAAGCCACCGCTGGGCCCTTCCCCCAGGCTGATGCAGCCCCAACCCAGCCTCAGAGTCGTTCAGGGAAGCATTGTGTGGTGTTGATGCGTGAGAGGAGTACGCTAAAGGTGGAAATGGGAGGTGTATGGGGCGGAGAGGCCTTTCTGAGGCCATCTTTGCACTGGCAGTGCCAGCCCCTGAGCTGATGCAGCCCTGACCCAGCCTCAGGGTCGTCTAGGGAAGCATTGTGTGGAGTCAACACATGAGAGGAGCATGCGGGAGGTGGAAATGGGAGGTGTTGGGGCGGAGAGGCCATTCTGAGGCCAAAATTGCACTGGCAGTGTCAGCTTGGCAGTGTACCGTACACCGAACTGTCAAGACGGTAAAATACGTTTGCCCAAATTCGAAAATACGCCGTCTTTTACAAAAAGACAGTCCGTACTGTACTCATAGTACCGTACCATCTAACCGTCTGAGCACAAGCCTGAGTGTTATTGAGATTCGTCGTGCATTCAATTTGCACAATAGTACGCATGCGGGCTGGTCTGGATTTGTGAGTTACATTCTTTTAGAGTGAAGATTATAAGTATTTATTTCCAATTGTACTCTTCTGAACCAGAACATGCTGCCTGATCTTTACCCTTTTGAACCAGCATAAGCACACGCACATATGCTGCCTCCCTTGTCAGGTGCACATCAGACACACACACACTACCACACATCACACACACAAAACATTCACACACACATACAAACACGCACACAGGGTGTGGGCACACAATCACACCCTGGTTTGACTCAAACTTATCAGACCGTTCACACGCAACGTGGTGTGCGCTGTGCTCCTCCCCCATTTGCAGTTGCTGCCACTCGGACTGACGGCAGTGTGGAATGGGCAAACAGCCTAGGGCGCTGTTTGGAGCCTGGTTGTCGGCTGGGGCACATTGCTGAGTTTGGGAACCTGGAGGCTTTTGGCGCTGCCTACGTCGCAGCTCATCGTCCGATTAATGGAGTGGCCCAGGTGTGCATGTTGTGTGTGTGGCGTGCTGCAGTTGCAGTACTAACAAACAGTGTAGCTGTACATGCACACCATCACACTCCTTGACGAGCTGTTTCACACACGCAAAAGGCAATTTTAAACACGCACACACACACACACACACACACACACACACACACACACACACACACACACACACACACACACACACACACACACACACACACACACACACACACCGGTCGTACAGGTTGAGGCGCACCGCATAGGAATGGCCGCCCCTGAGGGCGGCCAGCGTTTTGAGATGTACAGTACTTAAGTCTGTTGCGTGCATTCCCGTGACAGCTTTTGAATTTTGACGCGTGCATGGGTAGTAGATGCTTGTGACCCTGTGTTATTTGCTATGTGTAGGGTTAGCCAGAACTGTATACATGTACACCGTGTAACACGTATGTACGCATATCTCCATGCTAAAGGTACCGTACATACACTGTGTATATATAGTATGGTTCTGGCCAACTCTATCGCAGCTTGACATGTGTCTGCATGAGGCATTCGCACTTTGAGGGCAAACGCTAGCATGTTGTCAAGCTATTGCAGTGACGACTTAGCCCCTCTGGCCACGAGTGCCACCAACACCACCATCACCACACGCGCAATTCCAAATTCAATGATACCTTTACCGGCAGTGTTCTTTAATCTGTGAGCATGTACTCGGACTTAATGTATGTAATGACCCTAGAGGGTCAAAGCTCGGATGCAGTGACGGGCTAATGTATTGAATAGTCACCCGAGCACCTTTACCCGTCATCAATCCGGTGCGGTAGCTTAACTTTAGCTCTCTTGTTTAAATTTAATGGGTGGTATCGTGTGAGGTATTTTGGCGGGAAGCAAGGGCTTCTGTTTCCACAGCGCTAATAGGTTTGGCTGTGAGTTTTTGACAAGCCATGGTTGCACCATAGCTCTGTGTGTTGGAGCATGATTGTGTACTTGATGAGTGTGTGCAAGGCCCTTGCAGGTGGCTCTATTTGTATCAAGGCAGGCTGGCACGCGTCCTTGTGTGGAAGGGTGCAGATGCCCGTTGCAGCTTTTCCTTCCTTTTACTTCCTCTGCGCTGTCCGTGTTATATTTTGTGATCAAGGGACTGCGTGTTGTGTGCACTGTGGTCACTGTAAGTCTCTAGCTGGGCTGATGAGTGGGCCACCTGTTTGCCCTGTCTATCCTATCCTCTGAGTGGGCCTGTCTATCCTATCCTCTGAGTGGGCCATCTATCCTCTGAGTGGGCCTGTCTATCCTATCCCCTGAGTGGGCCACCTGTTTGCCCTGTCTATCCTATCCTCTCAACGACGGGTTGTTAGTGTGATGACTACTGCCCTTTTACCTGGTGGAGGATCTTTACGGTACACGGTACCAAAGTGGCTCTCTTTCCTTATTTATTGTGTATTGGAAGCAGTCTTCATCCGTCTGCATAACACTTTTTTTGTATTGCCCTTCCTTCTTCCTCAACACGGGGCTGCCGGTAGAAATACGACATTTGTGATCACATATAGCTTGCAATTGGGTTTAGTTGAGGACAAAACTATGTAGGACGGATTTGTTATCCGAATTGGCTGCTTCAAGAGGGCTTTAAGTAGCCGTGATTGAGCTTAGGTATCTAGGCATTTTAATTGGAAGGTGCAAGGTTTTTTCTATATTTCTCACATCTTAAAACTGTGACACGCACAGCTCAGCTCTTTGCTCAGAAATGTAACGCAACGCCTGCACATAGTCACTGTGGTACGGTACCATTTTCTGCATCTGCATCGAAACTTGTGTGCGCCAGGTGATAACAATCAGATCTGCAGATCCTGTATGTCATGGTATCGCAATCACAATCCTTTGCCAGAACCTGTCATGTGGTTGTTCTTTTCTGTTGTGTATACTTCACTGCTGACGGTAGATTCAGTTTGTTCCTTATGCACAAGCTGTATTGTAAACCATTTTCTTTTGGCGGTGCGCTTGACTAAAGTATGCGCAATAAAGCATGGCACTCGATGAAAGCAACCATGATAATGACTTTGGTTGAAGTGGGAAAGCGCAAGCAAGTCTGAACCTTCACAATTTTTTAAAATGTTTAATCATGCAAACAAGAAGTACAAGAATGAGAGTACCATAACGTGGTGTGACTGTCTATACATACTGCTGGGTGCCACTGTGCTGGTCGATCAAAGACAAAAGGCAACTAGGCGAGGGAAGGGAAGGGAAGGGAAACAGAAGGTGAAATGGCCAGAAAAGGAGTTTTACAAAAGTCAAGGGGGGATAGAAAACTCCCTACTACGAGGCTGAAAAAAAGCGGAAGTTACGAATAAGGGTTTACAAAGGGGGTAACCGGCAGCCACATGTGTTGGGCTGATAGGCATTGCTGGATCAGCCAGTGTAAAGTAAACGTAAGGTTGAATAAAAAGAACTGGTCTCAGCCAGTGCCATATTGTTCTCTAAGGAAAGTGATAAGTAAGAGGTGAGGAATGAATGATGAAAGGCAAAACCTGAGATAATAAAAAGAGCCTGATGGAGAGCCACAACAAGCAGTTCAGGCGTGTTAACTGAACAACAGAATGTATAACCCAAAGGGAGGAAGGGAGCGCCACATTAGAGACCCATGCTGTTCATGCAAACAAATTGGAAGCTGAGTTCAAATTTAACATTTAACTTACAACAGTGCACCATTACGAATAAAAGAAAGGGAGCAAAAGAGGCAGGCTGGATGGCCAGAGAAGAGAGAGAAAAGAGCAGGATGTGCAGAGCAGTGTAATGATAAGAGGGCAGGCAACCAGAATACGCAGGCAACCAGAATACTTCCATCCTAGCGGGTTTAACTCATGTTAAAGGTCTAGTAGTTTTGGCCTGCTTCCCCCTGCTCTCGGTTCTTAATAGAGGTGCCCGTGTCTTGAAATCTAGTTCGTTTTTCTTTGCTTGTCTCCCTACTATGCGTTATGTTGAGAGTGAGTGACTTGCTGGCGCAGCTGCGTTTTCTGCTAGGAGACTCTTTCTTATTCTCTTGGGTTATGATAGAGTTGGTTTTAGCGCACCAGTGATCGCAATAATGGCTTAGTTGCTTTTGTCCTGACTAACACGCACCGAGCTTCCCTTTACTTTATGTTGAGTCCCTCGAGGTTGTGTAGCTAGACGCGCCCTCGGCCCGTTAATTTTATTTCTTTTCAGCCCTGTCTCCTAAATCAGGCACCTTTTTACACAGGTTTCTTTCTTTCCCACCCTTGCTCGCCCTTCGTACATACACTTTGCCCTTCCAGTCATCGACCTGGTTGCCCCCTTTCCTTATTTTATAAGCTTCCAGCCTGCCCCTCTTGCTCTTTTCAGCCTCGTTGTAGGAGGTTTGCTATCTCCCCTTGACCTATGTAACATGCCTAAAGTATAAATCAACAAGGCAGGAAGAAAAGAGGGTGAATGGAAGTGAGACAGGGAAGGCTAAGAAAGAGAACGCCCAATCAGTGGCAGCGATGAGTTGTGTGACGAGCAGTTAGTTGGTTGATAGTTGAGAATGCGTTGTATGACTTGTTCGATAAGCAGGATGTGCCAGTCTTATTGATATTCGAAAAATGATGCAGAGTTAGTTGATGTGTTGTTGAATCCTGAACCTTGCAGAATCTCGAGCTTTTTCGCTTCCCTTGCCTTTGATTGAGTGCCCCTAGGCTTGTATTGGATCTGCACTCGGCCCGTTCTTTTTTTTAAAGCCTCTTACATGGGTGCACAGCTTTTTCCGTCTCTTGCCTTGTGCTCCGCGTATATTTCATGACTTTCGTTCTCAGACTTCAACTTACCCCCCCTCTTTCCTTTTCTCCCATCCTGCCGCGCTGGTTTTGGCTTGTTTCCAGCCTCATAGTAGGGAGTTTTGCTATCTCCCCTTGACCTATGTAACATGCCAAAAAAACTATTAAATTTGTTGCAGATGGTGCCACCACTATCAAATAGAGTGTGGAGGATAGTGGAGGCTCGTTGAAGAATGGTGCAGATGTCTTTGTGTGCAGCAGAAATACGTGACCAGTATAAGTCAAAGCAATATGAGCAGACTAGATCACCCATCATACCTTTCTTGCCAGACCTGTTTAATGAAGAAATTTCAAAAGAGCTGGAACCACCTTAAGTTATGCGTATTTTTGCCAATTGAATTGTCTTTCCTGTCAGGCCAAACTAGTATCACTACCAAGAACTACTAAACCCTGAACCAAACCCTGAACGCTAAGCAAGGGCCCAGAGACGTGTGGCTAGACAAGCCAGTCATGCGCCACCTATTCAAGGGGAGTATAAAGTGTGGCTGATGAGCCCTTGCATGAGAAAAAGAGAAGAATACGCAGAGTCAAATGTCGCGTTCAACTCAAGTGCTATTTAGATTAATGGGACAAAGGTGCTTCAGGTTCATCCTAATTCTGTAAATGTTCAATCAATGACCTGCCGCACTCAAGCTGCTGCTCACACTGATATTGCATGTGCATCCTGTGAAATATGCTCCTACCTTCTAGGACTTGAATCACTGGATCTGCTCCCTCCCTTTAAAGACATGAACATACGCGACGTCTGTAATCGTACCTACCATTGGCAGTGCCTACTAAAAACCAGCTGCTACAATGCCAATGAGCGAGAGGCTATCGACAACAATGACAAATGGGCCTGCCCAGCCTGTGTTAACCTAAAGGAAAACGAAAAGAAAGAACGGACCTCTAAATCTCTCAAAAGAGAGTTGGTGAAAGTCTCGTGGAAGTTAACATAGGAGCCAGAAGAACTGCAAAACACTTTTGAAAGCTTTAGACGCAGCCTCCAAATGTATGAAGCGCATATCACGACACCGATCCTAGTGCAACCTGAACCGGACAAACCTCTTAATGATCTTTGAAACAAGGGTTCTCAGCCAACCTAGAAAGAAACTCCTACCAGCCCTATGACATCAAACTCCGGAACAAAGTTAATTTTGACATACAGCCCACAAAACCCTCAAGAAGACACTGTAGCCACTGGGCGCTGCAAGTACTGGATCACTGACGTTGATCTCATGAAGCACCAAGGAACAACACCGAATCTCCCTCAGACGACCCTGTACGCCCAGAAGTGTACACTGCCACAGTAGCTTGCATCTACAACGTAGACGGCAAATGCAAAGGCATGCTCACCCCTGAGCGCTTCAACATTCTTCAATGGGGTTATGAAAAGGAAAATACAGCGGTTTACATGACAACATCCAACCACCCCCTGAGTCTTGCATCAGAAATTGTAAGCCTCGTTACTCGCAATGATATTGCTACCTCCAAACATACAAACCAAAAGATCAAAAACTCGTTTTCATGGATGCTTCCCCCCACATTATAACCGCCCTACAAAAATGGGCCCTAGTCACTAAGGAAAAAATGGTATCCCCCCTTGACCATGACCCCACATTCCCGTAATAATGGAATGAACACCCAAGAGATAAGGCCTTTGGAGCATACTGCAGCGCCTTCTCCTCCAAGTTCACTGATTTCTTTATTTGCCATCCCATTTACAATGAAAACACCATGTATCTAGCAACAAGGCGTGCAATTTACTCCGCTGCCCTTAGCACAGAGGCAACGGCTACCTTGATGTTTCTTCCCTCATGGAATAAAAGGATGACCACAAGTCCCTACGCATCCCTCTGCCGCAAATTCCCACACATGTGTACATTATGGGGATCCATACCATCAGTTCAACTCCAATATGCAAAAGTACCCTTCTGGAACACAATACAGACGCCACTTCCCAAACAAACATGGTATTTGCAAATCATTGCCATATGGAATACTAAAGGCAGAAATTGCCTTAAAGCCTACAACAACAATTGGCTAAAGGTTGCCAAAGCAGGAGGAGGAGGCGGATGTCCTGAGGCAAAGTGGGAAATCAATTGCATTGATAACAATCCATACCCCTCTGCACTTTGCACTGAAGATACCCCTGGCCTTTTTAAAGCAAGGAAACTACCCAGCGACCACCTTCGTCAAACCCCACAAGGCCCCCAAGATAAAACAAGTACCCTGGACTGACCCTAAAGCTCTGACAAAGCAACCCAACACATCCCCAGCCCAAACCTGATCCGTTAAGTACAAGATTGGCGGCACTGGACCTACACTGATCATAGTCTTATAAAACACGAAGAAGGGCAAGACACATGATCAGGTGTATACCACCCTTGCTTAAACGTATCCCATTACGTGAACCCAAGAGGAGTAGGTATTAAAATACCATCTCATGTGCAGAGCTAGCAGCTAAGCAGCCGCGATCATTCACGGCTACTCCCATAAAGCCACAGATAGCCTAACCTCAATGCACCAAATTAAAGGGCAGCTCTCACACCCAAACCTCCACTGCCACCACATCCAAGGAGATGTCCTCCAATCCATTGCCAAAGCAATCCACCAGTCACCACCGCCCATTCATTTTTACAAAGTCAAGTCCCATGCAGGCATTATAGGCAATGAATGTGCTGACGCTGTTCCTAAAAAGTCAATCACAACCTACTCTGGCGTTGCTGATACCTCCATCAAAACAGCTGGCCCTGAGGGAAATCCCTTCTACAGCATTTACTGGCTTGCAAAAGAATACGAAGAACATCAAATTTTGCAACATCAACCAAACACAGCCCAGTCACCTACCTTAAGGTTTTGGTACCTAACCAATTACCATGACGCCTTGCAAGCACACATGCACCTCCTCTACAAACTAGGAAATGCCAATACCGTAGCAAACTACCATGAATACTACCAGACCCTTATCAAAAATGGCACTGCCACTGGAGCTGCTAGCAACGCTTACCTAAAAGCATCATATGTCCCTATTAAAACCAAGTGCATCATTATGAAGTACAGGACAGGAACCCTGTACAACTAAAAGCATGCGGTATGGATTAAGCGCTTGATTAGCTTCTTAACTTGCCCCTCTGCCCTCAACTAGACAGTGCTTTGCATATCCTTTCTGGATGCCAACACACACAAATAAGGAATATGATCACTGAAAGACACAACTTAGCATGCAGCATGACCTTCAAAGCCATCAGCAAAACAGGCTCCCTAGGGTCCTGCTTTGTCTTTTTGGATATAGGCAGCTGCGAACGGCTGGCTGTGCAAAATTTTCAGGTTCCCGATACATTTGAAACTATGATTGTACCAAAGTGGCTCTTTCCACCCCGCTTCCCAGACAAAAATAGGTTTACCTCCAGCCGTCCGGATGCTGTACTGCTTGCTCCCATCTCCGCAAATCAAAAAAGCAACAGACTAGCAATGAAGGGGGGTGGGTTCTTAGGAGTGACAGGGGGCAACTTAGGGAGAACCGGGAGCACTTCAGCAGCACCGCCAGCCGCCACCAATCGATCCACCTTCTCCAGACAGCACCGACCCAAAGGTCTCAGCATTCTCCAACGTGACATTCACCTCATCGAGTACTGTGAGGACACTAGACCACAGAATCAGCTGAGCGCCGCACAGGAACAACACTAAAGCCTCTGCACCTTCCTTTCAGGAGCCTCAGTTACTCTCCACACCATCCTTTTGGGAGTGGGTGGTACTATCTACAACAATCACACGCTGGAGCCTTTTTAAGGAGCTGGGCCTTAATTCTCAAAGTGCTGTGAAAATTGCTTCCAAGTTTCATGTTCATTCTGTCAATTACGCTGACAAACTTGTTCATACCAGACGTGCCCTTTCCAGTACTTTCATCAAATCTCATCAGGAGAAGGTCTCAGGTAAAGCATGCAATTCTCCTGATCCCCATTGCTCTTTTTCTTATTCAATGGTGGAGGATTTTGACGGTACCCGGTACCAAAGTGACTCTCCTTTTCCTTAATTTATTTGGGGAGTGGTTTTCACTGCCTGCGTAGCTTTTTCTTTTCATCTTTGTTGGCTGACGCACCACTGCCCCTTTCCAGAGCTGGTACTGATACCCAGACATTCCGGTCTCATTGTGTAGCACATAAATATGAACAGCAGGCAAACAGAAATCTTTCACACTACAGGAATCCCCTGGTACTTCTTAGACTGCTCACATGATGTCACATGATGCCGATGATATACACTAGATCTACCTAATCCAGGAGATGAAGGTTATCAATAAGACAAGCACATCCAGCGTGTTTGACAAGGCATACAACAGTTTTTGATGCCAACTATCACACAATTTGTCGCTGTTGCCCAAGGCATGGGCATGACACCCTTGCGAGATGTACCGTGTTTTATGGCTATGGATAGAAAGTTCATGGAAAGTTTATGCGTAACATTTTGTATATTGTTGATGAAGATAGGCAGAGATGACATCATACAGCTGAAAATAATCACACTAATTAATGGCAATAATCTGTGTGGCAATTCTGCGATTTTCGATTTGTAACGCCTCTTTTTTTGTAACAGACATGCTCTTTCAGCACTCTTAGTACTTAAATGCTCTCACACTCTCACACATGCTCTGATGATCAAGATTAAATTAATACCACGATTCATCGTGACAACAACTAGTAATATTACTTGTACATGCATGTAGGCGCTAACCATAAAAGGAAAGGGATACAGCAATAAGGGAGAGCGCAGTGCTGAAGGCGAATGCGAACAGGCCTCCCAGACCTGCAAACAAACCAACTGCGTCCCTGAGAAACTTGTAGGGCAACTGCACTTCATAGCCTTTTGTGCTGTCTGGGCCGACCTGCAAAATAAGACGTGTGGACAGAGCTTGCATGAGGGCGGAAATAATGCACCCTGGCTGTTTCACAATGCTTTCCTTGCGCTCGTATCTAGGTTGTTTTTAGCTAATAATCCTCTTTAAAGAAACGCTGTAGATGATGTTGTAAGGTGACGCTGGTGCGTGAAGATAACCAAGCTTATACTGCGTGCAAGATTACTTGAAATTAACCGAAACTGGGATTATTCTTTGCAATCCATTAGAAAACTGATCTGGTTGACAAAATGCGTACCAGCTTGCCCTCCTGTGCAAGTTGAGCTACAGCAGCACGCATGCATGCATCCACACTCATGCCCTGCAGATCTGCGGCCTTTGATGGTGGTGGCTGCAGCCCAAAGACTTGCATGCGAACGCCCTGAATTTTGCCCTGCAAAATACAATTAAGGATTAAGGAAGCTAGCAGGATTTTGTTGTTTTGATAAACACGGATACCTGGTGTTGCTTGCTGTCAATAACAGATTATATCCTCTCATT
>Ga0307945_1000794_pt1:2500-10000 | contig 23088 bp, 25 predicted proteins | sample OrgLakmetagen228_FD_201818 | JGI IMG/M metagenome (GOLD analysis project Ga0307945, IMG submission 201818) | Saline water microbial communities from Organic Lake, Antarctica - #228 | ecosystem: Environmental > Aquatic > Non-marine Saline and Alkaline > Saline | place: Antarctica...
CACTTTATACCGAAACACCACCACCACCACCACCACCACCACCACCACCACCACCACCACCACCACCACGTATTACTCGCACATCATGCATGACTATTCGTAACCTCCCCGCACACAGGCCGCAGCTGTCGCACGCTGCGGCACAGCTGCTGTGCACCACCATCACCACGTATCACTCTCACACATCACGTGTCACTCTTCTTAACCTCCCCGCACACAGGCCGCAGCTGTCGCACGCTGCGGCGCAGCTGCTGTGCTGCGCGCGCTGTGCAAGCGCATGGGACCAGGGCTCTGGACGCAACTGCCCATGCTGTGGGACCTTGTAGCGAGCCCACTTACAGGAGTGCTTCAGCAGCAGCAACAGCCACAGCAGCCTCAGCAGCAGTTACCGCAGCAGCAGCAGCAGCAGCAGCAGACGCCATTTGAGGGAGGTCCAGTAGATGGGGTAGCTGTAGCAATGGCACAAGCAGCGGTACACGCAATGCAGGTTGGTTTTAAGTGTTGCAACTCTGTGTAGATTGTTTACAGTGAAATATTTACAAGTAGGGTTGGCCATAACCAGATGTATATACGGTGTACATACGGCATTTTTGGCTTGGAAATCACCAAATATACGGTGTATATATACGTATATATACGGTTCTGGCCAACACTATTTACAAGTAAACAAAACACTGCCTCTTTGCTACACTGCACAAGAACTGGAGTTCCAAAATCTACACACTGAACTCAACAGTGTCACACCTTTTTGTATACCTGGTTCGCACACATGTGCCTACTTTCAAGCATGAAGTAAAGGAGCTTGACTCGTACAGCTGCTTTCTTTGGTGAAGGAGTTTTACGGTACCCAGTACCAAAATGGCTCTTTTTTCTTAATCACTGTGGGGAGTGGCTTTTTTTCCACTGCCTGCAGTTTTTCCTTTTTTTCCCATCGATATTTAGCCTGCCCCTAGAGCACAACCCTTGTTGCACCCGTACCTGTCATGGTACACATTGCAACTGTAAGGCATAAGAATACATCTTGCTGCAACCTATATACACACTCGAAATAATGTGTGCCTACCATTTAGTCCATTTCCTGTCCAACTGAACACACATCGCACCGTCCCCCAATACCCATCGTCTTGCAGTACTTGTTAATAATCCACTGCCATCTCACGATGCAAACGTAATAGAACGCATCGTCTCCCAATACCCATCGTCTTGCACTACTTGTTAATAATCCACTGCCATCTCACGATGCAAACGTAATAGAACGCACCGTCCCCCAATACCCATCGTTTTGCAGTACTTCTTAATAATCCACTGCCATCTCACGATGCAAACGTAATAAAACGCACCGTCCCCCGGTACTCATCGTCTTGCAGTTCCCTGATGGAAGGTTCACAACAGTTTCCTCCCTCTTGACATCATCACACACGCACACACGAACACACATGCACACACACGCACATACGCACACACAAACAAACACACGCACACACGAACTCACACACAGGCATACACACATGCACACACACGTACGCACACAAACACATACACACGCACACACGAGCACACATGCACACACACGCACATACGCACACACAAACAAACACACGCACACACAAACTCACACACAGGCATACACACATGCACACACACACACGTTCGCACACACAAACGTACACACGCACATACAAACTCACACGCAGGCATACACACATGCACACACACACGTTCGCACACACAAACATACACACGCACACACAAACTCACACACAGGCATTCACACATGCACACACACACGTACGCACACACAAACAAACACACGCACACACAAATTCACACACAGGCATAAACACATGCACACACACACACGTTCGCACACACAAACGTGCGCACGCACACACAAACTCACACGCAGGCATACACACACACACACACACGCACACACACACACGCACACACAAACGTACAAACAAACAAACACACACACACACAAACTCACACACAGGTGCTGCGCCTGGTAGGCCCCCACGTGGACCCCAGCCTTGCCACCTCCTTAGAGCCCCCCTTACCTGCCTTGTGTGCTTGTGTTCGCCATCACGCCCACCCGGTGCGGACCATGGCCTCAGCTTGCATGGCAGCTCTGGTAGACGCCTGGCTGTCACAGCTCATGCCGCCCCTGCTGCGGAACCTGGTGAGTGTGTAGTTAGAAATTGCCTCAACTAATTCTTCTATCAACGACCTCAACTTGTGTGGCAGCTCCAACGCAACGATTGGCTGTCGTACCTCACAAGCCTCCTCTGCTGCGGAACCTGGTGAGAGGTCATTGCTGGCCGTTTACTTTTTGCAGGAAAAACAGCCAACGATTGCATGATGGTTCTGACTAGGGTTGACCAAACCGTATATATACACCGTGTATGACCGTATACTAGCTGAATCCCCTGCCAAAAATACCTTATGTACACCGTAAATGTATGGTTCCGGCCAACCCTAGCTTTGATTAATGGCCGTCTTGAGAAGGTAATTGAGATGCCTTGCCAAGAATCTACGATCAGAGCCGCATGCACGCTTAAAGCACAGCTGATTAAAGCTGCTCGGTACTAAATTCTCACTTACCTGCTGCAAACGCTCCTGTGGCTCCTTTCCCTGAATTAATACGGGGAGTGGTTTTCACTGTTTGCGTGGTATTCCTTTCTCTATTTCTCTCACTCACCAGCTTCGAACCCGACCTAAGCTAGCTGCGCCAACAATTAAATCGGCCCCCACTCACGTGCAATAACGAACCTGCTGCGTAGCACACTCTCCAAAGGCCCACCGTACCCTAGCAGCAGCAGCAGCAGCAGCAGCAGCAGCAGCAGCAGCAGCAATTGCTGTCCTCTTCATCTTGCCTTACCAGTCGCCCCTCTTGCTGAGCCCTGATTTCCCTGCCCGCCTTGGCAGTGTGCTTGACGACTCATATTACTTCTCATCCTTCGTTTTGACTTTCTTACACCTACTCATCTTCTTCTATATTTTATTGCCTCTGAATGCCTTTCTGCGGTGCCCCAATTTCACTGCCCATCTCGGCAGTGTGCTTGACCACTCGGAATACTTCTTTTCAACTTTCTTACACCTACTCATCTTCTTCTAGACTTGTTTGCCTCTGGATGCCTTTCCGCGGTGCCTCAATTTCGCTGCCCATCTCGGCTGTGTGCTAGGCAGCTCAAAATCCTCTCAGTCTGGGTCTTGGCATCCATCACGTTTTACTCCTTACTCCTCACTCCTCACTCCTTACTCCTTACTCCTTACTCCTTACGCCTTACGCCTTACGCCTTACGCCTTACGCCTTACGCCTTACGCCTTACGCCTTACGCCTTACTCCTTACTCTTTACTCCTTACTCCTTACTCCTTACTCCTTACTCCTTACTCCTTACTCCTTACTCCTTACTCCTTACTTCATTTCAACTTTCCCCCAGGTGCCCCTTTTGCTGAGCCCCGATTCCACTGCCCGACTCGGCGGGGTGCTCGGCGGCTCTTCTTTAGTAGAGGCCCTTGGCCCCAGGCTGGTTTCGTATGCTGTGCTGCTGGTGGTGCCACTGCTGCGGTGTATGAGTGACCCCTCTCCACCGGTGAGTAGGATCTGCATTTTAGTGTGCACACATTTATTTGCCTGAATATTTGTTGTGTGTTGTCGTATGTTGTGCTGCTGGTGGCAAGTGCCGCTGCTGCGGTGTACAAGTGACCCGTCTCCACTAGTAAGATATTGCATTTGAGTGTTACAATGCAAGTATTTGTGTACCGTTGTGTGGACCCATTCTCGTAGCGTGTGTGTGTGTACCGTTGTGTGGACCCATTCTGGTAGCGTGCGCTGCTTCTGATGCTGCCGCTACAGTGCGTGAGCGACCTCTCTCTCTATCGTGGACAGCATCACGCTGCTTCTGATGCTGCTGCTACAGTGCGTGAGCGACCTCTGTCTATCGTGGACAGCACTATGTATGGAATGTGCGGAGCAGTATGTAAGGATACCATGTATGGTGTATGCATAGCAATGGGACATGTATGTATATGAATACAGTCGTGCGGTTCTCCACTGTTAAGTAGCTTACTTTTGTTAAAATGCGTGGATAATTGTGTGTGTTTAGGTTTGAGGACCTGTGGTAGTATGTTTCGAGGTGTGCTGGCAGTATGTTAGGTGTGCTTAGTGCGTGAACACATTCTTCAGCATAGGACTTTAGCCCCTCTCCGCTGGTAAGAAGTGAGTGGCCTTTGCGTGTGAGGAGTGGTTTTCTCTGCCTGCGTGGTTAATGATGTCTTTCTGAGTGGCCTTTGCGTAGTGAGTGGCCTTTCTCCACCGGTAGGAAGTGAGTTGCCTTTGCTTTTTGAATGGCCTTTGAGTAGTAAGTGGGCTTTAAGCATCATGTGGGCACTCTTTGCTGCTGGTAGTATTGCTTGTTACTGCATTAGCAGCACCTCTCTACTAGTAAGAGTGAGTGGTCTTTGCGTAGTGAGTGGCCTTTGCGTAGTGAGTGGGCGTAACATATCGTGTGATCACTCCCCATGGGTAGCTTAGCATGGTTGGATTCACGTGCAACTTGCTTTTCACTGCTTTTTATATGGTGTTTTGTAAGCGCGCGCATGCACTGCATATTTTTAATCATGTTGTTTTTTTAGCCCTTGCCCCGTCAAGGTTTGTACCTCGGCCACCACTGAACAGGGGAAAGGCGCTTTCACTACCTTTGTAGTTTCTAGACCTTTGTTCTTTGCATCGGCCACGATCAGAACCCAGTTGGTTCTCCACTCAAAATAACACCACACACACATACACACACACACAGACACAAACACACACATGCAAACACACACACACACACAAACATACACACAAACACACACACACATACACGCATGCATGAAAATATATGGTGAGGCCTGTAGCATACATTTCTGTTCATCTTCCTTCTTGCATTGCACTCCACACACAAGTGCATGTCTAGGTTCCTTTCTTAACCGAACTACAGATAGCAGGGTCTAACACATTTCACTCATAGTTTATCTTTTCTCATGCACTCCACACACAGGTGCGTGTCCAAGCATCCAGTTGTTTTGGCGCGCTGGTCGCTCTGCTACCTTTAACACAAGGCGCCCCCACACCAGCAGGCCTGGATGCTGCACAGATGCAGAGTGTGGAGCAGGATACTGCGTTCCTCATGCAGGTCGGTATGCATGTGTGTTTGTGTGGACATTTGTGTTGTTCTATGTGTATTAGTCGCATGTTGTACACGAGTCTGCCCCCACACCAGCATGCCTGGATGCTGCACAGATGCAGAGTGTGGAGCAGGATACTGCGTTTCTCATGCAGGTCGGTATGCATGTGTGTGTGTGTGTGTGTGTGTGTGTGTGTGTGAACGTGTGGGTTATCCGTTGTGTGTGTTGTATGTTTGTGCGTGCATTGGGCCCCTATCCTGTGAGCCTGGATGCTGCACAGAAGCAGGGTGTAGAACAATATACGGCGTTCCTCATGCAGGTCAGATGTGTACTAGTATGACGTGTTCTTATGTTTTGTGAGTGTGTGTGTGTGTCTTGCCTCATCCCTGCAAGCCTGGATGCTGCACGTTTTAAAAAGGATGGAGTTTTCCCTCACATTCTTTACGCACTCCTTCCTGCAGCGGAGAACACATTGTTTTGTGCACACCCCCAAACATCAAATATTCTATATGCTGTTTTGTGCACACCCCCAAATATCAAATATCCTAGATGCTATTTTGTGCACACCCCCAAGTATCAAATATCCTATATGCTATTTTGTACACACTCCCAGATATCAAATGCTATTTTACACACACTCCCAAATATCAATTATTAAATATCCGATGCCACTCCATGCATACCCTTCAAGCAACGCTCAATAAGTACCTACAATACTACAAGCACTACTCAACAAGTGCTGCACCTAAGTACCTACAATGCTTAACAAGCACCCAAGTACCTACAATCCTACAAGCAAAACTCAACAAGTGCTGTGACCTACAAGCACTACTCAACAAGTGCTGCACCTAAGTACCTACAATGCTTAACAAGCACCCAAGTACCTACAATCCTACAAGCTTACTTAACAAGTGCTGTGACCTACAAGCACTACTCAACAAGTCCTACACCTGCGACCTACGAGCACTACTCAACAAGATCCTACAAGCACTACTCAACAGGTGCTGCACCCGAGTACCTACAATGCTAAATAAGCACCTAAGCACCTAAGTACTTACAATCCTACAAGCACTGCTCAGCAAGAGCTCAGTACTTACGGCATTTTGCAGTCGCTCATAATCAGAAAGTATGACAGCCTCCCACTGCCCTTAAGTAAACAGTAGACAGAAACTATGACAGCCTCCCACTGCCCTTAAGCCTTGAGTAAACAGTAAACAGAAACTATGACAGCCTCCCACTGCCCTTTCCTGCCAAAGTCCTGGTCTACCGTCCAAATTTTAAACCTAAACCGATACATCATCAAATTTGAAAACCTAAACCAAACTATTCATCAACTCTGCAGCTGCTAGACAAAAATGAGGCTGACAGGTACCTGCTGAGAATGATATACTACAATGAGGTTGACAGGTACCCGCTGAAAATGATATAAAATGAGGCTGCAATAGGGTTGGCCATAACCATACATATACGGTGTATGTAAGGTAATTTTGGCAGGGAAATCAACCAAATACACGGTCATATACAGTGTATTTGTACGGTTCTGGCCAACCCTAGGCTGCAAGGTACCGACCTAAGCCCTGATTTTATGACCCAACCTGTCCACCAGCTTTAAAACATGTCCACAACGAAGAGGTATTTGTCTACGTGTTTACACAAGTCATGAGTTTGGGTCGAGGCATGCTCAATTGTGTGTGTGCAGTTGCTGGACAACAAAAAGGCTGACGACTACCAGCTGCCCATGCCCATTGCCGTCAAGCTACGGCCGTACCAGCAAGAAGGCATCAATTGGCTGGCCTTCCTGCGGCGTTTCGGCTTGCATGGCGTGCTGGCGGACGACATGGTGAGAACAGATCAGACGCTTCTGAGTGTGCTTTTGAGTGTACGTCCTGGCTTGCAGCACTTTTTAACTTTGCTTTAAGTGCTGGAGGATTGTTTGGTAAGAACAAACAAGTGAATGTCGGCTTTGTTCATAGCGTGTGCCTTGCCTCGATCTGCAGCACGTGTTTGGGTTGCACAGAGTGCTGGCGGACGATTTGATCAAAACAAACTAAATGTAGTCTTTGTTGAAAGTTAAAAGTATGTGCCATGGCTTGTAGTGCGTTCTAGGCCTGCGCAGGTTGCTGGCATACGGTATGATGAAAACTGCAGAGTACTCTGCAGCCTGCTGCAGAAATACTTGCATTCTTGGGAGGCAAGTGCAATTAAATGTCAGTTGGACTGTCTTGCCACAGCTTGCACTGTAGGGACCATCCTTTCTACACCTGGTCTTTAGTCAGCATTTAGGAGGATGGTTGGCCATGTGTAAATTCCCTTCCGACATTTGGTGA
>Ga0307945_1000794_pt1:15000-23088 | contig 23088 bp, 25 predicted proteins | sample OrgLakmetagen228_FD_201818 | JGI IMG/M metagenome (GOLD analysis project Ga0307945, IMG submission 201818) | Saline water microbial communities from Organic Lake, Antarctica - #228 | ecosystem: Environmental > Aquatic > Non-marine Saline and Alkaline > Saline | place: Antarctica...
CGGATGCACTGTAATGCAATGAAACTTGCACACAAGTATGACAGCACCCACTCAAATCTGCACGCCACAGCAAACAGGGTCCGTGCAAGGCAAATGTCATTTTGATCATAAGTTATAATTATAAGTTGCACCACAAAGTGCACGCCGTGTGCGTGTTAGGCTACAGCAGCACACAGTATGTGCTGCGTGGACATGTACACACAGACACACAGTATCACAACACTGTGTGCATGTTAGGCTACAGCAGTACACAGTATGTGCTGCGTGGGCATGTACACACAGACACACAGACACACAGTATCACAACACCGTGTGCATGTTAGGCTACAGCAGCACACAGTCTGTGCTGCGTGGGCATGTACACACGGACACACAGACACACAGTATCACAACACCGTGTGCATGTTAGGCTACAGCAGCACACAGTACGTGCTGCGTGGGCATGTACACACAGACACACAATATCACAACACCGTGTGCATGTTAGGCTGCAGCAGCACAGTATGTGCTGCGTGGACATGTACACACAGACACACACACACAGTATCACAACACTGTGTGCATGTCAGGCTACAGCAGCACACAGTATGTGCTGCGTGGACATGTACACACAGACACACAGTATCACAACACCGTGTGCATGTCAGGCTACAGCAGCACACAGTATGTGCTGCGTGGGCATGTACACACAGACACACAGTATCACAACACCATGAGCATGTCAGGCTACAGCAGCACAGTATGTGCTGCGTGGACGTTTACACAAATGTCACAACACACCCACCCACTCGACTACGCACGCACTGCAGGCTGCACGCTATAGCAAAAAGGGTTCGCGCGAGGCGGAGGTTGGCATTCTGGCCGTGGACGCACTGCACAAGCAGGTCATGCCCTTCATCCTGCGACGCACTAAAGCACAGGTGAGAATTATTCACACAGGTCATGCCCTTCATCCTGCGACGCACTAAAGCACAGGTGAGAATTATTCTCACAGGCCATGCCCTTCATCCTGCGACGCACTAAAGCACAGGTGAGAATTATTCACACAGGCCATGCCCTTCATCCTGCGACGCACTAAAGCACAGGTGATGCACTAAAGCACATGACGCACTAAAGCACAGATGAAAGCACATGACGCACTAAAGCACAGGTGAAAGCACATGACGCACTAAAGTACAGGTGAAAGCACATGACGCACTATAGCACAGGTGAGAACTCACAAAAAACAGTCCATGCACAAAGGACTGTCCATATTTTTGCTTAGCCACTTGCTACGTGGCCTCTGGGGCATGGGTTGTTTTTGCAATTTCTACGATAACGTGGGGTCCTTGATTGATGCTAACATATTTTGGTAGCGCGTGTTGCTGCTGTAGCTGTGTGCCCAATAGAAAGGCTGTAAGTCTTGCATGTCTTGCACCTGATAATGTACAAAAATACAAGCTCATTATTGCCTTATGTTTTACAGCAATTCAGGTGCACCTGTGAGGGACGGCAATGAGTGCTCTTGTGACTGAAATAACAAAGCATCATAGCAGATTGATCATAAATCTAATAGATGAGCGCCATCGTGATCAAAACGGAAGAGCGTTTTTGTAGTCTGTTTGTATGAGAGCACCATCTTGGTGTAAGCAGTACTCACATTTTAAGAAACGAACACAAGAAAAGAACGAATTGAGTGCACCCCTGAATAGCCCCAAAACCAAAGGTGCCAATGACACAGCTGCTTGACATACCTTGGAATCTTGAGGCTTGAAACCTGCTCACGCACACAATCACCCGGCAGTTTGAAGGATCACAAAATCTTCAACCCTCTTAACTCACAGGTGCTGAATGAAATACTGCCAAATATAACATAGGATATGCACTGCACTCTGTCTCCCTTGCAGTGTTTCTTGTGTGTGGACTTCAAGCACAGGTACCTGGCATTTCCATAACAACAGAGTTTCCACCTGTGTTTCATCACAGGTGCTGGATGATTTGCTGCACAAGATTATTCAGGATGTGTACTGCAAACTGCCTTCCTTGCAGTGTTTCTTGTGTGTGTGGACTTCAAGCACGTGTACCTGGCGTTTCCATTACAACGGATTTTCCACCTGTGTTTCTAAACAGGTGCTTGATGATCTGCCACCCAAGATCATCCAGGATGTGTACTGCGAGCTGTCCCCACTGCAGCGTGCTTTGTATGAGGACTTTAAGGAAAGCCAGGTGAGCCTGGGTGTGATTAAACGCTCGCCACACACGCTCGCAACAAACCTGTAAGCCTTGAACCTCATTGCATTCCGTGGTTGCTTTCCTGCATCATCATGAGAACTTGATACAACCCAGGAGATCCGAAGCAGAGGTAAATATCCAATCGTAATAACATTCACACAGAGCTATAGAAGACTAAATCAAATGTCATTCTGTCCAGTCACTATGTACGGAGGAACCGGTGCACTCTCCTCTCCGGGCACTCCTCCACCAGCGCCAAATGCAATACCGATCACACAGAGCGATAGAAGACTAATTATACATTCATTCTGCCGCACCCAAAACCACGGACTCGCAACTCCGCACGCGATCTGATCTAACGCTAGTCCGTAGAAAATATTCAGTGGGTACTTTGGTCGCCCAAAACTCTGCTTCTCTTTGCTCTAATTTTTACACTTCGGGGTGACCTGCGACAGAAACTGGGTCCAGACTTCCGACTTCCCCAATTCCGAATCGGCCATTAATTCTGGAACCCCCTCGAACCCTTAAGTACCCCTTTTAGCCCGTTTCCAACCCCTGTCCAATTCCCCAACCAGAAGGAACCGAGTCCCTTCGGGACGATGGTTCCAACACTTGTGTGTTATTTGGTTCTAGTCGTACACGCCTTGTGTGTTATTTGGTTCTAGTCGTACACGCCTTAGAGCTGTGGTGTGTTACAGGAGGGAGCTGGTGTGTTACAGCTGGTGTGTTACAGGAGGGGGCTGTGGTGTTACAGGAGGGAGCTGTGGTGTTATACAGGATGGAGTTGTGGTGTTACAGGAGGGAGCTGTGGTGTATTACAGGAGGGAGCTGTGGTGTTACAGGAGGGAGCTGTGGTGTTACAGGAGGGAGCTGTGGTGTGTTACAGGAGGGAGCTGGTGTGTTACAGCTGGTGTGTTTCAGGAGGGAGCTGTGGTGTGTGTTACAGGAGGGAGCTGGAAAGAAGATGATACGGATGCTTAAGTGGACTCTCGTTTGTTTTGGCAAGCCATGCAGCGCTGATCGACGTGCAATGAAATGGGATATCAGTATGCCTGTATCCACTCCGATTTTGTTTTGTGTTGGCGAGCCAGGCAGCGCTGGTCGGCGTGCTCATAGGTGGAATCCCAGTATGCGTGTAAAAACCGTGAAGCTTAGCAGCAACTTCATTGGTCCTGTCGATGTTTATTCCATCATAGACCCTTATTACACACATGGCTTGAAATAGCAGAAGACCGCGACATCATCCTTACAAAATTGCACGCAAACTCGCATATGCACATGTACTCAAACAATTTACACATCCACACATAGCCATACTCAGACACACATGCATACATATATACATACATACATTATACATATGCAAGCAACAAACACACACAATTGCCACCAACAGGCCTCTGGTGAAGCAGCTTCAGTGTTGTACACACTCTCACACACACACTCACACACACACAGACACGCGCGCACACACACACACACACACACACACACACACGCAATTGCAACTAACAGGCCTCTGGTGAAGCAGCTTCGGTGTTGTCGGCAGGAGCAAAAGCAGAGGACGCCCGAGGCAGTGTGCATGTGTTCCAAGTAAGCTCTTAATGAGGAATCATGTTTGGTGTGTGCCAAGCACAACCGCAACGTGCACATTTGCGTGTGCTTGTGTTCTGAGGTAGTTATTAAGCAGGAAGTATGGTTAGGTCCAGCGCACACACAACCATGACATGCATCCCTCTGTCTTTGCGTGTGCATGTGTTCTGAGTTAGTTATTGAGCAGGAAGTATGGTTAGGTCCAGCGCACACACAACCGTGATGTGCATCCTTCTGTCTTTGCATGTACATGTGTTCTGAATTAGTTAGTAAGCAGAAAATGTGGTTAGGTCCAGCGCACACACAACTGTGACATGTATCCCTCTGTCTTTGCGTGTGCTTGTGTTCTGAGTTAGTGCTTAAGCAGGAAATATGGTTAGGTCCAGCGCACACACAACCGTGACATGCATCTTTCTATTTTTTGTGTGTTTTATGCAAGCTCTCGAGCATTTAAAAAGTTGCCTAAATTTCTGTGTGATGCTGTATTGTTTACCTCCAAGCACATTCCAAGCACACTTTTGTGCACACTCCAAGCGCACTCTTGCGCTGTGTTTGTGGCGCACCTTTTTGTTTACGCCATGTAATTACTCTTGTCATTACTGTCATTACTCTTGTCATTACTGTCATTACTCTTGTCATTACTGTCTGCCCACACACTGTATCCCTGCACTACATGCACAAGCTGTTTATGTATATGTTTCTGTTGTGTTTGTAGCGCACCTTTTCAATAACATTATGTAGCAACTCTGTCACGCTTACTCACACACACACACACACTTACACACACACACACTTACACACACACACACACTTACACACACACACACACACACGCACACACACACACGCACACACACACTAATGTTGCACGCTGCATCCCTGCACTACATGCGCAAGCTGTGCCTGTTTCTGTTGTGTTTCACACTTTTTTTCTTACACAATGTAATTACTGGCACGAATGTCTGCTCACACACACAGTCCCTGCACTGCATGCGCAAGCTGTGCATGCTTCTGTTGTGTTTGTTTCACACTTTTTTTCTTACACAATGTAATTACTGTCACAAATGTCAGCTCACACGCGCACACACACACACACACACACTCACGCACACGCACACACACATACACACACACACAGTCCCTGCACTACATGCGCAAGCTGTGTTCCCACCCAGCGTTTGTGCTCGATGTGGGGTTAGAAGAACACAGGAAGGTGGCAACAGAGGTGCTAGGGCGAAACGTGGTGTCAAATCCAAAGGTGAGATTGCTAAAAAAATTAGAAGTACCGTACGTACATGTACTCACCACCCCCCCTGGAAAAATTTTCACTTTACAGAAAATACAGCACCCCCCCCTAGAATTTTTTTATTTTACAGTAACATTCAGCAACCAACCCCTCTCAAAGGAGTAAGCACTCTTGCTGTTGTTGCCGTCACTGCTGCTGCTGCTACTGCTACTGCATGCGCGTGCTAGCTTTGCTTGCTGCTTGGGTGATCTGGCTAGAGTGTGTGCATGTGTGAGTGTTTGTGTGTGTGTGTTGGTGTGTGGGTGTGTGTGTGAGCACGTGTGTGCAAGGGTGCTAGAGAGTGTGTGCGTGTGTGTGCATGTGCGTGTGTGTGCGTGTGTGTATGTGTTTGTGTGTGGGTGGGTGTGTGTGTGCGTGTGTGCGTGTGCGTGCGTGTGCGTGTGTGTGTGTGTGCACGTGCGTGCGTGCGCATGTGCATTTGTGTCTGTGTTTGTGTGCGCCTGTGCATGTTTGTGTGCGTGTGTGTATATGTGTTTGTGTGAGTTTGTGTGCGCATGTGTGTGCACGTTGTACGCCTGTGCATCCCTGTCGACTTGATTAGATGCATAAAAACCACAGAATGCCAATGCAGTGCCAACTGAACAATCCTGTGGGGTCAAAACAAGGTATGCGAGTTCCGCCTGCATCGGCTGCAAGTCCTTGTTCTTACGCTCCTTTGCCTGTTGCTCAGCCCGGTCTGCTCTTGCCTGCTGCAGGCGGACGGGGTCTGGGGGTGAAGGTGCAGGCGGAGCGGGGGGGGCATCCTCTCTGCTCGTCACTTTTAACAATATTTATTTTTCGCTACCGCCCCCCCGAATCGCTCCCCCTAGAAATCAATAAATATATTTCTACCAGTTCACGAGTAATCTGTCACCGCCCCCTCTAAGAAACATTAAGAAGGGGCGGTGATATACTTTATGTATGGTACATTAGAAGAAAACAACGGCATTAAAAGCCACTCTCCAGATTATTCAGGAGAAGCGCTCAGTTTGCCCCGTGAGGGATGCGACCTCCGTCGTATTTTTGTAGGTTCGCTCTCCTGCCCGCGAGGTCGCTTATTACGGAGCGCTCATGGAAAAATGCGCCGGAGTGAAAACCACTCCCCACATTAAGCAAACAATGCACCGGAATGAAAACCACTTCCCACAATAGGCAAGGAAAAGGAACCACCCTGTAACGATGAGGTGGTTGCTGTATTTGTGTTTAGAAATGCTGATTTGGAAGTGTACCTGTTGACAGCCACCAATCAATTACTTGAGCGTCCCTCTGGCATCTCTGTATAATTTGCGAGTTTCACATTAGCTTTTCACCTGTATCTGTGATTTTTGGCACTGCCTACACCATTTGCACCACCGAGCACAATGCATACCTGCAAACACCGCACGCACTTGCCATGGCATGCAGACACTTGCAACTGCATTCACACACGTGGCCCATGCTCCCTAGCTTCTGGATCTGTTTATGCTGCTTGCAAAAAAAACATGTACAAATATTTGATACAGTTTTTCCACCCACGCAGGCATTAGCAGCTGCTCTGTGCAACGGTGCCCATGCTCCCTACCTGCTGGATCTGTGTGTGCTGCTTGCAGAAAAGTTTATGCAACTGTTTCTACAACATTACTACGCAGGCATTAGCAGCTGTACTTGCAACGGTGCCCATGCTCCCTACCTGCTGGATCTGTGTGTGCTGCTTGCAAAGAAGTTTATGCAACTGTTCCTACAACATCACCACGTAGGCATTAGCAGCTGCACTGTGCAATGTGGCCCACGCTCCCAAGCTGCTGGCACTGCGTGAGCTGCTTGCCCAGTGTGGCGTCATCCAAGGGGAGGGAGAGGATGCGAGTGGGGGCGCTAATGAGGAGGACTTGGGCTCTGGGGGGGGAGGGGGAGGGCACAGGCTCCTTGTGTTTGCGCAGGTGAGGCTTATGCATATTATTGAACATCCGTTGACGTGCGTCGAGTTGGATTATAGATTCGACGAACTGTATCCTCCTATTACCAGTTTGTTTGTTTGTGCAAGGAAGAGGCTTTGCGTAATACAAGCTTACTGTGCAAGGGAGCCTCTTTGTTTAGTATGCAAGCATTGTGCTCTCTCTCTCTCTCTCCCTCTCTCTCTCTCTCTCTCTCTCTCTCTCTCTCTCTCTCTCTCTCTCTCTCTCTCTCTCTCTCAAGGGGCAGGTTTTGGAGAGCTTCCATTCCAAAGCAAAAGGGGGAACATCTTGCTTGTGTCTGTGCAGACGATGTCATAAAATTGGCAATCCTTGCTGCTGCTCTTTTGCATAACAATTCAGACAATACGGGAAATGGTAGTCATTCATATTTGCGGAGTTTGGAATTGATGCATGCTGATAGGAATTAAAAGAGAGAAAGGGCCTATGAAACTCTCACGCTTCATTGACTCCCTTCTTTACCCTTACTAGGCTCAACTTTTTGTGCAAGGTTCAAAAGGGCAGTGACACACACACACACACACACACACACATACACACACACACACATACGGGCGCACGCGCACACACACACACTCACATACACACTGCATCGACACCCTCCTGTGCTTCTTCCAGGCCACACACGCACTGCATCAACACCCTCCTGTACTTCTGCCAGACTCACTCTTTTTTTACGTCAACGCTCTTGCAGTTTAAAGGCATGTTGGAGCGTGTGGAGAAAGACGTGCTGCAGCCCTCAGGGGTATCGTTTCTGCGCATTGACGGAAGTGTGGACGCGTCACAGAGATTTGCTGTTGTACAGGTAAGGGGACTTGCAGTTATCCTGCACAGGCGCTTAATATGTTTGAACATATCTGTGTCCATGCTATCAGGCTCTCATTGTGTTTGAACATGTCTGTGTCCATGCCATCAGGCTGTCCGTGCTATCAGGCTCTTGATGTGCATGAACATGTCTGTGCGTCCCCACAAGCTTTCAATGCGTATGAACATGTCTGTATCCATGCTATCAGGCTGTCCGTGCTATCTGGCTCTTGATGTGTATGAACA
>Ga0307945_1000796_pt1 | contig 23041 bp, 28 predicted proteins | sample OrgLakmetagen228_FD_201818 | JGI IMG/M metagenome (GOLD analysis project Ga0307945, IMG submission 201818) | Saline water microbial communities from Organic Lake, Antarctica - #228 | ecosystem: Environmental > Aquatic > Non-marine Saline and Alkaline > Saline | place: Antarctica: Organic Lake...
TGCGGTGCGGCCCGTCATTCCGGACTTTCGCTGCAGGTGCAAAATCGAGCCGACAGTGAACTGGCACAGTGCGGACGAAGCCGACCTTTGGTGTTTTTCGATGAATGTCCGGTCTCTGTTCTTCAGCAGTGGCTCATACCCTTTCGTTATTCCAGAAACGGCTAGTTTTTTGATGAATTCTTCCGTTCGGAAATCGCTTGCAGAAAAGTGGGCCCACACCACCCACATATAAGACCGCCTGACCAAAGCCTTGCCAAGGATCGAGCGTCAATACGGCTAGCAACAGCCACGAACCCCATGTCCAAGCGAGCGTTGCGATGAGGTATCCGGCCGGTTTGTAGGTCGACTTGATACCGTCAAATTGGCCCGCCAAAGGCGAGACCCCACTGCATCATAAAGCCTGCCAGCCCGATCAATGACAGCGCAAATGCGCTTTGATGCAGTCGTCGCACAATGCCCCAATCCCAAGCGCGGTAGACGTTATTGGTGTCGTCTTGGTGATGATCGGAGTAGCGGTCGACATGCGCTGCGCATTGGCGGGCAAGGCGAAATACGAAACAGGGCAATTGAGAGACAGCATTACCGTATGGCGGCGCTCAATTTTTGGCGACTATCGTCTTCTACTTGAATACGGCCCATCTTGGTGAGGCGGTTGCAAAACGCCAAGACGCGGGCCCGTCTGTTCAGCCAGACTTGCTGGCGCATACATCTCCACTGGGTTGGGCGCATATCCTGTTGACCGGGACTTTAGTCGGAACAAAGCATCCCGATGATCCAGGGCTTAGAATCCTCGGACGTAAAAGATGTCGCTTCCGTGACGCGAGTCTTCGATGAAACCTAGCCGGTTCAACAATTTTTGGGATGCGATATTACCGACGTCGGTATCTACGATCCATTTCGATATCCCGTGCTGATTGGTCAGTTCAGACATTGTAAGCTGTGCTGCTCTCAAGGCGATACCTGTCCCCCAAACATCAGGTGAAAGTACGCAAGCAAGGCTGGCGCTTAGCCCGTCTTGAATCGTTGCATGTGTGTACCCAACAATGGTTTTCCCCATAAGAACTGACCAATTTAGCCAAACGTCTGAACTATCCTCAGGTGCACCGATCATCTGCCTTGCGATACTTTGTTGAACGGCCCTTACGGACTTCGGAGGCGAGTGATCAAGAAATGTGTAGATGCTCGGGTCATTAAGAGCTGAATACAAATCTTCAGCATGATCGGGGTGTTGCTGAACGAGCGTGACTTCATTTGAGGCTATTGGTGTCATCTTCTGTTTCATGCGGGATGCCTAGGAATGCTAACTGGTGTTTCAAAATCGTATAATCGTGGCAAAATCTGCCAAGCAAACGTCGATGCATCTTACGGTGAATTGCAGAATTAAGCCGACTGAGCGGTACGTCCTTGATATCTCATATGAACAGAGCACGTTCGTCTGCTTGGGGTTTGGCCACCTCTAGGGCGTCTTCGAAGTTGAAGCTTCCATCAAACAAGGCGCGACCAATCAGTGCCCCGGAGACGAAAGGCACGTATTTCAGGCGTGACAGATCATCAAGGGTCCGGGACAGCCCTCTTGCAAAGACTTGGGTTTTGGCCTCGCTTGCCAGTTGTGCGATCAATGCAACGCTGTCCTCGGCATCGCCGATATCTGCATCTATATCGGTTAGGATGATCGCCGCTAACGGATCATTTTCAAAGGCTTTCAGGAATGCCGAAGGCGTGAAGGAACTCTTCTGTCGCCATCCATCACTGACCACGAAGCCTTCAAAGACATCAACCGCAAGCACAATTTGATCGGGGAAAAGTTTTGCTGCTTCTTTAACAAGATCAGGTTGATGCAAGGCCAGAGTCCCGACAATGATACGCGCCGCGCCGTGGTCAATCCAATCAGCGATGCGTTCCAAGCTACGAAAGCCGCCTCCCACCTGCACCGGGGCACCCACGGTTCGGATCAGTTCGCGAATAAGATCAGTGTTACGTTCATCGCCAGACATGGCATCAAAATCAGTGATCTGTAGCCCTTCTGCGCCAGACTTCACAAAACTCTTTGCCTTTTCGATGGGATCGACATGCCAGATGTGAGGTTCTTCAGTGCGGCCACGAAATAGACTAACACATCGACCATCAAGCAGTTCGATCATTGGATAGAGGATCATGGCAAGTTTCCTTTTGATTGGTTGATTAGTTCTTGCTCAAGGCTCTTTGCAAAAGCGCTTCAAACCCAAACAACGTGAGAAAAGCAGAGTATGAAATTGCAGTTTAATTGGGCCCTAGCCTTGTTTGGCAAACAACTTCAGGTCGGTGAAAAATGCATATGCTATGTCAGCTCAGGCACAACCAAGACAGGACAAGATGCGGATTTTGTGACACTGTCGGCCATGGAAGGTTCGAACAAGGCTTCAAGCCAAGAACGGTTTGGAGAACCAACCACAACAAGATCTGCATCGCAGTCACTCGCATATTCAACAATCACCTGTTCGATTTGACCACTACGCACCTCAATCTCGGTCTCAACGCTTGAGCCACTTTCGACTCTGAGTTCTGTCAGCAGTGCATTGCGGTCTTCAATGATTTGAGTGTTGTCAATTGGAGGGGGAGGCGTTGCGATACCCATTGGTCCCGCAGCCACAAATCCGGTTCTCTCGAACGCGGACGGAACGACATTAAAGCAAATGGACTTTGCCACCTGTGATCTCCGCCATGTCAAATGCTACATCCGTAGTTGTGCGGTTTAAGTCTTGGTTAACCGTTGTTACGACCATGATCCGCTGAAAGCGGGCAGTTGGCTGACTTGAGTCATCGACAACGTTAGGTTTATTGATTTCTTCGAGTTTAGTCAGGGCAGCCTGAAGGTCGTCGGCATTGTATGCCACATTGGCTCCTGACATGCCCTCGGACGTTGCTTCCACCATCTGATGAGCGTCCAGAGCCATAGAGCTAAGGATTTTTATTTTGTCATCATGGCTGAGTTTGTCGTCACCTAGAACATCTTCAGGCGTTTCATAGTAGCGTGCTGGATTCGATATTTTTTCTTTTGCATGATTGGTCATTGGTCTCCTTACATCCGCGACTGGATAGCAATCGGTTAGTTACTTTGAATGGTGTTTTCGCGCCCGCCTGTTGGCTTAGGCGGTTTGGACTTAGCAAGCGGCTGAGCCATCACAGCCCTAGTTATGCGTCTTTGCGGGCGTTCCTCTAACCCTCCATCAGGAATTTCCTGAATTCCCCGTGGGCGCGCTCCCTTGTGCAGTTTTGGTCTGCCGCACTTCTGCTTCCGCTTCATTTATTCTTTTGACGATGCGCGTCGTCTTGTCTAGCGGCGTTTCTTTTTGGGCGGCATCGGTCGTTAGCTCAGTCATCTTCGCCAGTTTGGCCATCAATTTAGTCTCCTTAACGTATGCGTTGCTGAGGTTGCGCCAGCTTCATTTCACTTTTCTACCTGCTATTGATAGCGTGGGTTTCCCCGCCTGAGAATTTGCTGTCGCATGTACTTTTGGCTTTTCCTGCTTCGGCGTCTTGGTCTCTTTTTTGGTGTTTTTACCTTTGGTCATGGTCTGTCCTTTCAATGTGCAGTGGCCTGGTGCCGAATAGGCATGGCCTTAGCTGCGGTTGTTCACGGATTGTCTGTTCAAAACGCACGGGGGGTGGTTGATGGACACCATAGCTGCCTGCAAACTCATGAACCCGGTAAGAATTCTAGGCTAGCGAAGCTACGCTGAGATGTGCTGATGCAGCACACGGCGTCCATTCGGACGCGAAAGTTAGACAGCGTAAATCATAGCTACCAACTAACAAATATTAGGGGTTTGTGCAAACGACGAAAAATTCAGTCGTGTTTACGTGGCCGAATAAGTCTCACCTAAGGGGTATAGGGGGTCTGTTCCGTAGGGGGGGGCAGGATCGTATCATAAGGGAGTTGTGCTAGCGTTTTGGCCAGCGATATTCCCCTGTGAGCAGAGTGTGCGCCCATCCGAGCGGCGAGATGTGCGCTAGGAGATCTGGGGCGCAGTCCAATCCGGCTTGCTGTCGCTGCAACATAGCTTTTCCGAGTTGGTCGGTGTTCCAGTATATGATGATCGCGGCCAGAAAGTTCAGCCCCGCCATGTGATAGTGCCCCCTACGGAACAGACCCCTTTAAGTAAAATCAACAAGTTATGCGACGCCAATCTTGAGAGGTTCAACTGGGGCATAGGCTCAACTCGATGAGAATGCTTAGTGTCATCCTGCCCCTTATGGAAATCTGCCCCACAAACAATCTGCTCAAGCGACTACTCTGGAGCAGTTCCTTGAATTTTTTCGAGCGTGGAAGAGACTTCACCTAGAAGCCGGTCGTGGAAGGCACGGTCAGTTTCGCCATCTGTGGGTCCACGTTCCAACGCCTGCGCCAGTTCAAAAAAGCCCTTGCCGGGGAGTTTATCCCCGCCGCGGCTGACGGCCCGTGCTGCGATGAAGGGTGTCGCCAACGCTGCATCCTCGCGCATTGTGGCCTCGAGTGCGGAAGTCACTTTGGAGATCGAACCCGGTGCCCAATATCCAAGCCCGCGCGCAAGTTTGCCGTAGGTAATTGGCACTTTGTCTTTGGGCAGGTTTTTAAGATAGCTCCTAATTATTTCATGCAGTGGATCTTCGGCGACGGCTTGAATGGGCCTTGCACGCGGCGGCGGAGCTTCGCGAGCTGTGCCATCAGCAAACACTTCTGCCGCCCAGGCTCTGACGGGCGTTCGCACTGTGATGCGTGTCTTTCCTGCGTGCTCTTCAATTCCAGTTTCGGAGCTGCTGACGATGTCACCGTTGCGCATCCCTGCGCGCAAGGTGTCTGGCGTCAACCCAAGTTTCGGTGCGAGGTATTCGGGATCTATGATGATCTGTCCGTCTTCCCAGTCGATTGCCCCGGGTGGCAGCGGCCGGTTGAGGGTCGGCGTATTCCCCGCTGTACCGGTGTAGAAAGGATTGGTTCCGGCACCGTGGTCCGTCAGGTCGATGATTTCACGAATTTCAGGAAGGGCTGCACGTAGCATCGTCTCGATGCCCTGTCGCAACGTGGCGGATGACGCGGCACATCCCTGACACCCCCCAGACATGCGCAGATAGACATCACCGTTCTCAACGCGCTCTACTGCGACACTGCCACCGTGGCTGGCGATCGCAGGGTTCGCCTCGCGGTCGAGCAGATCAGCGACGGCTCGCAAAAGACGTGCATTTTCATCTTTTGGAGCGTCCGAGCTTGCGCCCAACGGCAAGGATTCATTGTCCAGAACGTTCCGGATTGCTGCGGCGATTGGGGCTTTCAAAGCGGACCAATCCACATCCGCGTTGCTGCCTACGTATATCGACGCACCGTCAACTTCCACACGCTGCACACCGGAAATGGCAAATAATGCCCGCGCTAGCGGGGAATCCGTGCTTGCATCGTCGTAGCAAACTGCTGCGCTGTCTTGGACGGGTGCCTCGAGAATAAAGCGCAGGGTTTGCGGGTCTTGTACCGTGGGTTGTACCCGAATGCGGCGGTGCGTTGCAGCTTCAGACATCCTCGACCTCGGTGCTTTGCATGGCGCGAAGAGCTTTGAATGTGTAGATTCCTGTGCTGTGCCCGTCACTGAAAGCCAGCCCAAGAGCATAATTTCCAAGGCTCCATATCCGCGTCGGTTTGATCGATTGCGGCACGCTGGTGGGATCAAGGATTGCCGCACCGCTCATCTCATCGCGACAAGCTGCACAGCGGCACTGCAGCCGAAGATCGCGCGACCCGATCAATTGTTCATGGCCGTCTTGCCAGCGGATTGCCAGCCCGAGATCATCATGATCAAGCGCTATGACCACGTCAGCAGCACCACCGTAACTAAAGGGGGCCGCGTCAGCAGGTTTCCCCGTGCCCTCGGACACATGCCAATCGAAGGGCAACGCAAGGCCGCCTTTCGCGGAACCGCCACCAACAAGCGCCTCTGCAATCTTGACGTAGGCCTGCGCTGCGGGGCTGTCCGGATGGGCGTTAACCATTGGTGTGCCCGCATCGCCTGTGTCCACAATTGCCGGTTCGATTGGAACCGCACCGAGGAAAGGCACACCTATTTCGCGAGCAATCGCCTCACCACCCCCCTTGCTGAAAATATGCGTAACTTCACCGCAGGACCCGCAGGCAAAGCCGCTCATGTTTTCGACAATGCCGAGGATCGGGACGTTCACCTGTTGCATCATGCGCAGACCGCGCCGCGCGATTTTCAAACTGACATCCTGCGGTGTGCTGACCACGACCGCACCGGTTAGCGGAAAAGCCTGCGCAAGCGTGAGTTGGATATCGCCAGTTCCCGGGGGCAGGTCCAAAAGCAACACGTCCAGCTCTCCCCACTCGACTTGACCGACAAACATTTGCAGGTATTTGGTCACCATCGGGCCGCGCAGAATGGCGGGACTGTCATCATCCGACAGCATCGCCATCGATATCACCTTGATGCCAAACGCCTGCGCCGGGATCACTTTTTTGTCTGGTGACATGGCAGGTGGCTGGTTGCCCGCAATGCCAAGCATTCCCGGGATGGACGGCCCGTAGATATCAGCATCAACAACGCCGACCCGCAATCCCATACGCGCCATTGCGACCGCGATATTGGCCGTTACGGTTGATTTCCCGACACCACCTTTGCCACTGCTGATCGCAATCAACTTGCGTTCGTCGTGACTGGAATTTGCAGCGTTTGCATGGGCGTCTTGTTGTGTCATTGCGTACGACCTTTTCTGATTTCATTCGATAGAATTGGTGGGCGTGGCAACACACCGCCACTACTGAAATTTACACAAAGCTTGCCTAAGTCATCGGGCGTGAGTTCTGCCGCGACACAGGCGCAATAACCCCCGCCGTCCGATGATGTGTAATGAGTACAAGCTTCGCACGTGCCAAACGCCTGCGCGCCCTTCAGCCCTGCGAGATTTTCGGACAAGCGGGACAGTGTCGCCAAGAATGCCGCACGTTCTTTCGGTTTGATGACGTCTATCAAAGACATCAAATCTGCCAGCGGGTCCGCGTTAAGGGCTACTTGCCCCCGCTCAGTGACCTCAAGACGAACGCTCCTGCCATCACGATCAGAACGAAACCGCGCAAGAAGCCCTTTCTCCTCGAGGGTTTTGATCGTCTGGGAAGCCGTTCCCCGCGTGGTAACCTGAAAACTAGCGAACGCGGATGGTGTGCGTGACACGCGGTTGGCGCGCGCAAAAAACCGCAGGCAAGTCCATTGCGCCGCAGTCAGAGGGGACGCCAAATCCTCACCCCGCGAAGAGCGCCCTATATGGATGAGGAGTTCGGCGATTTCGTCAGAGCCGCTTGATGTGTATGTCATGTTGTTTTGATAGCGAAATCGAACTACTTATGCAATGCAAGGTCACTTTCTTGCTGTTCTTGCCTTTGGTCATCGCCGGTCCTTTCAAGGTGTAATTTTTCAATACTGGAATGGCATAGGCTCGAATGCGTTGGCTAATGTCTCATCGGCGTTCCGCTGGGTGCCTTTGCAATCGTCTCGACACCCTCACCAGCTTGGCTGTCCTTCGTTAGTGGACAGCCGTGCATAACGCAGCATCGGGTAGTTTGGGATATCTTGGGAACTTCGCTGCGTTTTGCACCAATGACTTGGCCGGGAAAGTGTGCCGATCGCTGCGGCTGCTGCAACGTCGGGTTTAAAGAACGCGTTAAAGAATTTGTCTCTTTATTGGGATCCTAAAGGTTGGGTTTTAATCGGACCGCACCGTTTAAAACCCAACCAACGCTTTAACGTTGCTAAGGAAGGTGACGTGTTTAAGGCGCTAGATAGTCGTTTGTGTACCAAACCGAGACATCGGGCATGGTTGTAAGAGGTGCGCCGTCTTCGCCGCGCAGAATACCGGCCTCGAACAGAAATCCCGTGATGTTGGCAAACATCGTGTCGTCAATCAAGCCGACAGGCTCACCAGCGTCTTGCAAATAACCGCCAGCAACCAAAGCCTCCATGGAGGCTCGCACCAGTTCCGGTCGTGACAACATTCCCGCCGTTTCGGCGATCAGGATTTCTGCCGCATCCGCCGGATTATTGACCGCATATTCATAGCCACGTTGCGCCGCCTGCACGAACGCGCGTGCAGCGTCCGGGTTGGCCGCCAGCCATGTCCCGTTGCCGCCTAAAAACGTGGTGTGCTGGTCCGGCACCCCGAAATCCGCGTAGCGAAACGCGCGTTGTGGACGGTCCAGTAAAACCGAGTTCACGCCTTCCCACGTGCTGACTTCGAGCGTGAAATCGACACGGCCATTGGCAAGTGCCTCATAGGCGGATGTCCCCAAGGTGACGGTGTCAAAGGTCCCTTCCCCGCCATCGTTACGGATAATCGTAGAAATAAGCGCTTCCTCCCACGCACTGCCAAAACCTGCGTAGATTTTGCCATCCAGATCGGCGGGCCGTTGAATGTCGTCGCGTTCGCCGTTGTATACCAACCGTCCGGTTTCATGCTGCACAACGGCCATCACCACGGTCATATCGGCACCTGTCGCGCGCTGGCTGTGGAACCCAACAGCGCTTAGGATACCGAATTCTGCGACCCCCGTGGCCACCAAAACACCTGACGAGGTGTCAGTGTAGGGCAAAATATCGACGTCCAATCCGGCGTCTTCAAACCAGCCTTTGGACTGCGCCACATACAAGCCGACATGATTGGTGTTCGGGGTCCAATCCAGCGCGACGCTGACGGTGTCTTGGGCTGCGGCAGGCAAGGCTGTGCAAAGGAAGGCGGCAGTTAGCATATGTTTCATGGACTATCTCCGGTTTTGTTAAGTAAAATATCAAGCAGGTGCGCCTCAAGCGCATGGGCATCGGCGCTGACGGGTTGCCCAAGACGGGGGCGCGGCGCGGGTACCGCGATTTCGGCGATCACGCGGGCCGGACGGCGCGACAAAACATAAATCCGGTCGGACAGGGCCACCGCTTCGCGGACATCATGGGTTACCAGCAACGTCGTCCAGCGCGCGCTTTGCCAGCGTTCCTCAAACCACGTCTGCATCTGCGTGCGGGTCAATGCATCAAGCGCGCCGAAAGGTTCATCCAAAAGCTGGACGGGCCGTGCTTGGACGATGGTACGCAACATGGCCGCTCGCTGGCGCATGCCCCCCGACAATTGGGCCGGATAATGCTGTTCAAACCCTTGAAGACCAAAATCGGTCAGCAAAGGCATGACGCGGGCGCGGGCGTCTTTGCGCACTATGCCCTGAACCTCCAATCCCAAGGTCAGATTATCTATGATACGCCGCCACGGCATCAACGCGTCGCGCTGCGGCATAAATGCAAAGTTCTGCGTGTTTTGACCGAGCGGGCGACCGTCGCATGAAATTGTGCCACGGTCATGGTACAACGCGCCGGTCAGCAGCCGGAAAATCGTGGATTTGCCTGCACCGGATGGTGCCAGAATGGATACAAATTCGCCTTGCGCCAGATGTAGCGAAATATCGGCAAGAACCTCGGTCGTGCCCAATGTGACGCCGACGTTTTGCATGTTCAGAACGCTCATCTGCCGTCCCCGACAGTGCGCCAGCGGAGCACCACGCGTTGCAGCGTTGCGGTGATCGCGAACAGCACCAACGTCAGCACCGAGCTGATCACGACAGCGGCCAACACAAGATCTGGTCGAAAACTGTTTTTGGCATTCAGAATCACAATCCCCAACCCTGCCCGCGCACCAACATATTCCGCGAAGATCGCCGCCACGACTGCGTAGGTGATTGAAATGCGCAGCCCCGCAAAGAAATAGGGCATCGCGGATGGCAGGCGCGCCGTGCGAAACACCACGCGGCGTGATGCCCCCATTGAACGAAGCAAATCTTCGATTTCGGGGTCTGTGGATTCGTAGCCGTCGACCAGCGCCACCAACATCGGAAAGAACGTTACAAGTGCTACCAGCAAGATTTTCGGCGTCAGATTAAATCCGAACCACAAGACGACCAAAGGGGCGATTGCGACCAGCGGCAACGTCTGGCTAACGACGAAAATCGGGAACAGCGCGCGGCGCACACGCGGCATGAAATCCAGCATGACGGACAACACAAACGCAACGGCCAACGACAAGCTGAACCCTACCAGTGTTGCCGTGATTGTCGGCACGGTATTGTCCCACAAAAGCGCGCGATTTAGCGCGATCTGTTGCAACACCCGCGACGGTGCGGGCAGCATCAGGGGTGAAATGCCTGACACATGGACGTAGATTTCCCAAATCACGAAGGCGCTGGCCACACTTAGAACGGCTGGAATGCCGTGGGCCAAACCTCCGCCAACAGGGCGGGGTATCGGGTTTGCCATCAGATCAGCGCTTGGATGGGCTGTTGGCAGAGACTGTTAAATCAATCGTTACATGGCCATTTGGCGGGCCGAACTGGCAAAACGCCTGTTGCAATGTGGCAAAGACCGGGCCTGCATCACCCGTCAGCCGTGTGCAGAAGTTTTTGGAACGATCAAACGTGCCACTTTGTTTTAGGAAATCGATACAGCCCATGATTTCCGCCATATGATCACCCGCGCCCATCACATACAGCGAAAATTGCGCGTCGGCGGCTTGGCCTAATTCGGGCGTCGTCGCCAAGGCTGCAAGTGATGTCTTTTGCCGTGACTCCAATGGTTCAGACGGGTTGGCCAACGCGCCTGTCTGACAGATCGGGTCGTCCGGCTCGCCCGGACACCCGCGTGACAGGGTAGCGCGCAACACCACGTGTTTGCCTGATTTGGCGGCGGCGACGTACAGATCACGCAACGCGGGAAACAGAACCTCGGGCGGTCCGACAATCAGGGTCGAGATATCATCGGTCTCTATCCGCAATCGATCCCGCCACGGATCAAGCGCGCTTAGCGATGATAAAATGACATCAACGAACCCGTCGGTCATCGGATAAAGTGAGATTTGTGCGCCTGCAAACATTTCAGTCCTCCTTGCTACGCTGGCATTATCCAGATCAGCTTTGAGGGTCCGTGGGCTTGTCGCCTACATCTCAGCCGCAACATTATGCGGCTCCCCTGTGGTAAGAACAGGTTACGCAATTTGAGAATAGATGTGCAAGCCGATTTATAAGCTGACTAAATTGAGCAGCTAAGTGCATCTTGCAGAATTTTGAATATTTGACCGTTATGGCTGAGCTTACCCTCGACGGCTGTCAGATCGGTAGTTAGTCACTTGCAAAAAATGTTTACGTTTAGAAATCCTATTCAAAACCCGGCCAACTGTTGAGGGATTCGAAGTGTTACATCATAGCAGACATTAGCCGCAGTGCAGAAAAGAGGTAAGATGGGCTCCCAACCGCCATTAGATCGTTTGCAGCAATCGTGGATTTGACGTCTCATTGAACGGCTGCTTTCGCCAGATTGGCCCAGAGCCAGCGCACTTGCAGCGAATGACTGGATTCCGCCCATCATGTCAAATGCTGCAACTGCCAACACGCGCTCGCGCGGGCAACTCGACCTGTACGCAGCTTTATGCAAGATATAGGGGCCCACTACAATTTCTATACAGGATTTTGCCTTTCGTGCTTTGCCTTTCCTTCACCGCAGCACTTTTATTAGCGCAGGCACAGCGCGGGGGATGACGCAACAGGGTGACAGCCAGACAGAGGTGCTTGCGGGCCTCGTGGAACGGGTCACGTTTCACAGCCAGGATTCTGGTTTTTGCGTCTTGCGGCTGAAGGCGCGTGGGCATCGCGATTTTGTCACAACCGTGGGCCATGCCGCCATGATCTCTGCTGGTGAATGGGTCACGGCTTCGGGTGTGTGGATCAATGACCGCACGCACGGACTTCAGTTCAAGGCGCAGTTTCTGCGTACCTCTGCGCCCTCCAGTATCGAGGGGATCGAGAAGTACCTTGGTTCTGGCATGATCCGGGGCATTGGCCCGGTCTACGCCAAGCGGATGGTAAAGATGTTCGGCAAGGATGTATTCGATATCATCGAAGCCACACCGGAACGATTGCGCGAGGTCGATGGTATTGGCCCCAAGCGCGCGGATAAGATCACCGCCGGGTGGGCAGATCAAAAAGTCATCCGCGAGATCATGGTCTTCCTGCACCAGCATGGCGTGGGGACGGCCCGCGCGGTGCGGATCTTCAAAACCTACGGCACGGACGCCGTGCAAGTGATGAGCGAGAACCCCTACCAACTGGCCAAGGACATCCGCGGTATCGGGTTTCGGACGGCAGATATGATCGCAGAAAAGCTCGGGATCGAGAAGACCGCGATGATCCGGGTGCGCGCGGGGATTTCCTTTGCGTTGAGCGAAGCGATGGGCAATGGCCATTGCGGCCTGCCGCGCGCCGACTTGATCGGACTTGCGGGTAAACTGCTCGAGGTGCCCACCGACCTGATCGACAGCGCGCTGCGCGAAGAACTGGCCGATGAGACGGTAACAGCCGATACGGTGGGCGACGCGGACTGCATTTTCTTAACCGGGCTTTACAGGGCGGAGCGTAGCATTGCAGAGCATCTGAAGCGGGTTCAGCGCGGCGCATTGCCTTGGCCTGTGATCGATGCCGACAAAGCATTGCCCTGGATCGAGCAAAAAACCGGCCTAATCCTCGCCGAAAGCCAGGCCGAGGCCATACGCACTGCGCTCCAGTCCAAAACCATGGTGATCACTGGTGGCCCTGGCGTGGGTAAGACCACCATCGTGAACTCGATCTTGCGCATCCTCGCCGCCAAATCCGTCAAACTTCTGCTCTGCGCGCCCACGGGACGGGCAGCCAAGCGCATGACCGAAGCCACGGGCATGGAGGCCAAAACAATCCACCGGCTGCTGGAGTTTGACCCGAAGGCCTTTGGCTTTAAGCGTGATGAAGAGAACCCGCTCGACTGCGATCTTCTGGTGATCGACGAAAGCTCGATGGTGGACGTGATGCTGATGCAATCGCTGCTGAAGGCCGTTCCGAGCAATGCGGCCCTCTTGATCGTGGGGGACATCGATCAGCTGCCCTCCGTTGGTCCCGGCCAAGTCCTCGCCGACATCATCGGCTCCGGTGCCGTACCGGTCATGCGTCTAACGGAAGTGTTCCGCCAAGCCGCGCAGAGCAAAATCATCACCACGGCCCATGCCATCAACGCGGGCCGCATGCCCGATCTCACCCCGCCAGAGGGAGACGCTGATTTCTACTTCGTGCCAGCCGCGGATCCCGAACAGGCCGTGGAACGGATTGTTGAGCTGGTCTCCAAGCGTATCCCCAAACGCTTCGGCTTTGATCCAATCAAGGATATTCAGGTCCTCTGCCCGATGAACCGTGGCGGCGTAGGGGCAAGATCGCTCAATATAGAACTGCAGGCGGCACTGAACCCCGCAGGTGACAAAAAGGTGGAGCGTTTCGGCTGGACCTTTGCCCCAGGCGACAAGGTCATGCAGATCGAGAACGACTACGATAAGGAAGTCTACAACGGTGACATCGGCATGATCAAAGATATCGACATGGATGAGGGCGAGGTCGCCGTCGACTTTGAGGGCCGCATCGTCAGCTTTGTCTTTGGTGAACTGGACACGCTTGTGCCAGCCTATGCCGCCACAATCCACAAAAGCCAGGGCTCGGAATATCCCGCAGTGGTGATCCCCGTCATGACCCAGCACTACGCCATGCTGCAGCGTAACCTGATCTATACGGGCGTCACGCGTGGCAAAAAGCTGGTGGTCCTGGTGGGCCAAAAGAAGGCGGTGGCGATTTCGGTCAAAAACGTGTCCGGTCGGCGGCGATGGTCAAAGCTCGACGAATGGTTGGCAGAACGGCCTCCTCAACTCACCCGCGTGTAGCGGCCCCCATGAACTGATCCAAGCGCGCGGCTCCAGCCCTGTAAGCCTCTGCATCGGGCGCGGTGTCTGTTGCATTGGACGCGCGGTCCCTCTCCATAGCGCCGATCTCTGCGCGGCGCTTCGCGCCAGGCTTTGTCTTTTTCTGCGCAGGCGCGTCCGACTGTGCCGCGGGCAGTTCCAGCGCGCCGACCTTGGCCTCCAGCGCTTTGAGCTGCCCCTGTAACCCGCGGACCTGATCGCCCGCTGAGGGATATGGTAGTGGGCCGGTCTGCGTGTCGTAGATCGCTTTGAAGAACCGGTCGTCGTAATACTTGATCCGCTTGGCGCGCACCGGCATCTGGGCGTCAACCACCAGCACGATGTCATCGAGATCCATGCGACGGGCCTCGTCCTCCGGCAGCAGCGCGGTTTCTTCAGTCCGCTCTGACATGCTGCGCCCGGCGAACGGATTGCGTCCAATGGCACGCGAGCGCGTCACCACGCGTTTCGTGGTCTTGCCCACGGCCTTGCTGAGCTCCTCGATGGTCTTCTCATCTGATGGCGTGAGATAAAGCTTGATCCCGGCGTTACCCTGCAGCGCGCGGCGAGCATTTTCTCCATAGATTTCATCAAGAGCGGGAATGGTCTGGGTAACAATCGCGAGATTGGCGCGATACGAACGCAGGGTCTCGATACTGTCGAGCACGATAGGCATTTTGCCCAAGCGGTTGAACTCGTCGAGCATGATCATCACGGGCCAAGGTTCATCCTCGCCCGGCTCATGGTCCTGCAATGACGCCAAGAGGTCCGAGAAGAACAGACGGATCAGCGGCGCAAGGGGCTTCACCATCAGCGGCTCGACCACCAGATACACGCTGAACGGGGTCTTGCGGATATCGCCGAAGTCAAAGTCCGAGGTGGTGGTCACGCGGTCAATGGCCGGGTTGGCCCATTGCTTGAGACCTGAAGTCATCAAAAGGGACAGATAGGAGGTCAATGTGTCGTTGTTGGTCGAGGCCATGCGCATAAAGATCAGCTTGGCAGCGGGGTTTTCCACCTCATCAGCGCGGCGGCGATATTCCTTTTGCTTATCGCCTCCTGAGGCGGTGATACGGTAGATCTCGCCTATGCTCGGCCGCTTGCGCTCAAAGGCCAGAAGTCCGGCTGCGACGAAGAGATCGATACCGCCATCCAGCAGGCCCTGCACCCGATCGCTGTCAGCTTGCAGGAAGAGCGAGGCCAGAAGCTGCAGCTCCATCTGCTGGCGGTCGACGTTTTCAAGCGACGCAATGCGCAGCAGCGGGTTGTAACGGTGTGAGCGGCCGTCTTTCCAATCGGTCGGCGCAAAACGGAAGACGTCATCGCCCTTGGCTGCGCGGTGGCGCGACGTCGCCTCGAAGTTCTCGCCTTTGACGTCCAGCACCACGGCACTGCCTTGATAGGCCAGCAGGTTCGGGATCACAAAGCCGGTGGTTTTGCCGCGGCCCGTAGGTGCCACGATCAGGGCGTGCGGGAACACCTTCGACATGACAAATGGCTTTTTGCCCTTGGGCGGCCCCATCTTGCCAAGAATGAACCCATGGCCCGGCTTGCCAAAGAACCCGTTGCGGCGCATCTCGGACATGAACTGCCAATGGGTTTCCCCAAAGCGGGTTAGCAGGTCATTCATCAACACCGCACTCAAAAGCAGCCCGGCGGCCGTGCTAATCCCGATGATCAGATGCACGATGGTCATATCGCCGGGGTTGGTGATCCGCAGATCCGCATAGCTGCGCGCCAGGATCATAAAATCGATCTCAGCCGTTGGCCCAAACCAGCGGAAGCTGACAAAGGCCGAGGCCAGTGCATAGCCAAAGGCCGCGCCAAGAAGCGCAAAGCTCAAGACCCCGATTGCAATCCGTCCTTTACCCATGGGTTACGCCCCCTTCGCCGTCAGTTTCAGAATTGCGTTCGCGCTGCACATCGATTTCCTCGTTGGCGATCTCGTCCAGAACATGTTCCATCGCGATGCTGCTTGCGAGGTTTGCATCGCTTTGCAGGTAGGCCTTGGCCAAGTAGAGCCGGTCCAGCCGATCCTCGAACACCTCGTCCAGGGCTGCATCATCACCGATCGCCAGTTCGATCGACCGCTCTTCGCCAATAAGTGCGGTGATTTCCCCGCGCAAAGCCTCCCGTTCAGCCGGGTCCCGGAACGGATCAGCAGTCGGATCATCGCGCAGGCGGCTCAGCACATCCGCCACTGTCGGGGGCAAATCCACCAGATCAGCATCCCGCTCAGCGCGGTCGACCTCCTCAATCGCCTCTCGCATCCCACTATCGCGCAGCACCTCCACCTCAGCCAAGACGCGGCCCAACTCGCCATGTACAGCGTCCAATCTGTCGATGGCCTGTTCCAGCTCATCGGCACGGTTGAGATTGAGGCCTTCGGTCTCAGCAATGGCCTTGAGGTCCTGACTCAACCATTGTCGCTCGAGTGCAGCATTCTCGGCACCGAGCTCCACACGCGCAGCAACATCCCGTGCGTCAATCCCGGTGCCCTCCAGCGCACGCTCTAGCTGCTCCGTTAGCTCTGGGGTTTCAAGCCGCAGGACGGCATCCCGTTCGATATTTGCGGCGGAGTAAACCCCACTCGCCGACGGCTCCTCAAGCAAGCTGCGGGATTGGATGCCAAGCGGGCTGAGATGGGAGATGTCGCGGTAGATATCATTGAGCTGGTGTTCAAGCGCAACACGCCGGTCCGGCGGCGCGTCAGCCACCAAGGTTTCCGCTTGCTGGATTTTGGCGTGGAACGCGTCCACGACCTCATCAAAAGATTGCTGCCCGTCTGCCATGCCATACACCTTTCCATCTGCTGTGATTGATCCGCCTTGCCCCAAAAGGGTCGCTGCACGGTCCAAGGCCGCCGCGATATCTTGGTGATTTTCCCGCGAAGCCTCTGCCGCAAGCCCGCGATAGAGCTGCGCATGCCCGGCGATGTCAGCCAGCGTGCGGTCCAGTTCAGGACCAATGCGCTGGCGCTCGGGAGGCGTGACGCCATTCTCCGCCGCCCGGCGCACCTCGGCGTCGGCGGGCGCTTTGGTCACCACGCCGCGCTCCACACGCCGGGTGGCCTCCAGCCGCAAACCGAAACGGTCGCTCACCTCCACCATCGCTTCGCGGAAAGCGTCGTAGTTGAAGTGATGATCCTGTTTGAGGAAGAACATCTCGCCATCCTTGCTGCGCCGGTTCAGCACAATATGCGCATGTGGATGGTCGCGGTCCTCATGCACCGCAGCGATGTAGTCGAAGTGACTGCCTTCGCCCTGGAAGAACCGCTCACAAATCTCACGGGTGATGTCCGCCACATCTTCCCCGCGGGTACCGATAGGATAAGCCATCAAGAGATGCGAGGTGTGCCCAAGCTTGGGATTGAACCGCTCGTCCCATTGCGCGGCAAAGCGGCGTGTGACTTGTTCGACCTCTTTCGCACTGAGCCGCTCTTGCCCGTCATAGGTGCCGCGATTGTCGATGATCATGCTGGATTTTGAGGTCAGATATTCCAGCTGGTTACGCAGCTGCGCGCGATTGCTGGTGCCACCACCTCGGATTGCTTTGAAGATCGCGGGCGAATGACCCATGGCCGCACGCACCATCTGCTTTTGCCGCGCCCGGGGCGCGCTGCCGCTGATCCGGCTCCAGTCGCGATCAAAAAAGGTGTCATGGGCTGCCGCTACCGCATTACTCCGGGCCATCGATCTCTCCCTTCAATACGCGGGCGACCTCGGCCGAGAGGGCGCTGCGCCGTCGCTGCGCCATATCCTGAACCTGGTCGGCGATATCAAAGACCAGTGCCCCAAGTGCGCGCACCTGCGCATGCGCGCTATCGCCATAAGGGGGTGTCTTGCCGCGGAACTTGGCCTCGTTCAGCCGTTGCGCGATCTGGTTCACGTTGTTGCCTGCGCGGTTCAGCGCGGCAGACAGACCGCGCATCTCGAAGGCCAGATCATCATCTGGAACGAAGAGGTCACTCGCGGCATGGACCAAACGCCGCAGCGCGTCGGCCCGGCTGTGGATCTCGCGTCGTGCCAACACCGCATCAAAGGTCGCTAGCTCTGATCGGGTCAGCCTCACATTGACCACCTCAGTGCGCACCCGGCCATCGACCTTGCGGCCCTGATCCGCCTTCAGCGTGTAGTAGATCGTGCGCTGCGTGACACCAAACTCGCGCGCCAGATCACCCACGGCCACGCCCTCAGACCGCTTGCGCGCAATCGCAAAGCGCTGCTCCTGGCGGAGCCGAACAGTCGATCTGGCGCGCTGTGCAGCCATGTGAAGTAATCATCCCTATTTCTTGCCACTCTCATACGGGGCAGCTTCGTTATGACAGATCGTCATAATTGGTGCAAGATTATAATCTTGCAGAAACTGCCCCGTATTCAATTTGGCAGCCCTCCGGCTGCCTCCTTCGGGCAAGGCCCGGCTTCCACTGTTAAGGGCGATGCCTCAGCATCCTGACCCAAACCAACTCCAGGGCCAGATGGTGACAAAAGGCCGCTCAAACGCCCAAGGCAAGCCGTATCTTTTTGCCTTTGTTCACCAAATCATGGTAAGATTTTTACATGGACAACAACGTGACTAAACAACGAAGATCATCTACGGGCCAGCTCGTGGCCAAGCCGCTTGGAAAAGGCAAAGCAACCAAGTTCGCTTTGGTTGAAGGCATCTCGCTGAACCAGAGGTCGGCCAGCTTGATCACCCGTCTGGAACAACGCGGGTTGAAGGGTGATGCGTTGCGCAGTGCAATAACACGCGATTTTGCCAGCAAGCAGGGCTGATGAGCCGCTACGACGCGACCGAAGACCCACTTTGCTACATCGGCACGCATGTCCTGCAAAACAAAGCAGGCCTGCGGGATCAGGATGAACTTGACCAGTTCGAACAGCTGATGTTCTTATCGCGGTCAGAGGAAGCACTGCCTGATGGCACCTTGGATTACGATCACTACAAACGCATCCATCATCACTTTTTCCAGGACGTGTATAATTGGGCAGGAAGGACCCGCGAGATCCGCACGGCAAAGGGCGGTAATTGGTTCTGCTATCCAGAGCACATCGACGCAGAGATGCGCAAGATTTTCGCCCAGTTGGCAGATGAAGGCCATTTGGCCAGTTTGTCTGATCCCGCCAACTTCGCTGATCGCGCTGCGCACTTCATAGCGGAAATAAACGCCATTCACCCTTTCCGTGAAGGAAACGGTCGCTGTCAGCTAACGCTGCTAGACCTGCTGCTGAGCCATGCAGGTTTAGAGATGAGCGAGGCATATATCGACCCACCTGTCTTCATGCAGGCAATGATCGTAAGTTTTCATGGTGACAACGAGCCGTTGGCCTGCGCGATCCGTGAAATGATGGACTGACTTGGGAAGCGGGCCCGAAGGCCCGCCTCGCCGTCAGTCTTCGACGACTGCTGTCTCTGCCCGACGGCGTTCGTCCTGGCTGAAGTCATCGAAGCTGTCAGCTGCGAGGGTGACGCCGTAGACGGTGCTTCCGTCTTGCGCTTCCCACTGACTTTGGCGGATCGTACCGCGGGCGTGAACGATGTCGCCGGGGCGGACATTGGCCTTGGCCCAAGTGATGGCTGCCTCTTTGAAGAGGGTCACCTCGTTCCAGAAGGGGTTCGGCTGGAAGGTGCCCTGGTCGTCCTTGCGGCCGCACTCAGAGGCGATGCTGATGCGCAGGGTTGGGCCGACCTCTTTGAGTTTGCCTACCCGGCCAATGATCTGGAATTCGCTGAAGCTCCGCATGATCTTTTCTCCTTTTCAATGCGTGGTTCGATGGGAAACGCCCGCGGCCGGGACGAGCTGCGATCCACTTCAAAATCGGAGGGTCCGCTTGTGGAAACCGGTTTTGTGGTTGAAGGGGGTGGCAACGCCGCACCCGCTCGCCAAAGCACGCCCCGCGCCAAAGGTCGCGTTTTGAGAACCCCGCAGAAAAGGTGATGTCTGGATCAGAAAGGCGCTTCAGAATTCGAGATGGACCGGGTTGCAACGGTGTGAGGTCGTCACCTAAGCGAAGACATTGGCGTGCTTCGGCCCGGATCTTCGGCAACTTATAGTCGCACCCCATGAACGACAGTGTCACTCAAAAAAAGGCGGCCCGGACTGGGGGCAAGCAGTCCGGGCCAGGGCAGAGATCGAGATTCAAGGCGGTGAACTCTCGATCGCAGGCAGACAGAGCAGGCGTCAGTGCTTGTGGCTGTCGATCCAGCGGCTCAACATCTGACGGTCTTGAAAACACTCATCGGGCACATTGGTGCGCTTGATTGTGGCAAGGCGTTCCGCGAACGCGACTTGCTTTGACGTCGGGCGGTGGGCCGCGTCGGAGTTTAGGGTATAGGCCTTTTGCGCATCGATCCAGCGGGACAACGCGCGGCGATCCTGTTGCACTTGCCAGGGCAGAACAGCACCGGTCTGCATAGCAAGCTGGCGCGCGAACAGGATCTGTTTTGAGGTCGGCGGTAACGCCATGGGTGGTGCATAGCTTGCAGCAGAATCAGACATCGGGGCAGCTCCTTTGTTGATATACCCAATTTGGAACAAATCAGAAATTGTGTCAATCATGTTGTGCCTGCTGTTTCGTCAGGCACAACATGTGGTGTAATGCCCGCCCGGTGAGCCGCTTGTTTGGTGCAGCATCCAAAGCGGGCGGTGCCAGTTCGGTTGTTGGGTGGCCGAACCCGCAAATCAGCAAACCAGTTTTGTGCTCGACGCCGCTGGCAGCACGCATGCCGCGTGATCAGATCAATGGCTCCAATTCTCTGTGCCATGCGGTGTTACAAAAAGCTTGCGGCCAAACATTCGCACTGGCTGCGTGCTGCCGTCACTGCGCGCGACATGCCCGCAGTTGCCATCATATTGAGGATGCTCCGACCACTCGGACCGCGTGGTGAAGCCGGTGACGTTGTAACACCACGGGCCGGGTTTTGCTGGACCTGGCCCGTAGGTAAATACGCCGGTTTCGGGATCAAAACGTTCCAGCGGTCGGGCGAATTCGCGCGCGACACGCCAGCCATTTACCTCTCCAACCTGCCAGCCAGTGCCGTCATCGCGGCGCAGGTCTTGTGATATCTGAACTTCAGTCATTGGGAGACCTCCTCTGCATGCGTTGCAAGAAAAAACTCATCCGGCGCGCCATTGAGGTGCGTGCCGGTCTGATCGGTCAACCCGATGGCGTCACCGGTCCGGGTGAACACGATCAGGTATTGCCCGAGGCCATCGCGGATCACGCGATAGCCTGGGTTTGCCCAGTGAACGCGGTATCCCGCGTCCACGGCTGTCTTGATCTCTTGCAAAGTCATCTCAAGGCCTCCTCGAGCATCGCGATGGCCACAAGGCAATCGTCGACAAGGAGGATCTCTTCGCCACTGAGGTCATTCATCTCCAACCGTTCCATCACGGTGTAGAGCGCTGCGCGGGCCTCACGACCGGCCTCCCGCAAGGTGATATTGTCTTGCGCCAGTGCGGTTGAGACATCTCCGCTGTGAACTTTAACATTCATTGGCTCACCTCTGCCTTGGTCTTCCAACGGGGGGCAAGATCCGCCATCGCGACGGTAAACGGGGGCAATTGGTCAAATCCGTTTGATTGATCCACCACCTGCACCTTGGCGCGCGCGTCACCAACCTCGAGAATTTCAACGGCGAACACGCCACCAAGCCCCGAGGGCACAACGATCTCTTTCAAAGCAGAGCGATTTTTACTGCAATAGACGCAAGCTGAATAAAGCCCCGCGATGATGTGACCGCCGGTTGTGCGGTCGCAACCGCAAGTCCAGAACTTCGGGGGGTGATATCTGTAAGCCATCTGTGGCCTCCTCTCAATTGACGCGGTCGGGGCTTGATGCCTTTCCTTCCGCCTATGGGCTGCGCCGCGGCCATTCTGATCTGACCGGAAACGCATGTTTCCGGCGGAACAGAGTGGATGAGGGCAAAGCCCGACCCACGGCCCGGGAGCGGACAGTCAAAGGATCGCAGGCGGGGATGGTGCGGCCCGCAGGCCTTTAGGTCGAGGACACGGTCCACGGCGAAGACGACGCAAATGCGGCGCTTGTCTTTTTACTTTCCGAAACCGGGATGTTGGGCGGTTCTTAAAAATATAGGATGACTCCTGCGCAGGGCTGAGCGGGCCAAAGGCCCGTTGAGGCCTTGCGCAGACCTTTGTGCCAACTTGCCTGCGTGCCTGAACGCAGGCGCCATTTCTATCTTGCGCGAGGGGCCGTTATCCGGATGGGCAGAGACAGCGGCACGCTGGCTCGGGTCCAGCGCGACGCGGCGGACTAGGACCCGGTCCCGGCTGGGACGTGCCAACATCTTATTCTAACCGGACCAGCGCTCGATGATACCGACTGATCACGTTTCTCCGGAACGGATGGGAATGCTACTGGGTTGTAACGCCACAATGATCGTTGACCGTCAGTGAAGCATCTTCCCAAGCGGAAAGATCAATGCAGCATCGATCGCCGCCCACAGCACTGCTTGAACTTCTTACCTGATCCGCAAAGACAAGGATCGTTGCGACCAGTCTTGGCGCTGGATCGAGCAAATGTTCCAGACGGCGGGGTGTACGCAGCGCGGCGCTTCAGAAAATACCGATGCATGCGCATGACCCCGGCAGCGGCTCCAATGACCAATTTCTCACGCCTATCGCTATTCAAGGGCTCATTGTAAGGCCGCATCTCGGGATCTTCGTGATGCTCATGGGCGAGCGCCCAGATCGGCACCATTGCCCCGCCGTCGTCCTCATCTTCCACGATCTCGCGCCAGATTTCATAACGCAGGTTCGTACCAGCCAGGAAACCTTGAGCCCAGTGGTTGCCCTGAACGTTTCCTTCTTCATCCTCGTAAAGATGGGGAAGGTAGACGTCGGCGGAATCAAGTTGGCGGTTCACATGGTTCCAGTGACGTCCGACCAATTCAGAGAATTCCTGAGCTTCAGCCAGGTCGTCAAAAATAAGATCGCCGTCTTCCGTTTCCCCACTTTGCAGAATGCTCATATATTCGCTCGGCATGATCAGGTCCGGGCAACAGGCCAAAGCGGCGAAGAAGCCATCCAGCGCTTCGATGTTGGGAATAGTGCCGCCCTGCACACGGGCGAGATATTCATCCACGCGGTATTCTTCTTGCTCTGAAAGCTCGGTCTTGAAGTTCATGATTCCAACCCTTGCGGTCCTCTTTGATTTCTCTTCGTGACACTCCCGCAAAAACTGCGTTTGTTCAATCAGTTCCCGAAATGCTGCGTCTTGGTGTTAGAGCG